>Ga0081540_1003290_pt1 | contig 12822 bp, 9 predicted proteins | sample TabmetS2T1R1_FD_71024 | JGI IMG/M metagenome (GOLD analysis project Ga0081540, IMG submission 71024) | Tabebuia heterophylla rhizosphere microbial communities from the University of Puerto Rico - S2T1R1 | ecosystem: Host-associated > Plants > Roots > Rhizosphere ... | reverse complement strand
TGCGAGACGTGCGCGTGCTGGCCGGGCTGGCCCTTGCCGCAGTTCGTGAGCCCGTGCAGCCGCCACTCGTCGGGCCCGGCGACGCCGTCGAGCGAGCCCCAGAAGACCGGCGTCTGCCCGGTGTAGGTCGCGTCCCGGAGCATCCGGCCGAGCTCGCCGGCCCTGATCTCCCAGGCGATCTGCGTCCCGAACTGGAAGTTGAGCCGCTTGTCGTCGATCGACCAGCTCTTGTTCGTCTGCAGGAAGACGCCCTCGTCGACGCCGGCGATCAGCTCCTCGAGCGAGCTCTCGCCGGGCTCGAGGTGGAGGTTCGTCATCCGCACCAGCGGCATCCGGCTCCAGCTGTCGGCGCGCATCGAGCCGCCCGAGCCGCTCCCGATCCGCGCCGCGGTCTCGCGCGAGGTGAGGAAGCCGCTCAGGATGCCCTCGCTGACGATCGCCTCGCGGCCGGCGGGAACGCCCTCGTCGTCGAAGCCGAAGGTGCCGAGCCCGCCGGGCGTGGTCGGGTCGGCGGTGATGTTCATGTGCTCGGAGCCGTAACGCAGCGAGCCGAGATCGCCGGCCTTGACGAAGCTCGTGCCGGCGTAGGCCGCCTCGGTGCCGTAGACCCGGTCGAGCTCGGTCGGGTGGCCGACCGACTCGTGCACCTGCAGGGCCATCTGCTCGTCGTCGATCACGACGGTCGTGACGCTCGACGGGCAGGCCGGCGCGCGCACGAGCTGTGCGGCCTGCTCGCCGACGCGCGGCGCCTCGCGCTCGAGGCCGAGCGACTCGACGTACTCCCAGCCGGCCTGCGAGCTCGAGCCGCCGTGGGCGCTCGGGTGGCTGCGGATCTGGGTGACGCCGTCCCGTGCGGCCAGCGCGTCGACCCCGCCGCCGCACTCGACGAGCTCGTGCTCCGCCGAGGCGCCCTCGGAGGAGACGAACACCTTGTGCTCGCGCTGGGCGCGGACCGACGCCGACGTGACCTTGACGTCCTCGTGCGCGAGGGCCTGCTCGGCGCGCAGGCAGAGCTCGACCTTCTCGGCGACCGGCACGTCGAAGGGGTCCCGCTCGAAGGGTGTCCGGTACTCGCCGTGCGTCGGCTCGAGCGCCGCCAGCTCGCGGCTGTGGCCGCCGGGCGCCGCCTTCGCGAACGCGGCCGCCTTGCGCGCGGCCGCCTCGGCGCCTTCCGGGTCGAGCCGCCGGTCGCACGCAAATCCCCAGGCGCCTCCGACCAGCACCCGCACGCCGATCCCCTCGGTCTCCTGGTCGTCGAGCCGCTCGACCCGCCCGTTCCTCGTTCCGACCACCTGGGAGCGGCGCACGACGACGCGCGCATCTGCGTACGAGGCCCCGGCGCCGAGTGCGGCGGCCACGGCGTGCTCACAAAGCTCTCGCAAGGGCGCGCTTACCTTAGTGGGCGCCGGGACGGAACGGAAGGCGTGGCTACAATGGCCGCGCGCGCTGGTGGCGGAATTGGTAGACGCGCAAGGTTGAGGGCCTTGTGGGGTTAATACCCCGTGGAGGTTCAAGTCCTCTCCAGCGCATGCGCCCGGCGGCCGCGAGAGCGGCCGCTGTTCACTCTTGACGAATACCGCGCGGAGATGTATCGTCGAGATATATATGAAGCAGATCGCAGTGACCCCAGTGATCCTCGGCCTCCTCTCGCTCGGGGCACGCTCCGGCTACGACATCAAGAACGCGGTCGACAGCTCGACGCGGTTCTTCTGGGCGGCGAGCTACGGCCAGATCTACCCCGAGCTGCGGCGCCTCGAGGCCGAAGGGCTGATCGCCGGCGAGGATTCGCCGAACGGCGCGCGCGGGCGACGCGTCTACGAGCTGACCGCCGCGGGCCGGAAGGCGCTGACCGACTGGCTGCTCGGGCGCAGCGTGACGATCGAGCTGCGGGACGAGTCGCTGCTGCGGCTCTTCTTCGCGGACGCCCTCCCGCGCGAGCAGGCGCTCGGGCTGCTGGAGGCGCGCAAGCGCGGTCACGAGGAGTACCTGGAGGTTCTCCGCGCGATCGACGCGCGGCCGGGCACCGACCCGGACTTCGTCGACCTCGTCCTGCGCTGGGGAATCGCCTTCAACGAATGGGGAGCACAGTGGTGCCAGGAGCAACTGGAGCGATTGCAGAGCCAGAAGACGCCGGCCTGAGCGAGCCGACATTCTGGGGCGTCCTGATGACAGGGCTCCCCGGCTTCCTGCGGGAAGGGTTCCTGCCGCTCGGAGCGTTCTACGCCGGCCTACGGCTCGACGGGCTCGCCGCCGGAATCGTCGCCTCCGCGGTCGTCTCCGTCCTGATCTACCTCTACGAGCGCCGGGCCGGGCGCGACGCCCTGCTCGTGCGGATCTCGCTCGGCTTCGTGGTCGTGCAGTCGGTCGTCGGGCTGGCCGCGAACAGCGCGACGGTCTACCTCGCCCAGCCGGTCCTGATCGCGGCGGCCTGGGGCCTCGCCTTCCTGGTCTCGATCCCGCTCGGCCGCCCGCTGGCGGGGACGCTCGCGTGCGCGTGGTACCCGTTTCCGCGCTGGCTGCGGGAGAGCGCCGACTTCAAGCGCGTCTACGCCGTCGAGTCGGTCGTCTGGGGCGCGTACTTCCTGGCCCGCAGCGGCCTGCGGCTCGTGGTGCTGTTGCAGGGGAGCCTCGAGAGCTTCCTGGTGATCGTCTTCCTCACCGGCACGCCGGTGATGCTGGTGCTGCTGGCCTGGTCGATCCGTTACGCGATGCGCGGGCTGGCGGACACCGAGCCGCCTGCTTGACGCCGTCCGGAAGGACCTCTACCCTGGTTGGCGAACATACGTTCGTTCCCGCCATCGACCCCGAGGTGTCCTCGATGCTGACCGGCAGACAGCAGGAGATCTGGAAGTACCTGACCGACTACGTCGACGAGCACGGCTACCCGCCGACCGTCCGCGAGATCGGCGAGGCCGTCGGGCTCGCCTCGCCGTCGACGGTGCACGCCCACCTGGCCAACCTGGAGCGCGCCGGGCTGATCAAGCGCGACCCGACGAAGCCGCGCGCGCTCGAGCTGCGCCGCGACCCGAAGCCCGCCGCCGCGCAGGCCGAGGACGTCCACCGGCTGCCGTTGCTCGGCGAGATCGCCGCCGGCGGGCCGCTGCTCGCCGACCAGAACGTCGAGGACTACCTCGCCGTGCCCGAGCCGCTCGCCCGCGGAGGCGAGGAGTTCCTGCTGCGGGTCAAGGGCGACTCGATGATCAACGCGGGGATCCTGGAGGGCGACGTGGTCGTCGTGCGCCGTGCGCAAACCGCGAAGGACGGCGAGATCGTAGTCGCGCTCGCAGGCGAGGACGAGACCGCCGACGAGGCGACCGTCAAGCGCTTCTTCCGCGAGAACGGCCGCATCCGGCTCCAGCCCGAGAACGACGAGCTCGACCCGATCTACGCCGACCACGTGCAGGTGCTCGGGATCGTCACAGGGGTCTTCAGGACGCTGTGAGCTCGCCCGTCTCGCCCCTCAACCGCACGCTCGAGCAGGAGCTCCACGCGCTCCTGCGCGGGGTGAACCTCGAGTGCCTCGTGTGCGGGGAGTTCGTCCTGCACTGCTCGGACGGGATCGTCTGCCCCGAGTGCCAGGCGGATTACGGAGAGGCGGCTCGGCCGCGGCTACAATTAGACGTGCAGGCCGGGTGACCGCGGGCCCTCGCGGCTCGAGGAAAGTCCGGACACCGAAGGGCAGGACGCTGGGGCGACCCAGGCGGCGAAAGCCGACGGAAAGTGGCACAGAAAGGAGACCGCCGGCGGCATATCTCTAGAGATGCCGAAGGTAAGGGTGAAACGGTGGGGTAAGAGCCCACCAGCGCCGTGGCGACACGGCGGCTAGCCAAACCCCGTCCGGTGCAAGGCGAACAGGCTCCGCCGAGGCGGCCCGCCGAGGAGCCGGGTAAGCCGCAAAGACGGATGGTCACCCTCGACAGAATCCGGCTTACAGGCCTGCTACAGCGAAGCCCCGCCTCGGCGGGGCTTCGCCATCTGGGCCAGCCGAAACGCTCGCGTCCAGGCTTTTCCTGCTTTGAAGTCGCACCAACCCTGTTGTCAGATCTGTTGAAAAGCAGTTCCCCGCCGTTCTAGTGTGAGGCCGATCCGGAGCGAGGCCGGCGTCCCCGCAGAGGTGCCGGTCCAGGGCCGGGCAGGCAAACGAGAGGGGAGACATGAGGACGATGCGAGCATTGGGCGCGCTCGCGCTTCTGCTCGCCGTCGTGACGGCAACCGCCACGGCGGGCAGCAGGAGCTCCGGCTTCAAGGCCGCGACGCTGAAAGCGTCGGGCACCGTCCATTCGGCAAGCAAGACAGCACGGACCGCTAGGCCCGTGCGAACGACGCGAAGCGGCCTCGCGAGCGTGATCGTGAAGCTCAGGGTGACGCCGCTCGCCTCGTACAAGGGCGGCGCGCGTGGCTTCGCGGCCACGAGCCCGCGGGTGACGGGCAAGCAGCTGAGCCTGCGCTCGGCGGCCTCGCGTCGCTACCTCCGCTTCGTCAACAGGAGGCTGGGAGCATTCGAGCGTGCCGCGAAGGCGATTGCGCCGCGGTCACGCGTGACCCATACCTACAACCTCGTCTACGGCGGCGTGGCGATGCTGGTGCCGCCGAGCAAGCTCAAGGCGCTGGCGCATCTGCCGGGCGTCGTCTCGGTGCAGCCGGACAAGCTCGAGCGCGTCCAGACCGACGTGACTCCGGAGTTCCTCGGTGCGCCGAATCTCTGGTCGAAGCTCGGCGGGCAGGGCTCGGCGGGCGAGGGCGTCATCGTCGGCGTCCTGGACACGGGAGTCTGGCCCGAGCATCCGTCCTTCTCGGACCCGGATCCGCTCGGCAAGCCGTATCCGGCTCCGCCCGGCCCGGCACGCCCCTGCGACCTCGGCCCGACGCCGTTCACCTGCAACAACAAGCTGATCGGGGCCCGGCGCTTCATGGCGACCTACGACGCGCTCGTCGGCCTGGTCCCGGGTGAGTTCTCGACCGCACGCGACGACAACGGCCACGGCTCGCACACCTCGAGCACGGCCGCCGGGAACCGCGGCGTCGCCGCCTCGATCTTCGGCGTCCCGCGCGGGACGATCTCGGGCATCGCGCCTCGCGCGCACGTCGAGATGTTCAAGGTCTGCGGCCTCTCGGGCTGCTTCTCGAGCGATTCCGCCGCGGCGGTCCAGCAGGCGATCCTCGACGGAGTCAACGTGATCAACTTCTCGATCAGCGGCGGCGAGAACCCGTACTCGGACGCCGTCTCGATCGCGTTCCTGAACGCCTACGACGCGGGTGTCTTCGTGGCCGCCTCGGCCGGCAACTCCGGCCCGGGTGCGGAGACGGTCGCTCACCGGGAGCCGTGGGTGACGACGGTCGCGGCGAGCACCGCGAACCGCGCGTTCCAGAACACCGTCACCGTGACCGACGGCCCCGCCTCGCTGACGCTGACGGGCACGTCCCTGACCGCGGGCGTCGGGCCGGCGCCGATCGTCAGCGCCGCCGATGCGCCTGCCAGCGATCCCTTCTGCGCCAACGGGACGCCTGACGGGGCGTTCACGGGCAAGATCGTCGTCTGCCAGCGCGGAGCGGGGATCGGCCGCGTGCAGAAGGGCTTCAACGTGAAGCAGCGCGGCGCGGTCGGCATGGTGCTCTACAACAACGCCGCGAACGTGACGGATCTCGAGACGGACAACCACTTCCTGTCCACCTCGCACATCCAGTTCGCGCAGGGCCAGAGCCTGCTGACGTTCCTGGTCGCGCATCCGGGCGCCCAGGCGACCCTGACCTCGGGCGTGAAGGCCACGCAGCAAGGCGACGTGATGGCGTCGTTCAGCTCGCGCGGCGGCCCCGCTCAGCCGCTCGGCGTCAGCAAGCCGGACGTGACGGCTCCGGGCGTCCAGATCCTGGCCGCGCACACGCCGGCGTCGGTCGAACTGGCCACCGGCCCGCAGGGCGAGCTCTTCCAGGCGATCGCCGGCACGTCGATGTCGAGCCCGCACGTCGCGGGCGCGGCGGCACTCCTGAAGGACCTCAACCCGAGCTGGACTCCGGGACAGATCAGGTCCGCGCTCATGACGACCGCGGAGGAGAACGTCGTCAAGGAGGACGGCGTCACCCCCGCGAACCCGTTCGACGACGGCTCGGGCCGGATCGCGCTGAACAAAGCCTCCGACCCCGGCGTGACCTTCGACGCGACCGGAGCCGACTACGTGACGCTCCGGAGCCAGCTCTACCGGGCCAACTACCCGAGCCTCTACATCCCCGACATGCCGGGCATCGTGACCGTGCAGCGGACGATCAAGAGCGTCAGCTCGAAGACCGAGACCTGGAAGTTCAAGGTGCGGTCGCCGGCCGACCTCAACATCACCGTCCCGGGGAACATCACGCTTGCGCCCGGCGCGAGCGCGACCTTCAACATCACGGTCGACGCGACGTCGGTTCCGATAGGCGAGACGCGCTTCGCCAAGATCGACATGCAGCACAACGGGCCGCCGCTGACGTTCCCGGTCACGATCGTCCGCGGGACCGGCCCGGTGCCGCTCTCGAAGACGTGTTCGCCGGCGAGCGTTCCGCGCAACTCGAACACGACGTGCACGCTGACGATCTCGAACCCGCTGTTCGTGGACGCCCACGCAACGCTCACCGACCCGCTGCCTTCCCGCCTCCAGGCGGTGGCCGGCAGCGCGACCGGTGGGGCGACGATCAGCGGTAACACCGTCAACTGGACCGGCACCGTGGCGGCCGCGGCGCCGCCGAACGTCTCGATCGGACCGGGCTCCTCGCCGGCGGGCGGCTACCTGCCGCTCAGCCTGTTCGGGATCCCGCCCGTCGCCGGAGTCGCCGACGACACGATCACGAACTTCACCGTGCCGTCGTTCAACTTCGGCGGCGAGACGTACACCCAGATCGGGTTCTCGAGCAACGGCTACGCCGTGATCGGCGGCGGCAGCGGCCCCGACAACTCGATCAACAACCAGAACTTCCCGAACCCAACCAGGCCGAACAACGTCCTGGCGCCGTTCTGGACCGACCTCAACCCGGGAGCGGCCGGCGCGATGCGCATCGGCACGCTCACGGACGGCTCGGACGACTGGATCGTGCTCGACTGGCAGGCAGTCCGGGAGTTCAGCACGCCGAAGCTCAACTCGTTCCAGATCTGGATCGGCCTCAACAGCGACGCCAATCCCGGCGAGGACATCTCCTACGCCTACGGGACGATCCAGGGCAACGGTGACGGCGGGTTCCTGTCCGTCGGCGCGGAGAACCGGTTCGGCAACCGCGGCGGCAACACGTACTTCAACGGCACGGGAACGCTTCCGACCAATGTCACGGAGCTGCGGGTGACCACCACGCCGGGGGCGACCTCGTCGAAGGTGATCACGTTCCAGGCCAAGGGCGTGACGAGCGGCTCCTGGCGCAACTGCGCCTCGATGACCGCCGACGTCTTCTTCGGCACCGCAGTGTCGTGCTTCGCCGGCAGCGTCACTCCGTAGCCGCTGCTGATCCTCGACGGAAGAGCCCCGCCTCGGCGGGGCTCTTCCACGTTCCGGTGGCGGCGACGGCTACTTGAACTTGAACAGCGCCGTGTGGAGCGTCCCGTCCACGAGCTTGAGCTCGAGCTGGCGGCACGTGCCCTTCCACGCCTTGTCCGTCTTCCAGACGTAGGTGTACTGGCCGCCGCCGTAGCTCAGCGAGCTGCCGCCGGCGTTGACCGTCTCCTCGACGTCGTCGAGCGGCGCGGCGCTCGAGCACGAGACCTGCCGCGAGAGCGGGTAGCCGGTGTCGAAGATCGCGAGCCCCTGGTTGCCGCCGAGGCTGAACTTGACCGGGATCGCGCTGCCCGCGGTGACCGAGTTCACCACCGGCGGGTTGTCGACCGGCGGGAAGAAGCCCGCGAAGGCGTAGACGACGAAGTAGGTGACGGTGACGCTCGCCGTGTTCCCGGCGAGGTCCGAGGCGTTGACGGTGAACGTGTGCGGCCCGACCGAGCCGGTCGCGATCGGGGCGCCACTGGCGACCGTCCCCGCGCATGCGTCGCTGCCAGAGAGGGCATCGGTGCAGGAGTACGAGGCGTTGACGACCTGATTCAGCGGGTAGCTGGCGCCGCCGGACGGCACGACGAGCGTGATCGTCGGCGGCGTCGCGTCGATCTGGAACGTCAGCGTCTGCGTCGTCTCCGTGTTCCCGGCCACGTCGACCGAGCGGTAGTCGAGTGTGTGCGTGCCGTCGCCCGAGACCGCGAACGGCGCGCTGTAGGTCAGCCACCCACTGCCGTCCAGGCGGTACTCGGTGTGGTCGAGCCCGCTCCCCCCGGTGTCGGTCGCCGTCAACGTGACGGTCGGATGGCGGTACCAGCCGTTGACGGGGGCCGGCGAGAGGGATGCGGTCGTCGTCGGCGGCGTCACGTCGAGGACGGTCAGCGTCGCTGTGTCGGTGAAGCCGCTGTTCGTCCCCGTGACCGTGTGCGCGCCGAAGACCGAGGCCGTGCAGGTCGCGCCCGTGCACGAGCCCTCGGGCGCGATGCCGAAGGTCGTGCTCGAGGTGACGTCGCCGCGCGTGTGGCCGAACGCGTCGAAGCCCTCGGCGGTGTACGCCTGCGAGCCGCCCGGCGCGATCGAGGCGCTCGCCGGGCTGATCTCGATCGAGGCGAGCGCGCCGACGCCGACGTCCACGTCCTGCGAGAGCTCGTTGCTGGGGTCGGTGGCGTCCGCGACCCGAGCGCGCACGTGCGCGACGCCGAGCGCCGTGAAGGTGCAGTCGAAGCTCCCTCGCCCCTGGACGAGGTCGATCGTGGCGTTCGAGACGGCGCCGGAGCCGCAGCTCGGGTAGCCCGGCGCGAAGGTCCAGGAGCTGGAGTCGAGGTCGCTGATCCCGAACGTGTAGGTCTTGGTCTCGCCAGCGGCAGCCTGGAACGGGTGTGCGTTCCAGGAGATCGCGGGCGCGACGTTTCCGCCCGCGACGCAGTCGACCGTGACTGCGAACGAGTCGTGCTGGGTGAAGCTCAGCGCGGCGCCGCTCTCGCGGTGCGCCGGGCCGGTCGCCGTCACGTCGACCGTGTAGCTGCCGTCCGGCACGCTCGCGGGAACGGTCGTCGTGATCGGGATCGTGAAGGTCTGTTGCGGCGTGTCCCAGGGAGTGGGGACGACGGCCGTGCTGCCGCTCGCGGTGATCCCGACGGCGGCCGCGTCGGCGTTGGGAGCCGCCGTCACCGTCAGCATCGAGCCGCTGTCGAAATGGATGGTGCCGTTGAAGCGAACGGTGACCTCGCCCGCGACGGGGGTGCCCCGGCCGCTGCACGGCTCCTGGAAGCCGCCGCTGCCGTACTGCAGGCGGTTGTTCGGCCTCAGGATGTCGCCGTCGCCGCTGACCGTGTCCGCGTAGGCGGCCGCGCCGAGCGCGCCTGCCACTGCCAGCAGCGCGCCGAGCGCAAGCCAGCGCTTTCTAAGCCCGTTGCCACCTAGTCGCTTCATCTCTCCCTCTCGCCCTGTTAGGCGGCTGCCGCAGCCGCATGACCCGGCGCCAAGCTTCTCGCAGTCCCGGAGGCCCGTCAAGCGCCGGGCATCCCTGAAACGAGGGATCCGTGGGGCCGAATGCGCGCCGATCCACAGATGGCGTGTCCGCCCGCACCGCCCTTACCTGTGTGGCCTTTGCGCTCTTCTTGGGGGTGACGCAGCTCGCATCCGCCCGCCCGCTGCTGGACTTCGCCGGCGACTCCGGGCCGCCGTCCGCGCCGGTCGACCGGGGCGGTCACGGCGTGCTGACGGGCTCGATCGCCCAGACCGACCAGACGTGGACCTGCCGCGGCCCGGTCGACCTCGACTCGGTCTCTGTGACGATGACCTCGGCGCTCACCTCGCGGCGCAGCGGCGACGCCGTGCACCTCGAGCCCGGCTGCACGGGGCGCATCGGCCGACTGGATGTCGTCACCTCGGTGGCCGACGGGGTGAAGGTCGCCGAGGGAGTGCACGACCTGGGCATCGGCGGGGGCAGCGTCCGCTGCGCGGGCAAGGTCGCCGACGTCCACCAGGACGGCGTCCAGGTGATGGGCGGCGCCCGAATCACGCTGCGCGGGCTGCGCATCGACTGCGGCCGTCCCCGGGATGCACTGATCAACTCGAACCTCTTCATCAAGCGCTCGGGCAGCTCGGTCGACCCGCCGACCGACGTGGTCTGCGTCGACTGCTTCCTCGGCGGCTCGGCCGCGCACACCGCGAGCATCCAGGAGTCCGTTCGCTCCGGGCTCGTCGACTCGCACCTCTGCGCGGCCAAGTACTCGCAGCTGACGCTGGCGATCGGCCCGAACGCGGTCGACCCGGTCGACGTCGGCAACGCGATCGGCGCCTGCTAGCTCGATATCGTCGGCCGCGTGGCCGACTACAGCGTCGTCATTCCCGCCCGCAACGCGGCTCGCACGCTTGCCGGCGTGCTCGACTCCCTCGCGTCGCAGCGGCCCGCGCCGGTCGAGGTGATCGTCGTCGACGACGGCTCGAGCGACGCGACCGCTGCGGTGGCGACGGAGCGCGGCGCGCGGGTGCTCTCGACGGGCGGCGGCCGCTTTGCCGGCGGCGCGCGGAACCTCGGCTGGGACGCTGCGCAAGGCGAAGCGGTCGTCTTCCTGGACGCCGACGTCGTGCCCGCCGCAGGCTGGGCGGAAGGGATCGCCCGGGCGCTCGCCGAGTTCCCCGGCGCGCTGGTGGGATGCGCGCGCACCTTCGAGGCGGACACCCCCTGGGGCTGGGTCTGCCACCTGCAGGTCGAGACGCCGTACCTGCCGCGCGGCGGTCCCCGTGAGACGAGCTTCCTCTCCGCCTTCTGCCTGCTCGTCCCGCGAGGGGCTGCGCTGCGCTGGGACGAGAGCTACGGCGGCGAGGACGCGCTCTTCTGCGCCGACGCGCTGGCGGCCGGCCTGCGACTCGTCTTCGACCCGCGCTTCTCGGCGGCCCACGAGCACGAGCGCCGCACGTTCGACGACCTGCGGCGGCAGCAAAGGCGGCTCGCCTACGGCCTGGCGCGTGCCGTGCCGCTCGAAGCCGACCGCTTCAAGCGTACGCTCCGGCGCGTGCCGCTCCACTACTTCGCGCTGGTGCGCCTTCCCGTCGTCTTCCGCCGGATCGCGGGCGACTCGCGGCTGCGCGGCCGCTTTCTCGCGCTGCTGCCCCGGCTCGTGCTCGCCGAGTGGACGCTGGGCGCGAGCGCGCTGCGCTACGCGGCCCGCCGGCCCGCGCTGCGCGGAGGCTCCCAGCCGCTGTTCGAGTGAGCGGCAAGCCGATCCTCGTCACCGGCGCGCACCGCTCGGGCACGACCTGGGTGGGGAGGATGCTCGCGCTCGCGCCCGGCGTCGCCTACGTCCACGAGCCGTTCAACCCGCGCACCTCGGCGGGGCTCAGCCCGGCGGGCTTCGATCGCTACTTCACGGTCGTGACGGCCGAGAACGAGGCGCGCTACCGGCCGGGGCTCGAGCAGACGGTTCGGTTCCGCTACGGCGTCGGTGCGCAGCTGCGCTCGCTGCGGGGAGTCGCCGACATCGCCCGCACCGGCCGTGACGCCGTGCGGGTCGGGCGCGCTCGGCTGACCAGGGCGCGGCCGCTCGTCAAGGACCCGATCGCGCTGCTCTCGGCCGAGTGGCTCGCCGCGAGCTTCGGGATGGACGTCGTCGTCCTGATCCGCCATCCGGCGGCGTTCGCGGCGAGCCTGAAGCGGCTGGGCTGGAAGCACAGCTTCGCCACCTTCATCCACGACGGCCAGGTGCCCGAGCTGCTGCGGCCGTACGAGGCGGAGATCCGCGCGCAGGCCGAGCACCCCGGCGAGATCCTGGAGCAGGCGGCGCTGCTCTGGCGCGTGCTCTACAACGCGGTCGACGGCTACCGCGAGCGGCACCCGGACTGGGTCTTCCTGCGGCATGAGGACGCCTCGCTCGACCCCGTCGGCACCTTCGAACGGCTGTACGAGCGCCTCGGGCTGGAGCTGACCCCGGCCGCCAGGGCCGAGATCGCGCGGGCCAGCGCGTCGGGCAACCCGGCCGAGCTGACGACGCCGCACGCGGTCGAGCTCGACAGCGCGGCGAGCCTCGGCCGCTGGCGCGACGACCTGACGCCCGACGAGGTCGAGACGCTGCGCGAGCGCACGCGCGACGTCTGGCCGCGCTTCTACTCGGACGAGGACTGGTAGCCGAAGCGCTCGAGCGCGTCGGCGGCTCGTTCCACCAGGGCGGCCTGCAGCTCGGGGTCGGCCTCGCGCCAGCGGCCAAGGCTCGGCGGCGCGTGCACCTCCTCGGCCGCGATCCGCCCGGCGTCGCCCTCGAGCCCGAAGAAGCCCAGCACCTGCGCGACCGTCTCGACGGGCTGCGCACACAGGTCCTCGAAGCGGATGCGCAGGTAGCGGTCGCCGAGCTCGCGCCCGCCGAAGTCGGCCGCCCGCAGGTTCAGCTCGCGCCAGAGCGCGATCGAGCGCAGTGCTCTTGGCTCGTCGGTGCGGCCGAGAACCGCGTCGCCGTGCTTGCGCAGTTGCACCTGGTTCTCGGAGAGGGCCATGTCGCGGCCGTCGCGGACGACGTGCAGGAAGCGCAGGCCGGGGAGCTCGTCGGCGAGGAGGGGAAGGAGGTAGATGCTGCGCGGCTCCTTCCAGCCCCAGGGCCGGCCGCCGGCCTCGGCGTGCTGGCGTGCCACGAGCCCGCGCAGCTCGGCGGCCGCGCCGGCCGGGAGCTCGCGCCCCACCCAGCGGTCGCAGAAGGCGGTGAAGTCGAGCGCGTCCAGCGAGCGGTTCAAGTCCGAGCCGACGAACATCCCGCCGCGCCGGACGACGGCCGCCAGCACCCGTGTCCCCGAGCCGCCGGTGGCGCCGATCACGCCCGGCTCGAGC
>Ga0081540_1003289_pt1 | contig 12831 bp, 7 predicted proteins | sample TabmetS2T1R1_FD_71024 | JGI IMG/M metagenome (GOLD analysis project Ga0081540, IMG submission 71024) | Tabebuia heterophylla rhizosphere microbial communities from the University of Puerto Rico - S2T1R1 | ecosystem: Host-associated > Plants > Roots > Rhizosphere ... | reverse complement strand
CGACCAGGGCCAGTACCGTTGCCGGAGCCGCCGCCAGCATCATCGTGTACCCGGGGCGGGCCGGCCCGATGACCGGCCGCACCCGCAGCCCTGCTCCCGACAGCGTCGCCCGCTTGACGATCACCGCGGCGCGCAGCAGCTCGGCGAGGACGGCGAGCAGGGCGGCCGCGGCGGCGTACACGGCCATCGGCTGGCCGGTGATCGCGGTACCGACGGCCACGCCGGTACCGGCGGCCGCCACCCCGCCGGTCGCGAACGGCAGCAGCGCCTCGGAGTTGTACCCGGTCAACCCGGCCAGAGCCAGGCCCAGGCAGGCACCGGCGAGCGCGGCGGTCAGCGCGAACTCCCAGGTGCCGCCGGCCGCGCGGGCCAGGCAGGCGGCGCCGGCCGGCAGGCTGAGCAGGGCGGTGGACAGCGCCGAGCCCCCGATCAGCACCGAGTGGCTGACCTCCTCGTGCCGTCGAAGCGTCCGGGCGGCGGCCCAGGCGACCGCGCCGAGGATCGCCGTCGACGCGATCAGGGTCTGGCCGGTCATCGCGGGGCTGACCAGGCTGGTACCGATCGTGTCGGCGAACAGCACGGTGGCGACCGCGTAACGCGCGTAGCCGGCGTCGGCGGCGGGGCTGAGCCCGGCGGCGACGCCCAGCACGGCGGCGGCGACCCCGCTGAACGCGATCGGTGCCCACCAGCCCAGGCCGAACGCGGTCGGCACGGCCAGCACGGCGAGCCCGAGGCACGCGGAGCTGACCGCGTGCCGGGCCGGACCGGTCAGCCCGGTCGCGGCCGCGAGGGCGAGCAGCACCAGGGCGATCGGCAGTTGCCGGCCGGGCAGCCCCGGCACCGCGGCCGACCAGTGCGCCAGGTCGGTGTGCCAGACCGGCCGTACGGCGGCGACCGCGGCCAGCCCGGAGCGGACCGCGCCCACCCCGGCGATGCCGAGCACGACCAGGCCGACCAGGCTGCCGCCGAGCACCGGACCGCGACGCCAGCTCACCGGCATGACCTGCAGCCCGGCGGCCACGACCAGCACCAGGGCCGCCGCGATGGCGAGCTGGTAGCGGGGCGCGATCAGCCCGGCGACGCGGGCCACCGCGGTGATCGCGGCCGCGGTGACCGCGAGCGCGGCGATGTCCAGGCCGTCGGCGCGGGTGGTGATGCGGTCGAGGTCCAGCCAGGGCGCCAACGCCAGGGTCAGCGCGCCGACCAGCAGGAGCGCGGCCACGCCGATGTCGACGAGGGCGACGCCGGGCGCCTGCAGCGCGGCCACCGCGGTGACGACCGCCCCCATCGTGGTACCGCTGACCAGCAGCGGGCTGGGGCGTCCCCGGGCGACCTGGGTGAGCGCGGTGGCGGTGAGGGTACCGGCGACGGTCAGGAAGGCGGCGGCCAGGATCGGTACCGGATCGGAGCTGGTCGTGGTGCCCGCGGTGGCGAAGGCGATCGCGCCGGGCAGGGCGAAGCCGGCCGCGCCCCAGCCGGCGTCGGCGCCCCGGTCGGCGTACGGCCCCAGCGGCCCCTCGACCAGCCGGGGGGCGGTGCCCACCGCGGCGCCCGAGATCGCGAGCGCGGTCAGGGTCAGCGCGGCCACGTCCGGCCGGGCCAGGCTGACCCCGGCCGCGTACCCGCCGAGGAGCGTCGCCGCCCCGATGCGCAGCCAACAGGAGCGCGACTCGCGGGCGACGAGCGCGGATGCACCGACCGGAACCGCGGCGAACACCAGGACCGCCGGTACTGCGGCCCACGGCAGCCGCAGCCCCGCCGGTACCAGCAGGAACGTCAACACCACACCGACCACGACGCCGTCCGAGCGGTACCGCGGCGGCAGCATGGCCAGCGCCGCGACGGTCAGCACGATGGCGGCGAGGACGAGCTGCGCCCCGCTCGGGCCGGCCAGCCGGTCGACGGTCGCCTGGTAACTGCTCAGGTCGGCGCGCCACGGCGGGCTGGCCGCGCGCAACGGCGCGATGATGCCGTCCAGGCCGCGCGCGAACAGCACCAGCCCGAGTACCCCGGCGGAGATCGCGGCCGCCAGCCGCGGACCCTGGTGGGGCAGCCGGCCGAGCGCCCGCACGGCCAGCCCGGCGACGAGCACGGCGAGCGCGGTGACGACCAGCCCCCAGCCGGGCAGGAGCACCGCGCCGAGCCGCCCGATCGCCACGACGATCGCGGCGGTGGCCAGGCCGGTGCCGACGTCCGGCAGTGGCCAGCGGGTGAGGATCAGGCCGCCGGCCATGCCCGCCGCCGCCGCGACCAGCATCGCGGCCGCCCCGCCGAGGGCGGCCGTGCCGGTCCGGGCGTTCACCAGGGTGACCGCCGCGCAGCCGACCGAGGCCAGCACCGCCAGGCCGTGCAGCGCCCAGACGGCATCGCGCAGGTAGGGCGTGCCCTCGGCGGCGTGCTCCACCGGGTCACCGGTGTCGCCGCCCCACCGCAGCCGCAGCGGCGGCGCGGCCGGCAGTTGGCTGAGGTCACCGCGGTAGAGCCAGGTCAGCAGCGCCAGGGACAGGGCCAGGTCGAGGACGGCGACCGCAGCCAGGATCGCGGCCCAGCCGGCGATCCCGGTCAGCGAGGAGGCGAGCAGCAGCGGCAGGACCGGCTGCAGCAGGAGAAAGGTGGCGAAGCGCGGGGTGACGAGCTGGCTGATGGCACGGTACCCGGCGGCGATCGCGCCGGCGGCGAGGCAGACGATGCCGGCGAAGACGTCGCCGGTGATGCCCGCGCGTCCCGGCACCCCGGTGGCCCAGACCGCGTACCCGTCGAGCAGCACGAACAGCAGGCCGACCGTGGCCAGGGTCTCGGCGGTCGAGGTGAGCTGGCGCTTGGCGATCGGCGGCGGCGCGGCGAGCACGGCCACGGCCAGCAGCGTGAACACCGCGACGCGCGGGCCGCCGTGCAACTGGCGCAGCAGGTAGCCGGTGCCGGTGACCGCGAACAGCAGGGCGCCCAGCCACAGCAGGGCGTTCTGGGTGGTCCGGGTGGACGTCTCGGGAGGATGGCCGTGCGGCTGCTCCGGCATGGGTACCTGCCGGCCCGGGCGGATCGGGCGCCCGGTGACCGTGGACGCGGCGACCTGCTCCGGGATGGGTACCGGACCGGTGCGCTGCCTCGGTGGCCGGTTGCCGGGCCGGGTCAGCCGGCGCCTGGTGCCGGTACCGTCGGCGGTCTGCCGGGCTGCCGTGCGGCGCAGGTCGACGGTCTCCTGCAGCAGGCTGCGGGTGGCGATCGCGCCCTGGATGCGGCGCAGCAGGAGGGTCCGCTCCTCGACCATGTCGCGGTTGCGGAACTGCATCTGGGTGATCACCCGGCTGAGATCGGTGATCTCCTGCTGGACGGTGCGACCGCAGTTGGGGCAGCCGGTGTTCGTGTCCGCGGTCGCTCCGCAGTTCGAGCAGGGGTATGTCCCCAACGCCGTTTCTCCCGTCGCCGACCGCTAAGCACAGGATGCCGGTGATCGTGCATCGATGCTAGCTACAAAAGGGGCACCCGAGTGGGTGCCCCTCCTGTCGGCCTCCACAGAGGACGGTGAGAATTCAGTTCGCGTGCGGCCGGCCCATGCCGCGGTACTGCCAGCCGGCCCGTACCCAGACCGCCTGGTCAAGGCAGTTACGGGCGTCGATGACCCGCCTGCCCGTGACCAGTTCGCCCAGCGCGGCGGCGTCCGCGTTGCGGAACTCCTCCCACTCGGTCAGCACGCACACCAGGTCGGCGCCGGTCACCGCGTCGATGAGAGTCTTCGCGTAGCGCACCTCGGCCACCTCGCGCTCGGCGTTGGCCATGCCCTCCGGGTCGTACACGCTGACCGCCGCGCCCGTGCGGGACAGCTTGCGGACGACCGACAGGGCCGGCGAGTCGCGCACGTCGTCGGAGTTCGGCTTGAAGGTGGCGCCGAGCACGGCGATGCGCAGCCCGCCGAGGTCCGGGCCGGCCGGCCCGTTGGGCCGGTCGAGCAGTTCGGCGGCCAGCTGGACGACGCGCTGCCGGCGACGGTTGTTGATGAGGTCGACCTCGTGCAGGAACCGCAGCGCCTCGCCCACACCCAGCTCCTGGGCGCGGGCCTGGAACGCGCGGATGTCCTTGGGCAGGCACGCGCCGCCGAAGCCGAGCCCGGCGCGGAGGAACTTGTTGCCGATCCGCGGGTCGTACCCGATGGCCCGGGCGAGCTGCGTGACGTCCGCGCCGGCCGCCTCGCAGACCTCGGCCATCGCGTTGATGAACGAGATCTTCGTGGCCAGGAACGCGTTGGCGGCCACCTTGACCAGCTCGGCGGTGGCGAAGTCGGTGACCACCACCGGCACCTCGCGGTCCTCGGTCGAGGCCAGGTCGAACACGCCCTTGTGGGCGGTGTAGAGCATGCCGTAAGCCCACTCGCTCTTCACGCCGAAGATCACCCGGTTGGGCCGCAGCACGTCCTCGACGGCGAAGCCCTCCTGCAGGAACTCCGGGCTCCAGGCGACCTCGACCTGGGCGTCCGCCGGGGCGTGCCGGCTGATCAGCTCCTCGACCCACTCCGCGGTGCCGACCGGGACGGTCGACTTGCCGACAATCAGCGCCTTGCGCGTCAACAGGGGGGCCAGACCGGTGACCGCGCTCTCCACGTAGGTCAGGTCGGCGGCCAGCCCGTCGGCGCGCTGCGGGGTCCCGACGCAGATGAAGTGCACGTCACCGAACTTGGCGACGTCGTCATACGAGGTGCTGAACCGCAGCCGGCCGGTGGCCAGGTTCTTGCGCAGCAGCTCGTCGAGGCCGGGCTCGTGGAACGGCACCTCGCCGCTGGCCAGCTTCGCGATCTTCGGCTCGTCGACGTCGAAGCCGAGGACCTCGTAGCCCATCTCCGCGAAGCAGATCGCGTAGGTCGCGCCCAGATATCCGGTGCCGAGGAAGGTGAGCCGCGGGCGACCCGCGCCGGAGGGCGGGGTGAGCAGCTCCGGAGGCGCCAGGGGCTGGTTGCCGGGGTAGGAAATCGTCACGCTTTTGGTCTCCGCTCGCACCCGTGCCGCCGTGCCGTCGACCCCTGTGGCGTGCACCACCGGGCCCGACAGGCGACTGTCTGCGCCGTCCGGGCGAGGATAGTCGTACCCGGGGCCGGCCTGACAACCGTGCCAGGTTACCCGTCGGTAAGCTTTGCCTCGGTACGCGACCCAGCGTATCCCCGGTACCCCGGAGTTTCGCCCCGTGCGACCGGTACCGCCGAGGGCTCAGGCGTTTCGCGAGGAAGGACCCCGATGACCGAGTTCGACGCCTACCAGGTACCCGAGGAGCACGAGGCCATCCGGGAAGCCGTCCGCGCGGTGTGCGACGGAAAGGTGGCCCCCAACGCCGCGGCCGCCGACGAGACCGCCGAGTTCCCCCAGGCCTCCTACGACGCCCTGCGCGCGTCCGACTTTCACGCCCCGCACATCCCCGAGGAGTACGGCGGCGCCGGCGCGGACGCCCTGGCCACCGCGATCGTCATCGAGGAGGTGGCCCGCGCCTGCGCCTCGTCCTCGCTGATCCCGGCCGTCAACAAGCTGGGCACCATGCCGCTGCTGCTGGCCGGATCGGCCGAGCTCAGGCAGCGGTACCTGCCACCCGTGGCGCGCGGTGACGCGATGTTCTCGTACTGCCTGTCCGAGCCGGAGGCGGGCAGCGACGCGGCGTCGATGACCACCCGCGCGGTGCGTGACGGGGACCACTTCGTCCTCGACGGCGTCAAGCGCTGGATCACCAACGCGGGCGTCTCCGACTTCTACACCGTCTTCGCGGTCACCACGCCGGGCGTCGGCGCCCGGGGGATCAGCGCGTTCGTGGTGGAGAAGTCGGACGCCGGGGTCAGCTTCGGGGCACCGGAGAAGAAGCTGGGCATCAAGGGCTCGCCCACCCGTGAGGTATATCTCGACGGGGTCCGCATCCCGGCCGACCGGATGATCGGCGCCGAGGGCGAGGGCTTCCGGACCGCGATGCGCACGCTGGACCACACGCGGGTCACGATCGCGGCCCAGGCGGTCGGCATCGCCCAGGGCGCGCTGGACTTCGCCAAGCGGTATGTGCAGGAGCGGCGCCAGTTCGGCAAGGCGGTCGCCGAATTCCAGGGCATCCAGTTCATGCTCGCCGACATGGGCATCAAGCTGGAAGCGGCCCGCCAGCTCACCTACGCGGCGGCGGCCAAGTCGGAGCGCGGCGACGCCGATCTGACGTACTTCGGGGCGGCCGCGAAGTGCTTCGCCTCCGACGCGGCCATGGAGATCACGACCGACGCGGTGCAACTGCTGGGCGGGTACGGGTACACGCGGGACTTCCCGGTGGAGCGCATGATGCGCGATGCCAAGATCACCCAGATCTACGAGGGTACCAACCAGGTGCAGCGCATCGTGGCCGCCCGTCAGCTACTCAAGGGCTAGATGCCCAGCTTGTGGGTCGGTGCTTCCGGGTCCACCGGGGGCTCCGGCTGTCGCGGCGGGAGGCCGACCGGCGGGCTCACCGGTGCCGGGCTGGTCGGCGTCGGTGCCATGACCGGCGGCGTCATCGGCGGCGGGTAGAGCGGGCGGGTGGCATCCAGCGGCGACTGGGGCGCCGGAGCCGGATAGGTCGGCTGGTACCCGCTGGGGGGCGGGTAGCTCGGGTTGTACGCGGCGGGCGGCGGGTACCCGACCGAGCCGGCCGGGGCGACCGCGGCGGGGGCCGGCGGCTGCGCGTACCGGCGCCACCGGCGCGGGCTGAGGATGGTCAGCAGCAGCGGCACCACCAGCAAAAGCGCGATGCCGTTCAGGGGCGCGTCGGCCGCGCCGTGGACCCCGACCACCGAGTCGGGCAGCAGCTTGCCGAGGCTGTGGTAGGACAACAGCGCCCACACCGAGGCGGTGAGGTAGAGCAGGCCCGCCAGTACCGGTCCGATCGGCGAGAGACGGCTCAGCACCAGCAGCGAGTAGAGCAGCCCCGCGGCACCGAGGGCCAGGATGCCCAGGGTGACCTTGAGGTAGTCCGGGTGCGGGGCGGTGGAGGCGTTCCCGACGGCCTCCACGACCCCGATGCCGGCCAGCACATAGACGGCCGGGGCCAGGATCAGCGACAGCACGATGGACCCCAGGTGGCGCATGGAGCCTCCGTCAATGGGGAGAGGTCACGTCGCCTGGAAGGTACCGCCATGGCGCAACATGCCGGGATCGCATGATCGGCTCGGTCCGGCCACTCCGCCGGTCACAGGCAGCGGAGTGGCCGGATGTCCTACTTGTCGTCCTCGTCGCGCAGCGGCGTGGACCACGGCGAGCCGGGCGGGGTGCGCCCGGCGGAGCCGGTCGCCGGCTCGGCGGCCGTCCGCTCCGGGTTGATGAGTCGGGTGTTGCTCTCCGTCGCCGCCGCCGAGCTGACCGGCCAGCGCGGGGCTGGAGCGGCCTGGGCGGGGATGTTCGACTGGGTCGGCTCCTCGTCGGTGGCCGCGGGCTGCGCCTCGGTGTCGGCGCCGGCCGCCCGGAACATGCCCGGGTCGCCGGGGCCCAGTCCGTAGGGCTCCCCGCTGTCCGGGGCGGTGGCCTCGGATGCCGGCTCGGTCGCCGGGACCGCCCTCGGCCAGCGCCGCCAGCGGGCGCCGCTGAACAGCGCCACGATGAGCAGGGCGCCGACGAGCAGGGTGGTACCGGTCTGCACCGGCAGGGTCGGGTCGGCGTGCTGCCCCCCGATGCTCAGCTCCCGGTTGAAGAGGTCCATGAGCCCCTTCGGGTCGATGAACAGCCACACGTAGCTGGCCACGTACACCACGCCGGTGAGGCCCGCGCCGAGCGGCGAGAACCGGAGCGTGGCGATGAGCCCGAGAAGAAGCCCGGCGGCCGCCAGGTAGATCAGCGGCCGGACGAAGTCACCGGTGTGGAAGGCGTTGGTGCTGTGCGCCTTCGCGAACGCGGCTGCGGACCGGTCCTGCCCGAAGGCGATCAGGATCCAGGCCAGCGGACCGATGACGATCGCGGCGATCAGGGTTCCGATGTGTCGCATAACGCGCACCGTACCGTGTCCGGCAAGTGCGGACACCTGCTGACGGACGCGACATCGATCAATGTATGCGGCCCACATAGGGCGGCCGCGACGGCCGGGGCAGGATGGGTGGACCACACGACGAGGTGCGGAGGGTGCGATGAACGCCGGTGACCTGCTGTGGACGCCGCCGGCCGACGCCCGGGAACGGTCCCGGGTCGGTGACTTCATGGCCTGGCTGGAGCGCGAGCGGGGTCTGGCGTTCGCCGGGTACCCGCAGCTGTGGGAGTGGTCGACCACCGACCTGCCCGGCTTCTGGGGTGCGGTCTGGGACTACTTCGGGGTGCTCGGGCACACTCCCGCGACGGCGGTGCTGGCCGACGCGCACATGCCCGGGGCCCGCTGGTTCCCGGGCGCCACCCTCAACTACGCCGAGCACGTGCTGCGGATGCCGGGGCTGGCCGACGGGGACCCGGTCGTCTTCGGTCACTCGCAGACCCGCCCGCCGGTGACCCTCGACGCGGCCGGGCTGCGCGAGCAGGTCCGCCGGGTACGCGCGGGCCTGGTCCGGCTGGGTGTCGGCCGGGGCGACCGGGTGGCCGCCTACCTGCCCAACATCCCGGAGGCCCTCGTGCTCATGCTGGCCACCGTGAGCCTGGGCGCCGTCTTCTCCTCGTGCGCGCCGGAGTTCGGTACCCGCAGCGTCACCGACCGGTGGCGGCAGATCGAGCCGAAGGTGCTCGTCGCGGTCGACGGCTACCGGTACGGCGACAAGCCGGTGGACCGGCGCGTCGAGGTGGCCGCGATCGTCGACGCGCTGCCCTCGGTGGAGCACACAGTCACACTGTCCTATCTGGACAGTGACGCGCCGGACGGCTGGCGGGAGCTTGCCGCACCGACCGAGCAGCCGCTGGAGTTCACGCCGGTACCCTTCGACCACCCGCTGTACGTGCTGTACTCGTCGGGTACCACGGGGCTGCCCAAGCCGATCGTCCACGGGCACGGCGGCATCCTCCTGGAGCACCTCAAGATGCTGGCGCTACACCAGGACCTGGGCCCGGGCGACCGGTTCTTCTGGTTCAGCACCACCGGCTGGATGATGTGGAACTACCTCGCGTCCGGCCCGGCGGTCGGCGCCGCGGTCGTGCTGTTCGACGGCAACCCGGTCTATCCCGACCCGGCCGCGCTGTGGCGGCTGGCCGGCGAGGTGGGCATCACCTACTTCGGCACCTCCGCGCCGTTCCTGCTGGCCTGTCGCAAGGCCGGCGTGGTCCCGGCGGAGCTGGTCGGCGACCGGCTGCGCGGGCTCGGCTCGACCGGCGCCCCGCTGCCGCCCGAGGGCTTCGCGTGGGTCTACCAGGCGGTCGGCCCGGACGTCCTGCTCGCGTCGCTGTCCGGCGGCACCGACGTGTGCACCGGCTTCGTCGGCGGCTCGCCGCTGCTGCCGGTCCACGCGGGCGAGATCGCCTGCCGGGCGCTGGGCGCGCGGGTCGAGGCGTTCGACCCGACTGGTACCCCCGTCATCGGCCACCTCGGCGAGCTGGTCATCACCGCCCCGATGCCTTCCATGCCGGTCGGCTTCTGGGGCGACGAGACCGGCGAGCGCTACCGCGAGGCCTACTTCGACGTGTACCCCGGGGTGTGGCGGCACGGCGACTGGATCACCATCACCGAGCGCGGTACCTGCGTCATCACCGGCCGCTCCGACGCCACGCTCAACCGGGGCGGGGTCCGCCTGGGCACCTCGGAGTTCTACTCGGTCGTCGAGGGGCTGCCGGAGGTCGTGGACTCGGTCGTGGTGCACCTCGAGGACGACGCGGGCGGCGCGGGGGAGCTGCTGCTGTTCGTGGTACTGGCGGACGGGGTGGAGCTGGACGACGCCCTGCGCGCCGGGATCGCCCGGGAGCTGCGCTCGGCCCTGTCGCCCAGGCACGTACCCGACGAGATCCACCAGGTCCGGGCGGTACCCAGGACGCTGTCGGCCAAGAAGCTGGAGGTACCGGTGAAGAAGATCCTGACCGGTACCCCCGTGGACGCGGCGGCCGCCCGCGGCGCCCTGGCCAACCCCGAGTCTCTGCGCGCCTTCGAGGAGCTGGCGAAGCGGCGCGCCGGGAAGCCCTAGAGGACGAGGGTGACCCGCTCGGCGGCGACCCTCGCCTCCAGCCGGCCCGCGTCGAAGTGTCCACAGAGGACGGTGCTGGCCCGGGCCGCCAGCGGTGCGAGCAGCCAGTCGACCGGGTCGGGGTGGGTCGCGACGTCGATCAGCACCCGGTCGCCCGGGCGCAGGCCCAGCTCGCCGGCGCGCCGCCCGGCGTCGGCGCACAGCGCGCCCTGGTCCCGTACCCGCACCCCGGCGAACCGGTCGCCGAACCCGCGTACCTCGACCGAGTAGTCCTGGTACCCGGGTGGTACCTCGCGCAGCGGCAGCCCGAGCGGGTGCAGCCCGAGCGCGTACCGGTTACCCAGGATGACCTCGCCGGCGCGCCCGGTGGCGACGAACGCGACGTCGGCGGCTGGGCCCCCGCCGGGCCCGGGCGGGCTGGTGAGGATCACCGACAGCCCGGCCGACCAGCAGCCGAGCAGCACGGCGGCGGTCTGCCAGTGCGGCGGCAGGAGCACCAGCGCCCGGTCACCCGGGCCGAGCCCCTCCCCGTCGACGAGCAGGTTGGCGGTCTTGGCCACCCAGTTGGCCAGGGTCGCCCCGGACAGTTCGGTGCGCTCGCCGGTGCCGTCGTCATACCAGGTGAGCAGCGGCCGGGTCAGGTCGGCCGCGACGGCGCGGGACAGGAGCTCGCTGACGTTGTCCATCAAGCGCACGTTTACCACACCACACCCGACCGTCGCTCGGCCGCGGTCGGTTTCCGCCTCACGGTGGTCCGATCTCGCGCTGCGTACAGCGGTCGGCTGCCATCGGCAACTGTCAGGGTCCGGCCTGCACAGGTTCGGGTGAAGGTCGCGTTGCGGTCACTGGGACGCAGCATGGCGGGCGTAGGCTTGGTGACGTAGTTCTCATAGGCGCAGAAGGAGTTGACCCTGTGACCGGCGGTCGAGCCACCCGGGTGCTTGTCGACGCGACCAGCGTCCCCGCGGACCGGGGCGGCGTGGGTCGCTACGTGGACGGGTTGCTCAAGGCCCTCAACGCTCAGGGCGCGGACATGGCGGTCGTCTGCCAGCGCACCGACGCGGAGCGTTACGGACGGTTACTGTCCAACGCCGAGGTGATCGGCGCCCCGGCCGCCGTGGCGCACCGCCCGGCGCGACTGGCCTGGGAACAGACCGGCCTTCCCCTGCTCGCTCAGCAGGTCGGCGCGAAGGTGTTGCACTCGCCGTTCTACACCTGCCCGCTGCGGGCCTCCGCGCCGGTGACCGTGACCGTGCACGACGCGACGTTCTTCACGGAGCCGGAGCACTACGACAAGTCGAAGCGGACGTTCTTCCGCAGCGCCATCAAGACCTCGCTGCGGCGGGCGGCCCGCGTGATCGTGCCCAGCAAGGCCACCCGGGACGAGCTGATCCGGCTGCTGGACGCCGACCCGACCCGGATCGACGTGGCCTACCACGGCGTCGACCAGGACGCGTTCCACGCGCCGAGCGACGACGAGAAGGCCCGGGTGCGGGCCCGGCTCGGGCTCGGCCAGACGCCCTACGTCGCCTTCCTCGGTGCCAAGGAGCCGCGCAAGAACGTGCCGAACCTGATCCGCGGCTGGGTCGCGGCCGTGGCCGACCGACCCGAGCCACCCGCCCTGGTCGTGGCCGGCGGGTCGGGGCACGACGACGAGATCGACCAGGCGGTCGCGGAGGTCCCGGCCAACCTGCGACTGCTGCGCCCCGGTTACCTGCGCTACGCCGACCTGCCCGGATACCTGGGCGGTGCGCTCGTCGCGGCATACCCGTCGCACGGCGAGGGCTTCGGCCTGCCGATTCTGGAGGCCATGGCGTGCGGCGCGCCGGTGCTGACCACGCCGCGGCTGTCCCTTCCGGAGGTCGGCGGCGACGCGGTGGCCTACACCGGGGAGAGCCCGGAGGAGATCGCGCGCGACCTGAGCGCCCTGCTGGACGACGAGGCGCGCCGGCTGGAGCTGGCCAAGGCCGGCTCGGACCGGGCCAAGGAGTTCACCTGGGAGATCAGCGCGGAGGTCCACCTCGCATCGTGGGCACGGGCCGCCTCCGCCTGACCGGCACAGTCCGCCGAACCCGCCCATATGCACAGGTATGAGTGGGTAGATCCACCCCAGCGCGGCGGCGGTGGTGATGGGCCGGCATGATGGGTTGATGCTCTACGTGGTAGTCCCCGCCGGTGGCAGCGGTACCCGACTGTGGCCGCTGTCCCGCGCCGACAACCCCAAGTTCCTGCACGCGTTGACCGGTAACGCGTCGACGCTGCTGCAGGCCACCGTCGAGCGGGTCGCCCCGCTGGCACCGGCGGAGCGGATCTATGTCGTGACCGGTGTCGCGCACGCGGCCGGAGTCGCCCGCCAACTTCCCTCGGTGCCGGCCGAGAACATCCTCGTGGAGCCGTCGCCGCGGGACTCCTGCGCGGCCATCGCGCTGGCCGCCGCCCTGATCGCGCGGCGGGATCCCACCGCCGTCATGGGCTCGTTCGCCGCCGACCACCTGGTCCGCGACGGCGAGCAGTTCGTGAACGTGCTGCGCGAGGCGGTGGTGGGTGCGCAGCAGGGGCTGCTGATGACCGTGGGCATCACGCCCACCCACCCGGAGACCGCGTACGGGTACCTGCAGTGCGGTGAGATGCTCGCCGATCCGGTGCGCCGGGTGGACGAGTTCAAGGAGAAGCCGTCCTACCCGGTGGCACGCTCCTATGTGGAGTCCGGCCGGTACCTGTGGAACGCGAGCATGTTCGTGTGGCGGGGGGGCGTGTTTCTCGGCGGG
>Ga0081540_1003288_pt1 | contig 12832 bp, 13 predicted proteins | sample TabmetS2T1R1_FD_71024 | JGI IMG/M metagenome (GOLD analysis project Ga0081540, IMG submission 71024) | Tabebuia heterophylla rhizosphere microbial communities from the University of Puerto Rico - S2T1R1 | ecosystem: Host-associated > Plants > Roots > Rhizosphere ... | reverse complement strand
AGATCGACTGAAGGAGACGACGGCTCGTCGAGGAACCCCCGCCCGAGCCTCGGATAAAGCGAGTTGCTGCGTCCGGTAAGGGGCGCGCATCTTGCTTGGTTCGGTACGCAAGTCGAGGTCGAGGCCGCAGCGACCCTCACGCTGTTGCGGCCGAGACCACGCCCATGCGGCGTTCGTAGCCTCCTTCGCAACAAGAGGAGGCCGAAAGCGCGTCATCCCCTCTGATCTCGCTGGTGCTTGACTTGCAGCAGCACATGGAACGGCGGCGGCGAGCGCACGGTCCAGCCGTCGACGGCAATACGCCCTCGACGGGTGGCCTGATTGCGCGATCCGACGCCAGTTCCAGATCTCAGTCATGCACCATGCACGAGGATAGGAGAAGCAATCTTGTCGAAGATGAACGGCCGGCCCGCAGACACCAGCGAGATGTACAAGGTTCATACGATGTTTCGGCGAGAGTTCGGCCTGCTACCGGAGCTGGTTCGCAGAGTCAGAGAGGGCGATGGAGCAAGATCGCGGCTCGTCGCTGACCACATCGAGTTCTTGTGCATGATCCTGGAGACCCATCACCAGAGCGAGGACGAGTCGCTGTGGCCAAGGCTCATGGAGCGAGGAACCCCGAACGACATTCCTCTCGTCCAGCTGATGGAGAGCCATCACGAAGGAATCGGTGAGGGCATTTCCACAGTAGGAGCGGAGCTGGATGCGTGGGTCCGCAGCGCTGGTTCCGACGAACGGAGGGCACTCGGCGATGCTCTGGATCGGCTCGTCACGCTCCTGAGGGAACACATGGCGCTGGAGGAGGAACGGATCCTCCCACTGGTCGAGAAGTATGTCACCGCTGCCGAGTGGGAGGAGATGGTCCAGAAGGGTTCGAGCAAAGTTCGCCGCGAGGACATCCCTCTGATCTTCGGGATGATCATGTACGAAGGAGGGCCGGAGATCGGCCCCCCCGAGGTCCGCCTGGCCATGCGGGACGTGGCGTCCCAGGCCTTCGCCTCGCACTCCCGGCGCCTTCACGGGACCGCTACCCCGCCCCGTAGCAGTGAGCTGGCCAGCGTCGGCCTCGACTGAGGCAGTTCTCGTGTCCAACGCACGGCTTCAGGTTCCGAAGCGGTCCCGGTAGTCGGTCGGAGTGACGCCCATGAGTCGCAGGAAGCTGCGTCGCATCGTCTCCTCGGACCCGAAGCCACACCGGGCGGCGATCCGCTTGATCGAGGTCCCGCCCTCCGCGAGGAGCTGACGAGCAGATTCGACACGGAGCCGCTCGACAGAGCGTGCTGGCGTGAGCCCGGTTCTCGAGACGTAGTGGCGGCTGAAGCTGCGGGGGCTCATGCCCGCCTTGCGCGCCAGCACCGGAAGCGAGAGGTCATGGGACAGGTGCTGGGCGATCCACCCGTGAAGGGCGGCAAACGGCTCCTCCGCCGCCTGGAGCGCGAGCGCGGCGCTGAACTGCGCCTGCCCGCCGGGGCGCTTCAGAAAGACGACGAGGTAGCGCGCGATGGCCAGGGCCGTGCTCCGGCCGAGATCCTGCTCGACGAGAGCCAGGGCGAGATCGACACCAGCGGTCACGCCCGCTGACGTCCAGACCGGACCATCGCGCACGAAGATGGGTTCCGACTCCACGCGGACGGAGGGATAGCGGCGAGCGAGCTCGTCGCAGAACGCCCAGTGGGTCGTCGCCCGCCGATGGTCCAGCAGGCCGGCTTCCGCGAGGACGAACGCGCCCGTGCAGACCGAGGCGATCCGACGGACTCCTGATGCTCGGGCGGATACCCAGGCGAGCAGGGCGGGATCCGCGGCAGCGTCCGGGACGCCCCGACCGCCGGGGACGAGCAAGGTGTCCGGCATCGGCTCGAGCGGTGGAAGAGGGATCGCCTGGAGCCCCAGGCCTGACGAGGTCGTGACCGTCCGCCTGCCCGCGCAGACCACGGCGATCGTGTACAGAGGGGAGCCACCCGCCGCGGCGGCGAGATCGTTCGCCGAGGCGAAGACCTGAAGCGGCCCAGCAATGTCGAGCAACTGCACCTCTGGGAAGACCAGGAACTCGATGGGGCGGGGCGCCGATGGGATTCGAGGGACCGGTGGCACGGCTGCCTCAAGTAGTCGAAGGCTCCCGCGAGCGTCTACGCGGTACGCGCCCACCGGACGTTGCCGAAGACACTGACTTGCAGATCGGAGCTCCGTCCCGTTCGCGCCCCTTTGGCGCGAATGGTGGCCACTTTGGCGCACTCCCAGGTCGGTCCACCCCAAATCTCTCTTCGGAGCCGAACTTCAGGCTTGGCCGCCCCCATTCCCGCGGCCGAATCGCAAGGAGAAGCGAGATGGATCTGACTCACGTTCGCGCCTTCACGGAGGCCATGGCACGCAAGGATCTCGAATCGATGCTCACCCACATGACCGAGGACGTCATCCTCGAGACGCCGCTTCGGGCCGAACCGGTGCGGGGGAAAGCCGAGCTCCGGACGGTGGTGAGCGCGCTGCTCGCCATCGTCGACACCTTCGATTTTCAGGAACTGCTGCAGGGACCTGCCCACGTCTCCTCTTTCTTCGTCGTTCGGATCGGCTCGGAGCAGCTCGATGGAATGGACTATTGGCTGCTGAACGACGCAGGAAGGATTGCGCGGATGAAGGTCCTGTGGCGCCCGCTTCCGGCGATCGAGGCCGTGCAGCGTCGGTTGGATGGCCGGCCCTGACGCCGGCGCATGTGCCGACGCTCCCGCTGTCCTTTCCTGAACGGACAGGTGGATGGACTTCTTGCCATCGACCGCCGGTCCCGAAGATGGCGATGACCGAATTGGCCGGGGAACTTGCCCGCCGCCGGCGTAGCTCGTCCGGAGGTGAAGTCCTGTGCATTGCCCTTCGATCAACGTGTTCGGGACGTTCTTCCCCTCGTGGATGCTCTGCACCTTCATCGGTGTGGCGGCGGCAGCTGTGGCGTACAAGATCTTCGGTGCCCTGGGGATCCGCGGGGAGCTGAAGCCTCCCTTGCTCGTCTATTCGTCCATCGCGTTGACGGTGACGTTCCTCATCTGGCTCGGCCGGTACGGGTCCTGACGATGCGTACCGTCGCCCAGCTGCGTCACAGGCTGGCGCACGGGCTTCGGAGCTCGCCCCGGACGACGGCTCGCGTGGTGCTGATCGGCATCTTCGCTGCGTTCCTCATCTCGGGAATCGTCGTCCTTCGTCGACTGGATGCGTTGCCACGGACGGACGATGCGATCGTCACCGCCAACGCCATCCGGGTCCTTCCAGAGATCACAGGCCGGATCGCCACGCTCAATGTCAAGGACGACGCCACGGTGCGCAAGGGCGACGTCCTGTTCACCATCGAGAGCGAGCGCTACGAGCTCAACCTCGCGCAGGCTCGGGCCCAGGTGGCGGCGCTCGAGGCGCAGATCGATCTGACCGACCGGAAGGTGTCCGCCGAGGTGACCGGGATCTCGGTGGCCCGGGCACGTGCCGAATCGGCCCGGGCTCGGCTGAAGGAGGCGACGGAGACCCTCCAGCGCCTGGAGCCGCTGCTCCCGCAGGGTTTCGTCACCGCCCACCAGCTGGATGTGGCCAGGACAGCCAAGGTCACGGCAGAGAGCCAGCTCGCTGCCGCGCTCTCGGAGACGCGCCAGACGCAAGAGGCGGTCGGTGACTCCAAGGCTCTGGCCGCGCAGCTGCTCGGGGCGAGAGCGCTGGTCGGACAGGCGGAACGGGATCTCCGGAACACCGTGGTGCGCGCGCCGTTCGACGGGCGCGTCGTCGGGGTGACGACGTCGTTGGGCCAGTGGGTGGATCCGGTCCGGCCGCTCTTCACGCTGATCGACACCTCTCAGTGGTACGTCATCGCAGACTTCCGGGAGACCGAGCTCCCGAGCATCCGACCGGGTGACCGCGTCATCGCGTACGTGATGATGGAACCCGGCGTCCATCTGCGGGGTTCGGTCGAGAGCGTGGGCTCGGCGGTCGCTGGTCTCGAGAATCTCGCCATCGCCGGCGTGCCGCCGGTACAGCGCGACCTGAACTGGATCCGCATCGCCCAGCGGTTTCCCGTCCGGATTGCACTCGAGAATCCACCGCCCGAGCTGATGCGCATCGGCGCCTCCGCGGTGGTGGTCGTCCGGCACGGACGGGAGTGAGAGACCGATGACGACCATCGCATCGCCGGTGAGGGAGATGCCCTGGAGTCCTGGGGATGACGGGTGGTGGGAGCTTCTCCGCGCCGAACTGACGCTCACGCCCGAGCGGACCGCCCGGATGGCGCGGATGACCCTGCTGGTGATGCTGGTGGTCCTGATCTCGATGGCGCTCCGCGTCCCCGAGGCTGCGATCTCGGCATACATGATCTTCTTCGTTGCTCACGAGGACGCGCCCACCACCATCCGTGCCGGGATCGGTCTCGTCGTGTCCATCTCCGTCGCGGTGCTGGTGGCGCTGGTGTTGCTCTCGCTGACCGTGGGAGAGCCGGTGCTTCGACTGGGTGGCGTGGCTACCCTCACGCTGGGCGCGATGTATGCCCAGCATCGGTTTCCCGGGCTGGGATTGCTGGGCTACGCCGTCGGCTTCCTGACCGCGATCTTCCTGGTCTACGCCGGTCACTTCCCAACGCCTGAGCTGACCTTGCGGGCGGTGCTCTGGATCTGGGTGGCAATTGTTTACCCATGTGCGCTGCTGGTGTTGTGCGAGGCAACGTTCGGCGAGGACCCCGAGGTGCTTCTCCGGAGGGGAATCGCGCTCCGGCTGACGGCAGTCGGAAGGCTGCTCGACCGCACCTCGGAAGACGGGGAACGGGCGCGGGGGCACGTCGACCGCCTGGAGCGGCTCGGCACGGGCGTGCTCGCTCCCTTCGCTGCGAGCGGCCCGCCAGCCCTGCGTCCGCTGCGGGCAAGCCTCGTGGGCGAGGTGCAGAGTCTGCTGAGGGTCGCTCGTCAGCTCCCACCGGTCGTGGTGCCCTCCACCTCGAGCGGCGCCCTGAGATGGGCCAGCACCACCTGTCTCGGCCTCGCCCGAGAATTACTCGACAGGAAGCCGTGGGGCGTGGCGCTGCCGCCCCCCGCAGCGCCGGAGGAGTGGCCCGGGCGACTCGACGAGATCGACCCCAGGGTGGGGGGGGCCGTCCTGTCGGTCCGGACGCTTGCTCTGGGGATCGCTCAACTGCGGGAGGCTGCGCGAGTCGCCCCGGCCCCGCCCGCGCCCCAACCGCAGCCGTCGACGGCGGAGCTCGAGTCGCGACGAGCCGAGGCATTGCAGTTTGCTTGCAAGGTGACACTGGCCGCGATGGCGGCCTACATCCTGTTCACCGCGCTCGACTGGTGGGGAATCCACACGGCGATCATCACCTGCTACTTCGTCGCCCAGGGGAGCGTGGGTGCGACGATCCACAAGTCCACCCTTCGCCTCGCCGGGGCGGTCGTCGGAGGGGCGGTCGGCATCGCTTCGCTGGTGTTCGTTCTCCCGCGGCTGGACTCGGGCGGAGAGCTGGCGATCCTGGTCGGCGCGGTCACTCTCTTCGCCGCCTGGTTCGCGACCGCTTCCGAGCGGATCTCCTATGCCGGCTGGCAGATCGCGTTCGCCTTCTTCTTGACAGTGCTCCAGGGGTTCGAGCGCACCACCAAGATGGTGGTCGCCCGTGATCGCGTGCTCGGAATCATCCTCGGGAACGTATTGATGTCGATCGTCTTCCTCCACCTCTGGCCCGTGAGGTTGGCGCCGAAGCTCTCCCAGGGAATTGGTCAGGCTCTGGACTCACTCGCCGAGTTGCTTTCCGCTGAGGGAACTGGGGCCGAGGCGGAGGCGCACTCGGCGCAATTGCAGCAGTCGTTCGTCGCCGGCCTGAACAAGGCGGAGGACGTCGGGTTCCTTGCCCGATTCGAGCCCGGAGGAGCGGATGCCGCACGGATGCTTCCAGCTCTGAGCGGCCTGCTGATCTCTGCCCGCGCCCTCAGCCTCTCCGCAGCTACCGGGGGACAGGCAGCCGCGGCGCTGCCCGAGACCGAGCGGTGGAGGGTGGACGAGGTGGTCGCTCTCCGCCGCGCGCTGGCCAGGCAGGTGTCGGAGCTGGCGGCGTCGGTGCGGGAAGGGAGAACGCTCACCATGCGCATCGGGAGGGACGCCATCGAAGGAGCGCGGCGCTCGTTCGCGGCAGTGACCGAGCCTGCCCTGAGGACGCTCGAGGCGCCGCTAGGAGTACAGCTCGAGTCGCTGGAGGCGATCCAGGATCGCCTGGAGAAGATCGTGGATGCCTCGGGTCGCAGGGCGCTGGAGCGAGGTTCGCCGTGAGCTCGAGCGCGCGCCACGTCGTCCCGCTCGGCTTCCCGGTTCTGGCTCTCCTGGGTTGCGCCAGTGGCTACCTGAGGCTCGCCCCGCCGGCGCCCGATCAGCCTGTGATTCCTCAACAGCATCCCACCGAGGCTGCGCCTCCGCCCGGGACTCCGCCTGCCGGACAGATCATTGACGAGAGGAGGGCGGTCCAGCCAGGACGGAGGTATGGGCTTCCGGAGCTGGTCGAGCTCGCCGCGGCGAGCAACCCGGAGACCCGGATCCTCTGGCAGCGGGCCCGGCAGGCAGCGCTGGCGGTGGGGGTGGCGCACTCCAGCGACTGGCCAACCCTCAGCGCGATCGCCTTCGGCGGGTATCAGCACAGCAGCTTCCCGGTCTCCTCGTTGCCAGCCGGCATCACCCTGGCTGCCCCCGAATTTCTCCCAGGGATCACCGTCCCCGGCGGACAGGGAAACGGAACGAGTGGGCGCTTCGGGGTCGACACGTTCGAGGTCCTGCCCTTCGTCGCACTGCGCTGGCAGGCCCTCGACTTCTCAAGAGGCCCAGCAGTGAGGGCGGCAGAGCAGACGACAGTTGCTGCGAATCTGCTCTTCGTGGGTGAGCACCAGAAACTGCTCTTCCAGGTCTCCAAGGCCTACTTTGGCCTCGGAGCTGCGCGTGCACAGGTCCGCGTGGCCGAGGAAGCCCTCGAACGAACCAGGACGATCGCCCGGTCCGCCGAAGCTCGGTTCGGTCGAGGTCTGGCGACCACGGTGGAGGTTGCCGAGGGCCGCCGCGAAGTCGCCCAGGCAGAGTACGGGCTGACCGAGGCCAGCGCGGCCGAAACGGTCGCGCGGTCGGCCCTGCTCACCGCGATGGGAGTGGACCCGCGCATCGCACTGGACGTCGAGACAGTCGGCAGTCGCCCACTGGCAGCCTCGCTGGGTCAGCCCGTCGACAGCTACGTGGACTCCGCGTTCGCCTCCCGTCCCGACCTCCTGGCCGCGAGCGCCCAGTCGGCCCGGGCGGACGCGTTGATCGACCAGGCAATCTCCCACTACTTCCCGCGCCTCACCTTGACCGGAACGGGGGGATTCCAGGTACTCGGCGCGAAGGTGGGGGGCGGCTCGTTCCAGTCGGTGACCATCCCGCTCGTCACTGCCCTGGCGAGTCTCGAGTGGCTGATCCTCGACGGCGGTGCCCGCCAGGGCGGAGTGGACATCGCCCGTGCTCGCCTGGAGGAGGCAAATCTCGAAGTCCAGAAGCGACGGAACGCCGCCAGCCAGGAGGTCCTGAGCGCCTACGACCTGGCCAATGCGGCGCTGGCGAGATACCGCGCAGCAGTGGAACTGGAGCGGGCTGCCGCGGTGGCCGACGATGCGACGGCCAGCTCGTATCAGCACGGACTTTCGACGCTCACCGACGCTGCCGGCGCACAGCGGGCGCACTCACTCGCCTCGGCGGCGAAGGAGCGCGCCTACGCCGAAGCGCGAATCGCGGTGACGGCTCTGACCTTTGCCGCCGGCCAGCTCCGGGGGGTCGCCGCCATCCCGGATCCCATTAATTGAGAGAGCCACTCCCCCGGGTTGGGGACCACGGGCCGAGGTCACTTCACCGCGGCATCCACCAGGTCCCCGATGACGCCGAGCGGAGCGACCTGCTCCTCGGTGAGACCGTACCGGTGAGCGACGTACTTCGGGTCGGTGTAGCCCAGCCAGACCTTGCCGGCGGAGTCCTGCCAGGCCAGCACCTTGAGCGGGAGATCGATCCCCGCGGTGGGCGCGGCGAGCATCACCGGGGTTCCCACGCGCGGGTTTCCAAAGATGAGGAGCTGGTTGGGGGGCAAGGTCAGGCCGACCTTCGCCGCCCCGCGGGAGTGGTCGATCCGCGCGAACACCCAAACCCCCTTCGCCTTCAAGATCGCCTCGAGGCGGTCGATTGTCTCCGGGACGCTGCGCGGGCTGGCCTTCCGGATGATGCCTTCACCGATGTCCATGGGGTCGCTCCTCTGGGTTCCTGCCAGCGACGCGGTCAAGCTGACGGCGACGAAGGCGAGCATGAGCGCCGCAGGCCACTTCTCGGCGAGGCGGTCGCGGCACTGGCGAGCAGGCTGCATTGGGCCTCCGAGCTGGAATCAACGCGAGACTAGCGCCGCGGTCGAACGCATACCGGATGAGTCGCTTCAGGCGGGTTGCATCACCCGCTGCCGCCATCCAGGACCGAACAGAGAGCGAAGTTCGAGCCTTTCGAAAGGTGCTGGGTCTTCAGGGAGCCGCGACCAGTCGACGCCACGAAACTCGAGTCCTGTCCTTTTGAGGGTCCGGAAATGCTTTGGGTGGTCACTGTCACCAACCTGCCTGCGGAAGGTGCTCGACCTCCACGGTTCCTCCAGCGGAGAAAGCGCCGTCCGCTCACACAGCCATCTGTGTCATGGCATCGATCCCTGCATCGGGCGGCGTGCCTTCGGCCCGGAATGACGCGCCCAGCGGGGTCGATCTTGTGGCACGCCTGATGCTCCTTTCGCGACGCATCTCGAAGTCGCGAGGAAGAGATGACCATCCAGACCACCGAGCCAACCATCGCTGGGCGCGAGGCACCGCCAACCATCACCGGGCACGAAGCAGCGCAGATCGAGCGCGCGAACGCCTCGGGCGCCACTCCCATTGTCTTCGTTCACGGGCTCTGGCTGCTGCCCTCGAGCTGGGATCGCTGGGTCACGCTGTTCGAGGCGGCAGGCTACGTCGGCTTGACACCGGGCTGGCCCGACGATCCCGAGACGGTCGCCCAGGCCAGAGAGCACCCTGAGGCCTTCGCGGGGAAGGGAATCGGCGAGATCGCCGACTACGAGGAGGCGATCATTCGCCGCCTGGATCGGAAGCCCGTGATCATCGGCCACTCCTTCGGGGGCCTGCTGACCATGATTCTCGCGGGGCGCGGGCTCGCCACCGCATCTGTCGCGATCAGCCCTGCTCCGTTCCGCGGCGTGCTCCCCCTGCCGCTCCCGGCGCTCCGCACTGCTGGCGTTGCCCTTCGCAACCCCGCGAACTGGAACCGTGCGGTCCCGCTCAGCTACGAGCAGTTCCGTTACAGCTTCGCGAATGCGGTCGGCGAGGACGAGGCGAAGGAGCTGTACCTCGGCTACTCCGTCCCCGGTGCCGGCGAGCCGCTCTTCCAGGCGGCGCTCGCGAACATCAATCCGTGGTCGGAGGCGAAGGTCGACTCGACGAACCCGGAGCGGGGTCCAATGCTGATCATCTCTTCCGATTCCGACCACACGGTGCCCTGGGCGATCGCGAACGCGGCCTACGGGAAGCAGAAGCGCAATTTGAGCGTGACCGAGATCGTCAAGATGGAGGGCCGCGGGCACACCCTGGCAATCGACGCCGGCTGGCAAGAGGTCGCGGAGAAGGCTCTCGAGTTCGTCAAGCGATTCACATGAGCGCTCTCTTCGCAAACGCGCCGAGCATCAAGATTGGCGATTCTGACCCGGTGGCGACCGGCGCTCGCGTATTCAACGTTGTCGGATTGGCCGGCAGTCTGCGCCGCGCTTCGTACAACCGCGCACTCCTCCGCGCGGCGACGGAACTCGCCCCGCCGACGCTGCACATCGTGATTCACGAGCTGGACGGAATCCCGTTGTACAACGGCGATGTCGAAGACGCTGGCGCCCCGCCGAACGTGGTGCAGCTTCGTGACGCAGTTCGGAAGTCGGATGGATTACTGATTGCGACTCCTGAATACAACCACGGCGTTCCAGGCGTGCTGAAGAACACCCTTGACTGGCTGTCCAGGCCCCCGGGCACCAGCGCATTGAACGACAAGGTCGCGGCGCTGATGGGAGCCTCGCCGGGCATGACGGGAACTGCGCGCGGTCAGTCGCAGCTGCGGCAGGCATTTGTATTCACCAACACCTACGCGCTCCTGCAGCCGGAGGTCCTGGTCGCACAGGCCCACGAGAAGTTCGATGCCGACGGTCGCCTCGTGGACGAGGCGACGCGTGGTTTCCTCGGAACCTTTCTGCGGCGTTTTGCAGCGTTCATCGAGCTGATGGCCGCGGCGAGGTCACAACGTGCTGACCTGTATCGGTCGAGAGGGGGCGCAATGCCATCACTGGTCGAAGGCGGTCACCCTGTCGAGACCGGTTCCGGTGGTCCGTGACGTGCGACATCTTCACCAAGGCCGTCGGCTTCGACGTCGACACCCTGCGGAACCTCGGCCCGCTGGCGCCGCTGGCCGGAATCTGGGAGGGCCAGGGACTCGACGTCCACCCGGTCGCGAATGGCGCGGAACCCGAGACGTTCAAGGAGCGTATCGTTTTCGCGGCGATCGATCCTCAGACCAACGGGCCACAGCTCCTGTACGGCCTCCGCTACCACTCCCACATCAACAACGACGAGCTCCTCACGTTCCACGAGCAGGTCGGTTACTGGCTGTGGGAGCCGGCGACCGGGGCCATTTTTCAGACGCTGGCCATCCCACGCGGGCAGATCGCGCTAGCGCGGGGAGTCGCGAGCCCCGACGCACGCAGCTTCACGGTGAAAGCGACCCTCGGGTCTCCCACCGCGGGGATCGTCTCGGCGCCGTTCCTGGACCAGAACTTCAGGACGACCGAGTACGGGATCACCATCACGGTCATCGACGATTGCTTGACCTACGCGCAGGAGGTGCTGCTCGAGGTCGCAGGCCGTCCGGAACCGTTCCATCACGTCGACCGGAACACCCTCCGGCGCGTGGCTTCACCGATTGCGAATCCGGCGGCGCTCGCTCGCTGAGCGGTGCGCGTGACGACACACCGGGCGGGCGGCCGCCGTGAGGCGGCGTCATCCGAAAGTCGAGATGCGCAGTCGCCTCACGAGGGCATCGAGATCAAGGTTGTTCGCGAGCGCGGAGAGCCAGGGGTCACCGGTCCGCGTCCTCATCGAGCCACCCGGTGACCCGAGCCATTGGGATGCGTTTCTCGAGCGAAACAAGCGATGTGACCGTCAGGCCCCGAAGGGGAAGCTTCTCGACTGGCAGTCGACCAGTGCGGAAGGCAACGGCCGACCCAGCCGGTCGCTTTCGCGTTCACCCGGATGAGGTAAGGGCAAGAGCCCTTCTGCAATGCGTTGCAGATCCCAGCCGCGGGCGGTCAGTACCTCCAGGAGGCCAATGATGAGCATTATCGACGCGACGATAGAGGCGAACCGAGCCTATGCAAAAAAGTACAACCCACAACTGGGCAAACCACCCGCTCCCAAAATAGCGGTTGTAACCTGTATGGATCCCCGCCTGTCAGATCTCCCCGGAATCCTGGGGCTGCCGCAGGCCGACATCGACGTCATCCGAACCGGTGGACCGGCGGTAACCGACGATGTTCTCGGAGAGCTTATCGTTTCCACTCGAGTGCTCGGGTCGAGAGAGATCATGCTCCTGAATCACACCGGCTGCGGGTTCACCACGTTTACCGACGCTGAACTGAACACCAAGGTCGCTGCTTCAACTGGCGACCCGGCACCAGCTCCCATGCGCTTCTTCTCTTTCAAGGACCCCGAGCAGAACACTCGGGAACAGATCAAGACGGTGAGATCACATCCTTGGATTGCAAGAGACGTCCCCGTGCGGGGATTTGTTTTCGATGTGGAGACAGGTCTACTCAGGGAAATCCACCCTGCTACAAGGCAAGCTGCTGACTGAGCGACGACGGCCTCCAAGATCGACTCCACAGCGGCGAGCGCCGCCGCAGAGTTCTTGAGGCTAGATGCCATCTCCGCGCGCTGCTCAAAGGATCGCCCGCTTGTGCCAGGCGACTTGAGCCGACTAAGGCTTTGGCGTTTCGGCGAAATTATTGAGGCACATGACAGAGCGGTAAGGCAGTACTGTGGACCTGGAGGCGTCAATGAGCGTCAAGATCGAAGAGAAGAGCTATGAGATGCCGCCACGGGACGGGATCTCGATCGCGCATTTTCTCACCGTTGCGGACATCGAACGTTCGGCTCGCTACTACGAGAAGGTCTTCGGCGCTCGCATTCTGAGCCTGGGTGACGGCAACGCGCCTGGGTACCTTCAGCTCGCGAATATCTGGATGATTGTAAACGTTGGCGGTGGGCCGACGCCGGATAAGCCCACGGTGACGCTCAGCGTACCGAACCCGGATCGTATCAGCAGCTTCATGAATTTCCGGGTGGCGGATATTCAGGCGTGTTACTTGCTGTGGAAAAGTCGGGGAGCCGAGTTCATCACGGAGCCATTGAGCAAGTACGGCGAGTGGCGCTGCTACATCCGGGATCCTGACGGCTACATTATCGAGGTCGGACAGAGCAAGCCGGAGTTCAAGTACGGTTGAGGCGCGGGGCCTAAGTCTCCAGCTCCGTGGTTGCATCCCCGCCGAGACGAGCAGCACCCTGAGAATCAGCGAGGTCACCCGCCGGGTTCGCTTCTCGCGAGCGCGGACGCGACCTCGCAAGGTCCTCCGTGGGGAGGTTCGTCGCTGCGCCTGAGGACACATCCGGAGCCCGAGTCATGGATGTCTTCACGTCACCGGTCGTACGCAGCGCCTGCAGCCCATTCGATCCTTGTCATAGCGGCATCATTTCAGGTGCCGCGA
>Ga0081540_1003287_pt1 | contig 12834 bp, 10 predicted proteins | sample TabmetS2T1R1_FD_71024 | JGI IMG/M metagenome (GOLD analysis project Ga0081540, IMG submission 71024) | Tabebuia heterophylla rhizosphere microbial communities from the University of Puerto Rico - S2T1R1 | ecosystem: Host-associated > Plants > Roots > Rhizosphere ... | reverse complement strand
ACGGAGTCAGGCAGCTGGGGGGGCGCAGGGGGGGGCGGGGCGGGGGGGGGGTCGGCGCGACCGCGCCCGTGGTTCCGGCCGCGCGGCCGACGGGGGCCCCGGCCCCCGCCGCCGCGGCGAGCGCGCGGCCGGTCAGCACCTCGGCCAGGTGCAGCCGGTACTCGGCGGACGCGGACACGTCCGATGTCGGGTGGGTACCCTCGCCGGCCAACGCTGCGGCCGAGCCGATCGCGGACCGCGTCGCCGGTACCCCGGCCAGCGCGTCCTCGACCGCCCTCGCCCGCACCGGCGTGGGACCCATGTTGGTCAGCGCCACCCTGGCCTCGGCGATGGTGCCGTTGTCGCGCCGCACGCTGGCGACGACGCCGACCATCGCCCACGCCTGCGCGACCCGGTTGAACTTCAGGTAGGTGCCGCCCCAGTCCGGCCGCTTCGGCACCCGCGCGCAGACCAGCACCTCCTCCGGCTCCAGCGCGGTGGTCAGGTAGTCGACGAAGAAGTCGGCCGCGCCGACGGTACGCCGGCCGGACGGTCCGGCGATCTCCATCGTCGCGTCCGCGGCGAGCGCCGCGGTCGGCAGGTCGCCGGCCGGGTCGGCGTGCGCCAGCGAGCCGCCGAAGGTGCCCCGGTGGCGCACCTGCCGGTCGGCCACGGTCGCCACGGTCTGCACGACGACCGGTGCGTAGCGGCGCACCAGCGGGTCGGCCAGCAGCGCGGCGTGGGTCGTCATCGCCCCGATCACGAGGTCGTCGCCGTCCTCGCGGACGCCGCGCAGCTCCTCGATCCCGCCGAGGTCGACCAGCAGCCCCGGTGCCGCCATCCGCAGCCGCAGCAACGGAAGCAGGCTCTGCCCGCCGGCCAGCGCCTTGGCATCCTCCCCGGCACTGGCGAGAGCGCGGACCGCCTCGTCCACTGTGGACGGACGGGCGTAGTCGAACGGCGCGGGGATCACGACCGCTCACCGCCTTCCCTGATGGCCCGCCAGACGCGCTCCGGCGTGCAGGGCATGGGTACGTCGCGCACGCCGAACGGTCGCAGCGCGTCCACGATCGCGTTGACCACCGCCGGGGTCGACGCGATGGTGCCGGCCTCGCCGACCCCCTTGGCACCCAGCGGGTGGCCGGGCGCCGCCGTCTCGGTCCGGTCGGTGAGCAGGTCGGGTACGTCCGCCGCGCTGGGTACCAGGTAGTCCGCGAGGGTACCGGTGACCAGGTTGCCGTCGGGGTCGTAGACGGCCTCCTCGTACAGCGCCTGGGCGATGCCCTGGACGACGCCGCCGTGCACCTGACCCTCGACGATCAGCGGGTTGACCACCAGCCCGACGTCGTCCACGGCCACGTACCTGCGGATGTCCACCCGCCCGGTTTCGGTGTCCACCTCCACAGCGCACAGGTGGGTGCCGTGCGGGAAGGAGAAGTTCACCGGGTCGTAGGCGGCGTCGGCGTCCAGCGACGGCTCCACCCCGTCCGGCAGGTTGTGCGCGGCGAACACCGCCAGCGCGCAGTCGGCCAGGGTCTTGCCGCCGTCCGGGTTGCCGCGCACCCGGAAGCTGCCGCCGGTGAACTCCAGGTCGTTCACGTCGCACTCGAGCATGTGCGCGGCGATCGGCCTGGCCTTCTCGACCACCTTCTTGCACGCCTCGACGAGCGCGATGCCGCCGACGGCCAGCGACCGCGAGCCGTAGGTGTCCAGGCCGCGCACCGAGGTGCGGGTGTCGCCGTGCAGCACCTCGACGTCGTCGAAGGAGACACCGAGCTGGTCGGCGACGATCTGGCTCCACGCCGTCTCGTGCCCCTGCCCGTGCGGCGAGGTGCCGGTCACCACCTCGACCTTGCCGGTGGGCAGCATCCGCACCGCGGCGTGCTCCCAGCCGCCCGCGCCGTACCGCAGCGCCCCCAGTACCCGCGACGGAGCCAGCCCGCACATCTCGGTGTACGTGGACACCCCGATGCCCAACTGCACCGGGTCGTGCGCCTCCCGCCGCCTGGCCTGCTCCGCGCGCAGTTCGTCGTAGCCCAGCATGCGGAGCGCCCGGTCGGTGGCCGCCTCGTAGTTGCCCGAGTCGTAGGTCAGCCCGGCGACCGTGGTGAACGGGAACTCGCCGGAGCCGATCCAGTTGCGCCGCCGGACCTCGATCGGGTCGAGGCCCAGCTCGGTGGCCAGCTCGTCCATGATCCGCTCGATGGCGAACGTCGCCTCGGGCCGGCCGGCGCCCCGGTACGCGTCGGTGAACGTGGTGTTGGTGAACACCCCGGTGCACTCGAAGCGGTAGGCCGGGAACTTGTAGATGGCGTTGTACATGAACGCGCCCAGCAGCGGTACCCCCGGGCCGACCAGGCCGAGGTAGGCACCCATGTTGGACAGCAGCTTGACGCGCAGCCCGAGGACCGTGCCGTCCCTTCGCGCGGACAGCTCCAGATCCTGGATCTGGTCCCGGCCGTGGTGGGCGGACATCAGGCTCTCCGAGCGCGACTCGGTGTACTTCACCGGCCGGCCCAGCCGCTGCGCCACCACGAAGGTGATCATCTCCTCGGCGGTCACCTGCAGCTTGCCGCCGAACCCGCCGCCCACGTCCGGGGCCACCACCCGCACCTTGTGCTCCGGGGTACCGGTGATGACGGCGAGCAGGAACCGCAGGATGTGCGGGATCTGCGTGGCCGACCAGATGGTCGTCTGGTCCCCGGTCGGGTCCACGACCACGCTGCGCGGCTCCATGAACGCGGGGATCAGCCGCTGCTGCCGGTACCGCCGCCGGATCACCACCTCGGCGCCGGACAGCGCCTCCGCCACACTGCCGCCCGTGCCGGCCGCGGCCGAGTCGAAGACCCAGGTGTACGAGGCGTTGGTGCCCTTGTCCGGGTGGACCAGGTCCGCACCGTCGGCGAGCGCCGCCTCCATGTCCAGCACCACCGGCAGCGGGTCGTAGTCGACGTCGATGGCGGCCAGGGCATCCAGCGCGCTGCCCCGGTCGCGGGCCACCACCACGGCGACCGCCTCGCCGGTGTGCCGCACGGTGTCCACGGCGAGCGCGGGGTGGGCCGGGTGCACGATGTCTTCGGTGACCGGCCACGCGCACGGCAGGCTGCCCTGCGCGTCTGCGATGTCCCGGCCGGTGAGCACGGCGATCACGCCGGGCTCCCGGGCGGCCGCGGAGACGTCGATGTGCGCGATCCGCGCGTGCGCCTCCGGGCTGCGCAGGATGGCCATGTGCAGCATGCCCGGCAGGGTGATGTTCTCCGTCCACATGGTGCGGCCGGTGATCAGGCGGGCGTCCTCCTTGCGGCGCCGGGCCGAGCCGACCTCGGTGGTCGGGCGTTCGTCGGTGACGGTCACGTCGCCTCGCCTCCGCGCTCGTTCCGCTCCTCGGGCTGCGCCCTGCGATGCTCGCTCGCTGTCGGCCCGGTCATGCCGGCACCTCCTCGGCCACGTCGGCCGCCGGCCGGGCCGCGGGCACGGCGGGCGCCGCGGTGGCGCGCTCGCGCAGGGCCGCCGCCGCGTCGCGCACCGCGCGCACGATGTTCTGGTACCCGGTGCACCGGCACAGGTTGCCCTCCAACCCGGCGCGGATCTGCTCGTCGGTCGGGTCCGGGTTCTCGGCCAGCAGGTCGACCGTTGCCATGATCATGCCGGGCGTGCAGTACCCGCACTGCAGCGCGTGCCGCTCGTGGAAGGACTGCTGCACGGGATGTGGCGGTCCGCCCCGCTCCGACAGCCCCTCGATGGTGGTGACTTCGCCGCGGTCCGCCTGGACCGCCAGCACGTTGCAGCTCTTGACGCCGACCGGGGACGAGTCCGGCCCGGCCATCAGCACGGTGCACGCACCGCAGTTGCCGGTGTCGCAACCGACCACGGTGCCGACCTTGCCGAGCCGCTCACGCAGGTAGTAGACGAGCAGGGTTCGGGGTTCGACGTCGTCGTCATACCGCACGCCGTCGACGGTGACGCTGATCCGGGTCATCGATCCTCCCGGTCGGGGACGAGGGCGGCGCTCGCGCAGCCGCCAGGGAAGGGGCGTGCCCGTCGACCCCGGCGCCGTCGCCTGCCGCGCCACTCCTTTCCCTCGCCTGCCTACGGTCGGCTTCGAGGTCCCCGTGCGCGCTGCCCCTCAGACAAGCCCGTCGCGGCCCGCTCCGCAAGGGTCAAGGTCGAATTCCGGCGCCATGCGGGCGTTTCGCGGAGAAGATCTGTTCGCGCCGACCGCCCTGCGAACACGGGCAGCCGTTCGGCGCTACGGCGCGCCGATCACCTGCTCCTCACCGGCGGCGGGCGGGCTCTCGTGGTGGATGCGCCCGCCGCGCACCGCCAGGCGCTCGCCGGAGCCGCCCCAGCGGGCCGCGATGATCTCGGCCGCGATGCTGACCGCGGTCTCCTCGGGGGTACGCGCGCCCAGGTCCAGTCCGACCGGTGAGGCCAGCCGCGACAGCTCCAGGTCGGTCAGGCCGGCCTCGCGCAGCCGGGCCAGCCGGTCGTCGTGGGTCCGGCGGGAGCCCATCGCGCCCACGTAGGCCAGCGGCGTGCGCAGCGCCACTTCCAGCACCGGTACGTCGAACTTCGGATCGTGGGTCAGCACGCACACCACGGTCCGCTCGTCCAGCCGCCCCGCCTCGGCCGCGGCCGCGAGGTACCGGTGGGGCCAGGCGACCACCACCTCGTGCGCCTCCGGGAAGCGGCGCTTGGTCGCGAACACCGGCCGGGCGTCGCACACCGTGACCCGGTAGCCGAGGAACGCGCCGACCCGGGCGACCGCCGCCGCGAAGTCGATGGCGCCGAACACGATCATCCGAGGCGGGCTGGCGTGGCAGCCCACGAACAGGGTCAGCTCGTCGCCCCGCCGCTGGCCGTCGTACCCGTAGCGCAGCGTCCCGGTGCGCCCGGAGGCGAGCAGCCCGCGCGCGTCGTCGGTGGCCGCGTCGTCCAGCCGCACGCTGCCCAGCGAGCCGGCGGTCCGGTCGGCCCACACGATCAGCCGTCGGCCGAGGCGACCGGCCGGATCCGCCACGGCGCCGGCCGCGCCGCCTCCGGCGGCCGAGGCCGCGACGCAGGTGACGACCGCGACCGGTACCCCCGACCGGATCGCGTCGAGCACCTCGCCCAGTTCGGGGAAGCCGGACTGGTCGACCCGCTCGACGAAGACGTCCAGGATTCCGCCGCAGGTGAGCCCGACCTCGAAGGCGTCCGAGTCGGAGATGCCGTAGCGCTGCAGCACCGGTACGCCGCTGGCCAGCACCTCCTCGGCCAGCTGGTACACGGCGCCCTCGACGCAGCCGCCCGAGACGCTGCCCACCGCGGTACCGTCGGCGCCCACCAGCATGCTCGCGCCCGGCGGGCGCGGCGCCGAGCGCCAGGTCGCCACCACCGTCGCCATCCCCACGGGCTCGCCGGTCTTCCACCACCGGCCGAGTTCCTCCGCGACCTCACGCATGGGCGATCACCTGCACCAGTTCCTCGAGCGCGGCCAGGCTGTGCCCGGCCACGAAGTCGTCCAGATAGGGCAGCGCGGCGGACATCCCACCGGCCAGCGGGGCGTACCCCGGCTTGCCCCGGTGCGGGTTGACCCAAACCAGCCGGTGGGCCAGCCGGGACAGCCGGGCCACCTGCCCGGCGAGCTGGTCCGGGTCCCCGCGCTCCCAGCCGTCGCTGCACAGCACCACGACCGCGCCCCGGGCCATGCCCCGCTGCCCGTACCGGTCGAGGAACGCCTTCACCGACTCGGCGAGCCTGGTGCCGCCGTGCCAGTCGGCGATCGCGGCACCCGCCGCCCGCAGCGCCGCGTCCGGGTCGCGGTGCCGCAGCGCCCGGCTGATCCGGGTCAGCCGGGTGCCCAGGGTGAACACCTCGGTCCGGGTCGGGTGCCGGCGCACCGCGGCGTGCCCGAAGCGCAGCAGCGCGTCGGCGTACGGCGACATCGAGCCGGACACGTCCAGCAGCAGCACCAGCCGGCGCGGTCGGACCAGCCGGTGCCGCCGGGCCAGCCGGGCCGGTTCGCCGCCCTGGCGCAGCAGCAGCCGCACGCTGCGCGGTGGGTCGACCGGTCCACGCCGGCCCGGCCGGTACCGGCGGCTCGGCCGTGGGGCGGCCGCCGGGGCGAGCAGCGCGACCAGCCGGCGCACCTCGTCCCGCTCGGCCGGGCTCAGCGCGGCCAGGTCGCGCTGGCGCAGCACCTCGGCCGGGCTGGCGTCCATGGCGAGCATCGCGTCCGGAGCGTCCTGCCGCTCCTGCCCGTCGGGCCCGGCGAACGGCGCGGACGGCCGGGGCAGGGTGAGCTGCGGCGGGATGCCGGGCAGCCGGCCGGGCCTGGCGCCGCCGAAATACCCGGCGAACGCGGCGTCGTAGACGGCCAGGTCGTCGCGGCAGCCGCACAGGGTCAGGCGGCCGGCCCAGTAGACCCCCTCGACGGTACCGGCGCCCAGCGCGTCGGCCGCGGCCAGCAGCGCCGGTACCCGGTCCGGTGTGGCCTCGACGCCCGCGTGCCGCAGGGTCCGGGCGAAGCCGACCAGCACAGCGGTGACATCCCGGTCCGGCACGGCTACCCGCCCAGCAGCGCGGCCATGCCGGCGTTGCGCACCCGGTCGGCATCCTCGCGGTACTTGAGGACGGCGCCCAGGGTGACCGCGGCGAGTTCCGGGTCCAGTGCGCGGGCGCCGAGTGCCGCGAGCGCACCGGCCCAGTCCAACGACTCGGCCACCCCGGGGGGCTTGATGAGATCCAGCTCGCGCATCTGCCGCGTGGCGCCCGCGACCTCGGCGGCCAGGCGCTCGGTGACCTCCGGCAGCCGGGCGCGCAGGATGGCCACCTCCCGCTCGAACGAGGGGTGCTCGACCCAGTGGTACAGGCAGCGGCGCTTGAGCGCGTCGTGCACGTCCCGGGTGCGGTTGCTGGTCAGCACGGTCAGCGGCGGGCTGTCCGCGGCCACCCGGCCCAGCTCCGGGATGGTGATCGCGGCGTCGGACAGCACCTCGAGCAGGAACGCCTCGAACTCGTCGTCGGCCCGGTCGATCTCGTCGACCAGCAGCACCGACGGGCTGCGCTCCAGGGCCTGCAGCAGCGGCCGGGCGATCAGGAACCGCCGGTCGTAGAGGCTCGCCTCGAGCTGTTCGCGGTCCGGCTTGTCGCCGCCCGCGACCGCGGCCGCCTCCACGGCGCGCAGGTGCAGGATCTGGCGGGGGAAGTCCCAGTCGTAGAGCGCCTGCGAGGCGTCCAGCCCCTCGTAGCACTGCAGCCGCACGAAGTGCGCCCCGGTGGCGGCGGCCAGGGCCTGGGCGAACGCCGTCTTCCCGACCCCCGCGTCGCCCTCCAGGAACAGCGGGCGCCCCAGCCGCAGGGCCAGGTACCCGGCGGTGGCCAGCGGTACGTCGGCCAGGTACCCGACGCCGGCCAGGGCGCTGCCCAGCGCGGCGGGCGAGGAGAGCGGACCGTCACTCATGCGCCACCTCGGGTCACCCGGACAACCGAATCATCCTCACTATGCCCCTCCAGGTGCCCCCTCGCTACCATGTGCGCACCGCACCCGCGACGGGGAGGATCCACCGTGAGCGAGCCTGTCGACCTGAAGACCGACCAGCCACACGCCGCGCGTGTCTACCAGTACTGGCTCGGCGGCAAGGACAACTACGCCGCCGACCGGGAGCTGGGGGAGCGGATGGCGCAGTTGCTGCCCAGCCTGCCCGGTGCCGCCCGGGCCAACCGGGCGTTCATGCTGCGCTCCAGCCGCTACCTGGCCCGGGAGCGGGGCATCCGCCAGTACCTCGACCTGGGCACCGGCCTGCCGGTCGCGCCGAACCTGCACGAGGTCGTCCAGCAGGTCGACCCGCGGTCCCGGGTGGTGTACGTCGACAACGACCCCATCGTGCTGGTCCACGCCCGGGCCCTGCTCACCAGCGACCCTCGCGGCGCGACCGCCTACCTGGACAGCGACATCCGCGACCCGAAGCGGATCCTCGAGGAGGCCAGCGCCACCCTCGACTTCAGCCAGCCGGTCGCGGTGTCGCTGATCGCGATCATCCAGCTCATCCCGGACGACGCGCACGTGCACGCGATCCTGGACACGCTCCTGGCCGCGCTGGCCCCCGGCAGCACCCTTTCCCTGTCCGCGATCACCGCGGACTCCGACCCGGAGCAGGTCGGCGCGGCGGTCCGGGCGGCGCACGCCCAGGGCCTTCCGGTGACCCCGCGCACCCATGCCCAGACCGCCGCGCTCTTCGCCGGCCTCGACCTCGTCGACCCCGGGGTGGTGCTGGCCCACCGCTGGCACCCGAACGAGGACGACCCGGACCTCGACGACCGGGACGTCCACGTCTACGTCGGCGTGGGCGTCAAGTAGTCCACTGTGGACTGACGCGGTCCCGGGCCGGCCGACTAACCGGAGAACCGGGACCGCAGCCGGCCTCCGTTCGCGATGACGACGACCCCGAGCAGCAGCAGCCCGCAGAAGCCCTGCTCGATCTTCATCCACAGCGGAAACGGGCCCGGGATCGCGATGATGGCCACGATGGCCACGACCATCACCGCCGAGACGATGCGCAGCCGCAGGTAGGCGCGCCGGGATCCGCGCGCGGTGCCGGCGGCGAATCCGGTGGTGAGCAGCGCGCTGGCCACGACGATGGTGCCGCGTACCCAGACCGCCTGGTTCACCGCCGAGGTGTGCCGCATGAGCACGATCGCCGTCAGAGTGAGCACGCTGATGGCGAGGTACCCGCCGACGAGCAGCCGCATGGCGCGCATCGCCGCGTCGGTGCGTCGCTGCTCCCGAATGCTGGTGTCCACTTGTGCCTCCCGCTTGTTGTCGCCGAACTCTGCCCGGAAAGCGTGCTGCGGCAGGGGTACCCGGGGCATCGGCGCGGGATCAGAACTTGCCGGGCCGCCGGGCTCCAACCGGGGTTGGAGCCCTGTCCAACCGGAGTCAGATGCCGGGGCGTCGACGCCGCCGTACTGTTCTAGGCGTGATCACCCAGCCGGCCACGACCAGTACCCTCGCGCGGCTGCACGCGTCGCGGGCGCAGGAGCGGGCCGTCGTGCGGTGGCTGCGCCCGCTCGCGCTGGTGGTTCTGGCCGTGGTGGTCGGCGTCGCCTGCACGGTGGACCCGCGGCCGGGCCTCGCCGGTCGGCACCTGGCGGTGTCGGTCGCCGTGGCCGGCGTCGTCCTGGCCGGCGTCGTCCTGGCCGGGGTCGGTGGCCTGGCCACCCCGCGACGCCAGCGCGTCCGCGCGGCGACCCTGGCCACGCTGTTCGGCTCCTCGGCGGTGCTGGTGTGGCTGCAACCGCAGGGTGTGGCCGTGGCCGGCATCTTCGTCGGCATTTCGTTGCTCGCTCCGCTGCTGCGGCGCCACCGGTCGGTGCCGCTCGCGGTGGTGGCCCTGCTGTCGCTCGGCGTCGTGCTGGCCGTGGCCGGTCGGGGCTCCGTCGCCTCCGCGCTGCTGACCGCGATCATGCTCGGCTCCTTCTACGGCGTCCTGTTCCTCGCGATCCGGCTCGGTGAGGCCAACCGGCTGGCGGAGCGCCTCGTGATCGAGCTGGAGGACAGCCGGGCCGCGCAGGCGCGCGCGGCCGGGCTGGCGGAGCGCCAGCGCCTGGCCCGGGAGATGCACGACGTGCTGGCCCACGCGCTGGCCGGACTCATGCTCCAACTGGAGGGCGCCCGGATGCTGGCCGCGGACGACCCGAACGACCCGCGGCTGCCCGAGGCCGTCAACCGGGCCCACCAGCTCGGCAGGGCCGGCCTGGCGGAGGCCCGCCGGGCGATCGGCATGCTGCGCGACGACGAGCTGCCCGGACCCGACCGGCTGGCCGCGCTGGCGGCCCAGTTCGAGCGGGATCACCGCGTTCCCTGCCGGCTCACGGTCTCCGGCCGGGCACACCCGCTGGACTCCGAGGCCCGGCTGGCGGTCTACCGGGTGGCCCAGGAGGCGCTGACGAACATCGCCAAGCACGCCAACCCGTGCCGCGTCGACCTCCACCTGAGCTACGAGCCGTCGGCGACCCGGCTCACCGTCGAGGACTTCGCGGCCGGCGAGGACACCGCGCCGCCGGCACCGCCTGACGGCGGCGGGTACGGGCTGACCGGCATGCGCGAGCGGGCGGAGCTGCTGGGCGGCACCCTGCGCGCGCTGCCGACACCCACCGGGTTCCGGGTCGAGCTCGGAGTGCCGGCATGAGCCCCCGCATCCGCGTGCTCATCGCCGACGACCAGCGCGTGGTGCGGGAGGGGCTGACCCTGGTGCTGGGCCTTCTGCCGGACGTCGAGGTGGTCGGTTCCGCCTCGGACGGCGCCGAGGCCGTCACGCTCGCCGAGCGGCTGCGCCCGGACGTGGTCCTGATGGACCTCCGGATGCCCCGGTGCGACGGGGTGGAGGCGACCCGCCAGCTGCGCGACGCCGTACCGGGCAGCAAGGTGATCGTGCTGACCACCTACTCCGACGACCGCTCGGTCCTCGACGCGCTGCGGGCCGGGGCCCGCGGGTACCTCACGAAGGACGCGGGTGGCACGGAGATAAGCCAGGCGATGCACCGGGTACTCGACGACCAGGCGGTCATCGACCCGGCCGTCGCGCATCACGTCCTCGACGCCCTCGCGACCGTACCGGCGCCCTCCGACCCGGTGCCGCCCGCCCGGCTCCCGGACGGGCTCACCCCCCGCGAGGCCGAGGTGCTGTCGCTGATCGCGGCGGGACTGTCCAACGGCGAGATCGCGGCGCGCCTGGTCATCAGCGAGGGCACGGTCAAGAGTCACATCAACCGCCTGCTCGCCAAGACCGGCGCCCGCGACCGCGCCCAGGCGGTCACCTACGCGTACCGCAACGGGCTCGTCGACTGACATGGGCCGGATCGCGGGGCTCCTGCTCGCCGCCGGTGGTGGCAGCCGGTACGGCATGCCCAAGGCGCTGGTACCGGTCGGGGACGGGCTGATGGCCGGGCACGCCCTGGGTACCCTCCGGGACGGCGGGGTCCGGCCGGTCGTCGCGGTCGTCGGCGCCGCCGCCGACGAGGTTCGCGCCCGCGTGCCGTGGGGGGACGCGACCGTGGTGGACAACCCCGACTGGCGCTCCGGCATGGGCTCCTCGCTGCGCGCCGGGCTCGCCGTCCTGGAGACCTTCGCGGACGTGGACGCGGTCGTGGTCCTGCTGGTCGACACCCCGGGCATCACCCCGGCCGCGGTGGACCGGCTGGTGCGCGCGGCCCGCGCCGGCAACCCGGGCGCGGCGCTGCTGGCCGCCGCGTACCACGGCCGGCAGGGCCACCCCGTGCTGATCGGCCGCTCACACTGGGCCGGTGTCGCGGCCGACGCGGTCGGCGACACGGGAGCCAGGCCCTACCTGCGGGCACACGCCGACCTGCTGACCCTGGTCGACTGCGACGACATCGCCGACGGGACCGACATCGACGTGCCCCCGGCGCGGCGGTGGGCCGAGGCGCTGCGGAGTTGGGAAATCCCGCCGCGGTTGCGGGAGGGCGTTACCGAGTCACCCTGGGCGCTGCCCGTGCCGAAGTTCGTCGCCCGGGCGCGGCGGCAACTGGACGAGCCGTCCGGGGTGTCCTACGAGGTCGCGGTGGAGGCGCTGCCCGAGCGGGGCGCGGTACTGGACGTGGGCGCCGGGGCCGGTGCGGCCGGGCTGGCGCTGCGCTCCCGTGCCGCCACGGTCACGGCCGTCGACGAGCGGCCGGAGCTGCTGGCCGAGCTGGTCGACCTGGCCGCCGCCGTGCCGGTACCCGTGGTCACCGTGGCCGGGAGCTGGCCCGGGATCGCCCCTCGGGTACCGGTGGCGGACGTGGTCGTCTGCCACCACGTGCTCTACAACGTGCCCGAACTGGCCTCCTTCGTGGCGGAGCTGACCGCCCACGCGCGGCGCCGGGTGGTCGTCGAGATCACCCCGGAACACCCGGCGGCGGCGCTGCGTCCCTTGTGGACGGTGCTGCACGGCGCCGACCGCCCGACCGGGCCGGTCGCGGCCGACGCGATCGAGGTCATCGCCGCGACCGGGGCACGGCCACGGTCGCGCTCCTGGCGTCGGCCGGTGACTCCGGACGGCACGAGCTACCCGGAGCTGGTCGCCAACACCCTGCGGCGACTGTGCCTGCCGGAGCACCGGGCCGGCGAGGTGGACGCCGCGCTGCGCCGGCTCGGCGCGGGCCCGGACCGCCCGTACCTCGGCGGCCCGGAGCGCGAGCTGGTCACGATCTGGTGGGACGCCTGAGGGCGGCGCCGAACCACTTGGCCAGGGCGACTTCGAGCGTCTGCCGATCCTCGCCGACCCACGCGACGTGCCCGTCCGGCCGGAGCAGGACCGCCGGCACGTCCAGTTCTTCGCTGACGTCGGCGACGTGGTCGACCCGGTCGGCCCAGCCTTCCACCGAATGCCGCCCCGTCTGGTCGAGCAGCAGCCCGCGTCCGGTGCGCATCAGTTCGAACAGGCGCCCGCGCTTCAGGCGGACGTCGCGCAGCCGCCGCCCGAGCAGGGAGTCGCCCTCGCCGAAGTCGTACCGGATGCTGATCGCCGTGATCTTCTCGATCAGGAAACGGTTGACGTCGTCGAAGTCCATCAGCTGCGCCAGCAGCCGCCGGACCGCCTGCGGCCCGGGCTCGTTGGTCGTCAGCTGCATCTGTGCGCGGGTGTTGTCGAGCACGTCGGCGGCCACCGGATGCCGCTCGGACTCGTAGCTGTCCAGCAGGTTGTCCGGCGCCCAGCCGTCGACGGCCGCAGCCAGCTTCCAACCCAGGTTGAACGAGTCCTGGATCCCGAGATTGAGCCCCTGCCCACCCATCGGCGGGTGGACGTGCGCCGCGTCCCCGGCCAGGAACACCCGTCCGACCCGGTACCGCTCGGCCTGGCGGGTCGCGTC
>Ga0081540_1003286_pt1 | contig 12842 bp, 9 predicted proteins | sample TabmetS2T1R1_FD_71024 | JGI IMG/M metagenome (GOLD analysis project Ga0081540, IMG submission 71024) | Tabebuia heterophylla rhizosphere microbial communities from the University of Puerto Rico - S2T1R1 | ecosystem: Host-associated > Plants > Roots > Rhizosphere ... | reverse complement strand
CGAACGGTAGAGCAGCGGAATCGAACCACCCGGACGACGCTCGCGCGCCGTCCCACTGGTTTTGAAGACCAGGCCGGCCACCAGGCACGGAGGCTCTACCAGAAAGGTCGCCGATGCTGGCCGCTCGGTGCCGCCGTGTCCACACCCTCGTGCAAGTCCCCCGGGCGCGGCCCTGTCAGACCGCTCACTAGACTCGCTCGCGTGTGGGTGACCGGGCCGTCTGCCCGGTCCGAAGAGGGAACCCGGTGGAAATCCGGGACTGCCCCGCAGCGGTGAGCGAGAGCGACCTCCGTCAGAAGCACTGGGCGAAGTGCCCGGGAAGCGACGGACAGTAGGAACCCGGCGAGGTGCCGGAGCGCTCGCGAGTCCGAAGACCTGCCCACGCCCGAGGCCGGGAGACATCCGGGCTCGGTTGACCTCAGCACGCCCGTGGGGGCGTCGGTCGGTCCGAGGACCCGTCGCCTGGGTCTGCTCCCTCGAGCGCATCGGCCCTGCCTCTCTCCCGCGAGCGTCGAGCTTCGTGGAGGGAGCGCACCGCATGCTGAACGAGACCCCGTCGATCGCCGTCCCGCAGTCCCACTCTGCCCCCGCCGTTCCTCGCAGCGCCGAGGACGTCCTGCCCCAGACCTCGATGCGGGTGCGAAAGCGCAACGGGTCGACCGAGCCGGTCGACGTGAACAAGATCGTCCGCGCCGTGAGCCGATGCTGCGTCGGACTCGGCGACGTGGACGCCCTGCGCGTCGCCACTCGCACCATCAGCGGGCTGTACGACGGCGCAACCACCCGCGAGCTGGATCAGCTGTCGATTCACACCGCCGCGGCCCTGATCGTCGAGGAACCCCAGTACGCCCGGCTCGCCGCGCGCCTGCTGGCGACCTACGTGGAGAAGGAGGTCCGGAACCAGGAGATTCACGCCTTCTCCCAGTCCATCGCCGCCGCGCATGGGGCCGGGTTGATCAACGACCGGCTTCAGGCCTTCGTCGGGGCGCATGCGCGGAAACTGAACGACGCGGTGGCTCCGGAACGAGACCGGGAGCTCGAGTACTTCGGCCTCCGGACGCTCTACGACCGGTACTTGCTGAAGCATCCGCAGTCGCGCCTGGTGCTGGAGACGCCGCAGCAGTTCTTCCTCCGGATCGCCTGCGCGCTCTCCACCTCGGTCGCCGCGGCGCTGGAGCTGTACCGGCTGATGTCGACCCTGCAGTACCTCCCCAGCTCCCCGACGCTGTTCAACGCCGGGACCCGCCACGAGCAGCTCTCCAGCTGCTTCCTGCTCGATTCGCCCGAGGATCGGCTGGAGGCCATCTACGCGCGATACAGCGACGTGGCGATGCTCTCCAAGTTCTCGGGCGGGATCGGGCTGGCCTACCACCGCGTCCGTTCGCGAGGCTCGCTGATCCGGAGCACCAACGGTCACTCCAACGGCATCGTCCCCTGGCTGAAGACGCTCGATGCCTCGGTGGCCGCGGTGAACCAGGGCGGCAAGCGCAAGGGAGCGTGCTGCGTGTACCTCGAGCCCTGGCACCCGGACGTGGAGGAGTTCCTCGAGCTCCGTGACAACACCGGGGACGAGGCACGCCGGACCCACAACCTCAACCTGGCCAACTGGATCCCGGACCTCTTCATGCGCCGGGTCGAGGCCGACGGGAGCTGGAGCCTCTTCGACCCGAAGGCCGTGACCGAGCTGCCCGACCTGTTCGGCGAGGCGTTCGACCGCCGCTACGAGGAGGCCGAGCGGGCGGGGCTCGCGGTGCGGACCATCAAGGCGCGCGATCTCTACGCGCGGATGATGCGGACGCTCGCGCAGACCGGAAACGGCTGGATGACCTTCAAGGACGCCTCGAACCGGTCCTGCAACCAGACCGCGCTGCCCCGACGCACCGTCCACCTCTCCAACCTCTGCACCGAGATCCTCGAGGTGACGTCGGCCGGCGAGACCGCGGTGTGCAATCTCGGATCGATCAACCTCGCTCGACACGTCCGGGTGACCGACGGGAGTCCGCCCGCGTTCGACTTCGAGCAGCTGGCCCGGACGGTGCGGATCGCGGTCCGGCAGCTCGACCAGGTCATCGATCTCAACTTCTACCCGCTGGAGACGGCGCAGGCCTCGAACCTGCGCTGGCGGCCAGTGGGCCTCGGCGTGATGGGGCTGCAGGACGTCTTCTTCCAGCTCAAGTTGCCGTTCGACTCGGCCGAGGCGCGCGCGCTGTCGCGAAGGATCTCCGAGGAGGTGTACTTCCACGCGCTTTCCACCTCGGCGGACCTGGCGATCGAGCGCGGGCCGCACCCGGCGTTCCCGGAGACGCGCGCCGCCCGGGGCGAGCTGCAGTTCGACGCGTGGGGCATCGTTCCGCCCGACGTCGAGCGGTGGGCGGTCCTCAGGGACCGGATCCGCCAGGGCGGGCTGAGGAACTCCCTGCTCTGCGCGATCGCCCCCACCGCGACCATCGCCTCGATCGCCGGCTGCTCGGAGTGCATCGAGCCGCAGGTCAGCAACCTCTTCAAGCGCGAGACGCTCTCCGGCGACTTCCTCCAGGTGAACCGGTACCTCGTCGCCGAGCTGAAGGCTCTGGGTCTCTGGACCGAGGCAACGCGCTCCCGGCTCAAGCTCGCCGAGGGTTCGGTGCGGGGTCTGGACGAGCTGCCCGGGTCGCTGCGGGAGATCTACCGGACCGCCTGGGAGATCCCGATGCGAGCGCTGATCGACATGGCGGCCGAGCGCGGTCCCTACATCGATCAGAGCCAGTCGCTGAACCTCTTCGCGGAGAGCCCCAGCATCGGCCAGCTGTCGTCGATGTACTTCCACGCCTGGAAGCGCGGATTGAAGACCACCTACTACCTGCGCTCGCGGCCGGCCACGCGGATCGCCAAGGCGACACTCGACGCATCGGCGGGGGAGCCGGGGCGGTCGGACGCCGAGGCGCTGCGCTGCTCGCTGGAGAACCCCGGGACCTGCGAGGCCTGCCAGTGATCGCGCGGCCAGGGCGTCTGCTCGATCCGGGCCTCTGCCTCACCCTGCGCCCGATGGCTTATCCCGCCTTCTTCGAGATGTACCGGGCGGCGATCAAGAACACCTGGACGGTGGAGGAAGTCGACTTCGCGACCGACCTCGGCGATCTCCGCCAGCGCATGACGGACGCCGAGCGGCACCTCGTCCAGCGGCTGGTGGCCTTCTTCGCCACCGGCGACTCCATCGTCGCGAACAACCTGGTGCTCACCCTCTACCGGCATCTCAACGCGCCGGAGGCCCGGATGTATCTCTCGCGCCAGCTCTACGAGGAGGCGCTGCACGTCCAGTTCTATCTGACGCTGCTCGACACGTACGTCCCGGACCCCGAGGAGAGGCACCGGGCCTTCGCGGCCGTGGAGGCGATTCCGTCGATCCGACGAAAGGCGGAGTTCTGCATGCGCTGGCTCGACTCGACCCGCGATCTCGTCCGGCTCGATTCGCGCGAGGACCGCCGGAGGTTTCTCCTCAATCTCATCTGTTTCGCCGCTTGCATCGAGGGACTCTTCTTCTTCGGGGCCTTCGTCTACGTCTACTTCCTCAGATCGCGCGGCCTGCTCCACGGCCTGGCCGCGGGGACGAGCTGGGTCTTCCGGGACGAGAGCGCGCACATGGGCTTCGCCTTCGAGGTGGTTCGGGTGATTCGTGCCGAGGAGCCGGAGCTGTTCGACACGGAGCTCTCGGCGTCGGTGGTCCAGATGCTCGAGGAGGCCATCGACTGCGAGGTGCAGTTCGCCGAAGATCTCTTATCGGGCGGAGTGGGCGGCCTCTCGGTGCGCGACGTTCGCCAGTACCTCGAGCTCTGCGCCGATCGGCGGCTGGCGACCCTCGGTCTGCCGAGGCGCTTCGGAGCGCGGAATCCGTTCTCCTTCATGGACCTCCAGGACGTGCAGGAGGTGACCAACTTCTTCGAGCGCCGCGTCTCGGCCTATCAGGTCGGGGTCAGCGGCGACGTGGTGCTCGATGCCGCCTTCTGAGGTCCTCCGTGTCGAGGCCGGGCAGCTCACCGAGGCCCGGCTCATCGAGATGGTCTTTCCCGAGCAGACCAACCACTACGGGACGCTGTTCGGAGGCCAGGCGCTGGCGCTGATGGACAAGGCGGCCTTCATCGCCGCCTCTCGCTACTCCCGGCGAACGGTGGTGACCGCCAGCAGCGAGAAGTGCGACTTCCACGTGCCGGTTCGGCAGGGCCAGCTGGTGGAGCTGGTGGCCCGCATCGCGGCGACGGGGACGACCTCAATGACGGTCGAGGTGGATCTGCAGACCGAAGATCTCCTGACCGGGGACCGGCAGCTCGCCACTCGCGGACGGTTCGTGATGGTGGCGCTGGATGCGCACGGAAAGCCGGCCCGGGTTCCCCCGCTCGGACCGCCGTGAGCAGCGTCATCCGGTCGTCCGCTCCACTCGCCGGCGCCGCGATCTCCGGGCCCGGCGCGCCGCGACCTGCGCGAGCTGCTCCTTCACCGTGGCCAGCGCCACGGTATTGCCGTCCTGGGTGTAGGCGGCGAGGGCGCGCTCGTGCTCCGGAATTCCGGTGAGGAACGTCTCCAGCGCCTCCTGATCGAGTCGCCGGGCGTAGCGGCCGTAGCCGAGGTCCTCGAGGTACAGCGCGTTCAGCACCTGCTCGAACTGGCGCTCCACGGGGAGGGAGAGCACCGGCTTGCGGAGGTAAACGGCCTCGCTCAGGAGCGTGAAGCCGCCGCCGGCGACGACGGCCTTCGAGGTCCGCAGGTCCTCGATGAAGCGGGTCTCGGAGAAGGGGCGATAGGTGACGGTTCCGTCCACGACGTCGTCGGTGAGGTCGCGGCGAAGGCCGTAGACCCGGGCGGGCATCCCCAGCCGCTTCAGCGTCTCGGGCAGTGCCTTGTTGGTGGTCGCGGTCTGGTAGACGAGCAGGTGGTCGCCCGTCGCGGAGCGTGCCGCCAGGATCTCCGGTCGGAGCACAGGTGGGACCAGCGTCGTCCGCCGCGCCCGCACCGGCGGGTAGAAGAAGGTGGGGATGACGTAGTGGAAGCAGCGGGGGAGCTTCGCCGAGACCACGTTCCGGATGAGGCCGAAGTCGTGCCCGTGGCCCTGCAGTAGGTCGGGCGAGTGCCGGCAGCGCGAGATGACGTGGATGTTGTCCAGGTCGATGACCGGAATGCCGTGCGCCTTGCCGAAGTAGTAGCTGAAGCTCTCGAAGTCGCTCACCACCGCGTCGGGGTGGAAGGAGGCGACCAGCTCGAAGTACTTGGCGACATTCCTCGGCCAGCCGCCGACCGCTCCCCGCAGGTTCCGGAGCACCGTCGGCAGCCGCCGGATGGCGTTGCCCTCGTAGTGGAGGGTGAAACCCCAGATGCGGTGCACGTCGGGGAAGCGTTCCGCCAGATAGGCGTGGGCGCGTCCCGAGGCGACGACCTGCACCTCGTGCTCCTTGACCAGCTCCTCGAGGACGACGCGGGAGCGGGTGGCGTGCCCCATGCCCTCGCCGACGACGCCGTAGAGGATGCGCACCCTGGCGATCCTCCCACCGCGCGCCGGCTCAGAGCCAGAAATCCACGCGAATCCCGAACGTGAGCCACACGTGCAGGGCCTGGTTGTGGCGGCGGAATCGGTGGGGAGCTGCGGCAGACGCCGTACAGCCTGCTCGTGCACCCCCGAGCGCTCACGGCGGCGTGTACCTCCACACGTACGGCACGCCGGAGAAGCCCACCCGCATGCCGTTCTGCGTCCGGAACCCGCCCATCACGTAGATGACGCTGCCGACCGCCACCGCGCGGTGGCCGGTGAGCTCGATGGGCATGTCGGCCAGGGTCTCCCAGTGGCCGGTGGCCGGATCGAACCGGCTCACGGTCTTGTAGACCGTGTTCCCCGGCAACTGTCCGCCGATCACGTAGAGCTTTCCGTCGAGCACCGCGCTCGCGCCGCCGCTCCGCGTGGTGGGGAGATCCTCCAGTGGACTCCAGGCATCGGCCCCGGGGTCGTAGACCTCGGTGCTGGCGAGGTTGTTGCCGTCATCCCCCTCGTGGCCAGGTGCCCGGCCTCCCGTCACGTACACCTTTCCGTCGATGACGCCCGAGTAGGCATGGTTCCGCGCAGTGCCCAGCGAGGCAAAGGGACCGGCAGGGTACGTCCCGCTGGAGAGGTCGAAGACGGAGTGGGTCGCGACCGAGACGTTGTTGGCGCGATTGAAGCTCCAGCCGCCGACGAGGTGCACGTCACTCCCCACCAGCTCCACCACCGAGGAGAAGCGCGGGCTCGGCAGGCTCGGTCCGGCGCTCCAGTTTCCCGAGGCGACGTCGTAGACCTGCACCGCCGGCGAGGCCTCGCCGCCGAAGACCCAGATCTTTCCCTGGTAGGCCACGGCCCCGGCGTTGTCCGTCCCCTCGGGGAGGGAGTGCCCGCTGCTCCAGGTGTCGGTGGCGATGTCGTAGATCTGGAAGGTGGGTCGGGTGTCGTAACCCCCGGCCACGTAGATCTTCCCGTCGGCGGCGGCCAGCGCCGCCTCCCCCACGCCGCTCGGCATCTGCCGGAGCGCCTCCCATCCAGGGGCGGTGGGCGTGACCAGCCCCGCGTCGGGGACGCCCGAATCGGGTCCTCCGCCGTTGCCTCCGTTCCCCCCGTTTCCGCCGGAGGAGCCACAGGCGCAGAGGAGCACCGCGAGGAGCCACAGCCAGCGTCCGGAACGGAAGGTCGCGTTCATGGCGCCCAGCAGAGGTGATCCGGAGATGCAACGACGTCGCGCACGCAGCCGGCAGGTCGCCGGGTGCAGTCAGGCGCTTCGCCACCCCGTCGATTTCGACGGCCGGCCGGTGAATCTCACCGGTGGGTCAGCGCGGCCGCAGTCGCTCGTCCATCACGAAGAGGGTGATGCTCCGCTCCACGCCGGGGACCGCGCCGACCGCCTTGCACACCCGCTCCACCGAGGCGATGTCGGCCGCGTGGATCTGCAGCACGATGTCCACCGTGCCCGAGACCGAGTCGCAGACCCGCACCTCGGGGAAGGACTTCAGATTCGCGACCATCCGCTCGTGCGCCGCCGCCGAGCCGGACACGAGGAGATAGGCCCGAACCCCCACCGGGGCTCCGCCGCGGCGGATGGTGTACCCGGCGATGTGGCCGGAGCGCTCCAGGCGCTGAACCCGCTCCTGGATCGCGCTCCGGGACCGTCGCACCCTCCGTGCGAGGGCCGACAGGGCCATCCGACCGTCCTCCTCCAGCAGGGTCAGCAGCTCCAGATCGAGCCCGTCCAGCTCGGGGAGGGGAGGCTTCAGCATGGGGTCCTGGACCCTGCCCCCTCACGTTCGCGTTGACAACGGCCGGCAGACCTTTAGGTTGGCGCTCGCAGCCGGGGAGTGCCAAGCCCGGCTTATTCCAAAAAACACTGGTTTTCCGGAGGTTTGCAACAAATGGCGGCCAAGGAAATCTTCTTCCACCAGGGGGCGCGCGACGCGATCCTCCGCGGAGTCCGCGTGCTGTCCGACGCGGTCGCCGTGACCCTCGGCCCGAAGGGCCGCAACGTGGTCATCGAGAAGTCGTTCGGCTCCCCCACGGTCACCAAGGACGGCGTCACCGTCGCCAAGGAGATCGACCTCGAGAACAAGTTCGAGAACATGGGCGCCCAGATGGTGAAGGAGGTCGCCAGCAAGACCTCCGACAGCGCCGGCGACGGCACCACCACCGCGACCGTGCTCGCGCGGGCCATCTACGAGGAGGGCCTGAAGCTGGTGGCCGCGGGCCACAGCCCGATGGAGCTCAAGCGCGGCATCGACCGGGCCGTGGAGACCGTGGTCGCCGAGCTGAAGAAGCTCAGCAAGCCCACCAAGGACAAGAAGGAGATCGCCCAGGTCGGCACCATCTCCGCCAACGGCGACGACACCATCGGCAACATCATCGCCGACGCCATGGAGAAGGTGGGCAAGGAAGGGGTCATCACCGTCGAGGAAGGCAAGTCCCTGGACACCACTCTCGACGTGGTCGAGGGCATGCAGTTCGACCGCGGCTACGTGAGCCCGTACTTCGTCACCAACCGCGAGCGGATGGAGGTCGAGCTCGACGACCCGTTCATCCTGATCTCCGAGAAGAAGGTCAGCGCGATGGCGGATCTCATCCCGCTGCTGGAGCAGGTGGCCCGCTCCGGAAAGCCGCTGCTGATCATCGCCGAGGACGTGGAGGGCGAGGCCCTCGCCACCCTGGTGGTGAACAAGCTCCGCGGGGTGCTGAACGTGTCCGCGGTGAAGGCGCCGGGCTTCGGTGACCGCCGCAAGGAGATGCTCAAGGACGTCGCCACCCTCACCGGGGGCAGCGTGGTCAGCGAGGAGCTGGGCATCAAGTTCGAGAACCTGACCCTCAACGACCTGGGCCGCGCCAAGCGGGTGAAGATCGACAAGGACAACACCACCATCATCGATGGCGCCGGGAAGAAGGCGGACATCGAGGGCCGGATCAAGCTCATCCGCGCCCAGATCGGCGAGACCACCAGCGACTACGACAAGGAGAAGCTCCAGGAGCGCCTGGCCAAGCTGGTGGGCGGCGTCGCGGTGGTGAAGGTGGGCGCCGCGACCGAGACCGAGATGAAGGAGCGCAAGGCCCGGGTGGAGGACGCGCTGCACGCGACCCGCGCCGCAGTCGAGGAGGGCATCGTCCCCGGCGGCGGAGTCGCCTACCTCCGCTGCCTGCCGGCGCTGGAGACCCTCAAGGTCCCCGGCGAGCAGAGCTTCGGCGTGGACATCGTCAAGCGCGCGCTCACCGAGCCCCTCCGGAAGATCGCCGGCAACGCCGGCCTCGAGGGCCCGGTCGTGGTGGACAAGGTCCGGGCTGGGCAGGGCGCCTATGGCCTCAACGCCCGCACCGAGACCTACGAGGATCTGGAGAAGGCCGGCGTCATCGACCCCACCAAGGTCGCGCGCACCGCGCTCCAGAACGCCGCGTCGGTGGCCTCGCTCCTCCTGACCACGGAGGCGATGGTCGCCGAGAAGCCGAAGAAGAAGGCCAAGGGCGGTGGCGGGGGCGGCGGACCGGACTACGGCGGCGAGGACATGGACTACTGACCCCCGTCCGGGGTCATGCCGCGGGGGCCTCGCCGGTCACGGCCGAGCGGACCTTCGTCGCTCGCGGGAGGTGGACGGTGAACGCCGTTCCCTCGCCGCGGGCGGTGGTCATCGAGATGCGGCCCCCGTGGGCCTCGACGATCTCCCGGCTGATGTAGAGGCCCAGGCCGAGGCCCGGCGCCGCACCCGGCGCGCGGGCGAAGGGCTCGAAGAGCCGGGATCGCACGGCCTCCGGGATGCCCGGGCCGTCGTCCTGGATCCGGAGGCAGGTCTCCTCCGGCGTGGTCCAGAGGCTGACCTCGATCCGTGCGCCGCGGGCGTGGCGGGCAGCGTTGCCGAGGAGATTGACCAGCACCTGGTCCAGCCGTGAGGCGTCGACCTCGGTCAGCACGCCCGGCTCGAGCGAGAGCGCGAGCCGGTTCTGGCCGGCGTCGAGCAGCGGGCCGCACCGGGCGCAGACCTCCTCCACCAGGGCGTCCAGGCGCACGGGCTCGGTGTGGAGATCGAGCCGGCCCCGCTGGATCCGCGTCACGTCGAGCAGCTCGCCGACCAGCTGCGCCAGCCGGTGGGCCTGGCGCCCGAGCGCGTCGGCGTTCGCCCTGAGCGTGGCCTGGTCCGCGCCCTGCTCGATGCGGCGCTGGATCAACGCCAGCTGCAGCGACAGCGAGGTGAGCGGCGTCCGCAGCTCGTGGGCGGCGATGGAGAGGAACCGCTCGCGGATCGCCAGGGACTCCTCGAGCTCGGCATTGGTTGCCACCAGCCGCTCGGTGGTCTCGGCCAGCACCCGGGACAGCGCGCCCAGCTCGTCGCGCCGCCCCTCGAGCATGGGCACCACTCCGCCCTCGCCGACCTTCTGGCTCGCGGCCGTCAGGCGCACCAGCGGGGCCACGACACCCCGGAAGACGTAGATGGTCGTCCCGGCCACGGTGAGCGCGCAGACCGTGGTGAGGATGAGCATCAGGAGGTCCGACCGGCGGCGGGCCACGCCGACCTGGGCGAGGATCCGGTCGACGCCCTTGAGGTTGTCCGCCGAGAGGTCGGCCAGCGCCGCGTTGGCCCGCTGGTCCAGGAACCACCAGCGGACGAACGCCGAGCGGGTCTCGGCCGGGTCGCGGGCACGGAGCAGCGCGTGCTGGGCCTCCACCAGCGGCGGCCGGAGTCGGCGGAGGTCGTCGAGGAGCGACGCCGCCGGCCGGGCCTCTCCGGCTCCGGAGAGCTCGGCCAGCAAGAGATCGATCTCGGTGTTGCTGTTGTTGATCCGCCGGGTGAGGACCTCCTGCCTTCCCACCATCTCGGAGAGGAGGTCGCGCTCGGTGTCGGCGAAGAGCTGGGCCAGCCGCTGGATGCGGAGGCCGGTCTGCTGGAGGCGCTGGCTGGTGCTCTCCAGCTGCTGCCGCTCGTCACGGGCGACCAGCAGCTGGGTGGCCGCCAGCCCGGCGATGAGCGCAAGGATGAGGAGCTGCGGCCAGATGAGCTTGCGGGCCAGGCTCATCGCAGCGGGCGCTCCGGTGCGGTGAGGAGCGTGACCGACGCGGGCGAGAGCTCCTCGAGGACCGACGGAGCGAGGACGTCGCGGAAGCGGATGCGGTCCGCCCGAGGCTCTCCCCGCTGCTCGAGCCACGCTCCTTCCTGGCGCAGCGTGGACAGCAGGAGGTTGGAGAGGCCGAGCTCGAACCGGGAGTGGGAGATGATGACCCTGAGCTGCGCGGGCTCCAGCTGCGGGAAGCGAGGCCGGAGCGTGCTCTCCACCAGCTGCGGACGGCGGTCGAGCATCGTCTCCGCCCGGAGCAGCGCCCGCAGGAAACGCCGGGACTCCATCCGGCGTGCCTCGATGCGCGGACGCATCCCGGCGAGCATGCTCATCTCGGCGTAGACCTTCGAGGCGAGGAGCTGCGCCTTTCCCGGCCCGTCGCCGGTCGCGATGAGGAGGTTGGGGACCCAGAGAGAGGCGGCGTCCAGGTCGCCCGCCGCCAGCGCCGCCATCAGCTCCTTCGGCTGTCCGGCGATGGACCGGACCTCCGAGGTCTCCACTCCACTCTCGGCCAGCACCACGTCCAGCGCGAGCTGCGAGCTGGTTCCGGGCGTGACGCCGATCCGGCGCCCGCGGAGGTCCGCGCCGCTGCGGATTCCCGCCCGTGGGTTCACCGCGAGCCCGGTCAGCCCGTCGGAGCGGTGCAGGGTGGTGAGAACGACCAGGTCCTCCCCCTGCATCGCGGCCAGCACCAGCGGCGTCGAGTAGACCACCGCGGCGTCCACGTCTCCGGAGATCGCGGCGGCCAGGGCCTCCCGTCCAGTGGAGTAGACCTTGGCCTCCACCCGGAGGTGCTCGGCGGCGAAGAGCCGCGCATCCTGGGCCACGTAGAGGAGCAGGGTGCTGGGGATGTCCGGATAGCCCACCCGGAACGTCAGCTCGGACTCGGGCGGCTGCTCGCAGCCGGCGAGGAGCAGGAGGATCGGGAGGAGGAGCGCCCGGAGCGGTGGACGGAGGTCCTGCACGTCGCCGCTGGCTTAGAGCGCTTCGGTCTCCGTCACAAGCGCTCGCCGGGCCTCATGGCGAGGAGTCGTCTTGCGAGGGGCGGTCAGGCCGCGCCGCTGCGCTTGACGACCTCCTCGGCCGCGGGGGTCGCGACGTAGACCACGTTCCGCGAGGTCCGCTTGCCGCGGTACATCGCGCGGTCGGCGAGGTCGAGCAGGTTGCGGCGGTCGATCCCGTGCTCGGGATGGCTCGCGACGCCGATGCAGACGGTGACCCCGAGGCCATAGCCCTCGCGGGCGAGGAAGGAGTGCGACTCGACCGTGCGCCGGATGCGCTCGGCCACCTTCAGCGCGCCGCCGCTGTCCGTCTCCCGGAGGAGGACGACGTACTCGTCGCCGCCCCAGCGGGCGACGACGTCCTGGTCGCGGGTGCAGGACTTCACGACCCGTGCCGCCTCGACCAGCAGCTTGCTCCCCACCAGGTGCCCGTGGGTGTCGTTCACGCTCTTGAAGTGGTCGAGGTCGAGGAAGAGGAGGCTGAAGGGGCTCTTGCCGTGGAGCTCGCGGTCCAGCGCCTCGTCGAGGTAACGGGCGTTGTACAGGCGGGTGAGGTCGTCGAGGTAGGCGAGGTCTTCGACGTGGGCGAAGCGCTCGGCGTGGCTCCAGGCCAGCGAGAGGTGGCGGGCGAGATACTCGGCGGCCTCGCGCAGGGTCTCCGACGCGGCCTCCCGGGTGAGGAGCAGCGCCCAGCCGCGGTGGCGGCCGCCCTCGCCGACGGGAAAGCCCAGCACCCGGCCCGGTCCCTCCGGCCACGCGGCGTCGAAGTGGCGCGCGGGGAGATCCGGCAGCTCCGCGTCGTAGCGGACCACCAGGTGGCGGAGCGCCTCGGCGGAGACGCCCTCCGAGGACTCCATCCGCACCGTGTCGCCGCTGCGGGACCAGAGCAGGACTCCCTCGGCGCCAGACAGCTGGAGGAACGCCGAGCCCGCCGTCTGGGCCAGCCGCGGCCGATCCAGGGTGGTGAGGAGCCGCTGGCCCGCCTCGACCAGCGAGAGGTGCCGCTTGAGCGCCGCGTTCTCTGCCAGCAGCGCCCGGGTCATCAGCGCCCGGTTCACCGCGTGGTTCAGCGCCTCCGGCTTGACCGGCTTCACCAGGTATTCGGCCGCGCCGTTCTTGATCGCGCGCACCGCCGGGTCGACCTTGTCCAGCGCGGTGATCACGACGACCTCCACCCCCGGGTACCGCTCGCGGGTGTGCTGGAGGACGTCCATCCCGTCGCCGGCGGGGAGGATGAGGTCGGTGACCACCAGGTCCACCGGGTGGATCGCCAG
>Ga0081540_1003285_pt1 | contig 12853 bp, 14 predicted proteins | sample TabmetS2T1R1_FD_71024 | JGI IMG/M metagenome (GOLD analysis project Ga0081540, IMG submission 71024) | Tabebuia heterophylla rhizosphere microbial communities from the University of Puerto Rico - S2T1R1 | ecosystem: Host-associated > Plants > Roots > Rhizosphere ... | reverse complement strand
TGACGTAGATGGTGGCATCGACCAGCTCGGGGCTGAAGGTCGCGGCGAGGTTGTCTCCCCCGCTCTCCACGAGGAGGATCTCGAGGCTGGGGAAACGCGCGATGAGCTGGTGCACCGCTTCCAGGTTCACCGAGGCGTCTTCACGGATGGCGGTGTGCGGGCAGCCGCCCGTCTCTACCCCGAGCACCCGCTCGGGCGGCAGAGCGCCGCGGCGGATCAGAAACTGCGCGTCCTCCTGCGTGTAGATGTCGTTGGTGATGACCGCGAGATCGTACCGCTCGCGCATGCGCAGGCACAGCGTCTCGACGAGCGCGGTCTTGCCCGAGCCCACGGGCCCGCCCACTCCGACACGGAGCGGCCTCGGGATCGCCTTCGCGCCACTCATGAGCGGAAGAGCCGCATCTCGAGCGAGGCGTGCCGGATGCCCGCCAGCTCGATGCCCGGGGCGAAGCTCCAGATATCGGACACGTCGCGCCGCGCGGCCTCGCGCGCCACGCGCTCGATCACGGGATGGAGCGTCCAGAGCACGCGCTGCCCCTCGAGCTGGCCCATGGGCAAGAGCCGGAGCGCGGCGCCGACTAGAAGCGCGGTCGCAGAGTAGAGGTACGCCGTGGCGGTTGCTTCGGCGGTCCAGCCGAGTGCCGCGGCGGCCAGCCCATACGCCACCCCGTGGTGTCCCGGGGCCAGCGATCGCTCCACGTCGCTCGCGTAGGCGACGAGACGCGCGTCCTCCGTGAGCGCTGCGGCCACGCGCAAGGTCTGGCGACCCATCTGTCGGCTCGCCTCGCGGAACTCGCGCACCACTTTCATCGCCTCCAGGGTGTCGTCCACCGCGCGACAGGCCGCGAGACCGCCGGAGACGGCGGCTCCGAGTACGCCCACGGCCGCGGTAGCGTCGCAGGGACCGGTCTGCCCCTCGAGCTGCGCGACGAGGAAGCGCTCCAGGTCTGGGCGGCCCCGCACCCGACCGGACTGGCAGTAGGTCTCGAGGCCGAAGGAATGGGCGTAGCCGCCGGTCGGGAAGGCGCTGTCGCCGAAGTGGAGGAGCGAGAGGAGCCGCGGGTCAGTCATGGTGCTGATGGATATGTGAATGGCCGTGGCTGTGGCTGTCGAGGGCGCTCCGGCCGTGATCGTGCGCCTGCGTCCCCAGGAGCGAAAGGAGCCGCGGGTCAGTCATGGTGCTGATGGATATGTGAATGGCTGTGGCTGTCGAGGGCGCTCCGGCCGTGATCGTGCGCCTGCGTCCCCAGGAGCGAGAGGAGCCGCGGGTCAGTCATGGTGCTGATGGATATGCGAATGGCCGTGGCTGTGGCTGTCGAGGGCGCTCCGGCCGTGATCGTGCGCCTGCGCGCCCAGCGGCGCGAACACCGCCGTACAGCGCCGCCAGACGAGGCCGAGGCGGACGAGGAGCTGCTCCATGGCTGTGTCGTCCGGCACGAAGAGATCGGCGCCGTCGATGGCGAGAGGAAAGTGTCGATTGCCGACGTCGAAGGCGACGCGGATCGCCTCCTCGCGATTCCGCGGCGTCACCGCGAGCACGGGCTCGGGCCGGGCTTCGATCTGCAGGTACCAGTGCGCCTCCACCGCCACGATGTCACCCGGCTGGAGGACGGAGCCGGTGGGCAGGGCGAGTGCCACTTCCCGTCCGGACGACGTGACGACGCGGCGCCGCGTCCATCGGCGCTCCTCCCACGTGAGGCAGAGGGTCTCGCGCCGTCGGCCCTCGAGCTCACTCGAGGTCACCGGAGGGGCCGGCTCGGTGATCACGACCACGCGGCGCCCTCCGGGCGAGTGGCGAGCTCGGGATGCGTCTCCGCGAGCGACTCCAGCGCGGCACGGTCGCCCGTTGCCACCGCGGTCTGGATTTCCTCCTCGGCCACCATGCCTCGCTTAGAAGAGGTAGTAGCGCTGCGCCATCGGCAGCACCCGCGCCGGCTCGCAGGTGAGGAGCTGGCCGTCGGCGCGCACCTCGTAAGTCTCCGAGTCCACTTCGATTCGCGGGCAATAGCCATTGTTCACCATGCTGGCCTTGCGGACTCCACGGCAACCGCTCACCGCGGACACCATCTTGCGCAGGCCGAGGCGGGCCGGCACCCCGTCTTCCAGGGCCGCCTTGGAAACGAAGGTGACAGAGGTCGAGAACACGGCGCCGCCGTAGGAAGCAAACATGGGCCGATAGCGCACGGGCTGCGGCGTAGGGATGGAGGCGTTGGGATCGCCCATGGCCGCCGTCACGATCATTCCGCCCTTGAGGACCATCTCCGGCTTCACGCCGAAGAAGGCGGGCTTCCAGATCACGAGGTCGGCGAGCTTGCCCGGCTCGAGCGACCCGACCTCGTGGGCGATGCCGTGGGACAGCGCGGGATTGATCGTGTACTTGGCCACGTAGCGCTTGGCGCGCACGTTGTCGGCGCGCCCGTCGCCCGGCAACGCCCCGCGCTGCTTCTTCATCTTGTCCGCGGTCTGCCAGGTGCGGGTGATCACCTCCGCGATGCGCCCCATGGCCTGCGAGTCCGAGGAGAGCATGCTGATGGCGCCCAGGTCGTGCAGCACGTCCTCGGCGGCGATGGTCTCGGCGCGGATGCGCGACTCCGCGAAGGCGAGGTCCTCGGGGATCTTCGGATTGAGGTGATGACACACCATGAGCATGTCGAGATGCTCGTCCATGGTGTTGACCGTGAACGGCATGGTCGGGTTGGTCGAGGACGGCAGGCAGTTGGGCTCGCCGCAGACCCTGATGATGTCTGGCGCGTGCCCGCCCCCCGCGCCCTCGGTGTGATACGTGTGGATGGTCCGGTCCTTGAAGGCGCGGATCGAGTCTTCCACGAAGCCCGCTTCATTCAGCGTGTCCGTGTGGATGGCGACCTGGATGTCCATCTCCTCCGCCACGGACAGCGCCGCGTCGATCGCTGCGGGGGTGGTGCCCCAGTCTTCGTGCAGCTTGAGGCCGACGGCTCCCGCCGCCACCTGCTCGCGTAGCGGATCCGGCCGCGAGGCATTGCCTTTGCTCAGGAAGCCCAGATTGACGGGCAGGCCGTCGGCCGCCTCGAGCATCCGGTACATGTTCCACGCTCCCGCCGTGCACGTCGTGGCGTTGGTACCGGTGGCGGGGCCGGTGCCGCCGCCGATCAGCGTGGTCAGGCCCGCAGAGAGCGCCTCGTCGACGAGCTGCGGGCAGATGAAGTGGATATGCGAATCGATGCCGCCCGCGGTGACGATGCGTCCCTCCCCCGCGATGACCTCGGTGGAGGCGCCCACGATCATGCCGGGCGTGACCCCGGGCTGGATGTCTGGATTGCCCGCCTTGCCCACGCCCACGATGCGTCCGCCGCGGACGCCCAGATCGGCCTTCACGATGCCCCAGTGATCCAGGACGAGGGCGTTGGTGATGACGAGATCGAGCACGCCGTCGGCCGCAGTGGCGCGGGCGGACTGGCCCATGCCGTCGCGGATGACCTTGCCGCCGCCGAACTTGACCTCGTCGCCGTACACGGTGAAGTCCTGCTCGACCTCGATGAGGATGTCCGTGTCGGCGAGGCGCACGCGATCGCCCACGGTCGGGCCGTAGAGATCAGCATACTGCCGGCGCGGGAGGCGCAGGCTCACGAGCCCGCTCCCTGGAATCCCGACCGGGCCGCTTTCTCGACGCCGCCGGCCCGGCGCGCGTCGTCCACGCGGCCCTCGCTCAGCGCGTTGAGCCCGTGGACCTCACGGAGCCCGGCGAGCTCGACGAGGGTCACCACCTTCTCGTCGCCGGGCTCGAAGCGCACTGCGGTGCCCGCGGGCACGTTGAGCCGCATCCCCCAGGCGAGGCGACGCTCGAAGCGCAGCGCGCGGTTGACCTCGAAGAAGTGGAAGTGGGAGCCGACCTGGATGGGCCGGTCCGCGGTGTTGGCCACGGTGAGCTCGATGGTGCGGCGACCCGCGTTGGCCTCGATGTCCCCCTCGCCGAGGATGTACTCGCCCGGGATCATTCCCTATTGCTCTCCCCTCGCCTGCCCCCTCCCCATCGGGTGAGAGGGAGAAGTCAGCGGATCGGATGATGGATGGTGACGAGCTTGGTCCCGTCGGGGAACGTGCCCTCGACCTGGACCTCGTCGAGCATCTCCGGCACACCCTCCATCACATCGCCGCGTGAAAGAATGGTCACGCCGAAAGCCATCAGGTCGGACACGCTGCGACCGTCGCGGATGCCCTCGAGGACCTCGGCCGTGATGAAGGCGAGCGCCTCCGGATAGTTCAGCTTGAGCCCGCGCGCCCGGCGGCGGCGCGCCACCTCGGCGGCGGTGAAGATCAGCAGCTTGTCCTGCTCGCGCGGTGTCAGGTGCATGGGCGGAGATTCTACGTCAAACGGTCAGGTGCTGTCGCACCACGTCGTGGCGCAGATCGGCGGTGGCTCCCCTCGACACGATGGAGCCCTTGCGCATGATGGCGTAGGAGCCGGCGAGGCGCCACGCGAACTCGAGGTACTGCTCCACGAGGAGGACGGCGATGCCGCGCTCCTTGATGCGCTCGATGGCGCCCTCGATCTGGAGGATGACGTTGGGCTGGATGCCCTCCGTCGGCTCGTCCATCAGGAGAAGCTTGGGTCGGGCGAGGAGCACGCGGGCGATGGCGAGCTGCTGCTGCTCGCCGCCCGAGAGCACGCCGCCCTTGCGCGAGAGGAGCTGCCGGAGCTTCGGAAAGAGCTCGAAGATCTGCTCGATGTCCTGCTGGGCGGCGCGCCCGTTGCCGGCCGTCTTGGGACGGCCGAGAAATCCCACGCGGAGGTTCTCGGACACGCTCAGATTCGGAAAGATCTCGCGTCCCTGGGGCACGTAGCCGATCCCGCAGGCCGCCCGCTCTTCTGGTCGAAGCCCAGCCAGGTCGACGCCATCGAGAGTGACCCGCCCGGAGCGTGCAGGGAGGAGGCCCATGATGGTCTTGAGCAGCGTGGTCTTGCCCACGCCGTTCCGGCCCATGAGGCACACCACGCCGCCTGCCGGCACGTCGAGGGACACATCCCACAGCACCTGGCTCTCGCCGTAGGCGACGTTGAGGTCGCGGATCTCAAGCATGCCCGCCCTCAGCCATCGCTGTCGCGGCCCCGGCCCAGGTAGACTTCCATGACGCGCTCGTCGCTCTGGATCTGATCCACCGGCCCCTCGCACAGCACGCTGCCCTCGTGGAGCACGGTGACGGTGCGCGCGATGCTGCGCACGAACTCCATGTCGTGCTCGATGACGAGCACCGCCCGCTCCTGGGCGATGCCCTGGAGGAGGCGCCCCGTCCTGTCCGTCTCCTCGTCCGTCATGCCCGCCACCGGCTCGTCGACCAGGAGGAGCTCGGCGTCCTGCACGATGACCATGCCGATCTCCAGCCACTGCTTCTCGCCGTGGGAGAGGCCGCCGGCGCGCTCGTCGGCGTGGGCGGCGAGCCCGATGGTCTCCAGCGTGCTGGCGATGCGATCGCGCTGCTCTCCGCTCAGGCGCGCCTGGAGCGTGGCGAACACGCCTTTGCTCCTCCGGGCGAGGGCCAGCTCCAGGTTCTCGCGCACGGAGAGGTTGCCGAAGATGGACGGCGTCTGGAACTTGCGTCCCACTCCGAGGGACGCGATCTCGTTCTCGCGCCGGCCGACCAGATCGGTGCTGCGGCCGAAGATGACGCGTCCCACCGTGGGCTGGGCCTTGCCGGAGATGACGTCGAGCAGCGTGGTCTTGCCCGCTCCGTTGGGCCCGATGACCACGCGCAGCTCCTTGTAGTCCATGAAGAAGTTGAGCCCGTTGAGCGCCTTGAAGCCGTCGTACTCCACCGTGACGTCCTCGAGGTAGATGATCGACCCGCCGGGAGACGCGGCCACCGTCACGGCGCCACCTCGTGCTCTTCCTTGCGGAGCGGGCTCGGGCGCGGCGCGGGCGCCGGCGGCGTCGACACGGGCTTGCTCGAGCCGGCGAAGCGGGCGAGGAGCTTCTGGGTGGTGCCGACCAGGCCCTCGGGGAAGAAGAGGACCACGCCCACGAAGAGCCCGCCCAGGACGAGGATCCAGAGGTCGGGATAGTGGGTAGTGAGGATGCTCTGGAGCCAGTTAACGCCGAAGGCGCCCACCACCGGGCCCATCAGCGTTCCGCGGCCGCCCACCGCGACCCAGATGATCATCTCGATCGAGGGCAGCACGCCGATCCGAGCCGGCGTGATGATGCCGACCTGGCCTACGTAGAGTGCGCCGGCGACCCCAGCCAGGCACGCGGAGACCGTGAACACGAACAGCTTGAAGGCGGCGGGCGAGTAGCCGCAGAAGAGCACCCGCGTCTCGCTGTCGCGGATGGCCACCAGCACCTTCCCCGCCGGCGTGTGGACGATGTAGCGGCAGAGCAGATACGCCCCGCAGAGGCAGAGCGCGGTGACCACGTAGAGCCCTCGCTGCGTCGCGGGTTCATTGAGGGGAAAGCCGAACATGGTCTTGAAGCCGGAGAGACCGTTGGTGCCGCCCAGGTTCATTGCGTTGCGGTTGAAGGTGAGCCAGGCGCAGAGGGCGAGGGCCTGGGTGATGATCGAGAAGTACACGCCCCGGATCCGGCTCCGGAAGGTGAGGAAGCCGAAGACGAGGGCGACCAGGCCCGGCACGACGACGACGGCGAAGAGGGTGAAGGCGGCGCTATAGAACGGCTTCCAGAAGAGCGGCAGCTCGGTGACGCGGTTCCACACCATGAAGTCGGGCAGCACGTTCTGGTAGACACCCTTCGCCCCGATCTCCAGCATCAGGTGCATGCCCATCGCGTAGGCGCCCAGGCCGAAGAAGACGCCGTGGCCCAGCGAGAGCACGCCCGTGTACCCCCAGATGAGATCGATGCCGAGAGCGAGGATGGCGTAGGTGAGGAACTTGCCGAAGAGGTTGAGGGTGAAGTTGGAGACGCGGAACGGCGAGCCCTGGGGCAGCGTGTTCAGCGCGGGCAGCACCACCACGAGCAGCACGGCGCCCGCGAGGAGGACCCAGCGCTCACGAGTCCACATAGCGCCCCTTCGCCGCGAAGAGCCCGGAGGGGCGTGGCCCGATGATCAGGAGGGCCCAGCGCTCACGAGTCCGCATAGCGCCCCTTCGCCGCGAAGAGCCCGGACGGACGCCGCTGGATGAAGACGATCACCGCCACCAGGATGGCGACCTTGCCGAACACCGCACCCAGACCGGGCTCGATGATCTTGTTGAGCCCACCGATGCCGAGCGCGGCCAGGATGGTTCCGAGGAGCTTCCCCACCCCGCCCGTCACCACTACCATGAACGAGTCCACGATGTAGTTCTGCCCGAGCTCGGGCCCCACGTTGCCGATCTGGGTCAGGGCGCAGCCGGCTATACCCGCTAGCCCCGCCCCGAAGGCGAAGGTGAGCGCGTCAACCCGCCGGGAGCGAACGCCGAGACACGCGGCCATCCCGCGGTTCTGCGTCACCGCGCGGATGCGCAGGCCCGCGTCGGTCTTGAAGAGGAGCAGATACATGGCGGCCACTGCCACCGCGGCGAGGCCGATGATGAAGAGCCGGTTGTAGGGAAGTTGTATCCCGACCATGACGGGGACGCCGCCCGAGAGCCACTTGGGCGAGATCACATCGACGTTGGCGGCTCCGAACCAGAGCCGCAGGCCCTGCTGGATCATGAGGCTGATGCCCCACGTCAGGAGCAGCGTCTCGAGCGGCCGCCCGTAGAGGAAGCGGATCACGCCGCGCTCGAGGACGAAGCCCGCCGCCCCCGCTACCAGGAAGGACAGCGGCAGCGCCACCAGGAAGTAGTACTCGAAGGCGTTGGGGGCGTGTCCCTGGAACCAGCCCTGCGTCACGAAGGTCGTGTAGGCGCCGAGTGCCATGAGCTCGCCGTGGGCCATGTTGATCACGCCCATGAGACCAAAGATGATGGCGAGCCCGAGCGCCATCAGGAGCAGGATCGAGGAGAGCGACACGCCCTGGAACGCAACCTGGATACCCTGGGTGAGAAGGCCCCAGCGCTCGATGCGCTTCACCGAGGCGGCCGCGGCTTCCTTGAGGTCGGGCGGCGAGTCGGAGGTCGCCGCCACCTCGCGCAGGCGCTCGGCGCCGTCGCTGCTGCCGAGCGCGCCCAGTCGCGTGGCCGCGATCACGCGCTCGGGGGGCGTGCCCGATTTGAGGTGGATGAGGGCGATGGCCTCCTCGAGGGCATAGCGCACCCAGCGGTCCTTTTCCTTGGCGAGGGTCTCGGTGAGCGCGGGCAACGCGCCGGGATCGCCGTTGTTGCCCATCTTCACCGCGGCGGCCTGGCGCACCGTCCAATCGGGGTCGCCGAGCTGCGTCTGTCCGGAGTAGGCGTCGATGAGGGGACGGAGGACGATGCGGAGGCTCCGACCCGTGGAGACCTCCTCGAGCTTGGTCAGGTCGGCGAGGACCTGCTTGCCATCGGCGCCCTGGATCGGCTGGCGCCCGTAGGCGCTGAAGAGGGGGACGAGGGTCTTGTCGCCTTCGTTGACCTTGTCCCCCACGATGACGGTTTCCTTCTTGCCGCCCGGCAGGGTGCGCACGTAGACGCTGCCCTCGCGCAGCGCTTCCAGCAGGGGGAGGATCTTCCGGTCGCCCGTCTTGCCGAGGGCGACGGCCGCCGCCTCCTGGACGGCGGCGTCGCTCGAAGCGACCTCGGCCATCGCCTTCACGATTTCCGGCGACGGTGACGGAGCCGCGCTCTGCGCGGCTGCCGGGGTGGTGAGCCCCGACAGCAGCGCGAGCGCCAGCAGGAGAGTTGAGATCACGTGGACCCGTTACGACTTCTGGTAGGTACCCTGGTGCTTGACCCAGTCGCAGCCCTTGTCCGGGCTCGTGTACTTGCTCCACGGCTCCGGCTCGACCAGACCCTTGGACCGCGAGACGATCTTGAACTGACCGTCCTTGAGGATCTCGCCGATGAGCACGGGCTTCCAGGTGTGGTGGTTGTAATCGTGCATCTTGATCTCGCCGCCGGGGGCGAGGAACTTCTGGCCGTAGACGGCCTTGCGCACGGCCGCCACGTCGAAGGACTTGGCCTTCTCCACGGCCTGCTTCCACACGTAGACGCCGAAGTACGCCGCCTCCATGGGATCGTCCGTCACGCGCTTGCTGCCGCCGGGCAGCTTGTTCTTCTCGCAGTAGTTCTTGAAGTTTTGGATGAAGCGCTTGTTCTGTGGCGTGTCCACGGACTGGTAGTAGTTCCAGGCCGCGAGGTGGCCGACGAGAGCGGAGGTGTCCATGCCGCGCAGCTCGTCCTCCGCCACCGAGAAGGCCATGATCGGCGCGTTCTCGGAGCGCAGCCCCTGGTTGGCGAACTCCTTGTAGAAGGGCACGTTGCTGTCGCCGTTGATGGTGGAGAGCACGCAGGCCCCGCCGCCGGAGGCGAAGCGCTTGATCTTGCCGACGATCGTCTGGTAGTCCTGATGGTTGAACGGCGTGTACTCCTCCGCGATGTTGTCCGCGGGCACGCCCTTGGCGAGCAGGAACGCGCGCAGGATCTTGTTGGCCGTGCGCGGGAAGACGTAGTCGGTACCGAGCAGGTAGAACTTCTTGTAGCCGCCGCCCTCCTTCGACATCAGGTACTCCGCGGCGGGAATGAGCTGCTGGTTCGGGGTCGCCCCCGTGTAGAAGACGGCCTTGGAGCACTCCTCACCTTCGTACTGGACGGGATAGAAGAGCAGGCCCTCGTTGTTCTCGAAGACGGGCAGGACGGACTTCCGGCTCACCGAGGTCCAGCAACCGAAGGTGACGGCAACCTTGTCCTGGAGGAGGAGCTGCTTCGCCTTCTCCGCGAAGAGATCCCAGTTCGAGGCCGGGTCGACGACCACGGGCTCGATCTTCTTGCCCATGACCCCGCCCTTGGCGTTGATCTCCTCGAACGCCATCATGCAGACGTCGCGGAGCGACACCTCGCTGATGGCCATGGTGCCGGAGAGCGAATGGAGAACGCCCACCTTGACCGTGCCCGAGCTCTGGGCCCGCAGCACGGCAGGAAAGCTGATCCCCGCGGCGGCGCCGAGGCCAACAGCCGCCGAGGTCTTGAGGAAGTTCCTGCGCGACAGATCTTGCATACCTGCCTCCTATGACGTGAGTGGTGTGGGCGGGTCCGCCGTCGGACCCTCTCCGGTGATCAACGGGCGCTCGGCCTCGGACCCCGCTGTCTCGGCGCGCCGACCTTCCGGGAGCAAGCGTCATGCCCAGGAGTCGAGTCAACATTTCCAAAGAATTACGGACGTGGGTTTCGAACAAGCACGAGGCGGCTGCCTATCGGGTAGGCAGCCGCCTGGATGTGCCTCAGAAAACGGCAGGACTTAGCGGGCGGGGCGGAGGGGCCCCAGCCCGTCCGTCAGGAGCAGGGCACGGGCGACCTCGGCCATGGTCTTGCGGGTGTCCATGGCTGTCTTCTGAATCCGGCGGAACGCCTCGGGCTCGCTCAGGCCCAGTCGCGTCATGAGCACACCCTTGGCCCGATCCACCAGCTTGCGCGCCTCGAGCTTTTGCTTGAGCGCCTCGTTCTCCTTCCGCACCGCTTCGAGCTCGCGGAAGCGCGAGACCGCCACGTCGAGGGCGGGGCCCAACTCCTCCGCGCGCAGCGGCTTCACGAGAAAGCCAAGCACGCCCGCGTTCACAGCGCGGGTCGCCACCGCGGGGTCAGCGTGGCTCGTGAGGAGGACGATGGGACACGGCAGGGTCGACATCACCCGCCTCGCCGCGTCCACGCCGTCGCCGTCGGGAAGTCCCACGGCAAGCATGAGGACGTCGGGCCGGTGCTTGTCGACGAGCCGGACAGCGTCTTCGGCGCGACTGCCGTTGCCCACTACGGTGCCCCCCTGCAGACCGACGGCCTCGGCCACCGCGGCCCGGGACTGGGCATGATCATCGACGATGAGGACTCGCCAGCGTTGAGGTGTCATGCCTCGGTGGGGGAGCAAGGAGGATGCCACTCGTCTCATTCGGGAAATCAGACGATTAGGCGGTGCGCCGTCCGGCGCCGATGCCTAGCCGCCGAGCATATGACGACGGGCGCTCATTGCCTGAGCAGATGTTGACTTTCACGGGGACCCGGTGGGATGCTCTGCCCGTGAAGAAGCACCGTCTGCCCGTCAAGCTGATGGCGACCATGTGGCTGGCGACGTATGTCGTGTGCATCGGCCTCGTGTGCTCCTTCATCCTCTTCGAGGTGCTCGACATCGACGGCTCCGACTTCCCCACTCCGCCGTCGACCGTGGCCACGCCCATCAAGCTCGCGGAGCCCGCGCATGAGATCAAGCGCTCGCTCCTCTCCGCGGGAGCGCAGTTGTGGGCCATGGTGGCCGTGGTCATCGTGGTCCTCGAGGGCGCGCGGCTCTTCCGTCTGGAGGCGCGCCGGCGCGTGCCGCCGCCCCGAGGATTCCACGGCCGGCGAAGGCTGCGTCTGTCGCTTCCCCGCGCCTCGCTTTCCGACGTCGCCTCCGCCTGACCCGTCGCTTCCCTGCCCGCTCATTTCGTTCAACCGAGGGGGACGTATATGGTCAGGATGCTTGCCGTCACATGTTGTCTAGCACTCGTGGGCGCCGCGAGTCCGTCCGCGGCGCAGGCGCCGCCACCGATCACGAAGCTGACCCTCGAGGAGGCGGTGAGCCTGGCGCGCGCCACCAACCCCACCATCCGAGCGAAGGAGTACGAGGTGCAGGCGGTGGGGGCCAACGAGGTGACGGCCGCCCTCCGCCCGAATCCCACCGCCACCTTTCTCGCCGAGCAGTTCGGCACCGGCAACGTCGCGGTGACCCAGTACACCTTCAACGTCGGCCAGCCCATCGAGCTCGGCGGCAAGCGGCAGCGCCGCATCGACAGTGCGAAGGCGGCGACCCGGGTCACCGACTACGAGCTCACCGACGTCCGGCGGCAGGTGATCTTCCAGGTCAAGAAGTCCTTCACGGACCTTCTGGTCGCCCGCGAGTCCCTCAGCCTCGCCGAGCAGAACCTGACCATGCTGGACGAGCTCGAGCGCGTGCATCGGCTGCGCGCGGACAAGGGCGACATCTCCGGCCTCGAGCTCCTCCGCCTGGAGATCGAGCGATTCGCCTTCGACCGCGACGCCACCGACGCCCGCCAGGCGCTCGGCAATGCCCGCATCGCCCTTCGCACCGTGGTGGGCCAGGACCGGGTCGCCGAGGACTTCGACGCCGTGGGCGAGCTCGCCTTCTCCGAGATCACCAAGAGCAAGTCCGAGCTCTACCGCATGGCCCTCGATGCCCGCCCCGATCTCCGCGCCGCGCAGGCCGCGCGCGACAAGGCCGCCGCCGACATCAATCTGGCCAAGGCCAACGCCTGGTGGGACGTGACGCCGCAGATCGAGTACCAGCGCATTGGCCCCGACAACACCATCGGCTTCGGCTTCGCCCTGCCCATCAAGCTCTTCGACCGGAACCAGGGCGAGATCACCCGGGCCCAGGCGGAGGCCAAGCGCGTGGAGGCGGCGCGGGACGCCCTCCTTGCCCAGGCCCTCGCCGAGGTCGACACGGCCCTGGCCACCGTCGCCGCCGAGCGCCAGAAGGCCACGCTCCTTCGCGACCACTACCTTCCCAAGGTGAAGCAGGCGCGGGAGACCATCGAGTTCGCGTACCGGCGGGGCGGGGTGACCCTGCTCGACTATCTGGACGCCCAGCGGAGCTACCGGGAGAAGTCCCTCGAGTACCTCCGGTCCGTGGCCAACTACCGTACGGCGGTGTACGTGCTCGAGGCCGCCGTGGGTGGCCAGCTGGAGCCGTAGCATGCGTCCCTGGCTTTCCCTCCTCCTGGTCGCCCTCCTCTCCGGATGCAGTGACTCCAAGTCCGAGCAGCTCGCCCAGCCCGTGCCCGCCTCCGGGGCGGCGACCGATCCCGTCCGCGTCGTGCA
>Ga0081540_1003284_pt1 | contig 12855 bp, 12 predicted proteins | sample TabmetS2T1R1_FD_71024 | JGI IMG/M metagenome (GOLD analysis project Ga0081540, IMG submission 71024) | Tabebuia heterophylla rhizosphere microbial communities from the University of Puerto Rico - S2T1R1 | ecosystem: Host-associated > Plants > Roots > Rhizosphere ... | reverse complement strand
GGCGGCGTGAACCGGGCTCCGGCCCCGGTGGGGGTGCCGGTCGCGATCATGTCGCCGGGCTTCAGGGTGGCAAAGGTGGAGAGATAGGCGATCAGGAAATCGAACGGGAACATCAGCCGCTCGGTGGAATCGTTCTGGCGCACCTCGCCATTGACGCGGGTAATAATGTCATGAGGCCCGCGCGGATCGCATTCGTCCGAAGTGACGATCCACGGCCCGATGCTGCCCGAGCGGTCGAAATTCTTGCCCTGGGTGACGTTGAACTTGCCGTGGTGCAGCCAGTCGCGAACACTGCCCTCGTTGCACAGCGCCATGCCGAAGATGTGCTCAAAGGCGCGCTCACGGGGAATGTGCCGTCCTTCCTTGCCGATCACGATCACAAGCTCGCCCTCATAGTCGAGCTGTTCGGATATCTTCGGCTTTTCGATCGGCTGGTGGGAGCCGACGACCGAGGACGGGTTGCGGACAAACAGGCTCGGATATTTCGGCAGGTCCGAATTGTCCTTGTACTCGGCGTTGCGGTCCTTGTAGTTGACGCCGATGCACCAGAGTTTTTCCGGGTTGGGGATCGGCGGCAGCAGCACGACCTCGTCGAGGGCATGGCTCGGCTTGAGGCCGGCGACCATTTGGCGCGCGACTTCCAGACCGTCCTTGGCGATCAGGGTCCGAAGGTCAGGACATTTCGATCCTAGCCGTTGGGTGAGATCGACCACGCCGCCGGCAACGGCCGCGCCGAAATGCGGCTCACCGTTTGCGAGAAAACTCAGGAGTTGCATGCGGTGGGTCTCCGGATCAGCGCCGCGCTCACGCAGGCGTCGCCATGCGATGCTTCAGGATTCAGTTTTCGAGGTCTGGAACACGGGCTTCAGGGTGATGATCTCGCCGAGCTTGGCGTAACGCGGACCGGCGATGCGGGCGATCGGATCGAGCGCCTTGGTTTCGATCTTGCCGTTTTGCAGCAGCCCATCCCTGATATGGAACACCAGCACCTCGCCGACGATGAGCCGGCTGCGGGTCTCGCCGAATTCGAGGCATTGCCTGAAGCGGCATTCCATGGCGATCGGAGCTGTGGCGAGGCGCGGCACCTTGACGCGTTCGCCCGGCAGCGTCGCAAGCCGCAATTCCTCGACCTCGCTGACATCGGGCGGATGTTCCGCAGAACTCTCGTGCACCGCCGTCATCAGGCTCGAATCCGCGATGTGGACGACATACTCCTCATTGTTGAGGATGTTGTGCGCGGTGTCCTTGTAGATTCCGCCCTTGCGGCCGACGCTGATGGCCAGCATCGGCGGCTTGGGCGAGACGAAGGTGAAGGCGCTGAAGGGGGCGAGATTGACGGTCCCTTCGGCTGACAGGCTCGTTACCCAGGCGATCGGGCGCGGCACCACCACGCCGGTGATCAGCCGGTAGGCCGTTTCAGCGTCGAGATATGCCGGATCGATCCGCATCGGGATGCGCTCAATCAGCCTTGATGTTGGCCTTGCGGACGACCGGAATCCACTTGGCGTCCTCTTTTTCAAGATAGCTCGTGAATTCCGCCGGCGTCATCGACACCGCCTCTGCGCCCAGCGTGTTGAACTTCTCCACGACCGCGGGATCCCTGAGGATGGTCGCCATGGTGTCGTGCAGCTTGGTTATGACCTCGGCGGGCGTGCCGGCGGGCGCGAACAGGCCGGTGAAGGTCTGGCCGTCGAATTCCTTGTAGCCAAGCTCGGTGAAAGTCGGGACATCGGGAATCCAGGAGGCGCGGTGGGTGCCGGTGACGGCAAGCGCGCGCACATTGCCGTTCTTGATGAACGGCAACCCGACGGAGATCTGGTCGAGGGCAAACTGCACCTGTCCGCCGACCAGATCGGTCGTGGCAGGCGCGTTGCCGCGATAATGCACCGTCAGCCATTGCACGCCGAGCGTCGACTGCATCAGTTCGCTGAGCAGATGGTTGGTGGTGCCCGGGCCGGGTGACGCCATCGTCAGCTTGCCCGGTTCCTTGCGCGCGAGATCGAGGAATTCCTTAAGGTTCTGAGCGGGCACCGAGGGGTGCACTTCCAGCACCAGCGGCGTCATCGTGATCGAGGTGATCGGCAGGAAGTTGCGCTTCCAGTTGTAGGCGTCGTTGCGTTTTGCAATTTCGGGCGCGAACAGCACCGGACCGTTGGCGCCGACGAACAGCGTGTAACCGTCGGGAGCGGACTTCGCAAACGCCTCGCCGGCGATCAGGCCACCCGCACCGGATTTGTTTTCGACGATGACGGTCTGGCCCAGCGCCGTTTGCAGCTTCTCGGCGATGACGCGCGCCGCACCGTCGACGTTGCCGCCGGCCGGATACGGCACCATCAGGCGCACCTGCCGCGCCGGCCATTGCTGGGCGTCGGCCGGGGTGTTCAGCGTGACCGCGAACAATGCGGATAGAGCGACGCCTGCGCTCGCGAAAAATTTCATCGCATTCTCCCGAAAAGCGGAAATGTTTCCGCCACCTTATGCTCCGCGCGAGCCCCGTCCCGTTAGCGGCACGCGCTAAGATTGTTCCGCGGTGCGATGTTGCCTGCGCCCCTTCCGCTGTCGACCGAATTGTGGTGTTTATGTCCACATCGTGGACATAGGTCAGTGTGTATGACTAATAGTCGGCTAAAGGCGCGCAGGCGTGGGCCGCGACAGGGCGGACAGGCGATCCGTCGCGCAATTGTCGTATTGCGAACGCTTGCGATCGGCGGGGAAAGAGGCGTGCCGCTGGCCGAGATCGTGCAAACGACTTCACTTGCGCGCCCGACGGTGCATCGCATCGTGCATGTGCTGATGGAAGAGGGGATTGTCGAGCGCAGCGACAAGACCGGAAACTACGTGGTCGGCCGCCAGGTCCCTGAATTGGCGCTGGCGCGCTCATCTAGGTCACCACTGATGGTTGCATCAGATCCATATCTCGCGGAATTGTCGGCGCAACTCGGCGATACCCTGTTTCTAACTGTACGCACCGGACGCGATACGCTCTGCGTGGCGCGGCGCATCGGCAGCTATCCGATCCAGGTGGTGTCCATTGAGGTCGGCGTGCGGCGTCCACTTGGCGTCAGCAGCGCCGGCGTCGCGATCCTCGCCGCCATGCCCTCCGCCGAGGCGCGCAAGATCGTGCTTGCCAACGAAGCGAGATTTGGACCCTACCGGACCGACACGGCGACGGTCCTCGGGGCGATCCAACTCGCCCGCCGCCGGGGCTACAACTTGCGGGACGTCGGCCTCGTGCAGGGAACGAAGTCGATTTCGGCGTGGATCAGGACGCCGGACGGCCAGCCCACCGCGGCGATTACGCTGTCTGCGATGCGAAACAGGCTAGGTCCCCGTCGCACGATCGAGGTGGCGGACATGCTTGTCGCCACGGCGCGTGCGGTCGAGGCGGCGATGCCGCGGTAAATGTCGGCCGCAGACTAGCCGGCCGCCGCCACGCTGGCCGCCTTTGCCGCCGGGACGCGGCGGAAGCGCAGCACGATCCGTGTGCCGTGATGCGCAGGATCGCGCTCGACACTGGCGTCAAGCTTGCCGGCCATTGCGGTCACGATGCGCTGGCCCATGCCGGTGGAGCGCGGATCGGCCTTGGCGTTGAGGCCGACGCCGTCATCCGAGATCGACACCACGAGGTCGTCGCCCTCGGCGTGGAGATCGACGTGAATCGGACCGGCGCCGTCGGGATAGGCGTATTTCACGGCGTTCATCACCAGCTCGTTGACGATGATTCCAATCGCCACCGCGCGGTCCGGATCGATCTCGATGGACTCGGCCTTCAGCGTCAGCCGCGACATCTTGTTGCCCTCGGCCGAGCGGCGGAGATCTTCCAGCAGGGCTTCGAGATACTGGTTCAGCAACACGCTCTTGAGATCGTGCGAGGTGTAGAGCCGGCGATGCACCTGTGCGACCGCGGCGACGCGGCCCATGGCGTTGGTCAGCGCCGCCTTGACGTCGGTCTGGGTCGCCGAACTGGCCTGCAGGTGCAGCAGCGAGGCGATGATCTGGAGCGAATTGCCGACGCGGTGGTTGACCTCGCGGAGCAGCACCTCGCGTTCGGCGGCGAGCGCCGCGTAGCGGTCGCGCGAGGCGTGAATCTCGGCTTCGGCCTCGTCGCGGGCGCGCTGCAGTTCCGCCTGCCTGAGCGCGCCGTTGACGGCGACCTGGAGCAGCGGAATGAAATCGCCCCTGACGTCCTTGACCAGATAATCGGCGGCGCCGGCCTTCAGCGCGGTGACCGCGATTGCCGAATCCTGCGAGGCCGTGACGAACACCACCGGCGGCGCTTCCGCGATAGCCATGATCCGTTCCAGCGTTTCCAGGCCGTCGAGCCCCGGCATGTACTGGTCGAGCGCGACGACATCGATGCCGCCCTGCGCCAGCCGCGCCAGGCCTTGCTCGCCGTCCGACGCGAGGACGACGTTGAAACCGGCCCGCTTCAGGCCGCGCTCGACCAGCCGCGCCAGGCCGGCATCGTCGTCGATATACAGCAGTGTGGACGTCGCTTTGTTCATGTGGCGGCTGGGGGTACCTGAATAACCGAAAAGAACAGGCCGAGCTGGCGAATGGCGTTGGCGAAGCTTTCGTAATTCACCGGCTTGGTGATGTAGACATTGCAACCGAGTTCATAGCAGCGCTTGATCTCGTGGGAATCGTCCGTGGTTGTCAGCACCACGACCGGCGTCGCCTTCAGATACCGGTTTTCCTTGACCCGTTTCAGGATGTCGACGCCTGACGTGTCCGGCAGGTTGAGGTCGAGCAGGATCAATAGCGCGTTGCCCTTGTGATCGAGGCCCGTCCCATCCTGGCCAAAAAGATAGTGCAGGGCTGCTGTACCGCTGGTGAACGGTATTATCTCATTATTGACACCGGATCGACGTATATTCCGCTCGATCAGGCGGGCATGGCCCTCGTCGTCCTCGATCATGATGATGGTGACTGGATTACTCATGACTGTGTGTTCCGGTTACTGGCTGGCCAATTAATGGGCAGCGTAATCGTAAACGTGCTGCCCTGATGAAGTTCCGACGCGACTGACATGGTGCCGCCCAGCCGACGCACCAGGGCGCGGACATGGGCAAGGCCGATGCCCTGTCCCGGCCGGTCCTGGGTTCCGGCGCGACGGAACAGGTCGAAGATGCGCTGATGATCCTTGGGATCGATGCCGCGGCCATTGTCCGATATCTCAAAGATCGCAAAACCGAGCTTGGTGCGCCCGCGCACCGTGATCTCGCCGGGAACGCCGGTCTTGAGATATTTGAGCGCGTTGTCGATCAGGTTGGAGAATATCTGCTCCAGCGCCAGGCGGTCGCTGACGATGTTCGGCAGCGTGTCGATCCGGATTTGGGCCTGTGCTTCCGCGGCCTGATGCGCCACGGTCGTGACGATGGCCTCGATCAATTCCTTGGTGTCGATCCACACCGGCTCGAACTCGCGCCGGCCCTCGCGGGTGAGATTGAGGATCGCCGAGATCAGCCGGTCCATCTTGCCGATCGATGATTTGATGAAGCCGAGCGCTTCGGAAAAGTCGTCCGAGAGCTGCTTGTCGCTTCCCTCCAGCACCGGCTCGGCGGTGTCGGTGGCGTTTTCCGGGGCGGGCGTGGCGGACTGCGCGCGGGCGAGCGCTGCGATCCGCCTGAAGATATCGCCGCGCAATTCCTCCAGCTCGCTGGTGAAGCCCATGATGTTCACCAGCGGCGAGCGCAGATCGTGGCTGACGATATAGGCAAAGCGCTGGATCTCTTCATTGGCTTCGCGCAGGTCCGCCGTGCGCTCGTCGACCGTGGTCTCGAGGTTGAGATTGTTGTCGCGCAGTTTCGCCTCGGCTTCGTCGCGGGAGCGCGAGGAGCGACGCACCAGGAAAATCGAGAGGCCGGCGAGCGCGATCACGAGCCCGGAGCCGGCGATCGTCACCGAGGAGGCGAGCACCTGCGTCCGGTCGGCGTCCAGGGTCCGCATTGCGAACAGACGATCTTCCTCGGCGCGCATGTCGCGACCGGCCTGTGCGATGGCTTCCAGAGCGGCGGTTGAGGTGCCGTTGCGCAACACCTTGACGCTGGTGGCGACGTCGTTGTTCTTGATGCGATCGATGCCGCGCGCGAATTCGCTCAAGCGTTGCTCGATCGCCTTGCGCAACCGAGCGTAGTTTTGGACCTGGACCGGGTTGTCGCCGATGAGTTTGGCGAGTTGGTCGGCGGCGGGCAGGATGTTGCCGGCAGCGGTCTCATACTCCGCAAGGAACTGGGGGGCCGACGTCAGCAGATAGGCGCGCGTGGCGCTTTCGGCGCGTCGGATCTCGAGCAGCAGATTGGCGATTTGGCTTTCGACCTCCACGGTGTGCACCACGAGGCTACTGGCGTCGCGCGCCTTGTTGACCAGCAGGACAGAGGAGACGCTGATGGCGACCAGCACCAGAAATCCCGCTAACAGCAGCAGGATCTGCCAAACAGCGCGTCGGCGCCGAGCATCAACCGTCACGATGGTCTCGCGTCATGAAATGAAATAAGCCGCCCTGGCAGAACCAACCCCAACAGCCATTCAACGCCGCAGGAACCCATAAGTTCCGCATGACGTGGAACATTTCCTCAGGGCGCCTTGCCGTCCGCCGGCGTGCCGGCGAGGTACTGCTCCAGCCAGTGGATGTGATAGTCGCCATCGATGATGGCGGGCTCCCGCACCAGCGCCCGGAACAGCGGCAGGGTGGTCTCGATGCCGTCGACGACCATCTCGTCCAGCGCCCGGCGCAGCCGCATCAGGCATTCCGCGCGGGTCTTGCCGTGGACGATCAGCTTGCCGACCAGCGAGTCATAGTAGGGCGGAATGACGTAGCCCTGATAAACTGCCGAATCGATCCGCACGCCAAGACCGCCGGGCGGGTGGAATTGCGTGATCTTGCCGGGTGAGGGGCGAAAGGTCTGCGGGTTTTCCGCATTGACGCGGCATTCGATGGCGTGGCCGATGATGGCGATCTCATCCTGCCTGGCCGGCAGTTCGCCGCCGGCGGCAATCCGGATCTGCTCCAGCACCAGGTCGATGTCGGTGATGCTTTCGGTGACGGGATGTTCGACCTGGATGCGGGTGTTCATCTCGATGAAATAGAACTCGCCGTCCTCGAACAAGAATTCGATGGTGCCGACGCCGAGATATTTCATGTCTCGCATCGCCTTGGCGCAGGTCTCGCCGATCTTGGCGCGGGCGGCTGCGGTGAGAACCGGCGAGGGGCCTTCTTCCCAGACCTTCTGGTGGCGGCGCTGCAGCGAACAGTCGCGCTCGCCGAGATGGATCGCGCCGCCGCGGCCGTCGCCGAGAATTTGAATCTCGATATGGCGCGGCTTCTGCAGGTATTTTTCCAGATAGACCGAGGCGTCGCCGAACGCGGACTTGGCTTCATTGCCGGCCGTCGTCAACGCCATCATCAGGTCGTCGGCGGTTTGCGCGACCTTCATACCGCGGCCGCCACCGCCGGCGGCGGCCTTGACCAGCACAGGGAAGCCGATCGCCTTGGCAATCGCCATCGCGTCGTCGTCGGAGGAGACCGCACCGTCGGAGCCGGGCACCACGGGAATGCCGAGCCGCCTGGCGGTCTTCTTGGCCTCGATCTTGTCGCCCATCAGGCGGATATGCTCGGCCTTCGGGCCGATGAAATGCAGATTGTGCTCGGCGAGGATTTCGGCGAAGCGCGCGTTCTCCGACAGGAAGCCGTAGCCGGGATGCACCGCGTCGGCGCCCGTGATCTCGCAGGCCGCGAGCAGTGCGGGGACGTTGAGATAAGAATCCTTTGATGGCGGTGGGCCGATACAAACGCTCTCGTCGGCGAGCCGCACATGCATGGCGTCGGCATCGGCGGTGGAATGCACCGCGACGGTGGAGATGCCGAGCTCCTTGCACGCGCGCAGCACGCGGAGCGCGATCTCGCCGCGATTGGCTATCAGAATCTTGTCGAACATCGCAGCGCCTGACGTTGACGAATTTTATTCAATGATCACGAGCGGTTCGCCGAATTCGACCGGCTGGCCGTCCTCGACGAGAATTTGCGTCACCGTGCCCGCGCGCGGCGACGGGATCTGGTTCATCGTCTTCATCGCCTCGATGATCAGCAGCGTTTGCCCGGCCGATACCTTGGTGCCGACGTCGATGAACGGCTTGGCGCCGGGCTCGGGCGCCCAGTAAGCGGTACCGACCATCGGCGAGGGGACCACGCCCGGATGCTTGGCCAGATCGGCACCCGCCGCGGGGACGGCTGCCGCGGCAGCAACCGGCGCGGGCTGGAAGCCCGCCGGCATCGCCGCCGACACGGTGATGTTGCGTGCGACCCGCACCCGCAAGCCGGCGCGCTCGATCTCGATCTCGGTCAGGCTGGTCTCATCCAGCAACAGCGCGAGTTCGCGAATGAGCGCGCTGTCGTCGCTCTTCAGGTTTGCGGCTGATTTGTCCGCTGACTTGTTGTCGGGCTGGCGGGCCATGCTCTTGATCCGGAATTCTCGATGTGGGTGACGGCGTAAGCGTCAGGCTTGGGGGCGTTCGACGTCAGGTTTTGAAGTCAGGTTTGGGCCTCGGCACCGATTTTGGCGGCAAGGCCTGATATTGCGAGCCGGTAGCCATCGATGCCGAAGCCGCAGAGCGACGCAAAGGCGGCCATGGCCGTGTAGGAGTGATGACGGAAGCTCTCGCGGGCGTGGATGTTGCTGATATGCACTTCCACCGTCGGAATCTTCACCGCGACCAGCGCGTCATGCAACGCGATCGAAGTGTGCGAATAGCCGCCGGCGTTGATGATGATGCCGACCACCTTCTTCGCGTGCGCCTCGTGGATGAAATCGATCAACTCGCCTTCGCGGTTGGACTGGCGGCAATCGGCCTTCAGGCCGAATTGCGCCGCGGTTTCCACACACAGCTTTTCAACATCGGCGAGCGACGCATGGCCATATTTTTCGGGCTCCCGGATCCCCAACATGTTGAGGTTCGGGCCGTTGAGGACATAGATCGTCGCGGCAGGGGATTGGGCCATCCGGATTCCAGCAAAGAAAGGGGCAGGCAGGTCGCGGGGTTATAGGTAACAACGGGGCCAAGGGGAAGCCTTGCGGCTCGCCGGAGTGTCACCCAAATGCCTCATCCGGTTCGTAAAAAACCGCGTGGAACCTATGGAAATCGCTGGTTAACCAATTTTGGGGACGCCGGGCCGGCACGCAAAAAGGGGTGGGCAACTCTGCCCACCCCTCGTTGGCCTCTCGGAAGTCACCGGAGCCGTCAGCCCTCGATGATGTAGACGATTTCATGCGTCTGCGGACGCACGATGACGTAGCGGCCGTGGACCAGGATCACTTCATAGCCGCGCCACTCCGGATAGATTTCGACGATCCGGGACGGAAGCGGGTGGAAGCGTACGCCGGACGGCACCACCGTGCCCACCGCGATATTGAAGTTCACGTTGGTGGTTTCCTGGATCTTCTCAGACTTGATCGCGGAAACGATCTGCGTGCGCTTCTCGGCCGGCGGTGCAGCCGTCGCCGACGTGGCGGCGTTGCCCGTCGTGCTCTGGGACTTGGTGTCGGCAGTGGTGCCCGACTTGGTGTCGGTGCCCTTGGTCTGGGCGTTCATGTTGCCGTTCTTGTCGCGGCTTTCCGCAGCATTCGTGTTGCTGCGGTCACGGCTATCGCGACCTTCAGCCTTCATGTCCTTGTCGCCCTTGGTCCTCTCGTTGTCCGAGCTCATGCTCTTCGACTTCTGACTGGGCGCGTTGGTATCCTGCGCGTTCCGTTCGGCCGCGCCACTCCTGTCGGACTCCGACCTCATGCCGGAAGAGCCGGAGCTCTTGCCTGACTGGTCGGCGCCACTCATACCGGAGCTGCCGCCGCTATCGCGATTCATCGTGCCAGACGATGCGCCGCCACTCGATGGCGAGCTGTGCTGCGTCGTAGCGCCGCCGGATGACGGCGACTCACGGCTCGTGCCGGTGCCCTGCGCGTTCGCAAAGCCGGTTCCCGCGATCAAGGCCGCGGTCGCGACCGAAATCAACAAGCGGTTCGTCATTTGAATTCCTCCTCACAAAGTCCTGCATTGCCCGCGCCGACAACGAAAGGAGGAGAGCGATGTTCCGAATTGATATCGGTTCCGCGCGGTTTGTTTTGTGAACGCGCGATGAACTCAAGTGTGCACAATCGCACAAACGAAAGGCCGGCTGCAGAGCCGGCCTTTGTGCACTCAATGACGTTGTTTCGTTACGTCAGCATGTCGCCTTGCCGCAGCGTGCGATGCCGATCTTCTCTCTTAGATTCTCGAGCCCGACCGCGCCGATCACAACCTGCTTGCCGATCACGTAGCTCGGCGTGCCGTTCATGCCCATCGCTTCGGCGAGCTTGAAATTCTCCTCGATGGTCGCTTTCGCTTCCGGGCCCGCCATGTCCTTCTCGAGCCTGGTCATGTCGACGCCGACTTCCTTGGCGACCGCCATCGCGCGCGCCTTGTCGGCGGCGCCGCGGCCGCCGAGCAGCTTCTGGTGGAAGTCGAGATATTTCTTGCCCGTCGGATCCTGCATGCGCACGGCGACGGCGACTTGGGCTGCTTCCACCGAGCCCTGGCTCAGCACCGGAAATTCCTTCAGCACGACCTTCAGCTTGGGATCGGCCTTCATCAGGTCGAGCATGTCGGTCATCGCGCGTTTGCAGTAGCCGCAATTGTAGTCGAAGAACTCGACGAAGGTGACGTCGCCGTCCTTGTTGCCGAGCGTCACGCCGCGCGGGGAGTTGAAGATGACATCGGCGTTCTTCTCGATGCTCGCCTGATGCTTCTCGGCCTCGGCTGCCGCCTGGCGCTTGGTCAGTTCGGTCATCGCCTCCTCGAGCACCTCGGGATGCGTGACGAGGTAGTTGCGCACGATGCTCTCGATGTCGCCGCGTTGCGTATCGGAGAAGCCCTGCGCGGATGCGGGCAGCGAGACGCCTGCGAACGCCGCGGCGAGCAGGGCGGGAGCGAGAAAGCGGAGCGGGCGCATGGGCAAATCCTTGTGCGGCTAAGTGTTTGGGGCCGATTGGCGATCGTTGTAGACGAATTACGTCGAGGGCTAGTTGTTTTTCTGACCCGGCAGCGGCCGGGCGCTCACAATATCGTCAGCCTTGACCCAACCGGGGGTTCCGATCGCAAACCGCGTCTTGGCCCGCGAGGCCAGTTCGCGGGCGGTCTTGCTGTCGCCGCGCAGATAGGCGGCCTGGGCGGAAGCGAGGTCGGCCTGCGCGTAATCGCCCTTGCGGCCATAGGCCATGGCGAGCTGCATGTAGCCGATCGGCGCCTCGCTCTCGCGTGCCACTGCCGAGCGCAGGATGCTGATGGCTTCATCGGTGTAGGCGCTGTTGCTGGTCGCAACCAGCGCCTGGCCGAGCAGCATCTCGATCAGCGGGGCGTTGCCCGAGAGTTGCACCGCCCTGCGCAACGGCGCGATCGCCTCCGCCGGCCTGCCGCCCTCGAGCAGCGCCTGGCCGCGCAGTTCGTAGAAATAGGCATTGTTGGGCTGGACCTGGATCAGGCTGTCGATCTGCGCCAGCGCGCTGCGCAGATCGCCATGCAGATAGGTGGTGATGGATCGCGCGTAGCGCGCAGCCAGGCTGGTGTTGGACAAAGGATAGCGGCGGTAGACGGTGTCTTGCCGCTCCATGAACGCCGAGATCTTGGCGCGCACCATGTCGTGGCGAAGCTGCAGCGCCGCGTCGTCCTTCTTGTCCCAATAGGGGCTGGAACGCGCGATCTCCGCCAGCGCGGAGACGCGATCGGCCGGCATCGGGTGGGACATCATGTAGGGATCGGCGCCGCGCGCCGCGAACAGGCTCTCGTCGGTGAAGCGCTTGAACGTATCGTACATGCCCTTGGCGGACTGGCCGGTCGCGGTCAGAAATTTCACGCCGGCCCGGTCGGCGTTCTCCTCCTGCTGGCGCTGATAGGAGAGCAGCGTTCGGCGGACCATTTCCTGCGGCGCAGCCACCGCCGCAGCGCCGGCATTGGCAAGGCCGTTGTTGGTGCCGCTACGTGCGCCTGCGACCATCGCGCCTGCGCCGAGCAGCATGGCGATGATCATCTGGGTTTGCGCCTGCGCCAACTGCTCGCGGAGCTTTGCGAGATGGCCGCCGGCAAGATGCCCTGTCTCGTGCGCGAGCACGCCGATGATCTGGTTCGGCGTTTCCGACTGCATCAGCGCGCCGTAGTTGACAAAGATGCGGCGGCCGTCGGCAACGAAAGCGTTGAAGGTGCTGTCGTTGATGATGACCATCTGGATATTCTGCTTCTCCAGGCCGGCGGCGCGCAGGATCGGCCTGGTATAGTCGCGCAGCAATTGCTCGGCCTCGGTGTCGCGCAGGACCGACGGCCCCTTGTTCTGCGCGAGCGCCATCGTCGGCGCGGCTGCCAGTGCGATTGCAGTGGCGAGCGCGGTCAACTTCAGGGTCTTCTTGCGCAGCGCGAGACGGAGCAGCATTGAGCGGTCTTAGCGATTGGCGGCGGGCCACGGACAATATATGCCCTAACAAACCGCCGAATGCGGCCAGTCTGGGGCGCAACCGGTCGTTACGGAACCCGAAACCGGCGATGCCGGCCCAAATAGCAGATATCCATGCGCGAAGCGACACTTGAAGGGCCCCTTGGAGACCGTGTGAATCACCTCTTGACCGCCTCGGGACGGAGCGAAGTTCCGCCCTTCATGGTGATGGACGTGATGGCGGCGGCGGCGCGAATCGAGGCCGCCGGCGGCCATGTTATCCACATGGAGGTCGGCCAGCCGTCGGCCCCCGCGCCGAAGACGGCGATTGCGGCCGCGCATGCCGCGCTCGAGGTGGCGCGGATCGATTACACATCCGCGCTCGGCATCCCCTCGCTGCGCGC
>Ga0081540_1003283_pt1 | contig 12858 bp, 8 predicted proteins | sample TabmetS2T1R1_FD_71024 | JGI IMG/M metagenome (GOLD analysis project Ga0081540, IMG submission 71024) | Tabebuia heterophylla rhizosphere microbial communities from the University of Puerto Rico - S2T1R1 | ecosystem: Host-associated > Plants > Roots > Rhizosphere ... | reverse complement strand
TACGAACGCGGCACGATCACGCCACTCGGATCGGTCAGGCGGTGGCCGGTGATCGCGGATGAGCGCATGCGCGGACGCGAGATCACCCTCGGGGCAGGCGAGCACGGTCTCGCCCTTGCGGTTGACGCCGACGAGACCATGCGGGCCCTTGAAGCGTCAGTTGCGGACATCTCCGACCCGGAGCCAGCTACCTAGACGCTGTGCGCCGCGCGACATCGGGTGACTCAGGTGTACAGCCGCTGAAAGACCGCGCTCTGGCCTCGTCACTGAACTCCTACGTGGCCTCTTGAACCGGTAGGAATTTCTGTCTAGTCTGTCTAGATAGAAATGGAGGCTATGATGCGCAATCGCTGGCAGTTGCAAGAAGCCAAGCAGCGCTTCAGCGAGCTCGTTAGATCCGTCGAAGCTGATGGACCGCAGGTTGTCACCAGGCACGGCGAGGACGTAGTTGTTGTCATCAGCATCGCCGAGTACAGGCATCTGCGCCACGAGGGGGAGAACTTCAAAGCATTCCTGCAGTCCGCTCCCGACGTAGACCTGGAGATCAACCGACCGATCCAGCCCGCCCGGCTTGTCGGCCTAGGCGAGGAGCAGTGAGCTACCTTCTTGACACCAACGTGGTGTCCGAGATCAGGAAGAAGGCGCCCGACCCAGGTGTCTCCGCCTGGTTCGCTTCGGTACCAGACGATGAACTGTTCCTGAGCGTGCTGGTAGTCGGCGAGATCAGGCAGGGCATCGAGAGACTCGCCCGGCGAGACCTGGCTCAAGCTGAGATCTTCGAACAGTGGCTCAGCCGACTGGTTCAGGCCTATGGCGACCGCATCGTCCCGATCACCGCCCGTGTGGCCGAGGCATGGGGGCGTCTCAATGTCCCTGACCCCGTGCCGGCGGTTGACGGCCTGATGGCGGCAACTGCACTGGTACATGACTGGACCCTGGTCACACGCAACGTCGACGACGTCGCATCTACCGGGGTGCTTCTCCTGGATCCGTTCGCCAGAGAGAGTCAGACGGGGGAATAGCGCACGAATCGAATACGGGACTCTGCCAGTATCCCGGGCCAGAGCATTCACCAAGCGGGTGACGGCAGATGGACCTGTCACCCGGCGCCCGGTGCGGTCAGACGACCACGCCGCTCGCCCGAGCGGACCTATCTACTCCCCGTTACCGTCCGTGACCAGCGGCTCGGCCGCTCGCGTAGTCGTCTGGGGAATAGTGCACCTTCGAATAAGTGCACTGCCCCAGTATTCTGGCAGCTGTATCCCCTGCGGCACGGAGGCGGGCAGGGCTAAGTAACATTCCTGCGTGCGTGCCGATCCGTCAGCTCACAAGGCCGGGAAACTCCCCGGAGCCGTGATCGGTCTTCTCCTCGCCGCCGTCTTCGTCGTAATGGCTGGCTGTACGTCCCCGGCCGCCATCCATCCCAAGCCCGCAATCCACGACCGGCCGAACTTCGTCTTCGTGATCACCGACGACCTGTCCTGGAACCTGGTCAGCCACATGCCGAACCTGCAGGCCCTGCAAAAGGCTGGTACGACCATGTCCCGCTACTACGTCGTGGACTCGCTGTGCTGTCCGTCCCGCTCGGCCATCTTCACCGGCCAGTACCCGCACGACGACGGGGTCTTCACCAACGCCGGCGACGACGGCGGGTACTTCGCCTTCAACCAGCACGGCGGCGAGCAGAAATCGTTCGCGCTGGCGCTGCACAAGGCCGGCTACCGCACCGCGCTGATGGGCAAGTACCTGAACCAGTACCAGCCCGCCTACCCGAAGCCGCCCGGCTGGGACGAGTGGGACGCCGCCGGGAACGCCTACGGCGAGTTCGGCTACAACCTCAACGAGAACGGCAGGCTGCAGCACTACGGGAAGGCGCCGCAGGACTATCTGACCGACGTGCTGGCCGCCAAGGCCCGCTCGTTCATCGACTCGTCGGCCGCCTCGGGCCGGCCGTTCATGCTCGAGGTGGCCACGTTCGCCCCGCACGCGCCGTATACGCCCGCGCCCCGGTACGCGCACGCGGACCAGCAGCTGACCGCCCCGAAGACCCCTGCCTACGACCGGCTGCCCACCAATCCGCCGCCGTGGCTCAAAGGGCATCCGCACCTGTCGGCCCTGGACAAGCGCAACATCACCACGACGTTCCGCAAGCGGGTGGAGGACGATCTCTCCGTCGACGACATGATCGGAAAGCTCAGGGACGAACTGTGGGCCAAGGGCCTAGACCGGAACACGTACTTCGTATTCAGCTCGGACAACGGCTTCCACCTGGGCGAGTACACGCTCTCCTCGGGCAAGCAGACCGCCTTCGAGACCGACATCCGGGTGCCGCTGATCGTGGGCGGCCCCGGCGTCCCGGCTGGCCGGGACGTCAGCCAGCTCACGTCCAGCATCGACCTGGCCCCGACGTTCGAGACCCTCGCGGGCGTGCCCGTCCCGGCCAGCGTCGACGGCCACAGCCTGGCCGCGCTGTGGCACGGGCAGGATCCGGTCGGCTGGCCGCTCGCCGTCCTCATCGAGCATCACGGGCCGAACTTCTCGCCCGATGACCCGGACCGGCAGACGTACAAGGCGGGGGACCCGACGACCTACGAGGCGGTGCGGACCGCAACCGCGCTCTACGTGCGGTACGCGGGCGGCGCGCAGGAGTACTACGACACCGCGACCGACCCGTACGAGCTGCACAACCTGGCGGGTAACGGCGTCCCCGAAGTCCTCAGCCAGGCGCTCAGCGCCCTGGAGAACTGCCACGGCGGCGCCTCCTGCTGGGCCGCCGCCCAGCACGGCTAGCGTCCCGCGATAGTGCCCGGGGCCGCGAGCGCCTACCGCGGCACGGTCAGCAGCGTCTTGCCGGCCGTTTGCCTGGTCTCGATCGCCGCGTGCGCCAGAGCCGCGTCGGCCAGCTCGAACTCCTGCCCGACGACCGGCCGCAGCCGTCCCGCCGCCGCCTCGGCCAGGGCCATCCGGGCCAGCGCCGCCAGATGCTCCGGGCTGCCGCCCGCCCCGGCCTGCACGGTGACCTGGCGGTCCTGGGCGAGTTCCGGGGTGACCGGGGCGAAACTGCCGCTGGCCATGCCGAACGGGCAGAACCGGCCGCCCGCGCCCAGCAGGCCGAAGGCCGCCAGCCCGATGTCCCCGCCCACGCCGTCGAACACCACGTCCACCTCGCCGACCGCGTCGTGGACCTGCCTCTCCCAGCCGGCGCGGCTGTAGTCGACGGTCACGTCGGCGCCGAGGTCCCGGGCCAGGGCGAGCTTGCGCGGCTGGCCGGCCAGCGCCACGACCCGGGCTCCAGCCCGCCGGGCGATCTGCACCAGCAACGTGCCCACCCCGCCGCCCGCGGCCTCGACCACGACGGTATCGCCCGCGCGCAGGTTCACCCGGCCCGCCAGGGCGAGCGCGGTGCGGCCGTCGGCCAGCAGCGCGACCGCGTCCCGCGTGGCCAGCTCGTCCGGGATCCTGATCAGGGCAGAGGCGGTGGCGACCGCGCGCTCGGCGTATCCGCCTGTGCCATTCAGGCTGGCCACCACCCGGGCACCGGACCACGGGCTGTCGTCGCCCACCGTCCCGCCGACGCCGTTGCCCAGGATGGCCGGCAGCGCCGGCAGCATCGACGGATGCGGCGGCCGGCCCGCCCGGACCTGCGTCTCGACGAACGTGACGTTGGCGAACTCGACCTCGATGACCGCCTCGTCCGCCCCGGCCCGCACCTCGGCCACCTCGGCAGGCTCGAGCACCTCCGGCGGGCCGAACTCCCGTATCACCACCGCGCGCACGCCAGGCCTCCTCCGCCGGAATGATTCTTCCCCGGTAATGAGCCTAAAGGCCTTCACCGAGCAGCGCATCGGGCCGGGTCCTAGGCCCATCGGCCGACGCCGGACCGGCCCGCCGGCCGGTGCCGGCGGGCGCCGCGCCCGCCAACCGTACCGGTGAGACCGATCGCAGGAGGTGGTGGTCATGCTGGTCATGGAGGCCGAACGGTTCGGCGGGCCGCAGGTGCTGACCGCGCGCCAGGTGCATGAATGTCCCAGCCATGCACCTGGAGCAGCATGAACGCGGCATCCATGTCGTATGACCTGGTACGGGTGGTGCCAGAGTGACGGAAGTTCGCGCCGTGTCCGGGGTCGCGCCGTGTCCGGGGTCGCGCCGTGTCCGGGGTCGCGCCGTGTCCGGGGTCCGCTCCGCTGGATCAGCTGACCGGAAGGCGCGCGGACAGGCGCCCGGCCTTCCGGCCGGCCCGGCCCGACGCCTTCGCCGTCCGGGCGACCAGGGACGACTCCCGGCGGGCCGTCTTGGCGGCGTGCCGGGTGCGCCAGGCCAGCGACGGGTTCCCGGCGGTGTCGGCCGCGGTGATCAGCAGGCCGCCGAACATGGACAGGTTCTTCAGGAAGTGGATTCGCTGCTGCGCCTGGTCCGCTTCCTCCTCGGCTTCCCAGAAGCGGTGCCCGGCCGCGGTGGTGGGTACCAGCGTCGCGGCCAGCGCGAGCGCGGACAGCCGCGGGAACCGGCCCAGCGCCAGCAGCACGCCCGCCGCCATCTGGACGGCTCCGTTGAGCCGGACCGCGTCCTCGGTCTTGGCCGGGACGGCCGGTATCCGCTCGGCCAGCGGGCGGACCACCGCCTCGGCGCGCGGAGCCACCCGCTCGGGCTGGCGGAACGTTTGGTAACCCTGGATGACGAAGATGGACGCCACCATGGGCCGGGCGATAGCTCGTAGTACGGTCATCACCCGTTGCTGCCCGCCGGTCACCGTTGTAACCGCGTGATGGTGATCATGGCCTCATAATTGGCGGGGTGAACGAGCCGGAGGTCAGGATCAGACCGGTCAGTGAGGGCGACCGCCCGATGCTCTCCTGGCTCGTCGCCGAGCTGTGGGGTTCCGAACTCGTCGCCGTGCACGGCAGCGTGCTGCGGCCCGGCGAGCTGCCCGGGTTCATCGCCGAACGGTCCCGGCAGGTCGTCGGCCTGCTCACCTACCAGGTGCAGGGGGACGTGCTCGAGATCGTCACGCTCAACGCCATCGAGCGCCGGGTCGGCATCGGGACCATGCTCATCGAGGCCGCGGCGGACGCGGCGCGGCACTTCCGCTGCCGCGAGGTCCGGCTCACCACCACCAACGACAACGTCGACGCGCTCCGGTTCTACCAGCGCCGCGGGTTCCGGCTGGCCGAGCTGAGGCCGGGCGCGGTCGACCGCTCCCGGCTGGAGAAGCCGCAGATCCCGCGGACCGGCGACTACGGCATCCCGCTGCACGACGAAATCGATCTCACCCTGCGCATCTAGGCGGCGGCAGCACCCTTCACCTGCCGCCCCCGGGTCCACACCGCGGTGATCCTGTCCGGGTCGGCGAGCACGCCGATGTCCGCCAGCGGGTCGGCGTCCAGGGCGATCACGTCGGCGTCGTAGCCCTCGGCGAGCCGCCCGCTGCGCGGCGCCTGCGGGCCGAGGGTGAGCGGCCCGGACGCGGTGGCCGCCTCGATGGCCTCCAGCGGCGACATCCCCAGCTTGACCAGGTAGCCCGGCTCCGAACCGTTCTGGCCCCACGCGTTGGGAAGGTCGGGGCCGGTCAGCGCGATGTCGGTGCCCATGGCGATGGTCACGCCGTGCTCGTAGGCCCGTGTCACCGCCTGCGCGTGCAGGTCGGCGATCGTGTCGAGCTTGGCCATCGCGTACGGCGGGACCGTGTCGCGGAAGGACAGCATGTCCTCGATGATCGTCCGGGTCGGGACCAGGATCGCCGAGGTTTCCCGCATCGCGTCGCAGCCCTCGTCGTCCAGGTAGGTGCCGTGCTCGATGGTCCGTACCCCGGCCCGCAGCGCCGCCATGATGCCCGGCTTGCCGTGGCAGTGCGCCGCGACCACCCGGTCGGCCAGCCCCGCGACCTCCACGATCACACGCAACTCGGCCACCGTGAACTGCTGGTGGACCGGGTCGTCGACCTCGGAGAGCACCCCGCCGGACGCGCACACCTTGATCACCTTCGCGTTCCGCCTGAGCTGCTCGCGGACCGCCCTGGCGCACTCGTCAGCCCCGTCCGCCAGCCGCATCATGCTGCCGTGCGCGGAGTAGTCGCGCATCCAGTCGAGCGGGAAGGAGTGCAGGTCGCCGTGGCCGCCGGTGGTGCTCAGGATGGCCCCCGCACCGTAGATCGCCGGGCCGTCGATGACCCCTTCGTCCACCACGCGGGCCAGGTAGAGCCCGAGGCCGCCCACATCGCGCACTGACGTGATCCCGGCGTCGAGCGCGGCGCGCAGGTCCCTGGTGCACCGGGCGGCCCGCAGCGCCTCGGGCTCCAGCGGCAGGTGCCCCAGGTCGAAGGTCCTGGTCCCGAGGAAGTGCCCGTGGCACTCCCACATCCCCGGCATCACCGCCGTGACCCGCGTCACCAGGGCCCCGGGGGTCGGCGGGGCCAGAGCGGCCGGGCCGGCGTAGCCGATGGAGGGGCCGTCCAGGACGACCACCCCGTCGCTGACGGGACCACCGTGCCCGGGGATCAGCAGCCCGGCCTCGATGCGATGCATGCAGGTCCTCCCAAGGGGGTCCGGGGGGATGGAGCCCCGGATCACACTGCTTATCTTGACGGCCGGCCGCCTGCGCGGTCCATCATGGAGGATCGGTCACATGTTCCAGGGAGGCGCCAGGTCAGGACGACCTTGCCGTATTTTCACCGACAGTATCGACGTGTGTGCTGTCGTGAGTACGGGTCATGCGCTATACAGGGACATACGACTGTCCGGCAACCGGGTGCGGAGATCTGGGCTCTAGGGAGGCAGGGACATAGGGGCGAGGAAGCGTGATGCTGCCAAACGATAGGGCCCAGCCCGCGGCACCGGACAAGCCGAGCTGGGGGACCCGGCTGCTGCATGCGTACCGGCAGTATCCCCTGTGGGTCAAGATCGTCATCGCGATCGCCGCCATCCCCCTGGCCGAGTTCATCCTGCTGGCCGCGCTGATCTACGCCATCGTCGCGGTGACCCAGGGACGGCGCACCGTCGGTGCCTCTATCGCGGTCGCGCTCTGGGGCCTGACGATTTTCTCCTTCGCCTATAAGGACCACAGGACCTGGCTCTATTCGGTGATCCTGCTGCCCTTCGCGGTCGTGCTGGCCGCCCACGCCAAGCCGCTGGCCCGCAGCTTCGTCCCCTGCCGCACGGTCGCCTGGGTGCTGGCCTGGTCGGTGCCGGCCGGCGTCGTCGCCCTGAAGGCGGCATCGGGCCAGCCGTTCGTCGGCACGATCGCCGCGTGGCTGCTGGCCGCGGCCGTACTCGGCTGGCGGGTGGCCAAGAGCATCCAGGACACCCGCATGTACGGCCGGGGCAGCTGGGAACGGCCCGCGGGAAACGCGCCCCCTCGTCCGGCGGGTCAGCCCGGCGGCCATCCGGGTCCGGCGACCCCCGGTGTCCGGGCGCAGGCCGCGGCGCTGCCCTACGCCGAGCACGCCGCCCGCGACCACCAGGGCAGCGCCCCCCGGCCGCGGCCCCCGATCTCGGTCGAGGACGCGATGGCCGAGCTCGACGCGATGATCGGCCTGACCCCGGTCAAGGAGCAGGTCCGCTCGATCGCCGCCTCCATCGAGGCGGCGCGGCGGCGCACGGTGGCCGGCATCAGCACCGAGCGGCCCATGCGGCACTTCGTCTTCCTCGGCCCGCCCGGCACCGGCAAGACGACCGTGGCCCGGGTGCTGGCCAAGATCTTCTACGCGTTCGGCCTGCTGGCCACGCCCGAGGTGATCGAGGCGCACCGGGCCGACCTGGTCGGCGAGTACCTCGGCGCCACCGCGATCAAGACCAACGAGCTCGTCGACTCCGCGCTCAACGGCGTGCTGTTCATCGACGAGGCGTACAGCCTGGTCAACGAGGGCGACGGGCAAGCCGACCGGTTCGGCCAGGAGGCCGTGCAGGCGCTGCTCAAGCGGGCCGAGGACAACCGCGACAACCTGATCATCATCCTGGCGGGGTACGAGAAGCAGATGGAGTCCTTCCTGGCCTCCAACCCCGGCCTGGCGTCCCGGTTCGCGACCCGGCTGAAGTTCCCGAGTTACTCTCCGAACGAGATGATGGCGCTGGCCCAGGCCGCGATCGAGCGCCGCGGCGAGCGGCTCGACGGGGACGCGCGGCCGGTGCTGTACCGCAAGTTCGAGGAGGTCGGGCGGCGCCGGATCGCCGACGACCTGGGCAACGGCCGGTTCGTCCGCAGCCTGATCGAGAAGGCCGGCCAGGCCCGCGACGTCCGGGTGATCACCAGCACGACGAACCCGGCCGAGCAGGACCTGCTCACCATCCGCGCGGGCGACCTGGAGCAGGGCTACGCCGAGCTCACCAGCAGGCTGCGCGGCTACGAGGACACGCCCACGGTGGAGGGCGCGCTGGCCGAACTCGACTGGCTGGTCGGCCTGGACCCGGTCAAGCAGCAGGTCCGCGCGATCGCCGCGCAGCTGCGGGTGGCCAAGATGCGCAGCCGGCAGGGGCTGAGCAGCCAGCCCCCGGCCCGGCATTTCGTCTTCACCGGCCCGCCGGGCACCGGCAAGACCACGGTGTCCCGCATCCTGGGCCGCATCTTCGCCGCGCACGGGCTGCTGGTCCGGCCCGAGGTGATCGAGGCGCACCGGGCCGACCTGGTCGGCGAGCACCTCGGCTCGACCGCGATCAAGACCGGCAAGCTGATCGACTCGGCCATGGGCGGCGTGCTGTTCATCGACGAGGCCTACTCGCTGAACAACGCCGGCTACGACGGCGGCGACGCGTTCGGCTCCGAGGCGGTGCAGACGCTGCTCAAGCGGGCCGAGGATGACCGGGACCGGCTGGTCATCGTGCTGGCCGGCTACCCGGATGACATGGACAGGTTCCTGCGCAGCAACCCTGGCCTGGCGTCGCGGTTCAGCACCCGGGTCACCTTCCCCAGCTACAGCCCCAACGAGCTGGTGGAGATCGCCGGCCGGCTGGCGGAGGGAGCTGACGACCGGTTCGATCCGGCCGCCCTCGAGGTGCTCCGCACCATCTTCGCCCACGCCTGCGCCGAGGGACGGATCGACGAATTGGGCAACGGCCGGTTCGCCAGGTCCCTGTACGAGCGCGCCTGCGCCTGCCGCGACCTGCGGGTGGAGAACCTGGCCGACCCGTCGCGGGACGACCTGATCACCCTGACCGCCGCCGACGTGCAGGCAGCGTACGGGGAGCTTGATCACGGCAGGCCGCGTAACCCGATCGCCGTCCCCGACCAGAATTAGGCCGAACGGGCCGGGCTCGCCGCTTCATGGACGAACAAGAGCTGCGCTGGGAATTCTGGATCGACCGGGGTGGCACGTTCACCGACATCGTGGCCCGCCGCCCGGACGGACGCCTGGTGGCCCGCAAGCTGCTCTCGGACAACCCGGCTGCCTATCCCGACGCCGCGGTGGCCGGCATCAGGCAGCTGCTCGGCCTCAAACCCGGTCAGGACGTCCCGGCCCGCCAGATCGGCTCGGTCCGGCTCGGCACCACCGTCGCCACGAACGCCCTGCTGGAGCGGAAGGGCGAGCCCACCGTCCTGATCATCACCCGGGGCTTCGGCGACGCGCTGCGCATCGCCTACCAGAACCGGCCGCGCATCTTCGACCGCCGGATCCTCCTGCCCGAGGTCCTCTACGACCGCGTCATCGAGGCGGACGAGCGGGTAACCGCCGACGGCGAGGTCCTCACCCCGCTGGACGAGGACGCCCTGGCCGGCGAGCTCGCCCGCGCCTGCCGGGACGGGTACCGGGCCGCCGCCGTGGTCTGCATGCACGGCTACCGCTACCCGGAGCACGAGGCGCGGATCGGCGACCTCGCCCGCGCGGCCGGCTTCACCCAGGTGTCGGAGTCGCACCGGACCAGCCCGTTGATGAAGCTGGTCTCCCGGGGCGACACCACCGTGGTGGACGCCTACCTGTCGCCCATCTTGCAGCGCTACGTGACCGAGGTCGCGGCCGAGCTGAAGGACGTCAGGCTGCTGTTCATGCAGTCCAACGGCGGGCTGACCGACGCGGCGGGCTTCCGCGGCAAGGACTCCATCGTGTCCGGCCCGGCCGGCGGGATCGTCGGCATGGCCCGCACGGCCGCGGACGCGGGCTTCACCAAGACCATCGGCTTCGACATGGGCGGCACCTCCACCGACGTGTCGCACTTCGCCGGCGAGTTCGAGCGCGAGTACGAGACGCAGGTCGCCGGCGTTCGCTTGCGCGCGCCGATGCTGTCCATCCACACCGTGGCCGCGGGCGGCGGCTCCATCCTGCACTTCGACGGCAGCCGGTACCGGGCCGGGCCCGACTCGGCCGGCGCCGACCCCGGCCCGGCCTGCTACCGGCGCGGCGGCCCGCTCACCGTCACCGACGCCAACGTGCTGCTCGGCCGCATCCAGCCGGACCATTTCCCGCGGGTCTTCGGCGAGCAGGGCGACCAGCCCCTGGACGCGGATATTACGAAAGCGAAATTTACGGAACTCAGTAATCAGATCACCGCGGACACCGGCGACACCCGCGGTCCGGAGCAGGTCGCGGCCGGCTTCACCGAGATCGCCGTGGCGAACATGGCCAACGCGATCAAGAAGATCTCGGTGCAGCGCGGCTACGACGTGACCGGGTACGTGCTGAACGTGTTCGGCGGCGCGGGCGGGCAGCACGCCTGCGCGGTGGCCGACGCGCTGGGCATGACCCGGGTGCTCATCCACCCGCTGGCCGGCGTGCTGTCCGCGTACGGGATCGGGCTGGCCGACATCATCGCCATGCGCGAGCAGGCCGTCGAGGCGCCGCTGACCCCCGAAGGTCTCGAGACCCTGCAGGGGACCCTGGACCCGCTCGAGCGGGACGCCCGCGCCGAGGTGGCCGCCGAGGGCGTGCCGCCGGAGCGGATCACCGCCACGCACCGGGCGCACCTGCGCTACCAGGGCACCGACACCGCGGTGATCGTCCCGGTCGGGTCGCTGGAGGACATGGCCGCCGCGTTCGAGGCCGAGTACTCCCGTCGCTTCTCCTTCCTCATGCCCGACAAGCCGGTCATCGTGGAGGCGGTGTCCGTCGAGGTCACCGGAGAACAGGAACGCTACGAGGACGCGGATGGCCCGGCCCGTTCGGCGCAAAGGGACCCCGACCAAGTCCCTATGTTCACCGGTGGTGCCTGGGCCGAGGTGGACCTGTACGAGCGATCCGGGCTGCCGGCCGGACACGTTATCGACGGCCCGGCCATCATCACCGAGGAACTGGCCACCACCGTGGTCGAGCCGGGCTGGCAGGCCGTGGTGACCGGCCGCGGCGACCTGCTGCTGTCCCGCGTGGCCGCCCGGCCGGACCGGGCGGACGTCGGCACGACCGCCGACCCGGTGATGCTGGAGATCTTCAACAACCTGTTCATGTCGGTGGCCGAACAGATGGGCGTGCGCCTGCAGGCCACCGCGCACTCGGTCAACATCAAGGAGCGGCTCGACTTCTCCTGCGCGGTCTTCGACGCCGACGGCGGGCTGATCGCCAACGCCCCGCACATGCCGGTGCACCTCGGCTCGATGGGCGAGTCCATCAAGATGGTGATCAAGCGCAACGCCGGCCGGATCCGCCGCGGCGACGTCTACGTCCTCAACGACCCCTACCATGGCGGAACCCACCTGCCCGACATCACCGTCGTCACGCCCGTCTTCGCCCCCGACACCGAAGACATCTGGTTCTACGTGGCCAGCCGCGGCCACCACGCCGAGATCGGCGGGGTGTCGCCGGGATCCATGCCGGCCGCCAGCACCAAGGTCGAGGAGGAGGGGGTGCTGATCGACAACTGGCTGCTGGTCCAGGACCGGCGGCTGCGGGAAGCCGAGACGGTCGAGTTGCTGACGACGGCCGAGTACCCGTCCCGGGATCCGGCCACCAACGTCGCCGACCTGCGCGCCCAGATCGCGGCCAACGAGAAGGGCATCGCCGAGCTGCACAAGATGGTGCAGCACTTCGGCCTGGACGTGGTGCACGCCTACATGGGGCACGTGCAGGAGAACGCGGCCGAGTCGGTGCGGCGGGTGATCACCGCGCTGCACGACGGCGAGTTCGGCTACGAACTCGATAACGGCGCGGTGATCCAGGTGGCGGTCCGGGTCAACCGGGAGGGCCGGACCGCCGAGATCGACTTCACCGGGACCTCGCCGCAGCTGCCCGGTAACTTCAACGCGCCGTCCAGCGTGGCCATGGCGGCCGTGCTCTACGTGTTCCGCACCCTGGTCGATGACGACATCCCGCTCAACTCGGGCTGCCTGCAGCCCCTGCACGTGATCATCCCGCCGGGCACGATGCTCTCCCCGGGCTACCCGGCCGCGGTGGCGGCGGGCAACGTGGAGACCTCCCAGGTCGTCACCGGGGCGCTCTACGCCGCGCTCGGCGTGATGGCCGAGGGGTCGGGGACGATGAACAACGTGACGTTCGGCAACGACAGGTACCAGTACTACGAGACCGTGGCCAGCGGGTCAGGCGCGGGCGACGGCTTCGACGGCACCGACGTGGTGCAGACCAAGATGACGAACTCCAGGCTCACCGACCCCGAGGTGCTGGAGTGGCGCTACCCGGTGCTGCTCGAGTCGTACCGGATCAGGCCGGGCAGCGGCGGGGCCGGCCGCTGGCGCGGCGGCCACGGCGGCGTCCGCAGGCTCCGCTTCGGCGAGCCGATGACCGTCACCACGCTGACCGGCCACCGCCGCGTCCCGGCCTTCGGCCTGGCCGGCGGCGAGCCTGGGCGCCTGGGCCGGCACTGGATCGAGCACCCGGACGGCCGGGTGACGCCGATGGACGGCTGCGACTCGGTACCGGTGCAGGCGGGCGACGTGTTCGTCATCGAGACGCCCGGCGGCGGGGGGTACGGCCGAGCCCTGCTAGCT
>Ga0081540_1003282_pt1 | contig 12860 bp, 10 predicted proteins | sample TabmetS2T1R1_FD_71024 | JGI IMG/M metagenome (GOLD analysis project Ga0081540, IMG submission 71024) | Tabebuia heterophylla rhizosphere microbial communities from the University of Puerto Rico - S2T1R1 | ecosystem: Host-associated > Plants > Roots > Rhizosphere ... | reverse complement strand
GCGCGGCACTTCGCGCGCAAGATCGACGCGCAGAACTGGCTCGATTCGGTGATGACCACGGTCACTACCGGCAGCTACGTAGATCCGCGTCTGTCGAAGATCACCGTCGGCGAGTGGGCGCCGCGCTGGCTGGCGACCAAGGTCAACCTCAAGCCGACGACGCGGGTCACCTACGAGATCCTGCTGAACAAGCACGTGCTGCCGGCGTGGGGTGACGCTCGGCTTGTGGACGTCACCCACGAAGGGGTGGCGTCCTGGGTGGCCGGACTCGAGGTGCGCAGGCTCTCCGCCTCGAGCATCCGGCAGACACACCGGGTGTTCGCGCTACTGCTCGGCCTGGCCGTGCGCGACGGTCGCCTCGCACGCAACCCGGCCGCGGGTGTCCCCCTGCCGCGCCCCCACCGAGCGGAACAGACCCACCCCGCGCATACGCAGGTGGACGAGCTGGCGAACGCCGCGGGCGACTATCGGCTGGCAGTGCTGTTTCTTGCGTACACCGGCGTGCGGTTCGGTGAGATGGCCGCGCTGCGCGTGCGCAGCCTCGACCTGCTGCGCCGCCGCGCGGCGATCACGCAGTCTGTCGCCGAAGTGCGCGGCCGTGCGGTCTTCAGCACGCCGAAGACACATCAGAGCCGGTCCGTCCCGATCCCGCGCTTCCTCGTCGATGACCTGGCCGCGCACGTCAGCGGCAGGCAGCCTGACGACTTCGTCTTCAGCGCACCGCGCGGCGGCGTCCTCCGCATCCGCAACTTTCGACGCACCGGTTTTGAGCCGGCCGTCGCGGCCGCGGGACTGGCGCCGCTGACCCCGCATGCCCTCCGGCACACCGCGGCTTCCCTTGCCATCGCAGCCGGTGCGAACGTCAAGGTCGTGCAAACGATGCTGGGCCACAAGTCGGCCACGATGACCCTCGATCTGTATGGCCATCTCTTCGCGGACCAGCTCGACGAGGTGGCCGATGCGATGGACGCCGCGCACCCCTCGGCTCAAGATCGTGCGGACTTTTTGCGGACCAACGGCGCCGATGTCTACGAGCTGAGTAGAGAAAGAATGACTGGAGGCCAATCAATACAGGCGTTTCCAGGGCGCGCCCGAAGGGATTCGAACCCCCAACCTCTTGATCCGTAGTCAAGTGCTCTATCCGTTGAGCTACGGGCGCCCGTGCGGGGCACGAGTCTACAGCCCTTCGTTCCCGGTCGAACTCGGTCATTAACTGACACCGCTAGCCTGGACTGGATGTCCGGCGACGCAGATGACCGAACGACGATCTTCACCGACGACGAGCTGGTTACGTCCTGGGGTCAGATTGTCGACAGCTTGACCCGCACGCAGAACCGCATATTGCAGTCGGTGGAGGCGGCGGGAGTTCCGGCGCAGTGGTTCACCGTGCTGCACGTGCTGTTGGCGGCAGAGGGGTATCGGCTGCCCATGGGTCGGCTGGCTGCGGAACTGTCGATGACCGGTGGCGGATTCACAAAGCTCGCCGATCGCATCGCCCGCGAAGGCCTCATCGATCGTCGGAATTCGGCGGGTGACCGCCGGGTCGTCTACGCCGAGTTGACCGAAGAAGGGCTACGACTCGCTAAGCGCAGCGAGGCGGTGTATCGGGAGCAGCTGCGCATTCATCTACTCGGTGCGCTCACCGAAGCTGAGATTTCGCAGCTGGATGTCGTCGGCCAGGCCCTCGCCAATGCGTATCCCCGCGCGGTGAATGAAGGTCGCGACGAGATCGTGCGCACGGAGCGCTCACCCGATCTCCCGGACCGGCGACGCGGCGGAGACAAGCCGCCTCTCCCAGACGCCGGGTAGGCCGCCTACGCTCCGACCTCAACGTCAGAGAACCTCATATACGAACCGTGGCGACCGTTCGAGTCCCCCGAGCCCGAACGACCGCCACGTCCGAGTTCTAACGGGAAACACACTTGCGAAAAAAACCACCGGCTGTCAAGTTGTGGTGGAAACAATTTCCTGTGAATGATTTTCGTCCTCTGGGCGACACGGAGAAGACCCCAGTCTTGTAGCGGCGTTCTGCCGATGGGCTTCCTCGGCTCGGTCGGCGAAGACCTCGATCGGCGCTCGCAAGCGAAAGTTCGCCGGCGACATCAAATGAAGGGTCGATGACATACGTCAGTGTTGTTGCGCGTGCAAACGATCGCGGAGGCTCCGGGATTCGAACCCGGGAGGGGGTTGAGCCCCCAACCGCATTAGCAGTGCGGCGCCATAGACCAGACTAGGCGAAGCCTCCCAAGCGGCCTTCGGCTGCCGCGCGAGCGCCGATGTCCACCGAGCGGCCAGCGTACAAGGTGTCGTCAGGCCCGGCCAACCGCGGACATCGGCCGGCCGAGAAGCGGCGTACCGAAAGACGACAGGTCCGGCCAGGTGCGCGCCGCAGACTAAAGACGAATCGAGATGCGTCGTAGCTGCTCAATCGGCGCGAATCAGCGGCATTAGCACCCGGTCGACGATCGTGAGCAACATCTCGTCGTCGACTTCGCGATTGAACAAGATCATCTGTTGCATGAGCATGGCGGGAAGAATCTCGGCGAACATCGGGTCAACGGCGTCAGGCCGGACCTCGCCGCGCGCTACGCCACGCTCAAGCACCCGAATCGCGGCGAGCCGCTTCTCGCAGTGCACCTGCGAATCGATGGCTGTCGCGAGGTCCGGGGAGCGCGTCACCTCGCAGGCGACCGCCCGGATTGCCTCGCCGGCCGACTCACACACGTCGATGATGCGGCGACCGATCGCGACGAAGATATCCCGCGTTGTTGTGTCGGCCATCGCGTCGTCGACGAAGCTCTCGGGTGAGCCGAAGCGGTGGCAGAAGGCGGTGAGGACGAGATCTTGCTTGGTCGGCCATCGCCGATAAATGCTCGCTTTGCCCGTCTGTGCTCGGGCGGCTACGGATTCGATGGTGAATCCGGCGTATCCGACCTCGCTCAGCTCGGCAAAGACCGCGTCGACGATCGCGTCCTCGAGCACAGCGCCGCGGCGCCGGTGCGCAGGTGACGGCTCTCCGTCCACAGCGGCGCCTGTGGGAGTGCGGAAATCGGTTGGCGCGGCGAGCATCGTTGTCAGACCCTTCCTCCATGCTGCTCTTGACGTCAACCTCAGCCGACACGCCGAGGAATAGATAAGAGACGGTTGCGTATCTAAATACCCGAGGTCTATGTTACGGCAGTAAGAGACGTGATCGTCTCTTATAGGCTCGATGATGGCTGTGAATAACCGCACTCGGCCCGCCGCACTCGAACGACATGGATGGAGAATCCGTGACAGACACTGAGCAAACACGTGCTCCGTCAACCATTGAACCGACGAACGGCGCTCGTCGGCAGGTGCACCCCGGCCTCCTGCTGCTGCTCATCGCAGGAGCACAACTCATGGTGGTGCTCGACGCAACCATCGTGAACATTGCGCTGCCGTCGATGGCCAAGTACTTCGATCGCAGCCAGACGGACATGACCTGGGCCATCAACGCCTACACCCTGGCGTTCGGTGGCCTACTGCTGCTCGGTGGCCGGGCGGGCGACATCCTGGGCCGGCGGCAAATGTTTATCTTCGGTCTGGGGCTGTTCTCGCTGGGCAGCTTGCTCGGCGGGCTCGCGACCTCATTCCAGATGCTGCTGGTTGGGCGGGTCATTCAGGGCATCGGCGGCGCCATAGCGGCACCGACCGCGCTGTCTTTGATCACGACTTCGTTCGCCGAAGGCAGGGAGCGTAACCGCGCCTTCGCGGTATACGCCGGAGTGTCGGCGGCCGGTGCCGCAATCGGATTGCTCGCCGGCGGCATATTGACCGAGTACCTCGACTGGCGATGGGTGCTGTTCGTCAACGTGCCGATCGGCGTCGCGCTGATGATCGGTGGTTATTTGTACATCCACTCGTCGGAGCGGCTCAGCGGTCGATTCGACATCCTCGGCGCCGTGCTGTCGGTGGCCGGCATGGTCGGTCTCGTGTATGGCTTCATTCACGCGGCCCACGACGGCTGGAGCAACTCAGTAACGGTCGGGACGTTGACGTTGTCGGTGATCCTCCTCGGCGCGTTCGTCGCGTGGGAGGCGTACACGCCAAATGCGATGATGCCGTTGCGCATCTTCGCCAACCGGAGCCGGTCCGGGTCGTATCTGGTGATGCTCATCATCGGCGCGGCGATGTTCGGGATGTTCTACTTCCTGACCTTCTTCGTCCAGGGCGTTCTCGGCTACTCCGCGCTGAAGGCTGGCGTGGCGTTCCTGCCGTTCTGCGCCGTGATCGTGATCGGATCCGGGATTGCCAGCCAGGTCATGCCGAGAACTGGGCCGAAGATCCTGATCACCGGTGGCGTCGCGTTAGCGACCGTCGCGCTGTTCCTCTTCTCGCGGGTCACCGCAACCACTACGTACTGGGGTGGCCTGTTCCCGGCGATGATGATTATGGCCGCGGGTTTGTCGTTGGTCTTCGTACCGTTGACCAGCACCGCCGTGTCGAAGGTCGCGCCGACGGACGCCGGGCTCGCATCGGCGCTTTTGAACGTCGGCCAGCAGGTCGGCGGATCAATCGGCCTCTCGGTGCTGGCGACGGTGGCCGCTACGGCGTCGCGCAACTCGTTCAAGAACGAGGTGGCTAAGCTCCCGCCGGGCTCGCGGCAGCACTTCGCCGAGCTGGCGACCAGCTCGACAACCGGCCGACCACCTTCACTTGGCGCGGTCTCCGACCCCGCGGCCATGCATGCGTACAACGTCGTGCAGGCGCACGCTTCGGGTCAGGGCTTCCTGACGGCCGCGATTTTCGCCCTCGTGGCAGTCGTCGTCTCCGCCGTGATGATCAACGTCAAGAGGACGGACGTCGTGGCAAGTCCCGCGGAGGCGATGGCCGCAGCCTGATCGAGCACGATCGGCCCGCCCGCCCCTGACTTCGCAGGATGCGGGCGGGCCGATCTGCGCTCAGCACTCGATGACGTTGACGGCCAGCCCGCCGCGCGCGGTCTCCTTGTACTTGACCTTCATGTCGGCGCCGGTCTCGCGCATGGTCTTGATCACCTTGTCCAGGCTGACGATATGCGTGCCATCGCCCCGGAGCGCGATCCGCGCGGCATTGATCGCCTTCACCGCCGCCATGGCATTTCGCTCGATGCACGGCACCTGGACCAGACCGCCTACCGGGTCACAGGTCAGGCCGAGATTGTGCTCCATACCGATTTCCGCTGCGTTCTCGACCTGATCTGGACTTCCGCCCAGGACCTCGCACAACGCGCCGGCCGCCATCGAGCAGGCCGAGCCGACCTCGCCCTGACAGCCGACCTCAGCTCCGGAGATCGATGCGTTCTCCTTGTAGAGCACTCCGATAGCGCCGGCGGTGAGCAAGAACTCCACGACACCGTCATCTGACGCTCCGGGGACGAAGCGCGCGTAGTAATGCAGCACCGCGGGAATGACCCCGGCCGCGCCGTTGGTCGGTGCGGTCACCACGCGACCTCCGGCGGCGTTCTCCTCGTTCACCGCCAGCGCGAACAAGTCGACCCAGTCCACGACTCGCAACGGATCGGTCGAATACGGCTCCTGGCACAACCTTTGGTAAAGCTCCGGCGCCCGCCGCCGCACCTTCAAGCCGCCCGGCAACGTGCCGTCCTGCGACCAGCCGTTGTGCACGCACTCCTGCATGACGCCCCAAATGCTGAGCAAGCCCGAACGAATATCGTCCGGCGTTCGCCAGCTGGTCTCGTTCGCCAACATCACGCCGCTGATCGGCAGCCCCGATTCGGCGCACCGGGCCAGCAACTCTGCCCCGGTGGTGAACGGGTAGCGCACCAGGGTGTCGTCCGGCTTGATGCGGTCTGCTCCGGCAGCCGACTCGTCGACAACGAAACCGCCGCCGACCGAGTAGTACACGCGCTCTCGCAGCAGGGCGTCGTCGCGGTCGAACGCGACGAAGCGCAACCCATTCGGATGGAACGGCAACGACGTCCGCCGATGCAGCACCAGATCGTCGTCGCTGAACGCGACATCGTGCTTGCCCAGCAGCGCGATCCGGCCCTGCTCGCGTACCTCGGCGGCCCGGCCCGGAAGCGTAGCGGTATCGACGGTCTCCGGCGTCTCGCCGAGCAGGCCCATGATCACGGCCCGATCGCTACCGTGCCCGTGGCCGGTGGCGCCCAACGAGCCGTACAGCTCGACTCGTACGCGATGCACCTGATCGAGCACGCCGTCGTCGAGCAACCCGGTCGCGAAGATGCGCGCCGCTCGCATCGGTCCGACGGTGTGCGAGCTGGATGGGCCGATGCCAATGGAGAACAGGTCGAACACGCTGATCGTCACATCACCATCGTCCCCCGAAATCGGCCTGGGCATGCGCCAAGCGAGCAGCTGGTGTGGCCCCGGCCGCCGATCGCCGACGAATACCGTGAATCCGTGAGCACGATCCGACGCACTCCGCAGCACAGCGCGACCGTGATCGCGGTATGCGACCTCACACCCCGAATGCGTCGACTGACCGTGTCCGCGCCAACGCTGCGAGGCCTGTACCCGCGACCGGCTCAGGACGTCGAGCTGCTACTGACCGACGACACCGGGCGGCGGGTCAAGCGCCGATACACGATCCGCCACGCCCGTTCCGGGGTCGGCGAATTCGACCTGGATGCTCTGCTGCACGGGACCGCGCTCAGTCCGGGCGCGCGCTGGGCCGCGAACGCCCAGCCGGGCGACCCGATTGCCTTCGTTGGTCCCCGCGGCCGGCTAGAGCTAACCGGCGCGGATTGGCACCTGTTTGTCGGCGACGAATCGGCGCTGCCCGCTATCGCCGAACTGGTCGAAGCGCTCCCCCCCGAGCAGACGGCCATCGCCATGCTCGAGGTCGGCGATGCCAGCGACGAACTGCCCTTGCGCCGCCCCCACGGCGGTGAGCTCGAGACCCACTGGATCCGTCGCGACGGGGCCCAGCCGGGTCGGCCGAATCTGCTGTCTTCCGGATTGGCCGGCTTGTCGCCGAGACCAGGCTCTGGCCACGGCTATCTACTGGGTGAAAGCCGCGCCATGGTCGCCCTTCGCCCGCGCCTGCGCGGGCTGGGGCTCGAGGACTCCGCCATGTACCTCAAGGGGTACTGGAATCTCGGCCGACTCGCCCGACCGCTTCCACCAATGCCATGAGCCGCGCCGACTGTCGCGAGTAGCGCGGACCGCGCCGAGATGATCCTGGACATCTCGATTTCACTTGGCATTAACTCCGAGCTCACTGGAGCGCTGGCGAGGAAGCACGGCCCATGCGGTCGAACACAGCTCCGACTGGCCAGACCTGCGCCGACGGTCTGTTCCGACCGGCTTGGCGAGTGCCAAGATCGCGTTATGACCAGCCCGCGCGCCGGACAGCCGGCGGCCCCGGAGGATTTGATCGACGTCAGCGCCCTCGTCGCCGCTTATTACGATCTGCATCCCGATCCAGCAATACCGGAGCAGCGGGTCAGTTTCGGCACGTCAGGACACCGGGGATCGTCGCTCAACACGACCTTCAACGAGGACCACATAATCGCCACCAGCCAGGCGATCAGCGAGTACCGCGCAGGGCTTGGCATCAATGGCCCGCTCTTCCTCGGCGGCGACACCCACGCACTGAGCGAACCGGCCACGACGTCCGCCCTCGAGGTGTTCGCCGCGAACGATGTCACCGTTCTCATCGACTCCCGCGACGGATACACACCTACCCCGGCGCTGTCGCGCGCCATCCTCGCCTACAACGCCGGCCGGTCGTCGGGCCTCGCAGATGGCGTCGTTGTGACGCCATCGCACAATCCGCCGTCCGACGGCGGCTTCAAGTACAACCCCCCAGACGGCGGACCGGCCGGCACCGACATCACGGGCGCGATTCAGAACCGCGCCAACGAGTTGCTCGCCGACGGATGCCGGGGGGTGCTGCGAGTTCCATCGGCCCAGGCGCGGGGGGCCGAAACGACGCAGCGTTACGACTATCTGGACGAGTACGTCGGTGCGCTGTCCAACGTGCTCGACCTGGACGCGATCCGGACCTCCGGGTTGCACATCGGGGCCGATCCGCTCGGCGGGGCGAGCGTCGCCTACTGGGGCGAAATCGGGTCGCGCTACGGCCTCGACCTGGCCGTTGTGAACCCTGACGTCGACCCGACGTTCCGGTTCATGACCCTCGACTGGGACGGCAAGATCCGCATGGACTGCTCGTCCCGGTACGCAATGGCGTCACTCATCGCCCGGCAACACGACTTCGACATCGCGACCGGCAACGACACCGACGCCGACCGGCACGGCATCGTCACGCCCGACGGCGGACTGATGAACCCGAACCACTACCTCGCCGTGGCCATCCAGTACCTCTACCAGCAACGGAGATCCTGGCCAGCCCACACGTCGGTCGGCAAGACGCTCGTCAGCTCCTCCATGATCGACAAGGTTGCTGGAGGCCTCCCGCGGCCGCTCCTGGAGGTGCCGGTCGGCTTCAAATGGTTCGTGCCCGGGCTACGCGACGGATCGGTCGCATTCGGCGGCGAGGAGAGTGCCGGCGCCTCGTTCCTCCAGCAGGACGGCTCGGTGTGGACCACCGACAAGGATGGGATCATCATGTGCCTGCTGGCGTCGGAGATCACCGCGACGACTGGTCAGACACCATCGGCCCACTACCGCGCACTCACGGCTAGCTACGGCGAACCGGCCTACGCGCGTATTGATTCACCTGCTACTCGCGAGCAGAAGGCGGTGCTCGGCCGATTGTCGCCCGAACAGGTCACCGCCGATGCGCTAGCGGGTGAGAAGATCCTGGCCAAGCTGACAACGGCGCCCGGCAATGGGGCACCAATCGGCGGCCTGAAAGTGGTCAGCGAATCAGGCTGGTTCGCCGCGCGTCCATCAGGTACCGAGGACGTCTACAAGCTCTACGCCGAGTCCTTCCGCGGGCCGGAGCATCTGGCCCAGATCCAGGAGGAAGCACGCTCGATCGTGGCGGCAGCGCTTGAGTGACGCTGGCTTAGGCGGGTCAGCCCGGGCAGCGAGGTGGCAGCCGCTTCCTGACAACACTCGTCGCCGCGAGGAACCCCGTCGGCCCAGCCGCATATACGACACCGTTGGCTGACGTGACTGGGCCAGTGATTTCCGTCCAGCTCGCAAGCTCCGCCCCGGTCCGCGGATCGAGGCACGACACCCCGCCGCCGAATGTCATCCAGAGCACATGCTGGCCTGGCCAGATGACGACACCCGAATTCACCTTGCGCTCCACCGCGAGTGGAGGTTGCCGGTCCAGCCCGTTGATGAGCCTGATATGCCGCGCGGCGCCATAGCCGCCGACCCAGGCCATGCCATCCACGACGGCCAATGACGATCGGCTGGTCGGCACGAGGTCATCGCGCCCGACGTATAGGTTGGTCACATTGATCCCGTACGTCTGGCCTGGCGATCCGGTCGTGACCGCTAACACTCGATTACGTGACGGGTCGGCCGCGACGGCGTAGGTGTAACGGTACGAGCCTGGCACCAGAGTGGGCCGGCCCGTCGGTCCAGAGACGACATAGACCCCGGCGTCTGAGGCCAGCCACAGCCGGCCGCGGAACGCGGCCGCTGCGTTCACCAAGCTCGGGACGAGGACGCGTCCTCGCCGGGTAAGGCTGCGACTGTCGTATGCCGTGGCCGAGCCAAAGTTCTCTCGCCGCCCAAGAACCCAGACGAGATGCTTACCCGGATCATCGAGCACGGCGAAGCCGCTCCGTGGGGCTCGCACCTGGCGAACCGCTCCATGCGGCTCGCGCAAGGTCAACTGCGGTGGATTGGTTGAGAGTACGTACAGACCGTTGCCGGTCGCCGCCATCGCCAACAGCTGATTCTGCGGCAGCGCGAGCGTTTGGGACTGGGATCCGGTCGGGCTTGGCAGCGCGGCTGGAGTCTGCGCTAAGGCCACTGGCCGCTCGGATCTCCCTCCAGCGGTGACGCGTACGACGGTCACCGCCACCAGCATCGCCACCGCGAGCCCTAGCACCGCCCACCCGAGCCGGCTACGCCGCAGACCGCCCAGGCCTCGCAGATCCTTTGGGGCGGGAAGCTCCTCGACCGGCCCCGCACTCAAGTCGGCAACTCCGAGCCACACGATGTCCGAGTCGGGACCGCGGTCCGTTCGGCTTCCCACCGCACCGTTCACATGTGCCCCTTCAGCCCCGGCAGCCACGGGGGATGACGTGCTGCGCGAGGCCGGACGTGCCCATGGAATACAGGATCCCTCGCCGAGCGGCGATCGGGCCACTCAGGCCGGGCCAGCGAGCCAGCATCGCGCCGGTCTGAGCGTCGAGGCAGGACACTCCAGCGGCGTACCTGACCCATACAACGTGCTGTCCTGGCCAGATGGCGGCACCGGCGCCAACGACGCGTTCGACCGCGAGCGGCGGATTCACGGTCCGGGCATCCGAGTCGAGGCGGAACACAGGCCGGGCTGGGCCGAATCCGGCCACCCACAGCACCCCATCCACAACCGCGAGCGATGACCGGCCGGTGGGTAGCTGGGCGATCTGCCCGATCGTGCCGGACGGCGTGATGCGGAGCAGCTGGGCCGGCATCGAGATAGTCACGGCGAGGAGTCGGTCGCGAGCGGGATCGGCGACGATGGAGACGACGTCCGGCCAGGCGCGGGACACGAGCACCGCCGCCGACGCGCCACGTCGCAATACGTAGACGCCGCCGTGGGTGCCAAGCCAGATCGCGTTGCGGAACACTGCGGCCGCGTTGACCTGGCTGGGCAGGCTCACGACCGACAACCGCGCCAAGGTATCCAAGTCGTAGGACGAAGCAGTGGCTCCATCGCCGTCCGCTGCGGCAAATACCCAAAGCCGGCCGGTCGAAGGATCGACAAGCAGGTCCGTTGCGCCGAGCGGGGCGATCGCTCGAACCGGCGTCGGAGACCCGTCCTCACGAGTGAGCTGCGCTGGCTCGGCAGTCAGGGAGTAGATCGCGGCGTCGGTGGCCGCCATCGCGATCAGACGATGCGCGCCGATCGGCACGGCGTAATGACCCTCGGGGACCGCACGTGGTGCAGCAATCGGCCCGGCCGGGATCGGACCGGGCGTGGGCGCGCCGACGTCCCGCACCGCCGCAACCAACGCCAGGGCGATGACTGCGACACCGGCCAGCACTCGAAGACTGATGCGCCCGGAACGCCATTTCCCGGGCCGGGCTCGCGCCGCCTCACCGATCACCTCTTCGGCCGACGCCGCGTCATTACCCCCCGGCGTCCGCACCCAAACGACGTCGGAGTCCTGGCACCGTTCGGAAACGCGGGTCACGACCCGTCCAGTGTTCCTCGGCGAGCGGCGCGGCGCAGCCCGGGCCAGCTTCGTGGATAGGCGTGACGACCAGGCCGCGAACCTCCATACTCGTGGGCACCGGTTCGCGCACGCTCGGACGGCCCAGGCAGCCGCGGACCGTCCGGGGGGGACGATGGACAACACTGCGCTCGGCGCGCGTGATGTCGGCGTGCTGTCCTCCATCGAGCGCATTACGAGCGCCAGCGCCATGGCCAGGCTGACCGCGCATTACGTGGAGTCCAGCCGCGACCAATTGATGGCGATTTCGCCCGGCCGCGTTCCGAGCCGGGTCGACGCCCAGTCCAGGCTCGCCGCCGCCGTGGCCACGGGGGAACGAGCAGTAAGCCGACGGACGATCTACCACCAGCGGGCGGTGCGCGACCGGGTCACACAGCGATACCTCCACGAGCTGGTAGAGCTTGGCGTCCTGGTCCGACTGGCCGAATGCATTCCCGCCCGGGCGATTATCGTCGACCGCTCGATCGCCCTGCTGACCGTTCCGGGTCAACGCGGACCCGACGAACAGATGGTGGTGGTCCGTGATCCCAGCCTGGTGTCCTGGTTGGTGATTAGCTTCGAGCAGCTATGGGCGGACTCGATGCCGCTCGACGCGCTAGCTTCCTCCAGCCGGCAGGACATCCAGCTCGCGCATACCCAGGCGGCCATCCTGCGCATGCTGGCCGAAGGCGAGAAGGACGAGGCCATCTCGCGGCGGCTGTCCATATCGGTTCGCACCTGCCGTCGCCACATCGCGGACTACATGGCGCAGGTGGGGGCCTCCAGCCGGTTCCAGGCCGGCGTCATCGCAGCGACCGCCGGCTACCTCACGTCACCCTTCTAGGACGGTCCGTAGCCGTTGTAGATCCACGTTGCATACACAACCACGTCGGGATGATGATGAAATTCCCCTCGAGGTGGTGGTTCGTGCTTGGACAGCGCCGGAACATCGTGGCCGCAGCCGCCCTCGGTGCGATGGTCGTGCTCGCACCGACTCCCGGTGCAATGACCACGCTGACATCCAACTGTGGCTGTTGCTGCGCCCACCAGAGCGGGTCGGTCAGCCAGAACGTCGCGCGCACCCCCCGCAGGCGACGCTCGGGCCGGCCGCAACAGGTCCGAATCGAGCAGTGAGGCCGGCCGCGGACGCGGTGGGGGTGGCCAGATAGGACGCCAGGATGCAAATACCAGCGCCGTTTGACTACGCACGGGCCCGCAGCGTGGACGATGCGATCGCACTCCTCGAGGAGCACGGCGACGAAGCTCGCCTGGTCGCTGGCGGGCACAGCCTGCTGCCCATGATGAAACTCGGCCTCGCGACCCCGGAGATGCTCATCGACATCAACGACCTCACCGACCTGACCCGCATTCGGGTCGAGGGCGACGTGCTTCGGATAGGCGCCATGGTGCGGCACGCAGATCTTCTGTCGTCCGCAGTCGTCGGCGAGCAGTACCGGATGTTGCACGAAGCCGAACGGGTAATCGCCGATCCCGTCGTGCGGAATCGGGGAACGATCGGGGGCTCGCTGTGTCACGCCGATCCGGCCGACGACCTGTCCGCCGCTCTCGGCCCTCTTCGGGC
>Ga0081540_1003281_pt1 | contig 12861 bp, 10 predicted proteins | sample TabmetS2T1R1_FD_71024 | JGI IMG/M metagenome (GOLD analysis project Ga0081540, IMG submission 71024) | Tabebuia heterophylla rhizosphere microbial communities from the University of Puerto Rico - S2T1R1 | ecosystem: Host-associated > Plants > Roots > Rhizosphere ... | reverse complement strand
GGCGGCCGAATATACGGTGCGCGAGGCCGAGTTGCTCGAACAGCCGCTGACGCTCGGCATCTCCCTGATCTGGACGATCTACGTGTTTCTCTGGGTTGGTGACTTCGCCAATGCCGAGATCCTGATCGAGCGGCTGATCGACCATTCGGCGCGGCACTTCCTCGGCCCCTATCACGCGGTCGGCATCGGCCAGAAGGGCGAGCTGATGCTGCGCCGCGGCGACGTCGCTGCGGGAATCGAGCACCTCCGCCGTAGCCAGGCGACGCTGTACGCGACACGGCACCGGATCATGATGACTGTGTTTGCGACCGCGCTCGCCGAGGGTCTCGCCGCGCAAGACCAGCCCGAAGAGGCCTTGCAGACGATCAATGAGGCCATCGGTCAGATCCCCGATCACGGCGAATCCTTCGACATGCCGGAGATGCTCAGGGTCAAGGGCGAGATCCTGGCGCGATCGGGCAATGCGGCAGAGGCCGAGAGCTGTCTGCGCAGATCGCTCGATCTGGCGCGGCGGCAATGCGCGCTCGGCTGGGAGTTACGCGGCGCGATCAGCCTCGGCCACATCTGGCAGCGGGCCGGAAAAGCAGGCGAAGCACGCGCGCTGCTCGCCCCGCTTGTCGCGAAATATCAGGAAGGCCTTCAGAGCCGCGATCTGGTCACCGCAAGGGGATTGCTGGGCACCCTGAATTGAGAGCGTCTTCAACGAGATACCGCCATACCGTGCGCTCGCAACTCCTAACAACTTCTAACACGCCAAGCCGCGTCCGCCCGGCCATGGTGGTAGCGCTTCACGGCGGATATGACGGGACATGGCGCTTCTTGACGATGCAATCGATGCCTGCGGCGGCATGGCTCACTGGAACAGCCTGGACCGGTTCACGCTCCACCTTTCCGTCGGCGGCACGCTGTTCACCAGCGCCGGACATGCCAGGGAATTCAAGGATGTGACCGCGGAAGGATCGACCCGCACGCAATCGGTCCGCTTCACCGGCATCACTGGAGGCGAGCATTCCGGCACATTTCAGCCGGATGCGATCACGATCGAGAGCGTAGATGGCGAGGTGCTGCGGACCTGGCGCAATCCGAGCCTTGCGTTTCCCGAGGTCGCCTCCCCTGCGCTGGCCGACGAGTTGCACCTCGTCTTCTTCTGCGGCGTCGCGATCTGGAACCATCTGACCAATCCGTTCCTGCTCGCCCATCCCGATGTCGTCACCGAAGAGCTTGCGCCATGGCGCGAGAACACCGAGACGTGGCGGCGGTTGCGGGCGCATTTCCCCCCGCATTTGATCACGCTCGCGTCCGAGCAGATCTTCTATTTTGACGAGAACGCTCTGCAGCGGCGGACCGATCACGATCTTTTTGGAACGAAGGTCGCGCATTACTCCTGGGCGCATGACAGTTTTGGCGGCATCGTGGTGCCGACGCTTCGACGCGCGCAGGCGCTGCGGCCTGACGGAAGCGTGATCGCAAAGCCCGTCCTGATGGACGTCGAGATTTTCGACGCCGTGTTCGAGTAGCGGCGGCGCGAACCGCATCGATCGCCACGCGCCTATCGCCGCGCTGTCCCACGACGAAGCTGATCTGCGCAAATCTCCGACAAATTGAGCGCAATAAGAAGCTCCTGCGGCGGGCTGTCGCACCCGTCGGGCACGCACAAAAACTAACACATCCTAATCACCCCTAACGGGCTTCCTGGCCAAGTCGCGCCTATCCTCGCAGCATGAAAAGGATTGGGTTTGCGCGCTCGCCCGTCGTTGCAAGAGCGGCAGAGCCAGGAGAGGACCAACGATGTCGATCAATTTGCGCGCGTACGGCTCGATTGATTTTCCGATCCGTTCACGGGATCACGAGATGTCCCGAGCCACAGAGGCGATCGCCCGGGAAAGCCAATGGCGTCAGGTCGTCCGCAGTCCGGAGGCCGACATTGCGGACATCACGATCTCGCGATGGGAAGAGGCGCGAAGCACCTCCTCGCATCAGGCGACGACGCCCGAGGATTGTTATTTCGTCGCCATCGCCCTCAAGTCCACACGCGCGAAATTGAGCCGGGACCGCCAGGTCGTTTTCGACGGCACCATGCCCGAGGGCACGCTGTATGTCACCGCGCCGTCAAAACCCCTCGCCGTGCAATTCCAGTCGCCGTGCGCCTTCCTGCACTTCCACATCTCCACCGACCATTTTCCGGCGCAACTCGCCGCGGCCGAGGGACTGAACGATCTGGTGCTGCTGCGCGACCCGCTCGCAGCCGAGCTTGCCAAGGCGCTGATCGAGCGTGGCGATGCCGCCGACCACCAATTCACGTTCTGCATCGGCCAGACCCTTGCCATGCATCTGACCCGGCTGGAATTGCCGCGCGCGCGGGTCAATGCCTTGCCGAAATGGCGGTTGCGGCGGGTCGAGCAATATATCGCCGATCATTTCGACCGCTGCATCAGCCTGTCCGAGCTCGCTAATGTCGCCGGCCTGTCCAGGATGCACTTTGCGGCACAATTCCGTGCCGCGACCGGCTATCGTCCTCGCGAATATCTGCTCAAACACCGGATCGAGCACGCGAAGACGCTGCTCGCGACGACCGGGCGGCCGCTGGCCGAGATCGCACTCGCCGTCGGTTTCAGCACGCAGGCGCATTTCTCGACGGTGTTCAAGCGCATCAGCGGCCAGTCTCCGGCACGCTGGCGCCTTGAGAGCAAGAACCAGCGCTTCGAGGTCGAAGCGCTGCCGCGGCGCCGTTCCTCGGCCGACGGGGACTGGATCACGAGCGCCGCCGCGTAGCTCGCCCTCTTGCGCCGGCTCGCGCCCTCCTCCTCCTCCCGGGTCTGCGAGCCTCTCGGGGCCGTCCCTGCGCCCACACAGGGGCGGCCCCGTTTTCTTCCAGCGCTCGCTGCGCGGGATGGAGCATCGTAGGATTTACGGATTGAGACTTCCTACACCGGATCGAACGCCCGGATAGGCGGCAGGTTGCCGGTAAACTTCTCCACCTCGACTGTCGTCAGCTGCCCGGTACAGCCTTGTGCGAACGACGACGTCCCGATGTCGCGGGTGAGCACATTCGGATTGCCGTGCACGCAGAGCGGCGCCTCGTCCTCGGGGTCCATCGGATCGTACCAGGCACCGGTCGGAAGCTGCACGACACCGGGTGCGATGCCGTCAGTGACGTGGACAGCGGCAAGGCACGCGCCGCGTTCGTTGAACAGGCGGATGATGTCGCCGTCCTTGATGCCGCGCGCATCGGCATCAACCGGATTCATGCGCGCGACCTCGCGGCCGCGATGCTTTGCGCCAAGCGAATGGCCGCCGAAATCGAGCTGGCTGTGCAGCCGCGTCACCGGTTGGTTGGCGACGAGGAAGCACGGCGCGCCCGGTTTTGGCATGTCGGTCTTTTCCAGCCAGACCGGATGGCCGGGGCAATCCGCGTCGCCGTGGCCCGCGATCTTTTGCGAAAAGATCTCGATGCGGCCGCTTGGCGTCGGCAGGGCGTGATTGACGGGATCCTCGCGGAAGCGGCGCAGCCGGCCGCCATCGTCGGGCTGCTGCGGCACGACCAGGCTGCCGCGCTGCCAGAACGTTTCGAAGCTCGGGGCCTCAAGGCCGCGCTTGGCGAGCGAGGCGCGGGTCGGCTCGTAGAGATGCTCCAGCCACTCCCGCGACGTGCGCCCCTCGGTGAACGGTTCGCGGGCGCCGAGGCGCTCGGCGAGATCGGCGAAGATCTCGTAGTCGTCGCGTGCAAGGCCGAACGGCTCGGCGATCCGGTGCATCGCGACCATGAGGGGATCGTTGGTGGAATAGCCGATGTCTTCGCGCTCCAGCGTCATGGTCGAGGGCAGCACGATGTCGGCGTGGCGCGCCGTCGCGGTCCAGGCAAGCTCGTGCACGACGAAGGTGTCGAGCTGTGCAAAGGCCTTGCGCAGGCGGTTGATGTCCTGGTGATGATGGAAGGGATTGCCGCCGGCCCAGTAGACCAGGCGGATATCCGGATAGGTGCGCGTCTCGCCATTGTAGCGATAGCTGGTGCCGGGATTGAGCAGCATGTCGGCGATGCGCGCCACCGGAATGAAGTCGGCGACGCCGTTGCGGCCCTGCCCCAGCGTCGGCCCCGGCGCGTCGTTGACGCGGCGGCCGTAATAGCCGATCGCACCGAGCGAATAGGCATAGCCGCCGCCGGGTAGACCGATCTGGCCGAGGGCTGCCGCCAGCACCATGCCCATCCACACCGGCTGCTCGCCATGCTCGGCACGCTGGAGCGAATGCGAGACGGTGATCAGCGCGCGCTTGCCGGCGGCACGGCGCGCAAGCGAACGGATGGTGTCGGCGTCGACGCCGCAAATAGCTGCGGCCCATTCGGCGTGCTTCGGCTGTCCGTCGCTCTCGCCGGTGAGATAGCGCAGGAAAACTGGCCAGCCTTCGGTATAGCGATCGAGGAAGGCCTGGTCGTGCAGGTTCTCGCTGACCAGCGTGTGGACGATGCCGAGCATCAAGGCGGTGTCGGTGCCGGGTAGGCAGGTCATCCATTCGGCGCCGGCCTCGACGGGAAGATCGTCGCGCAGTGGGCTGATCAGGACGAACTCGCAGCCGCGCCGGCGCGCAGCTTCCATGGCTCCCCGTTCGACATGCTTGCTGATCGAACCGCCGGCCACCATGGAGTTCTTCAGCGCCATGCCGCCGAACGCCAGTACGATGTCGGTCTCGGCAGCGATCTGCTCCCAGGTGACATTGCGCTTGGTGATGTCCTCGTAGCCGGCCAGGATCTGCGGCAGCAGCACCGAGGACGCGCCCGACGAGTAGGTGTTCACCGAACGCACATAGCCGCCCATAGCGATGTTGAGGAAGCGATGCACCTGGCTCTGGGCATGATGGAAACGGCCCGCGCTCGACCAACCGTAGGAGCCGCCGAACACGGCGCCGGGACCCCGCGTGTCGCGGATCCGGCCGAGCTCGTCGCCGAGCAGATCGAGCGCCTTCTCCCAGCTCACCGAGACGAACTCGTCGCGGCCGCGGCGATCGTCCGGACCCGGACCACGCTCGAGCCAGCCGCGGCGGATCGCCGGCTGGGCGATGCGCGCCTGGTGGCGCAGTGCGCCGGGGAAATTGTCGATGATGCCGTTCGGATCGGGATCGCCCGCATAGGCCCGGACCTCGAGCCCAGCTCCGCCCTGACGCGCCGAAAACACGCCCCAATGCGAGGTGTGCGGCTTGAAGCCGTCCGACAGGTCGAGGCCGGGGTCGGGAAAGCCAATCGTATCGTCCATCGCCTGATCCTTGTTCCGGTACGTGGTGGCAATATACCGATCCACGTCCCGATGTCATGGAGATCAGGCTGACGCAGACGCTGGGCTCCCCTGCGCGGGGTCACGTGGCGAATCTGACGCCTCACGCCGGCGTGCGATGCTCGCGGAATGCGGCGGCCAATGCTCCGAGCGCAGCCCGCGAGCGCCGGTCCGTCAGGGACGAATGCAGCACGACCTCGGACGACGGCAATTTTGGCAGCCCAAGCCGCTCGCCGATGTCGACAGTGCCGCTCGGTGCAATCCGATACGACAGCGGCGCGATGGCAAGCCCGGCCACGACGGCGGCGTGGACTGCCGAGGAACCGCCCCCCAGAAACACCTCGGTCCATTTGATGCCGGCCGAATCCAGCGCCTGCGTCGCGGTGTTGCGGACCCCGCAGGTCGCGGCCAGCGCGGCAAGGCGCAAGGGCTCTCCCGGCCTGTGCTCGAAGCCTTGCGCGGCGAACCAACCGAAGCGCTCATGCGCCAGCGTCTCGCCATCGCGGCGGTCGTCCTCGCGCTAGACGATGGCCGCGTCCAGCCGCCCCTGATCGAACAAATCGAGGAGATTACGCGAACTGTCGAGCTGGACCTCAATGGTCAAATTCGGATCATGAGCATGGAGCCGCGACAGCAGGGCCGGAACTTCCGGGCCTGCGACATGTGCGGCAATGCCGAGGCCGAAGTGACGTGGCGGCGCATTGAGCCCCGCGATCGCGCGCTCGTGAGCCGCGATGAAATCCCGCGCGCCTTGCAGGAAAGCGGCACCTTGCGCCGACAGCCGCACCGAGCGCGGCGTACGTTCGAGCAAGCGATGGCCGATGCGATCCTCGAGTCGCTTCAGCTTCACGCTGATCGCGCCTTGCGTGGTGCCCAGCGCCTCGGCGGCGCGCGTGAAGCTGTGGAGGTCCGCCACGGTCACAAAAGCCCTGACGGCATCGACATCGAGCGAGAGCATTTCATCATCCGGCTTTGTTGTCTCTGAAATCTATATTGATCCGATTTTGTTGTGATCAAGGGGCTCCTATGTTCGCCCGGCCTGACGCGAACCTGCGCTCACCGCAAAGCCAATGGTCTTTCGGAGCGAACGACGTCGTGCGTCCGCGTCGGCAATCGACATCATGCTTGGAGGTCACAGCCTTGACGGTCTCACCATCACGACGAAACACGATTGCCCTGGCCGCGGCGTGCCTCGCATCCCTCATGTTCGGTCTCGAGATTTCCAGCGTGCCGACGATCCTGCCGACGCTGGAGACGGTGCTGCACGCGAGCTTCCAGCAGCTGCAATGGATCATGAATGCCTACACCATCGCGGTTACCACGGTGCTGATGGCGACGGGTACGCTGGCGGATCGCTATGGCAGGAAGCGCGTATTCCTCGTCAGTATCGCGGTGTTCGGCCTGGCGTCCCTGATCTGCGGCCTCGCACAGGACGCCCTCGTGCTCATCGCCAGCCGCTTTCTCCAGGGCATGAGCGGCGGCGCGATGCTGATCTGCCAGGTCGCGGTGCTCTCGCATCAATTCCAGGACGGGCCGGAGCGCGCGCGAGCCTTCGCCGCCTGGGGGATCATCTTCGGCATCGGTCTCGGCTTCGGCCCGATCATCGGCGCGGCGATCGTCGCGGTCTCCGGCTGGCAATGGGTGTTCCTGGTCCATGCCTTGATCGCCATCGTCACGATTGCGCTCGCGGTGACGGGCGTTCAGGAGTCGCGCGATCCCGACGCGGAGCATCTCGATATCGCCGGCATCGTGACGCTCTCGACCTCGGTGTTCTGCGTCGCCTTCTACATCACGCAAGGCGCCGATTTCGGCTTCACGAGCGTGATCGGCCTTGCGATCGTCGCAACGGCCATTCTCAGCTTCGTTGGCTTCGTGCTGGCGGAGACGCGGAGCGCCCGCCCGATGTTCGACTTCTCGGTCCTGCGGATCCGCGCCTTCTCCGGCGCGCTGATCGGATCGGTCGGCATGAACTTCAGCTTCTGGCCGTTCATGATCTACCTGCCGATCCTCTTCCGCGCGCTTGGCTACGACAGTGTCGCGGCGGGCCTGGCGCTGCTCGCCTACACGCTTCCGACGCTCGTCGTTCCGCCGTTCGGAGAGCGGCTCCTGCTGCGGTTCGGCGGCGGCATCGCCATCCCGGCCGGCCTCTTCACGATCGGCCTCGGCTTCCTGCTGATGTGGGCCGGCAGCGGCGGCGAGCACGTCAGCTGGCTGACGCTGGCGCCGGGATGCCTCCTCGCAGGAATCGGCCTCGGCCTCACCAATACGCCGGTGACCAACGTCACGACCGCATCGGTGCCGAGCGCGCGGGCCGGCATGGCCTCAGGGATCGACATGAGCGCCCGCATGATCTCGCTCGCCATCAACATCGCCTTGATGGGCTTCATCCTGATCGCCGGCATCTGCTCCTGGCTGCGCAGCGCGCTTCCCGGCGGGCTCGATGCCGGCCGCGTGCAGGAACTTGCAAGGCAGATCGCGGGCGGCTCCGTTCGCGCGGCGGACTTTCCGGAGCTAAGCCAGTTGCCGGCCGGACAAACTGTCCTGCAAGACGCGCTGATCCATGGCTTCAGGGTGGTGATGCTCTATGGCGGGATTTCCGTCTGGATTCTGGCGCTGGCGAGCTTTGTGATCTCCGGTCAAGGCTACCTGGGCCCTGCGCGACATCGGCGGTCTCGCCGCGGGAACGAAGCCAGCTGTGTTCCCCGCTCCACGTCATCATGATCGCAATGCAGGGCCTCGTATCGGCGATGAGAATATGCGATATCGCCACGATCCTCACAGCAACATCGGTCCCATCATGATCCAGCGCGTCCTGCCCTACGAAGGACTCCTCCACGAAGTGGTCGAGCACAATGGTGTGCTCTACATCGGCGGTATCGTCCCCGAGGACACGAGCCTCGATATGTCGGGCCAGGCCAACGACGTCCTGCGGCAGCTGGCGCAGCTGCTGAAGACCCTCGGATCCGATGTATCCAAGGTCTTGCAGGTGACCATCTACATGACCGACCTCAAGGAGAAGGCCGAGTTCAACGCGGCCTGGAAGGCGCATTTTGCAGAAGCGCATCTGCCGGCGCGCGCTGCCATCGGCGTGGCCGATCTCGGTCCGGGCGTCAAGCTCGAGATGACGGCGATCGCGGCCCGGCAATAGCGGCGCGGGCCTGCATCGCCCTGCGGCCTCCTCAGATGACCTTCAGCTCCGCGAGGCGATCGATTTCGCCCTCTGAAAGCCCGAGCCAGCGCTGGTAGATCTCGCGATTGTCCTGGCCGATGTCGCCCGCGGATGTCTTCAGCCGCGCGCGATCGACCGTGAAACGCGGCACGACATTCGACATCGCCACCGAGCCGAAATCGCGGTCGGGAACGCGGGTGATCATCTCGCGCGCCAGGGATTGCGGATCGGCGGAGATCTGATCGATCGCGTAGATCGGCGCCAAGGTCCCCTCCTCGGCCGCGAAGGCGGCAAGCACGTCTTCGAGCGTGTGCTCGCCGCACCATTGCGCGAAGATCGCGTTCAACTCCGCCGAATGCTCGACGCGGCGCGCGTTGTTGGAAAAGCGCGCATCCTCGATCAGGTCAGGCCGGCCGATCGCCCGGCAATTCGCCGCAAACAGCGCATTGGTCGACCCCGCCAGCGTGACCCAGCGATCGTCGCGGGTCCGGTAAACCGCCGCGGGCGCGGAATAGGCATTGCCGTTTCCGATCCGCCCGCGCACCTCCCCCAGCTGGTCGAACTCGATCGGCAGAACGTCGAGCAGCCGGAAAACGGCTTCGGTCAGCGCGAGATCAATCTCCTCGCCCGGTGTATCCGGATTCTTCGCGCGCTTCCACAGCGCCGCGAGCGTGCCGACCGCGCCGAACAGGCCGCCGATCGCATCGCCGATGGGATAACCGGGATGCATCGGCTGACCGTCGGCCTCGCCCGTGATGTAGGTGAGCCCGCCCATCGCCTCGAAAATCCGCGCGAAGCCGGGCCTGTCGCGATACGGCCCATCCTGGCCGAACGCGGTCGCGCGCAGGATGACGAGGCGCGGCTGGATCTGCCACAGCACCTCTTTCGACAAACCCCAGCGGTCGAGCGTGCCGGGGCGGAAATTCTCGATCAGCACGTCGAACTGCGGCAGCATCCGCTTGAACAGCGCGACGCCTTCCGGCTTGCGCAGGTCGAGCGTTGCGAACTTCTTGTTGCGGTTGACGCTCTTCCACCACAACGGCTTGCCGTCCTTGAACGGCGGAAAGGCGCGGACGCCGTCGCCCTGCCCCGGCATCTCGATCTTGAGCACCTCGGCGCCGTAGTCGGCCAGCAGCGTCGCCGCGAACGGCGCAGCGACGATGGTCGCGATGTCCAGGACCTTCAGTCCTTCGAGCGGCCCGCTCATCTCAATTCCTCAATTTGGCTTGACGGCTCACACCGCGTCCCGCAGCGAGAGGCGCGCGATGTTGAGCTGATGAATCTGGCTGGTGCCTTCGTACAGGCGGAAAAGCCGGACATCCCTGTACCAGCGCTCGATCGACGAGTGATCGGCGATGTAGCCGGCGCCGCCGAACATCTGCACGCAACGATCGGCCACGCGGCCGCACATCTCGGTCGCGAAATATTTGCACATCGACGCTTCGAGCGCGACGTCCTCGCCGCGATCGCGTTTGCGCGCGGTCTCGAGGATCATCGACTGGGCCGCGAAGATCTCGGTCCGGCAGTCCGCGATCATCGCCTGCACCAGCTGGTAGTTCGCAACCGGCTCCCCGAACTGCACGCGGCTGGTGGTATGGCGGATCGCCATGTCGAGCATCCGGATCGCCGGCCCGGTCGACAGGGCGGCCAGATGAATGCGCTGCTTGTTCAGCACCTTCATGATGGTCTTGAAGCCCGCGCCTTCGCGGCCGCCGATCAGATTGGCCGCCGGCACCCGGCACTGGTTGAAATAGACCGCGCTCACGGGCGAGCCCGCCTGCCCCATCTTGCGATAGGGCGCGCCGGTCGCAAGGCCTTGGCTGCTCCGCTCGACGATGAAAGCCGAGACGCCGGCTGCGCCTTTCGACTGCGGATCGGTTCGCGCCGTGACGGTGAAGACATCAGCGACGGGTGCGTTGGTGATGAAGCACTTCTCGCCGTCGAGAACATAGTGATCGCCGTCGCGGCGGGCGATGGTCCGCACGTTCGAGGCCTCGGAGCCGGCGTCGGGCTCGGTCACCGCGAGGCAGCCGGTCCACTCGCCGCTGGCAAGGCGCGGCAGATAGGTCTGCTTCTGCTGCTCGGTGCCGTCGGCGACAATGCCCTCCGAACCGATGCCGGTGTTGGTGCCGACACGGGCGCGAAAGGCGACCGAACATTGCGACAGCTCGAACGCGGCAAGGACGAGCTCCTCAGTCGTGAGCCCGGCCCCGCCATAGGCCTCGGGGATGCTCCAGCCGAAGAAGCCTTCCTCGCGCATGGTGGCGACGATGTCGGCAGGCACCTCATCGCAGCTTTCGACGCGCGCCTCGGCCGGAATGGCGATGTCGCGGACGAAGCGGCGGACACGCTCCAGCAAGGCCTCGAAGGCGGCGGGTTCACGGATCATGGCAGGAGCCTTCCGATCGATCTCATTCCTGGAGCGCCTCCTCGCGCCTGGCACGGATCGTCGGCAGCATGATCAGGAGAACCGCGATGGCAGCGGCAGCCAGCAGGCTCGCCGAGAGCGGAGACGTGAGCAGCACGGTGGCATCGCCCCGCGACAGCACCATGGCGCGGCGGAAGTTCTCCTCGATGGCCGGACCCAGCACCAGGCCCAGCAGCAGCGGCGCCGCCGGCAGTTGCAGCTTGATCAGGATATAGCCGAACACGCAGAACACGGCGGCCTCATAGACCTCGAACGTTCCGCTGTTGATGGAATAGACGCCGATCGAGCAGAACACCATGATCGCGGGGAATAGATAGCGATAGGGAATGGTGAGCAGCTTCACCCACAGCCCGACCAGCGGAAGGTTGAGGATCAGCAGCATCAGGTTGCCGACCCACATCGAGGCGATCAGGCCCCAGAACAGGGTCGGGTTCTTCGTCATCACCTCCGGGCCCGGATGGATGTTGTGGATGTTCATGGCACCGACCATCAGCGCCATCACGACGTTGGAGGGAACGCCAAGGGTCAACAATGGAATGAACGAGGTCTGGGCGCCGGCATTGTTCGCGGATTCCGGGCCCGCCACGCCCTCGATGGCGCCCTTGCCGAACTGTTCGGGATGGCGCGACAGCTTCTTCTCCAGCGTATAGGACGCAAAGGACGACAGCACCGCGCCGCCGCCGGGCAGAACGCCGAGTAGCGTGCCGAGCGCCGTGCCGCGCAGCATCGCCGGCACCATGCGGCGGAAGTCGTCGCGGGTCGGAAACAAATTGGTGATCTTCTGCGTCACCAGCGACAGCTTGTCGTCCTGCTCGAGATTCTTGACGATCTCGGCGAAGCCGAAGATGCCCATCGCCAATGGTACGAAATCGAGGCCGTCGAACAGTTGCGGAATGCCGAACGCAAAACGCTGGCTGCCGCTGTTGAGGTCAGTACCGACGAGGCTCAGGAGCATGCCGAGCACGACCATGCCGATACCCTCGATGAAGGGGCCGCTCGACAGCACCGAGGCGAGAATCAGGCCCAGGATCATCAGCGCGAAGAATTCCTTGGGGCCGAACAGCAGCGCGGTCGCAGTCAGCGGGCCTGCGAGCGCCGCAAGAGCGAGCGTCGCCACACAGCCGGCGAAGAACGAGCCGATCGCCGCGGTCGCGAGCGCCACGCCCGCGCGGCCCTGTTTGGCCATCTGGTAGCCGTCGATCGTGGTCACGACCGACGAGGATTCGCCGGGCAGATTGACCACGATGGCCGTGGTCGAGCCGCCATATTGCGCGCCGTAATAGATGCCGGCGAGCATGATCAGCGCGGCGTCCGGTTGCAGCGCGTAGGTGATCGGCAGCAGCATCGCGATGGTCGCGAGCGGGCCGAGACCGGGAAGCACGCCGATCAGGGTGCCGAGCAGGCAGCCGAAGAAGGCATAGAGCAGATTGGCGGGCTGGGCTGCCGTCGCAAAGCCGATCGCCAGATTGTGGAAGAGATCCATCGATCGGCCCCGCTCAGTTGAGGAATGACGGCCAGACGGGCAGTTGCAACCCGAGCCCGTAGACGAAAACGGCGAGGCACAGCGCGATCAGCACCACCGCGTTCGCGAGCGCGCCGGTCCAGGTGAACTCGGGGCTGGCCTTGCTCGACACCATGATCAGGACGAACAGGGCGCCGACCAGACCGAGCGGAAACAGCAGCGCGCCGAACAGAACCACGGAGCCGGTGATCCAGGCGAGCCCCTTGAGATCCCACTGCCGCAGCGCCTGCGCCTCCGCGGCCGGCTTCACCGCACTGACGATCACGACGAGACCAATGACGGCGAGTACGATCGCGAGCAGGCGCGGGAAATAGCCCGGCCCCATCTTCGCGGCCGTGCCTGCGGGATATTGTAACGCCGTCACGAAGAAGAAGATTGCGAAGGCGAGAAACAGGGCGCCGGACGCGAAAGCCCTTTGATTGCGGATCGCCAATCCCTTCATCGCGGTTCTCCGTTCTCGTCCTTCGCGGAGCCCTCC
>Ga0081540_1003280_pt1 | contig 12867 bp, 11 predicted proteins | sample TabmetS2T1R1_FD_71024 | JGI IMG/M metagenome (GOLD analysis project Ga0081540, IMG submission 71024) | Tabebuia heterophylla rhizosphere microbial communities from the University of Puerto Rico - S2T1R1 | ecosystem: Host-associated > Plants > Roots > Rhizosphere ... | reverse complement strand
CCTTTCCCCCTCTCCCGCTTGCGGGAGAGGGGGAAAGCCGGTGCTACTTCGATTCGGGCTGATTGATCTCGTCGAGAAAGTCGACCGCGCGGCGCAGATGCGGAATCACGATCGATCCGCCGACGACGAGGCCGACGCTGAAGATCTCGAAGAACTCGTCCTCGGTGACGCCGGCGTCCTTGCATTGCGCGACGTGATAGCTGATGCAGTCGTCGCAGCGCAGGACGAGCGACGCGACCAGGCCGAGCATCTCCTTCGTCTTCACGTCGAGCGCGCCGTTCTGGTACGTCTGCGTGTCGAGGGCGAAGAAGCGGCGCACGACCTGGTTGTCGTGGCCGAGGATGCGCTCGTTCATGCGCTTCCTGAATTTCGTGAAATCGTCGACGCGGCTCACGCGGACGTCTCCCCGCCGTTCGGAAGGCCGAGCAATTCGCCGAGGCGCCCACTCCGCTCGGCCGCAACGAGATCCTCGTAGCCGCCGACGTAGGCGCCGTTGACGAAGATCTGCGGCACGCTGCGGCGACCGCCGCTGCGCTCGAGCATTTCGGCGAGCTTCGCCGGGTCGCGGTCGATGCGGACCTCGCTGTAATCGCACCCCCGGCTCTTCAGAAAGTTCTTGGCGGCGACGCAATAACCGCAAAAACCCGTCGTGTAGATTTCAGCCTGGGGCATCGATGTTTCGTTCACTCGTCCGGACCGGCCGCAGATTGGGGGTGCCGCGTCCGGAACGCAAGAGAACGCCGCGCAAAGCGCCCTCTCGAAGCGCGTTCTGCCGATGAATGGCGGCTGAGGCGAAGTACAGACAGGCGCCGACGAAAGCGGGCTCCGCTGGCGGGCGAACTCGGCGCGCGCTATGGTGTCCGAGGACCGTCCCACGCGTTCCCGCCATGCCTTCCCTGCGCGCACTTCCCCTCCTCGCGGCGGCCTGCCTCAGCAGCCTCGCCGGCGCCCGCGACGTCGACGTCAAGCTGCCCGACATCGGAAGCTCGGCCGGTTCCGTCATGTCGCCGCAGGACCAGCGCGATTACGGCGCGAGCGTGCTGCACGAGCTGCGCTCCTACGGCATGGTGCTCGACGACGCGCTGCTCGACGAATACGTCAACGCGCTGGGCTACCGGCTCGTGGCGAACAGCGAGCGGCCCGATCTTCCGTTCGTGTTCTTCGTCATGCGCGACAAGGAGATCAACGCGTTCGCGGTGCCGGGCGGCTACATCGCGGCGAACGCGGGGCTCATCATCAACATGTCGCGCGAGGACGAGCTCGCGGCGGTGCTCGCGCACGAGATCTCGCACATCACGCAGCAGCATCTGTTCCGTGCGTACGAGGACATGAAGAAGATGTCGCTGCCGACCGTGCTGGCGATGCTCGGCGTGCTGATCGCGAGCTCGCACTCGCGCGACGACACCGGCACCGCGGCGATCATGACCGGCACGTCGCTGATGCAGCAGCGCCAGATCAACTTCACGCGCCACGACGAAGCCGAAGCCGACCGCGTCGGCATCCAGACGATGGCGCGCGCCGGCTACGATCCGCTCGCGATGGCCGATACGTTCGCGACGCTGCAGCGCGTGATGCGCGTCAACGGCGTCGACGTGCCGGAGTTCCTGATGGATCACCCGGTCGACACCTCGCGCATCGCCGACGCGAAGGCGCGCGCGGAGCATCTGACCTGCTCGACCGTGCCGTCGGCGCCGCAGCCGCAGGAGCGCGCGGCGCAAGGCCCCTTGAACCTCAACCTGCCGGTGCCGAGGGCGACCGAGATCGCGCCGGAAAACACCAGCGAGACGAGCGCCGTCGCGGCGAGCGAGGCGGCCACGGTGTCGGTCGAGAAGCGCGGCCGCAACGGTGCGCTGCCGCGCGTGTCGGTCACCGCGTGCGGTCTGCACAGCGTCGCGCAGGAAACGTATTTCGAGCTCATGCGCGAGCGCGCCCGCGTGCTCGTGTCCGACACGCCTTCGATGGTGCGCGCGTACTACGCCGACAATTTCACGCGCGACTCCGCGTTCGACACCGTCGCCAATCGCTACGGCTATGCGCTCGCCGAAACGCGTTCGGGCGAAGCAGGCAAGGCGGTCGGCGAGCTGCGCAAGCTCGTGGCGCGCGAGCCCGCCTCGTCGGTGCTGCGCCTCGCGCTCGCCGATGCGCTCGACCAATCCGGCGCGAAGCAGGAATCGATCGACGTCTACGAGCAGCTCGGCACCGACTATCCGGGCAACCGCGCAGTGGCGCTGAGCTACGCCGACGCGCTGATGGCACACGCGAACGTCAAGGACGCGCGCCACGCGCAGTCGCTTCTGCGTCCGCTCGTCGAACGCTATGCAACCGATCCCGACATCCAGAAGAGCTACGGCCGCGCCTGTCAGCTCGCGGGCGACAAGGTGCGCGCGAGCGAAGCCTACGCCGAAGCGGCATACCTCAACGGCCACGCCGAGGACGCGCTGAATCAGCTCAAGGCGCTTTCGAAGCAGCCCGATCTCACGTTCTATCAGCGCTCGCGCGTCGACGCGCGGATCACACAGTTGACGCCCGAGGTGCTGGCGCTGCGCAAGCGCGGATCGAAGGATGCGGAGTCGCCGGATTCGCTCGTTCTCGGCATCCGCCACCGGCCCTGAGGCGCCTCCGCGGCACCGGAAGCAATATTCCTGTAATATTGTCTTCTCGATTCTGCGGGCTCGATATCGAATTCACCCCGCGATTTCGCCGCCCATGTCATTCAGCCGTAACAAAACACGGCTGCAATAACGACGTCATAAAACGCCCTTCCGGCGTCGAGCGGTGACCCCTGTGCAAAAACACATCCTGATTGTCGAAGACGAAAGCTCGATCCGGGACATGGTCGCTTTCGCGCTGCGCAAGGCCGGCATGGAGGCGATGCACGCGGCCGACGCGCGCGCCGCGCAGAGCGTCATCGGCGAGCGCGTTCCCGACCTGATCCTGCTCGACTGGATGCTGCCCGGCATGAGCGGCATCGATCTCGCGCGACGCCTGCGCAAGGACGATCTCACGCGCGAGGTGCCGATCATCATGCTGACCGCGCGCGGCGAGGAAACCGATCGCGTCAGCGGGCTCGATGCCGGCGTCGACGATTACGTCGTGAAACCGTTCTCGACGCGCGAGCTGCTCGCGCGCATCCGCGCGGTCATGCGCCGCACGCACGGCGAGGACGCCGACGGCGTCGTCGAGCTCGGCGGCCTGCGCATCGACAGCGCTGCGCACCGTGTCTTCTGCGGCGATGCGCCGGTGCACATCGGTCCGACCGAATATCGCCTGCTGCATTTCTTCATGACGCACGCCGAGCGCGTCTACACGCGCAGCCAGTTGCTCGATCACGTCTGGGGCGGCGGCGTCTACGTCGAGGAGCGCACGGTCGACGTGCACATCCGGCGCCTGCGCAAGACGCTGGAGCCGCTCGGCAAGGACGGCCTCGTGCAGACCGTGCGCGGCGCCGGCTACCGTTTTTCAACGAGCGTGTGAGCGCGCGTCGAACGCCGACGGCGTGGCTTCACGGCGGAACCTGAGATGGGCTCGCGACTGTCGCGCGCATGGCGGAACGCGCTCTGGCGCCTCGCGCTCGCGTCGGCGATCGCGCTCGTCGCCGGCTGGTTCCTGCACGCGATTCCCGCGGCGCTGCTGATCGTCGCCGCGATCTGGCTCGGGCTCGGCGCGTATCGCCTGTTCGACTTCGGGCGCTGGCTCGAAAGCGGACGCCGGCCGCCGCTGGCGACGGGATCGGGATTCTGGGCCGAGCTGCAATATCTCGTCTCGCGACGGCGCCAGGCTTCGTTCACCGAGAAGCGGCATCTCGTCGGATTGCTGCGCGCGTTCCGCGACGCCGCGGCGGCGTTGCCGGACGCCGTCGTCGCGCTCGACGGCGATCATCGCATCCAGTGGTTCAACTCGGCCGCGCGCACGCTGCTCGGCCTCAAGTATCCGGAGGACGTCGGCGGGCACGTCACGAATCTCCTGCGCGCGCCGCGCATTGTCGACTGGCTGCGCGTGGGCGGCGTCGACACGCTGACCGACCTGCCCTCGCCGGGCGACGAAGGCGTCCGGCTCAACCTGCGCCTGATCCGCTACGCCAGCGACCGCTCGCTGCTGATCGCGCGCGACGTGAGCCAGCTCATGCGCCTCGAGCAGGTGCGGCGCGACTTCGTCGCGAACGTCTCGCACGAGCTGCGCACGCCGCTGACGGTCGTGCACGGCTACCTCGACCTGATCGAGCCCGAGCAGATGCAGGAGTACGAGCCGATCCTGCGCGAGCTGCGCAACCAGTCGCGGCGCATGACGCAGATCGTCGAGGACCTGCTCACGCTGTCGCGCCTCGAAGCGCAGAACGAGATCCCGTCCGAGCGCATCGTCATGCGGCCGCTGATCGAGGCGCTGCGCCGCGAAGCGTCGGCGCTGAGCCTCGGGCAGCACACGGTCGTCGTCGAGATCAAGGGCACGCACGATCTGCGCGGCTCGATCAAGGATCTGCACAGCGCGTTCTCGAATCTCGTCAGCAACGCGGTGCGCTACACGCCGCCCGGCGGTCGCATCACGCTGCGCTGGGAAAGCGACGCGAACGGCGGCCGTCTCTCGGTGATCGACACCGGTCAGGGCATTCCGGCGCAGCATTTGCCGCGGCTGACCGAGCGCTTCTATCGCGTCTCGACGAGCCGCTCGCGCGAAACCGGCGGCACGGGCCTCGGGCTCTCGATCGTCAAGCACGTGCTGCAGCTCCATCAGGGCCGGCTCGAGATCGCGAGCGAGCTCGGCGTAGGCAGCACGTTCTCCTGCGTGTTCGGAGCGGAACGCCTTCTCGAGCCGCAGGCGGTCGCGGAGATGTCGTGAACCGGCGTTGTCGCCGCACCGGCGCGCCGTGGCTGCTGACGTTCGTCCTCGGCGTGCTGTCGGCCGTCCCCGCGCAGGCCGTGCCGCAGGACCCCGTGGCGGGCACGCTGACGATCGTCGGCTCGGACACGCTCAGCACGCTCGTGCTGCGCTGGGTCGGCGCGTTTCGCGCGCAGCATCCGGCCGTGCTCGCGCAGTTGCAGACGCCGGGCTCGGCCAGCGCGCCGACGGCGCTGCTCGAAGGCGCGGCCGACCTCGGCGCCATGAGCCGGCCGATGAACGCGCGGGAAGCCGCGGCGTTCGACCGGCGCTACGGCTACGCGCCGACCGGCCTCGTCGTGGCGCACGATGCGATCGTGGTCTTCGTGCACCCGGACAACCCGCTGACCTCGATCACGCGCCGCGAGCTCGACGCGATCTATTCGGACACGCTGCGCTGCGGTGCCGCGGCGCCGGTCACCCGCTGGGAGGCGCTGGGACCGGACGAACCGAGCGCGGCAGGGACACGGATCCTGGCCACCGGGCGCAACAACGCCTCGGGCACCAGCGAGTTCTTCCGCGAGCAGGTGCTCTGCGGCGGCGCCTATCGGGCCGACGTCGTCGTCTGGCCGGGTCATGGCGCCACCGTGGCCGCCGTGGCCGGCAACCGCGAGGCCATCGGCTATGCCGGCATCGGCTACGTCAACGGACTCGTGAAGCCGCTCGCGTTCGCCCGGGACGATAGTGCGCCCGCCGTGGCGCCCGTCATGGAGAATGTCATGAACGGCGACTACGCTCTCTCGCGTCCGCTCTACCTCTACGTCAACCGCCCGCCGGACCGCGCCCCCGCGCCGCTCCCGGCGGCGTTTCTGGAGTACGTGCTGTCAGACGAAGCGCAGGCGCTCGTGGCCCAGGACGGCTTCCTGCCGCTCGGCGGCAGCGAGCGCGAGGCGCAGACACGCCTGATCCGTGCGAGGATGCCAAGCCCATGAACCGCGACGCCCTGCAGGATCTCAAGGATCCTGCGCTATACCTCAACCGCGAGCTCGCGCAGCTCGAGTTCAACTTCCGCGTACTCGCGCAAGCCCAGGATCCGCGCGTGCCGCTGCTCGAGCGGCTGCGCTACCTGTGCATCTCGTGCACGAACCTCGACGAGTTCTTCGAGGTGCGCGTCGCGGTCCTGAAGCAGCACAGCGAGCTCGGCGAGCTGCGGCCGGGTCCGGATGCGCTCGCGCCGAGCGACGTGCTCGGCCGCATCCGCGAGCGCGCGCTGACGCTCGTCGCCGCGCAGTACGACTTCTGGAATTCGAGCCTGCTTCCGGAGCTCGAGCGCGAAGGCGTCCGCTTTTCGAAGCGCGACACCTGGACGGTCAAGCAGAAGCGCTGGCTGCAGGGCTATTTCCGCAACGAGTGCCTGCCAGTGCTCTCGCCGCTCGGGCTCGATCCCGCGCACCCGTTCCCGCGCATCCTCAACAAGAGCCTCAACCTCGCCGTCGTGCTGAAAGGCCGCGACGCGTTCGGACGCGAAGGCCACATGGCGCTGCTGCGCGCACCGCGCTCGCTGCCGCGCATCATCCGGCTGCCGAGCGAAGTCGCCGAGGCGCCGTACGATTTCGTGTTCCTGTCGAGCATCCTGCACGAGTTCATGGACGAGCTCTTCCCGGGCATGGAAGTGAAGGGCTCCTACCAGTTCCGCGTCACGCGCAACTCCGAGCTCTTCGTCGACGAGGAGGAAGTCGAGAATCTCGCGCTCGCGCTCCGCGACGAGCTCAAGGGCCGCGGCTACGCGAAGCCCGTGCGGCTCGAAGTCGCCGACAACTGCCCGAAGAGCGTCGCCGAGCTTCTCGTGCAGAACTTCCAGCTCGCCGAGCAGGACGTGTTCCGCTGCGACGGCCCGGTCAACGTGAGCCGCATCACCGCGATATACGACCAGGTCGACCGCGCCGATCTCAAGTTCCCGCCGTTCGTGCCGCGCGTGCTGACGGCGGTCACCGAGGAACGCAACCTCTTCGACGCGATCCGCGAACGCGACATCCTGCTGCACCATCCGTTCGAATCGTTCAGCGCGGTGCTCGAGCTCGTGCGCCAGGCGAGCATGGATCCCGACGTGCTCGCGATCAAGCAGACGCTCTATCGCGTCGGCAACGATTCGCCCCTGGTCGACCAGCTCATCGAAGCCGCGCGTCAGGGCAAGGACGTGACCGTCGTCGTCGAGCTTCGCGCGCGCTTCGACGAGGAGGCGAACCTCAGGCTCGCGAACCGTCTGCAGGAAGCCGGCGTGCAGGTCGTCTACGGCATCGTCGGCTACAAGACGCACGCGAAGATGCTGCTGATCGTGCGCCGCGAGAAAGGCGCGCTGCGCCGCTACGCGCATCTTTCGACCGGCAACTACCACCAGGTCACCTCGCGCATCTACACCGACTTCGGGCTCATGACCGCGAATCCGGAAATCGGCGAAGACGCGCACCTGCTCTTCCTGCAGCTTTCCGGCCTCGGCCCCGTGATCAAGCTCAAGCGCCTGCTCCATTCGCCCTTCACGCTGCACAAGGGCCTCATGGAGAAGATCGAGCGCGAGATCGCGCACGCGCAGGCCGGCAAGCCGGCGCGCATCATCGCGAAGATGAATGCGCTCAACGAAGAAAGCGTCGTCGAAGTCCTCTACCGCGCCTCGCGCGCCGGCGTTTCGATCGAGCTGATCGTGCGCGGCGCGTGCACGCTGCGGCCCGGCATTCCGGGCGTATCGGAAAACATCCGCGTCCGCTCGATCGTCGGACGCTTCCTCGAGCACAGCCGCGTCTACTGGTTCCAGAACGACGACGCGCCGGAGATCTACTGCTCGAGCGCGGACTGGATGGAGCGCAATCTCCTGCGCCGCATCGAGACCTGCTTCCCCATCCTCGACACCAAGCTCGCGGCGCGCGTCTATGACGAGTCGCTCGCGAACTATCTCGACGACAATACGCAGGCGTGGCAGCTCGACGCGGACGGCACCTACACGCGGCTCACGCCGGGCGACGCCGCGCCGCACTCGGCGCAGCAGGCGTTGCTGGCGAAGTTCGCGGGCTAGCGATGCGCCGCCTTGCCTCCTCGTCGTTCCCGCGAAAGCGGGAACCTGGCGCCATTGCCTCGGCACGCGGACGGCGCCGGGGCCCTGCTTTCGCGGGGATGACGAACGTTCGCGTTCCCTGCGGCCCGCCCCCATGACCCACTCCCGCGCCGCAGCCGTGCGAGAATCCGTCATCTCCCCGCGGGAACGCAGCGTGACGGACGCGACCGGCATCGACATCCGCGACGGCGAGCTCCTTGCTGCCGTCGACCTCGGTTCCAACAGCTTCCATCTCGTCGTCGCCCGCTACGAGCACGGCGGCCTGCGCCTGATCGATCGCCTGCGCGACACGGTGCGCCTCGCGATGGGCCTGCGGCCCGATCGCAGCCTCGATCCCGAGCGGCGCGAGCGCGCGCTCGAATGCCTCGCCCGCTTCGGCCAGCGCCTGCGCGCGCTGCCGTCGGAACGCGTGCGCGCGGTCGCGACGAACACGGTGCGCCAGCTCGCCAATCCGCAGACGTTCCTGCTGCCCGCCGAAACGGCGCTCGGCCATCCGATCGAAGTCGTGTCGGGCCGCGAGGAAGCGCGCCTCATCTATCTCGGTGTCGCGCACGGCATGCCGCAGTCGCGCCAGCGCCGGCTGGTCATCGACATCGGCGGCGGCAGCACCGAGTTCATCATCGGACAAGGCTTCGAAGCGCTCGAAACCGAAAGCGTGCAGATGGGCTGCATCGCGTCGACGCTGCGCTTCTTCGGCGACGGCAAGATCTCGGCCAAGCGCTGGCGCCAGGCACAGACCGAGATCGCGGTCGAGCTGCAGCAGTTCGCCGCCGACTACCGCTCGCGCGGCTGGGGCGAAGCGATCGGCTCGTCGGGCACCGCGCGCGCGATCGGCAACATCGTGCAGGCCAACGGCTGGTGCGAGCAGGGTATCAGCGCGAGCGCGATGGCGCGCCTGCGCGACGCGCTGATCGAGGCCGGCAGCATGGAGAACATCCGCCTCCAGGGACTCGCCGAAGAGCGCGTGCCGGTGATCGCCGGCGGTGTCGCGATTCTCGAAGCCGCGTTCGCGACGTTCGCGCTCGAACAGATGAGCGTGTGCGAGACCGCGATGCGCGAGGGTCTGCTTTACGACATGGTCGGGCGCGCGCTGCATGCGGACCCGCGTTCGGCGAGCGTCGCCACGCTCGCGACGCGCTACGGCGTCGATCGCGCGCAGGCCGCACGCGTGCATCACGCCGCGATGGTGCTGTTCGACCAGGTGGCCGACGCCTGGCAGCTCGGTGCGCTCGATCGCGATCTGCTCGGCTGGTGCGCCGACATCCACGAAATCGGTCTTGCGATCGCGCACAGCCTGCACCACCTGCACGGCGCGTACATCGTCGCGCATTCCGATCTCGCCGGCTTCAGTCGCCAGGGCCAGCAGGCGCTCGCGGCGATCATCCGCTCGCACCGGCGCAAGCCCGATCGCGAAAGCCTCGACGCGCTGCCCGAGCGGCTGTGCCGCACCGCGCGCCGGCTGACGGCGCTGCTCCGCCTCGCCGCGCTGCTTTCGCGCAGCCGGACGACCGATCCGTTGCCGCAGCTCCATGCGAGCGCCGACGACAAGCTGATCCGGCTCGAGCTCCCCGCGAGCTGGCTCGACCAGCATCCGCTGACACGCGCCGATCTCGAGCAGGAAGTCAGCTTCTTCAAGATCCTCGACCTCAAGCTGCAGGTGCGCAGCCCCGAGCGCGTCGCCGCCTAGCCTTGCGAGCACGCCATGACGGCGGCGCCGTCATTGCCTATCATTCGCGCACCGTCTCGAACCGGAGAGCTCCATGTTGAAGCGTGCCCTGCTGACGTTCGTCCTGTTGCTGCCCGCCCTGGCCTTCGCGCAGGCCACGAACGCGCCCGCGAAGCCCGCCGCGAAAGCGCCGGCGAAAACCGCGCCCGCGAAGCCGAAGACGGCCGAAGCGCCGGTCGCCGAGGCGGACAAGGCGGTCGCGTCGAAAGTGCTGATCAAGACGAGCCTCGGCGACATGACGGTCGAGCTCTATCCGGACAAGGCGCCGAAATCCGTCGAGAATTTCCTCGCCTACGTCAACAGCGGCTTCTACGACGGCACGATCTTCCATCGCGTCATCGACAACTTCATGATCCAGGGCGGCGGCTTCACGCGCGACCTGCGCCAGAAACCGACGCGTCCGGCGATTCAGAACGAAGCGAAGAACGGCCTCAGCAACACGCGCGGCACGCTCGCGATGGCGCGCACCGGCGATCCGAACTCGGCGACCGCGCAGTTCTTCGTCAACGTCGTCGACAACCCGCGGCTCGACTACACGAGCGACCAGAACGGCGCGACGTGGGGCTACGCGGTGTTCGGCAAGGTCGTTTCGGGCCTCGACGTGGTCGACAAGATCAAGGCCGTGCCGACCGGCGCGCAAGGCCCGTTCAAGAGCGACGTGCCGACGACGCCGGTCGTCATCGAGAAGATCAGCGTGGTGAAGTGACGCAGCGCAATCGTCGCGGCGACGCCCGGCCATCCGCCGGACGCCGCCGCCGCTGGCGATGACGACGCTCTTCATCTCCGACCTGCACCTCGACGCGAGCCGGCCGCACATCACGCGGCTCTTCGTCGAGTTCGTTGCGAACGAAGCGTCCGCGGCGAGCGCGCTGTACATCCTCGGCGATCTCTTCGAAGCGTGGATCGGCGACGACGCGCTAGGCGAGGTCGGCGATACCGTCGCCGACGCGCTGGCCGCGCTGCACGCGCTCGGCGTGCCGTCGTTCTTCATTCACGGGAATCGCGATTTCCTGCTCGGCGATGCGTATGCGCGGCGGGCGCGGATGACGTTGCTGCCGGATCCGTCGATCGTGCGGATCGAGAACGAGGACGTAGTGCTGATGCACGGCGACACGCTGTGTACCGACGATGCGCCGTATCAGAAGTTCCGCGCGGAGACACGTACGCCCGGGTGGCAGCGCGCGTTCCTGTCCCGCCCCGTCGAAGAGCGCGCAAAGTTCGCCGAACAGGCGCGAGCGGAGAGCCGGCGATACACGCGGTCCGTCGCGGATGCGATCACGGACGTGAACACGGATGCGGTCGATGCGGCGTTCCGCGCGCACGGCGTGAGGCGCATCGTCCATGGCCACACGCACCGCCCGGCGCGGCACGAGCTCAACGTCGGCGCGAATTCGGCCGAGCGCATCGTGCTCGGCGACTGGTACGAGCAGGGCAGCGTGCTGCGCGTCGCTTCGGAACACATCGAGCTGACGGCGCTCTGAGCGGTCACCTATCTCGCCCCGGACACCAACTCTCGTTTGAGATGCCTGCCGACTCTCTCGCCGAGGCTGCGCCGGCCTGCTACTTGGCGACCGTTTTTTGCGCTCCCGATAGCGCTTGACGAATGCCATTCTTGTAGACGATGGCTATGTAATACCAGTATGTCCGGCCTTTCACGGCTGCGGAGTCACGCCACTGGTATTTCACCGGTCCCCTGCCGTTGTCGATCACCGGTATGGTCTGCAGACTCAAGAGCGTGAACGGTCCATCCGGCGAATCGCCTCGGAATACCTGATAGCCGTATACGTTGCCTTGCTGTGCGACCGTCCATTTCAACAGAGGTCCCTCGCCCGGCGGCTCCGCCTGCGTCTTCAGTGGGGGAGGTGACGCCTCGTCGTTTGCTTTCCGCAATGAAGATTTCGACTTGGGTGCTTCCGGCGACGCCGCACCCCTCAATTCGGGTGCGGGCTTTCCTCCGAGGACGCCCCAAATCGTCAGGGCCAAATGCCTGCCCCGATCGGGCAGAGGCACATCCAAGTCCGTTCTGAAGAATCCGGGAGCCTGGGAATCGGCCACGTGGATACGCAATGCACGGCAGCCATGCCGCGTCGGGTCGCAATCGGCACTATCGAAGGTGGCGGCGAAGTCCTTGGCCGTGACTGCGCCGATCTTGAAATCGCGACCTTCCCGATCGATCAATGGCAAGGTCAAGGTGCGCGAGGGTTGCCACGGAATCGAGCCGAACCAATACGGATTCATCTGCGGCCCGACGTCGCCGAGGACATTGCCTGTCGCTTCGACCCATACCTGCTTCTGCTGCGCCGTGTCGATGGCGAGCTTGATCACCTCATCGAACAGGCCCCAAGGCGCGTCCTCGTCGATCTCTGCGATCAGCGTGCGCGAATCCGCCCCGATCTTCGTGCGCAGGAACCTCGGACCGGAAAGGATCTTCTCGATACGAACGTCCTTCGTCAGGCTGCTCGTCAATTCGACGGATCTTGTGACGGGTCCCTTGGTTACGGCAACGTCGCCAAAATCGATCCTCGGACGCGGGTTGTCCAGCGGCGACATGACGAAGCCTTGCGCATGGGCGAGCACCGGCGGCTCTTCCGTGCCTTCGACGCGGAAGCTCGACGTGATGACGCCGGCCATGTTGTCGGTCGGGATTCGGGCCGCCACCTTCGCGCTCGAATGAGGAGGCAGTTTCAGGCTCGCCGGTTCGACTGTGTTTCCTGGACTTACGGGCCGCACCGAGAGAGAAATGGGTTTCGAGCCGACATTTTCCAAAGTGAACGAGCAGTTCGCGACCGAAAACGCGTACACCTCGCCGAAGCTGCAATCGGTAACCTTCACCACGTTGTCGGCGATCGCCGGCGCGGCTGCATGAGCGGAAACAGCAGGCAGGAAAAACAACGCCACCAACCGAACAAACGCAGCGCGAACACAACTCGACGACATCATCGCATTCCAATCGAATCTAGAGGGAGGCCGTGCTTCGCGCCGCTGTTTTCTTGTCCTTGCGGTCTTGATGGACAGATACCCATCTGACGTCCTGCTGCGCGAGGCACACGCAAAAAAAGAAACCCGACTTGCGTCGGGCTTCTTTTACAACACTGGCTTGAGACCGATTAGTCGATTTCGAAGCTCTGCAGCTCGACCGGATACGGCGGATTTATCGTAACGTTCGACGGACCTTCAGCACCCGCCCCGCCCGCCGCCGCATGTCCGAAGCCCGGATCGAAAA
>Ga0081540_1003279_pt1 | contig 12870 bp, 13 predicted proteins | sample TabmetS2T1R1_FD_71024 | JGI IMG/M metagenome (GOLD analysis project Ga0081540, IMG submission 71024) | Tabebuia heterophylla rhizosphere microbial communities from the University of Puerto Rico - S2T1R1 | ecosystem: Host-associated > Plants > Roots > Rhizosphere ... | reverse complement strand
CGGCCAGCGGCGGGGCCTGCACACCCAGCGCTGGAGTGACTATTTTTCAAAGCGATTTCGCGAATGCCTCGACCGGCTGGCGCTGCTCTACGGGTTCGCGACGGAGCACCCGGTTCCCGTCAAAACCCTCCCGCGCTGAATCGCAGAGGCTGCACGACATCGTAGGCAGCCTTGCTTAGCGGTACGGCGTAGTCGACGGTCAATGCGCCGAACGGCGAGGCCCAAGTCAGGCCTGCGCCGATCGACGAGCGAACAACATTCTTGTTGGCGACCTGAAGCGATGCCGTCGATCCGCTGTAGCGAAATACGCTGCCGGCGTCGACGAAGGCCGTGGCTCTGAGACCGTATTCGTTGGGTACACCGGGAATCGCGCTCTGAAGCTCGGCGGTCGTTGCCCAATACGCGCTGCCGCCGACATTATCCATCGTGGTGCCCGGCGTCAGGTCACGCGGGCCGAATCCGTTGGGGGCAAATCCACGCACCATGGTCGGGCCGCCGAAGAAATTGTTCATCAGCGGCACCTGCTGGCCGCCCCAACCGGTCACGTAGCCGCCCTGGGCGCGAACCATGCCGACCAGGTCGCTGCTAAGCGATTTGTAGTAGCGCACGTCTTCCGTCGTCTTCAGAAATTTTACGTCGCCACCAAGTCCCGCCAGATCCTGGCTGAGCTGCGACCTGATTCCGCTGGTCGGGCTCTTTGTGTTGTCCAGTGTGCTGTAGGTCGTCGTACTGCCGGGCGCGGAGACCCAGGTCGGGCCAGCTGCAGCCGCCTGCCGGACAGCCAGAGAGGGCGTCAGGCCCGAAGCGTTCGGCGAAAGCGTGATGTTCTGGTTGTAGATCGAGTAACGCCACTGCACGCCAATTTCCTCGGTAATCGGCGTACCGAACTGCAGCCTCGCACCATAGGTGGTGCTGCCATAGGATTGGTAGCTGTTGGCGTCATTCTGGCGGCCGAAGAGTTCGATTCCGGCCGCGACCTTGGTGCCGAGAAAATAGGGTTCGGACGCGGCCAGGTTGATGCCGCGCGCATACTGGCCGTAGGTGAAGGTAGCCTGGACGTTCTTGCCCGTGCCATAGAAATTGCGTTCGCCCACTTTGACCTCGACGAGCGCGCCGTCGACGGTCGAGTAACCGCCGGCGACGTTGAAATCGCCGGTCGCCTGGTCCACAGCCTCGACATCGAGGATGACATGGTCCGGTGCCGAGCCCGGCCTGTTCGATATCTTCACCGTTTTGAAGTAGTTCAGATTCTTCAGGCGCCGTTCGGCTCGGTCTATCAGGGTCTTGTTGTAAGCGTCGCCTTCAGCGATGTCGAATTCGCGTCGGATCACGTATTCGCGGGTGCGCGTGTTGCCATGAATTTCAATCCGTTCGACATAGGTGCGAGGACCCTGTTCGATCACGAAGGCCACGTCGATACGTTGCGCGGCGGCGTCGCGAGTGAGCTGAGGGGTCGCCTGAGCAAAGGGATAGCCAAGCTTTGCCATTTCGATCGCCAGCAGCTCGATGGTCTTGTCCAGGGCGTTGCCGTCGAACAGCGCGCCCGGGTGCGCAGTGGGGAGCGCACGAAGCTTGTCGCAATCCATGCCTGGAACGTTGCAGGTGACGCTGACTTCCCGGAAGTGATAGAGCGGGCCTTCGTCAATTGCGAAGCTCAGCGCAAAACCCTTCGCCGCCGGATCATACTCGGCCTTTGCCGATGAGACGTTGACATCGGCATAACCCTTGCTGCGATAGTAAAGCCGCAGCTGTTCCTGGTCTTGCGCGATGCGATCGGGATCGTAGACGTCACCGCCGGTCAGAAAACTCAGCATATGGGTGGCGGAGGTCTTGATCACGGCGCTGAGCTGCCGTTTGCCGAAGGCCTTGTTGCCGGTGAAGTCGATCTGCCGAACCGGAGTTTTTGCTCCCTCCGTGATGGCATAGATGAGGTCGACCCGGCCATTGCCGCAGTCAATGATTTGGGGATCGACGCGGACCTCGGAGCGGCCGGCGCGCCGGTATGCCTCGATGATGCGGCCGACGTCGGTCTGCACCGTGGCGCGTTGCAGCGAGCCGCGCGGCTTCGCTTCGACGGCGGCGGCAAGGTCGGTGTCCTTGATCTTCTTGTTGCCTTCGAATGCGACTCGGTCGAGCACAGGCGCTTCGGACAGATGCACTACAAGCCGCTCGCCGGAGCGCTCGATGGCAACCTTGTCGAACAGGCCCGTTGCAATCAGCGCTTTCAACGCGGCATCACGCGCGGCGTCGTCGAAATGCCCGTCGGGCGTTGCGTGAAAGTAGGAGCGTACGGTCTCGGCATCGACGCGGCGGTTGCCTTCGACGATGACCGATTCCGGCGACGGTGGTGCAGTTTCAGCTGCGACAGGTGTTACGAAAATCAACCCGAGGGCGCCGGCAAGTCGACAAGCGGTCAGCCCCGATCGAGACGACCGGTTGTATCGCGTGATGCGTCTGATCTTCACGTCCCGCCCGGACTCCTATTGACCGGCTGCGATCGAATTGCTCGCGCGGGGCAAAATAATGTCTGGGAAAAGGTGAGTTGCGGGCGATACGTCACAATTTAGACGCCTTCTCTTAATGCGCATTTTCTCAGAATTGTCGCAATGCACGCTTCATGCTTCGCCATCGAGAGAGTTCAAGACGCTCGTGCACCGAACCGTGCACGCGTCTACGCTCGCAGGAGCATCACATGCGTTATGCAGCTTTCGTTGCCGCCGCGCTCATACTGATTCAGCCAGCATATGCAGAGAAGACGCCGGAGGTCGATCCTCGCGCCTCGCTCGGCGTAGTCCAGCAATGGATCTATAATTACCGCGCCAAGCCGGACTATGCCCATGTCCCGGCCGCCGTGCGTGTGCTGTTTCATTCGCAGACGTTCAAGGAGCCGGAGAATGCCGGAATCTATCTCGGCTTTATCGCCGGTGCGATCGGCTCAAATCCGGCCAAGGCCGATCAGCTCATTGCCGGTTTCTTTCCCGTCCGGCCGGAAGACGAATGGGTGATCGTCCGCGCCATCGCCTATTCGGGGCTGCCCGACTGGAGAAACGTTCTGCGCCGGGTCGCCCCACGAATGCCGGGCCGACGGGTCATGATCGACAGCTATCTCGCGGGGAAGCTGCCGACCTTGACCGACATCCCGCTGGAGGAGATGAAGCCCGGCGTGATGGACAAGCTGCGCGGTGCCTTCACCAAGAATCCGTTCGCCAAGGATGAGCGGAAGCTGAACACGACGCTCACGTTTGCGAGCAACCAGGATCTGCTGGATACGCTGTGGGGTTACTATTTTGCGACCGGCTCGCATGCGCCTATCCAACGCATCATCCAGATGCTGCCGTGGAGCAAGAGCCGCGACACGGTTGACAAGCTGACGGTCGGAAGCATGGCGCGCTATACGCTCGCGAGCTACGCGATCCGCGATGCCAGCTTGCGCGAGTATCTCCGCAGCGAACTTGCCAGACAGCCGGCGGCGGTCAAGGCGCCGCTCGCCGAAGTGGTCGAGGCGGCGGACACGGTGCAGATCGCAGCCCTGCGCAAGGATGCGCTCGCCGCCGTGGATGAACTCAAGATCAAGGGCTCCGATAGCCGCCGCGACCTCAGCTTCTGGGGTCAGGTCGGCGTCGGCGCGGTCGCGCTCGGTTGCGTCTCTGCGGCTGCGCTAGGGCAGGTCGCGGTCGGCATTCCCTGCGTGATCGGCGGTTCGGCTTCGCAAGGGTTCCTGTCGTTCTGGGAAAAGCAGCAGTAATCCAGGACTAGAGCCTTATCGGTTCTGATTGAATCAGAACCGGGCTCTGGTCTTTTGTCTTGACGCGTTCTCTTCACGCGAACCGGGATCCACTTCGCTCGAAAACGCTATGGCCGCCGCGGTTCACTCCAGCCCGGCGCGGCGAAAGCCCTCGAGATAGTGCTCGCGATCGGCATCGTGCTTCCAAGGTAACTGCGTCGCGATCCAGGCGAGCGAAATATTGGGCTGGGTCCGGCGCAGCTCCGCAAGCGCGCTCCGGGCGAGTTCGATCTGGCCGGTCATGCCGGCCGCGACCGTCAGCACCCGATAGGCGCCGGTGAGGTCACCGCGCTGACGAGTCGCCTCGCGCGCCAGTGCAATCGCTTCCTGATAATTTCTTCCAACGAACTGGGCGTAGGCTGCAACGCCGTAGTAGATCGCGGAAGAGGGATCGCGCGGGCTCTGGCGGATGGCGCGTTGCGTCGCCGCATAGGCATCCGTCCATCGCCCGCTATAGCACAGCGCCAGGGCGTAGTAGCCCTGCGCCAGGGAGAAGTTCGGATTGAGCTGGAGCGCCAGCTCGAATTCGGCCAGCGAATGGTCGAGCCGGCGCGTGGAGAAATACACGCTGGCGAGGGCCGTATGCGCCCAGGCATCCTCGCTGTCGGCGGCGATCGCCGCCAATGCCGCTCGCTCGGCTATCGGCGCTGCGGTTGCAAGGTCAGTCCAGCCCAGATGCACGCCGAACATATGATTGGTCGCGAACAGGGCCAACGCCTGGCCGTAGTGCGGATCGATCGCAATCGCGCGTTCCAGCAGCGCCTGCGCGGCGAGGCTGTCATGCCGCGTCACCCGCCAGTGATGCGACAGTGCCCGCATCACCAGGTCCCACGCGTCCACGCTGTTGGGTGGCTTGCGCCGGCTGCGAAAGTTCTCCGCCGCGTAAATCTGCGGCTCGATCGCGGTGACGATGGCGTCGGTGATCTCGTCCTGCACGGCGAATACGTCGATCAGATCGCGGTCGTAATGCTCGGCCCAGATATGACTGCCGGTCGCTGTGTCATTGAGCTGCGCAGTGATGCGGACGCGATCGCCGCTCCTTCTCACGCTGCCTTCGACAACGTAGCGCACCCCGAGCTCGGCGGCGACCTGCCTCATGTGCACCGGCTTGCCCTTGTAGGTGAACGACGAGTTGCGCGCGATCACGAAGAACCAACGCAATTTTGACAGCGCGGTGATGACGTCTTCGCTGATTCCGTCGGAGAAATATTCCTGCTCGCGATCGCCGCTCATGTTGTCGAACGGCAATACGGCTATTGCCGGCCGGTCAGGCAGCGACAGTCCCGGACGCCGTTGTTCTGCTTCTACCGGCGAAGCGGCCTGTGCATCGCATGGTCCATTCACGGCGCCGACGAAGCGGATGCCCTTGCGCGGAATAGTGCGAATGAGCCGCTGTTCCTTGCCGTTGTCGCCGATCGCGCTTCGAGCGGCGTTGATCCGGCTGTCCAGCGTCGAGTCCGAGACGATCCGTCCTCCCCACACCAGCGCAATGAGATCGTCCCGGCTGACGACGCGGTCGCGGTGTTTTAACAGGTGAATCAGCAGGTCGAATACTTGCGGCTGCATCGCCACCAGATCGCCGCCACGGCGCAGCTCACGACGATCGGTATCCAGAATGTGATTATCGAAGTTGAATTTCACTTGCCCCATCGCATCTGTTCTCAAGAAACAATCAAGTCCATCTCATGAAGAGATCAAGCGTCAGGCAAAGTCCTGTCGCCGGTCCCCGTGCATGCTGTCAAAATCGAGAGCTGCAACCCATTGCCGGTCGCGGAGTCAATTTTCATGACGGAAACCCAAGTCATCAACCCGGCGATGCCGGGCAACCGGATGCTAAGATTCACTGCATTTTTGTTCGGTGGTGTGGCCTATCTCACATTTCTGTTCACGATTCTGTACGCCATCGGGTTCGTATCGGGGCTCGCCGTGCCGAAGACGATCGATACCGGCGCGAATTCCGGGATATTCGAGGCTATTATCGTCAATCTCGCCCTGATGTCGCTATTTGCAGTCCAACATAGCGTCATGGCGCGCAAATCGTTCAAACACTGGTGGACGCAGTTTATTCCGAAGTCTGTCGAGCGCAGCACCTATGTGCTTTGTGCAAGCCTGACGCTTCTGTTACTGTTCTGGCAATGGCGCCCGATACCGGCCGTGGTCTGGAATGTCCAGGAGCCCGAGATGGCCATGATGATCGCCACGCTGTCGTTCATTGGCTGGGTGATCGTGTTCACGAGCACCTTCCTGATCAATCATTTCGAGCTGTTCGGATTGCATCAGGTCGCCAACAATCTGGTAGGCCGCGAGATGCCGGCGCCCGTCTTCCGGACGCCGTTCTTCTACCGTTTTGTCCGGCATCCGATCTATCTCGGCTTCATCATCGCCTTCTGGGCGGCCCCGACGATGAGCGCGGGGCATCTGCTGTTCGCGGCGGTGACCACGGCCTACATCTTCGTCGGCATTATGCTGGAGGAGCGTGATCTCGTCGGCATGTTCGGCGACGAATATCGCCATTATCGGGAGCAGGTTTCGATGCTGTTCCCCTGGCGCCGAGCGAACTGACCACTTCTCAATTGTCTGTAAGGAGATGGAAGAATGATGAAACATACTGGGAGCTGTTTTTGCGGCGCGGTCGAGGTCCGGGTCACCGGCGCGCCGGAAGGAATGGGTTATTGCCATTGCCGTTCGTGCCGTTCGTGGTCCGGCGGACCGGTGAATGCGTTCACCCTGTGGAAGCCGGAAGCGGTGCAGATCACGGCGGGGGCGCAACATGTTGCGACCTTCGAGAAAACTCCGATGAGCCAGCGCAAGTACTGCGCGGAGTGCGGCGGTCACCTGATGACCAATCATCCGACGCTCGGGCTGGTCGATGTCTTCGCCGCAACTCTCCCGACACTTCCCTTCACGCCTGGCGTCCACGTCAATTACGCCGAGACGGTGCTACCGATGCGGGATGGGCTTCCCAAGCTGAAGGATTTTCCCGCCGAGCTTGGCGGTTCGGGTGAAATGATCACCGAGTAGGAAAAGACGGGGCCTGCGGCGCGGCGAACGTTGTTCGCGGCGCTTGCCGATCGATAAGACGCCGCTCGACTCCCGGACCAGACTGGGGCAGGCGGCTTTTTTTTGGAGTACCGTGGCGGTCCAGTCCAGGCCTGCAGCTTGGAGGCGAGGCCAATGCCCGGCCCCGCGTCCCGGCTCAAGAGCTATGTCAGCGGCAGGTCCCGCCCTGCAAAATCGGGGTTTGGCGTTACCCATCCGGTTCCGGTAAGAAAGCCTTGAAGTCGCGGCGAAAACCTTCATTTCGCCAGACAAGATAAACAAGAGGAAATGCCGGAGATGACCGCCAAGCCGCAATTGCCGGAGCGCATGCCCCGCGTAAAGGGCGAACCGACTGCGCTGGACGGTCTGCTGGTCGTCGACTTCACCCGGGTCGTTGCCGGCCCGGCCTGCACGCAAACGCTGGCCGATTTCGGCGCCGAAGTGATCAAGATCGAAAACCCCGACGGGGGTGACGATACCCGCCATTATGAACACGCGGAAATCGGTGGCGAGAGCGCGGCCTACCTCAGCCTCAATCGCAACAAGCGCGGTATCGCGCTTGATTTCAACAACCCTGCGGCGCTCGAAGTTGCACGCGAACTGATCGCGAAGGCGGATGTCGTGGTGGAGAATTTCTCCGGCGGCATAATGAAGAAGTTCGGTCTCGACTATGCCTCCGTCGCGGCGACCAATCCGAAGCTGATCTATTGCTCGATCTCGGCCTATGGCCGCAAGGGCGAGTTCGCCTTGCGTCCAGGTTTCGATCCGATCACGCAGGCCGAAAGCGGCTTCATGTCGCTGAACGGATTTCCGGATGGCGAGCCGGTGCGGACCGGTCCGCCGATCGTCGACATGGCGACGGGCATGTCGGCATGCAACGCGATCCTGCTAGCGCTGATCGCCCGCGACCGGCTCGGCCGCGGCCAGCAGGTCGAGGTCGCGCTGATCGACACCGCCGTGGCGATGACCGGTTTCTACGGCATGGCCTATCTGGTCAGCGGCGCGAATCCTGGCCGCTTCGGAAATTCGCCGAACGGCTCGCCCACCGTAGGCCTCTATCAGGCATCCGATGGGCCGCTTTACATGGCCTGCGCCAACGACCGCCTGTACCGCCGGCTCGTGGTGGACGTGCTCGATCGGCCGGACCTCGTCACCGATCCCGAGTTCGCCCACAGGAAAAACCGAACCGCCAACAAGGAAAAGTTGCGCGCCATCATCGCCGGTATCTTTGCCAGCGACAGCCTCGAGCACTGGATGGCAAAGATGAAGAAGGCCAACATACCGGTTGGCTATCTGCGCACGGTGGAAGAAGGCTTCAACGCGCCGGAAGTGCGCGACCGCCATCGCCTCAGCCGGATTGCGCATCCGACCGCGGGCACTGTCCCCAATATTGAAACGCCGCTGCAGATGAGCTTGACGCCGACCGTCGATCCCGTGGCGGCGCCGCTGCTCGGCGAGCATACCAGGGAAGTGCTCCAAAAGACCCTCGGCTATGATGAGCGACGTATCGCGGCGCTGGCCGAGGCGGGGGCTTTCGGGAAACCGGGCAATACGGCCTGAGCGGCGTCGATCAGGTTTGATGCATCTCGCAAACGAATAACATCCCTGCGTTTGCATGACGCCTAACTCGTTCAAAGCGGTAGCTTTTCCCGTTTGTCTGCGGTTAATGTGCCGGCAAAACGGGAGAGAAGCACCATGAACGACGGGACGCCCAGCCGGCCGACGAGGAATGTCGAACTCGGCGCCAGCGGCGAAGAATTCCAGAATCTCCACGAATTCGTTCGCAAAGCCCGTGCCCGGCTCAACCAGAATGCTTGGGACTATATCGTCGGTGCCTCGGAGACGGAGACCACCATGCGCCGCAACCGGATGGCGCTCGACGAGATCGCATTCCGGCCGCGGGTGCTGCGGAACGTCGCCCGGGTCGACGGGTCGACCGAGGTATTCGGCCGCCGCTTGCGCCTGCCGGTCATGATTGCGCCGGTCGGCGCGCTCGAGATTTTCGATCCCAATTCAGGCGCTGCCGTCGCGCGCGGCGCGGGACAGTTCGGCGCCGCCCACATGTTGAGTTCGGTGTCTGAACCGGGGCTTGAGGCTACTGCCAAGGCTGCGCCCGATGCATTGCGCATTTACCAGCTCTATGTCCGAGGCGATGACGCCTTTGTCGAAGACCTTGTCAGCCGCTCCATCGACAATGGCTATGCCGCGTTCTGCCTCACCGTCGATACCGCGCATTACAGCCGGCGCGAGCGTGATATCGCCAAGCGGTATGTCCGAGAAAGCCGCATCCGGGCCACCGGCGGCGACTTCCAGAAGGGGCTGGATTGGCGCACGGTAAAGCTGATCAAGGACAAGTATAAAATTCCGCTGGTGATCAAGGGGATTGCGACGGCGGAAGACGCGGCCATCGCGCTCGATCATGGCGTGGATTGGATCTATGTGTCGAACCATGGCGGCCGCCAGCTCGACCATGGACGAGGGTCCATGCACGTCTTGCCGGAAATCGTCGCCGCCGTTGCCGGCCGCGCCAAGATCATGGTCGACGGTTCGTTCTGCCGTGGCACCGACATCGTGAAGGCGATCGCCTCCGGGGCCGATCTGGTCGGCATCGGTCGCCTGCAATGCTGGGCACTCGCAGCCGCGGGCGAAGCCGGCATCGTGCGGATGCTGGAGCTGCTGGAAGACGAGGTTATCCGCTGTCTCGGGCTGCTCGGCGTCACCAGCTTTGCCGAACTCGACAAGTCTTATCTGCACGCGGCGACCGCGACGAACCCGCCGAGCGTGTTCAGCGCCTTTCCACTGCTGGATATCGAACCCTATCGCTATTGAGAAGGGCGGCCGCGCCGGGTCTTTTTCGCCTGAAAACACGCAGTCATTTCCCGAGTTAATGGCTCGTCAGGGAACCTGGCGGGCATCTTCGCATTGTCAGCTGCGCCGAGGAGGGCGCCGCCAAACACGAGTCTGATCTCCCATGGTCAAGTAGTCGCAAGCGAATGGCAGAAAATCCTTTCGCCCAATTCAGCCTCGAGAAGGCCATCGGCCTTCGCTGGACGTTGCGGGATATTCAGGCTCGCCGGCTGAAAATGTCGCCGGTCAGCGACGAGGACCTGACGACATTGACAGGCCTCGGCCTGGTCGAAGTGCGTGGCGAAGGGCTCGTGCTGACGCAGGCTGGAATCGCCGTGCTGAACGGGCCGTAGTCAGCGCGCCTTCAGGAAGCTCTCGCCGGAGTCGCAAGGCGTGCAGCGGTAGGTCAGCACGTCGTAATTTTGGTCGCGCGGCTCTATCGTCGCCAGCCGCATCTGTGCGCCGCATTTCATGCAAGGCATTTCTATGCTGGTTTGAAACCGCGTGCAGGTTGGTGTCGGCCGAAATGTTTGCAGCATCGTATCCCCATGAGACTTAAATCCAGAGACGCAACGCCACCTACAGCCGGGCCCTAACCCCGAATCACTATGCCACACTGTTGCCACCTTTGGAATCGGGCGTCGACCCCCGTACGGCTACGGTCCGCGAGAAAGGGAAATCATTCCCTAGATCATTCGTTGGGATCGGGTCGGCCGGATGCCGACGTCCTGGGCCTGTGCCCCTGGCGGAGCTTGGTCCAATACGGCGCAGACGCCGCCGGGAATTGTGCTAACCTGCCAAGGTCGACATTGGAGAAGCGACCATGACTGAACCGAAACTCGAAGTCCCGGCCGAGCTGCGTGATCTGGCCGAGAAAACCATCGACCAGGCGGAAAAGGCGTTCGGCATGTTCTTCGATGCCGCCGGCAAGTCGATGACGTCGATGCCCGGCGCGGGGACGGAAATTTCCAGGCAGGCGCTGTCGTTCACCGAGCAGAATATGAAGGCTGCGTTCGAGCATGCCCGCAAGCTGGTCCATGCGACCGACCTTCAGGAGGCGATGCGGATCCAGTCCGAATTCCTGCGCAGCCAGTTCACCAACGCCGGCGAACATATGCGACAAATCACCGGCGGGGTCATGTCCGCCGCAAAGGATTCGGCGAAGGGCAAGTTCTGAGGAGGTGCGCTAGCGGCGGCGCGCGATCGCGACACCGCACAGAAAGGCGACGAACAAGCTCGCCAGCGGCGCTTCGCGGGTAATCGCGCTGATGGTCGCGAGCGGCATTCCCGGTCGCCGTGCGGCTGTAATCGCGTCGCTGAGACGGCTGGCTGCAGCCTGCAGCGCGTCGGACACTTCCGTGAGCGTGCGCGATACATCGGTCGCGGTGTCGATGGCACGTTCCGCCATGCCGGGTTGCGATGGCTCTGGGGGTTCGATTTTCACGTTCTACTCATTCGGTCGCTTGCCGGGTGACGGCTGACGTCCTGACAATGCGCGGCCCAGGACATTTGTTCCCCTTAAGTTATCGCCTTGCTTGATCGATGGAGGAACCTTCATCGTCGCTGGGGTTTGATCTCGTCAGAGGAAATGCACACGGATGCTCGGATGCCGAAGAATTTGGCGGATGATCGCTTGAATCGACGTGGCGGCGCGCCGTTGAAGGTCGCGATTGCGGTCGCGGCTCTCGGCGTACTCGGCATGCTGATCGTCGACCATGGGCCTTGGAACAAGCCGAAAGCACAGCCAGCCTTCATGGCGAGTTACAGCTCCACCGGCGAGGCCGCCCGGGCAGTCGGAGCAAAGGTCATGCCGACCGAACCGAAGCTGCAGGTGGAGCCTGAGCCACCCGTACCGAAACCTGTTCATCCGGTTAATCCGCCTCCGTAGATCGCGACGTTTGACACGTTGGACAAATCACCGGCATAACGGCAGCATCACCGAAGTCCATTGGCTTCCGAACGAGTGCGTCAGCGCACGCTGACGAATGCGCCCCAGCACGCCGCCAACCCGGCAGCGACCAGCACGAGAAACGGATTGTCGCAAAACGGGCTGCCATATTGGCACATCGTTACACCCAGCGAGCCGATCTCGTGACGGCTCGCCGCATAGAACAAGCCCGACAGAACCGCGAGCACGGCAGCAACGAAAAACATCCGACGCCTCCTTGCGCTCTGTTGGGCCGCGGGTTGCGCTTTCCTCGGCCCAACGGTTATGTTTCGATGTCCCAGCACCCGATCTGAATCTGGTTTGCTTCGGCGCTTGACGCGTCGGGCAAATCAGGGGCACATTGACATCATCGCCGATATCGTGGAACCCGCGCCGAAAACGGCGGCGGGCTTTTTCATTTTACAGTACAATCGGCCAAAGCGGTTTCAATTTTTCGAAGCCGTTTCGTTGAATTGTCGGCAATTTGTTGACCGCTTGAAAACGGTTTGACATGTCGGGTAAATCACCGGCATAACGCCATCATCGCGAAAATTGCAAAGCCCGCAACGGAGAAATCCGTCGCGGGCTTTTTGTTTGGATTCCTCGAATCGGACGGTGGCCGCACTTCGACGCCGCAACTTCCAACGCCCGCCGCCGGGCGTCGCGAGCGTGCCGTCGTCCGAGCCTTTCCTCATCACACAATTGGCCAGCCGCGCGGCGCGGATCGTCACGCGCCGCACGCGGCCCCAACCGGGACCTTTGGATCATGGAGATGTCCTGATGGGCCGCGTCCTGATCCAGCCGCATTTCGTCAGCAACGGCAAGGACCTTGCGATCGAGCACATCCAGGATGTCGAACCGATCCCGGAATGGAAAGAAGCGCTGCGCGACACGAGGAGCACGCCCAAGGGTAAACAGGTTTGCAGATGTTCACGCCGAGTTCGGTTTGGTTGTGCACGCAAACTCGACGATCCCGAATGGGCTTACTGGCGCCTCTGCTGCGTGAAGCTGGACGAGGCGACGAAGCGTTAGAAGTCTTTGAAGAATTGATGCAGCGCTATCTAGACGACGTTCGTCCTGCCGTCCTGCGATTAGCAAAGCATCGATGTACCACTATTCTGAGGTGTATCAATTTCACTCTTCAGCGAGTATATCGTACTGGCCTTTTCGAAGAGAAGCACTCGGCGGCAAAGCTCGAATACTGTTTCGGCCGCTAACATTGGAAATGATCCGCACCATTAGCAAGGAATGGAACATTCCAATTGACGCCTTA
>Ga0081540_1003278_pt1 | contig 12870 bp, 8 predicted proteins | sample TabmetS2T1R1_FD_71024 | JGI IMG/M metagenome (GOLD analysis project Ga0081540, IMG submission 71024) | Tabebuia heterophylla rhizosphere microbial communities from the University of Puerto Rico - S2T1R1 | ecosystem: Host-associated > Plants > Roots > Rhizosphere ... | reverse complement strand
TACTGGAAATTCGGCGTGTACCGGGGCTATGGGCCGATCACGACCCCGTTGGCAATTCAGTTTGCCAACATGGAGATCGGTACGTCCGACCTAGCGGCAAGGATAACTAGTCCGCTAGCGATCAAATAGCCCTGGAACGCTGCGCATCAAGGTGAAGCAACAGTCGGCGTTATCGGCACGGGGGTGGTCACGATTGCCGTATTAGACGCGGTTCCATTGATTGCCGCCTTAAGTGCATAGCCGCTGATCCCGAGGTTGACCGGATCTTGCACGGTTGCGACGATCGTTCGGATGTAATTCAAGAATTTGCTGGCTTCGACGGAAACAGCGTTGGAAACGTATAGAACGTCCTTGTTCCGCATTTGGAACTTGGAAGTGAGGAAGTATCCGCCCGGGTCTCGCAGGTTAACCTGGTAGATGATCGGTATCACCGGCCCGGTGAAATTTGCAACGTCGATCCCGAGTCGCTGCGCGACCTCTCGGCTTTCACCACGATAGATAAATACCGATTCCGGGCTAGCGTTGACATCGTTCAAACCTGTAGCCTTGGCGATGGCCTCGGAGAGCGAAACGCGCCACGCTTCAAACGGAAACTGCCCTTGCCTACCCGACGCACCGAAGGCAAGAAAAGTCTGTGGCTCACGAAATACGTAAATTGTGTCCTGAGGCCGCACGTAAATATTGTTTTCCGCTTCGTCGACAAGCGCTCCGAACGGTGCAATTGCCCGCTTCCCGTTGCGATCGAGGACGACCCAGGATTCGTTACCGCTACCCAACAATCCGCCCGCCCGCCCGATCGCGTCCAGCAGACGCTCTCCGCCAGAGCTTACCGGGAATCGGCCAGAAGCGCGAACGTCGCCCAGCAGAGTATAATTCGACCAACGTTGGTCCAATACGGTGACAACGACGTTTGGCTCCAGTGCGCGATTTTTCAAGGCCGCAAGGATGTCGCGCTGCAGGCCCGCCACCGTGCTTCCCCTTGCACGAATCACACCCGCCGACGGAATTGTTATAGTGCCTTCGACGGAGACTGCCTGGGGCGGAACGGTGATGAAATTGCCGGGGCGGACGTACCCCGTGTCATTCGGCACAAACAGGCCAGGACCGGTTTCGAAAATCGTTACTCCCACAGTGTCCCCAACACCGAGGACGACGGTTTGCGGACCCCGCCGGTCACCAAACACACCTGCGATCCTTGGAGCATTCGCCGCTAAAATATTGACGTTGGCGGGATTTAAATGGACGAGGGCATAGGGGACCTCGGTTTGACCCGATGCGATGTCCCAACTTTGCGGTCCCGAAACCGGCATGACCGAGCACGCACTCAAAACTGCGCCCGCGAACACCCCTAAACAGCTAAGTCGGAATCCCATTCCTTCCCCCTATAAGCCTCCGTCTACCATGTTGTTCTAAGCGGGGAGAGACTTCTGGGAGGAGGCGCCGCATTTTCGCCGAATGTGTTTCCCAAAGAACACAGTTCGACCATAGAAACCTTAAGTTTCCCAAAACGTTGGATTAAACTCGGGTGCTTCCGACGATCCCTCCGCCGGGGATGGCGGACAGAGATGCCCACGCCACGCCGCGGCGACGACTATTTTCGGCAAATACAGATTCGGAGCTCCAAACCGAGCTGTGCCCTTGCAGCTCCAATAGAGGGCCGCGACGGACAAACTAACTCTTAGCTATATTTAATTTCTTTGAATTTTCTTTGGCCACAACACCCGAGTTTTGCAGCACCTTGCTCCCGACGTGAGCAGAAGGCGACGTACGCCTCCCGAAAAGCCCGACCAGAAATCCGGCCGCCGCAATATGCCAGTTAAGCACGCTGAATATTCCAAGTCCCAGCGATCGGGTTCGCAACACCATTGCGATAATCGGCAATCCCAAACCAATTAAAAACAGCGTGGCGCCAGATACCCATCGAGAGGCCAGAACAATGGCACCCCAATAGAACCAGACGCCGATCGAGAGCGGTAGAGTGCGCACTTCTCGGATCACATTCCTCACATAGTGACCATCTATTGCCGCACGCATCAGCTCACCGGAGCTGAGGAACCGACCGGTTCGAATCCGGTGCCACAGCAGTTGCCACGTCCCGATAGTATAGCCGTAGTGATCGACTGCCTTGTCCTCCAGAAGTATCAGTCGCCACCCCTTGGCGCGGAGGCGCGCCCCCAAATCGTATTCTTCAAACGCACGCAGATTCCTGTCAGAAAGGTATCCGACATCCACAATGGCTGAACGTCGATAAAGGCCGCCGCCATTCAGACAATGACTGTCGAGCGGCCCCTTTGGCCGCATTCGATTGATGCGCTTGACGCGTCCCTGAACTTCAAGATTGTCGGCCCGCATTTCGTGAATATACCCGCCAACTCCGGCGACGGTCGGCTCACGATCGAGAATGCCTATGGCCTGCTGAAGGAATGGCGCTTGTAATTCCATGTCGCCATCAAGGATGTAAACATACTCTCCGCTGCAATGCTGAAACCCGAGTTGCGGGCCTATGCCGCAGGATCGCTCGGCAGCGTTTTCCAGCTGTACAATCGATATGGGAAACTGCTTTGCGATTTCGATCGTTTGATCCGTTGAAACACTATCCGCAATGATCACCTCGCCGTCGAAATCTGCGATGGCGGCAAGCGAACTCTCGATCGCTCTGCGGATGTTGGATTCTTCATTCAGGGCCTTGATAACGATGCTTACCTTAGCCACCGTTAAATTCTCCGCGCCCGCAATTATCAGGACGCCCAGTTCAATTGAATTGGCGAAGCACTTGCTGCCAAGAATAACGTTTACGCGAGCTTTGCCTGCTGATCAAGGACGCTATTGACGCCTTGGGATGGTGCCCGATAACGGCAGCAACGAGCGAATTTACCTGAAGCGCGCACGTCGGGATTATATCTCAACGGCGGATAGATGAAACGTTATTACTTCTGCCGACGTCGGTCCCAAACGCTTGTCGCTCTACGGCAGAAAAGCTTGAACCTCGGACCGTGGGCCCAATCCAAAGCACATCGGTCCGATCACCGACATTTCCGCCGCGATAGAGACCTTGCTTAACGTAGATATCCCGGCCCGGAACTGACATCTTGCCGCTGAGCGCCTGCGTAAACGTCGTCTGGCCCTCGTCGCGTCGCCAGATCGCATAGGCGCCAGTGCTCCACTCCACCATGAATACAAAGTCAGTCCATTTACCCAGTTGTATAAGTCCGCCATCTGCGAGCTGGACGTTGTTAAACGAATAGTGTTGCGGACCGTTCACAGCACTTTTTGCAGCGCTGAGCGCTCCCCAGCCGTAAAACTGCCAGACAAAACTCCAGCTGTTGCACACGTTCTGATCGGCGGAGCAGTCGGCTGGAGCGAATGCCGACCACGGCAGCTGCTGTCCCTGCCAATTCGCAGGAAAATAATAGCTGGTGGCATAGTACTGCGTGCCGCTATGGACGTTTTCCCGGATCTCCTTTCCGTTGTCATCTTGCATGATCAGCATCTCTGCTCGTTCGCTATTTGAATTCAAAGTCAGCGGGTCATCCTTCGGCTGAACTTCAACGCGAACGGCTGTTTTTCCATGCCACGTCAAAAAACCATCGGGCTGAATGCGGCAGCTATCCATGGTCTGTTGCCCGTACCATCCACCCGTCGGAGCCTTATTCCAATCCGTGGCGAATGATAATCCTTCGGGCAGGCTTCCGCCCGAAGGCAGACGATGGGTCTCATGCCGGCTGGGCTGAACCGGCGGGCACTTCTTAAACGCATTGGGCGCCGGCGACACGGACGCCGTGTCGCCGGATTGAGCGTGCATCTCATTTGGCCAAACGAAAGTGCTCACCGTAAGAAGCGCGACGAACAGCAAATGCCGGTTCTTCATCAATCCTCCCTTTTTCACGTTGCGCTTCGCGTTGATCCAGTCTGACCTGGGGCTAGAACCTTCGGCGGCAATCATGGTCTCCTCAGCTTAGGTCGCGCGCATCAAGCGTGATCGGCGAACGCGTCCGGCTTACCCAGCCGAACTATCGTCAGCATCAGAAGGCCCCGGCATCGAGAACGGACCAAAGCCGCCTCGAACGAGTGGCCGTGAGGCTCGATGACCATCGTGGGCGGATGCTCATCTCCGATCTCACAGTGCGGCAAATGGCCGCAAAGGCGTTTGGTAGAATCAGCTTCAATACAGGCTCGTGCAAAAATCACTGCGACGTTTCGCGCCTTGCGTCCCGATAGAGTGTACCCAAAAGTGGAGCTAAGCGCGGTTTTTTCAATTCCGGAACGTCATTCGCTTTTTAGATTTGATTGATCCTTCAATACACCCAGATTTAGGTCCAGCCAAAGTGGCTTCCCGCGATCTCCCACACAGAAACATCATGCCCCACCCCTTGGCGAAAGGCTCCAAGGAGGGGTTCAGCTATGTCCGCCCGCGTCTGCGGCCCTATCGGCCGCAAGGGGACGGGGAGCGGCGCGACGACTGCCGCCTGTCTCTGGTCTCGACAGTCGAAACGCTTTTTGCCGGTCCTTGGTCGTGAGCATCTCACCAGCGCTGGAGGCAAGCCGTCCCGAGCGTGATGCGCGGCTCGGCCCGGTGCGGGTGCTTCACTACATGGGCACGAATTTCGGCATGACCGGGGTCGAGACTTTCATACTTCAGCTTTGCGCAGCACAGAAGCGGGCCGGCCTCGTTCCGTCGATCGTAATGGATCTGACCAACCGCCGGGAAGTGCAAGTCATTGCGGCCGACCACGGTATCGCTGTTCACGATCTGCCGACCCGTAGCGCCAACGATGACAGGCTGCCGAGGAAATTAGGAACCGCGTTGCTGCGGGCACGAAGAATCCGCGTCCTGCGCCAGCTGCTTAAGGGCTCCGATGTGCTGCACGTTCAGGCGGTGGGGATTTCCGGTCTCGATGGCCTTGTGGCAGCGGCGATGACCCCCACGCGGCCGGTGATCGTCACGCATCACGCAACCCTAAGCTGGTTCGCGTCGCAGCGCGACCTTCTCGCCGACGTTACATTCTGGATTGAGAAGCGTCTCGCTTCCCAAATAGTAGTGCCATACGCCGCTGCTGCCGCCGAAATGGCGGCCGAGGGCATCGCGGAACATCAGACCAGAATCATCCCATTCTGCGTCGATGAACAACTGTTCTCGGGGCTAGCTTCGACGCCGGCTCCAGGCGAACTCACGCTGGTCACTGTCGCCCGCATGGTCGACGGCAAAGGCCACATTGAACTGCTGGCCGCTCTCGCGAGGCTTTCGCCGCGATACCCGAAGCTCCGCGCTCTGTTCATCGGTGATGGGCCGATACGCGGGAAAATTGAAGCCGAAATAGACCGGCTGGGTCTCCGCAGCGTCGTGGATTGCAAGGGGAAAGTCGACCACCGCGGCGTTCCGGCACTCATGCTACGTGCCCACGTGGTGGTCCTGCCGAGCTACGAGACCGCTGAGATGTTCCCGCTCTGCCTGCTAGAGGGAATGGCGCTCGGGCTTCCTGCGATCGGCACCCACTGGTCGGGCATCCCCGACATCATCGAAGACGGTAAGACCGGTATTCTCGTTACGCCGCGGGACGAGAATGGTCTGGTGGACGCAATCGAGCGCTTTCTCGCCGAGCCCGGATTTTACGCCTTCGCCCGCGCCAATGCCATGGCTCGGGTTCGCTCGCGCTTTACCGCGAGCCTGGTGGCGAGAACTTACTCTGAATCCTATCTTGCCGCGCTCAAGCGTTAGGTGCGCTCCGGATTGCCGTGCGGCGGCGGACTAGAGTCTCGCCTCCCCGCCTCCGGCTTCAGTCTCCCGAAAACCAGGTGCGCCGAGCACGAGCTTACGCGTGACGTCCTGACCGGATTCGGCGTCGCAACCATGCGTCTTGCAGACGGTTGGCGACGATATCGATAAATTAAATCAAGGTTAACCCGTAAATAGAGCGAGGAACATTGACAGCTCCGCGGGATACGGTTTCTATTTAGTTAAAATTATTACTCGAACGGCGTTTAGTGAGTAGAGTGAGTCGTAATGATGAGCGGACCTGCAGTCCCTTTTGATTGGTTCCTCTCGCGAGCAGGAATCGGCTCATTTCCCGGCAGTGGATCAGTTCCAGACCACGGATGGGGACCTCCGTGGTTTCCATTGCCTCCCGGCACAGGCTCGCCTCCTGGCGACGGAACGCCTCCGCACCATTTTTGGCCTCCAGGTCACATCCCGCCGTCGACGCCGATCGATTCTAACGCAGCCGACAATAGCGTTGCGGAAGGTGCGGCCGCCAACACGCCCGTGGGCGTTACAGCCTCCTCAATCGGTCTCGCAGGACAGAACGTTGCATACTCCCTGGCGGCAGACTCCTCCGGCGGCGGCTTTACCATCGATCCCATGACCGGCGTCGTTACTGTCTTCGATCCCAGCAAGCTCGACTTCGAGACTGCGGCAGGACACACCTACTCCGTCACCGTGCAGGCCAGCAATGGTACGCTCGCGAAGTCGCAGGCCTTCACCATTGCCGTCACTGACGTTGCCCCGTTGACGCCGGTCGACAGCGATGCGTCCGACAACACAATTGTCGAAGGCGCCGCCAATGGCTCGACCGTCGGCATCACCGCGTCTTCCGCCGACATCAATGGCCCGTCCGTCACCTACAGCCTGACCAGCGACACCTCTGGCGGCGGCTTTACCATCAATTCCACGACCGGCATCATCACCGTCGCTGATGCGACGAAAATCGATTTCGAGAGCTCCGGACCCAACTATGGCTATGTCGTCACGGCGCAGGCCAGTGACGGTATACTGACCAGTTCGCAGACATTCACCATTGCCGTCACCAATGCGCGGCCGTCAAATCCGATAGACAGTGACCCGGCTGCCAATATTGTCGCCGAAGGCGCCGCGGCCGGCACCCCGGTTGGGGTCACCGTATCCTCGCATGATGTCAATGGTCCGCCCCTCACTTACGTACTTATCGGTGACACCTCCCACGGCGGCTTCGCGGTCAATTATACAACTGGTGTGGTCACCGTCGCCGATCCCACCAAGCTGGACTACGAAAGCTCAGGCCCCAGTCACAGCTATTACGTCACCGCGCAAGTCAGCGATGGCGCGTCGATCAGCCGCGAGAGCTTCACCATCGACGTCGCCAACGCGCCGCCGTCAATGCCGATAGACAGCGACCCGGCGGCCAATACTGTTGCCGAAGGCGCTGCGAAAGGGACCCCGGTTGGAGTCACCGTATCCTCACATGATATCAATGGTCCGGCGCTCACTTACGTACTTATCGGTGACACCTCCCACGGCGGTTTCGCCGTCGATTTTGCAACCGGCGTGGTCACCGTCGCCGATCCCACCAAGCTGAACTTCGACAACTCTGGCCCCAGTCACAGCTATTCCATCACCGCACAAGTCAGCGATGGCGCGTGGATCAGCCGCGAGAGCTTCGCCATTGCCGTTACCGAACCGGCTTCGGTAGCACCGGTAAATGATCGCGGTGTCATCGCCGGCACCGCGGTCAACGACACTGTCAACAGCGATCATGGCGGCCCCATCCTGATTTGGGGCGCCGGAGCCGACAATTTCGCGTTTGGGCATCACATCGATAGTCCCGCGTCAGCGCCGCCGCTCGCTCATATTACCGAGCTTGTCGCCGCCCATAATGACAGCTTCCACTTCTCCGCACAGACCTCTTCAATTCATCACTCGAGCATGGCCGACGCGTCGCCAGTGCAAGCGATTGACGCCAGTTGGTTCGTGGCATCACCGGCTAGAACGGATCCGGGTGTAGACGTGTTTGGCCTGGCGCCAGATACTGGCGCGCACCGGATGAATGTTGCCGGTGACACCGCGAACGCTTTCGCCGACAGCCACATGGCTGCGCACCTCCCGCCGATTCATTTCGACTGGCTGGTCTGATAATATCCGAATTTAGCGCTTGAAGGATGCGTGCGCGGCTACGCTTGCGCCGATGAATACCGTACTCATTGATTCAATGCCTTTAGCCTGTCTTTCGCCTCCTGAATGCCTCCATCCCTGGCCCGAGCGTAAAGGTCGCGTGCTTTCGACGCGTCGCCGCGCCCCCCCCACCGCGAAAGCACATTAGGATCATAGGTCTCCGCGAGGGCGAAGCTAGCGCTAGGGCTGCCCTTCTCAACAGCCCGCTCGAGTACCATCCGCGCGGCACTGACATTTCCTTGGGCGAGCAGCGTGCTTGCGCGCGCCATCAGCCTGACGACCGTTTGCGAACTGCTATCTGTCCCTACAGCAGCTGGCTTCGCCGGGGCCGGCACCGCAGCCTGGTTGGTTTGATCGGTCTGGTTGTTCGTGGTGCGATCGGACGGCGTTCGCGCGTCAACCTCCTGGAGTGCGGATATAAGATCGCGCGTCAGCGTGAGGGCATTGTCGCGCTCTCGCTGCAGAGATTGTTTTAGTTCTGTCGCCTTGGCTTCGGCCACTTCTCGGAGTTGGGTCGCCTCGTCGCTCGCCTTGCTTGCCGACGCCATCTTCATCTCGAATTCCCGTCGCGCTGTCGTCAGTTCGCCAGTCAGCGCGGCGCCGCGATCGCGCTCCCGTTGAAGAGACCGCTCGAGCTCGGCTATCGCTGCATTCGCCTCCTGATTGCGCTGCGCCAGCTGGGCTATCTTGGCTTCATTCGCCTCTCGTAGTTGCGTCGCGGCGTCGCTTGCCGACGCCATCTTCGTCTCGAACTCCTGCCGCGCCGTCGTCAGCTGGCCAGCTAGCGCGGCGCTGCGGTCGCGCTCCTGCTGAAGGGACTGCTCCAGCCTGACGGTCGCATCGTTTGTCGTCTGCTTGAGCTGCGCTAGATCGTCGCCCGCCTTACTGGCGAGTGTCACTGCCGCATCGAACTCGCGGCGAACTTTCACAAGCTCCTTGGCCAATGCATCACTACGGGCGTGTTCTATTTCGAGCGCCTGACGGTCTTGAGCGGTGTTCGAACCAATCGAGGACTGTCTGAACAGATCCCCGCCCTGATCGGCTTCCGCCCAGTCCCGTAGCGCGCGTGAGGATCGACTGAACCAATCGGTCACTGGCTCCACTATTCGTTCACCGATCGTACGCCCAAACACGTCATGCAAATTGGCGTATTGCGTCACCCGCACAACATCTTCGAAGCGGAAATACACGCAAACAAGCGCTGCCGCGACAAGCGCCACGGCTATGGAGAAAGTCCTGACTCTTCGCCGTGTACCGCCCCCCTGATTGCGCGCGATTTCGCTCGCATCCACGGACTTGCCGAGCAGGAGATCATCCAGAGTTGCGCGGTCTTGATCGATCGGATCAGGCTGTCCGTCGTGCAGAAGAGGCTTTTCAATGATATTTAAGCCGGTCTCAGTCGCCTGGCCCATCAAATAACTCCGTCCTCTGAAGTATTATCGAGGCATTGCTTCTGCTCCGCTTTACCGACCAAGAAGTCTAGCCGAACCGGGCCAGAGTCTCAACCAATGCATTGCTTAAGCTGAGGAAAATGCGATTTTGGAGCCGCCAGAGTTCCATTTTGATCCTGGAATGTCGGGACGCGGTGCCACGCACCCTTGCCCTCAGACCTGTCGGTGAATTGCCTCTGCTGCTATAAATAGGATTAAATCCTTCAGATATCGTTACTACTTTCGATCTCACGGGTTAGCCCGCTCGTGAACCCCGATGCGTTGGAGGTATTTCCGTGAAAACCAGGATGAGGATTTTTGTCTTGCTCGCGGCCCAGCTGCTTGCTCCTTCATCGACAATCCCGGCCGCAACGCAGACACCCTCTGGGTCGATCGTTTGGAAATCGATCGCCCACAACGACTGGACACCGGCAACGCAGGTCACGCTGAACGGCAGGAGCTATAACCCGGAGAGCGCCGAAAAGCCTCATTCGGCTCAGCTTTCGACCAACACCACGTCCCCCATCTTTCGCGGCGAGGTCCGCAATAACGAGCTTTGGACCGACGCGATGGGCGGCAACGATACAGAGCGCGCTGAACTGGATGGCGCTCCGACATTGTACCCGAAGGGAACCGAATTCTGGTTCGCCTATCAGTTCCTGATCGAGCCGGGAGCGCCGCAAATTGCGACTTCTGGAGGATACCCGGGCGGCCCGTTGGCATGGGGCGTCGTCGGGCAGATCCACGGAAATGGATCACAAGCAGCTGTTCCGTGGGCTCTCAGTATCGTTGGTGAAGTACTGTCTATTCACACGCAGCAGGGAGCCCAAGCAGACAAGACGCACTGGAGGTCCGAGAACAAGATCGTTCGAGGTCGTGTCTATGATGTGGTAGTCAAGATCAAGATCACCGGCGACACCAATAGCACGATGAGCTGCTGGGTAGACGGTGTCCAGGTAGCCAACAGCGTCGGCCTTGCCATTGGCGGCCCAGATGCAGCCAATTATGTAAAGGTTGGAATTTACCGCGGCTGGCAGTCGGAGGGCTATTCGCCTCTGGCGGTTCAGATCGCCAATATCGAACACGGGACTGCAAGCCTGATGAGCCGGGTAACCACGCGAGCTGCCTGGCCATCGGCAAAATAACCTCCAACATCGCGCAAGGTCCGCGCTAAGAGAGCGGAAGCTCAATCAACGTCCCGCCCCCTTGTACGTTCGCAACGCTTTGTCGGCGCGGCCCCTCCCCGCTGATCGCTGCGGCGCCCCCACGAGACACCGATCGGGGGCTCGAGCAACGTACGGCTTCAGCTTTGTTGAGACACGCGCTAGCCGTGCCACGCGCGCTCCAGGCCGGGCCAAGGTCGCCGCAACGCTGCGCAAAGAACACAAGGCTTGCCGGATCGTCGTTGATCTCATGAAACAGACTCCACAATGTTATACAGACGTGCCTAGAATAGCCTCCAGCCGTGGGTGGGACCGGCTGAACGCGGGGGCAAATATGAGCGGGATCATCCAAACAATCGCGATTTTCATAATGGGCGTGGCAGCAGGCTACACATGGCGTGACCGCATTTCACAGGCCCGTCGGGCAAGGGAGCGTGAGCGAAGAGAGCGACGGAGGCGGCAGATTGAAGCAACCTCACTGATCGACCGCGTCCACTCAGCCGAACCCACGTCGTCCCGGTTTCATTAGAGTTTTTGCGAAAATCCGAAACGGGGGATTAAGACGCCAACAGCATTTCTGCCCCGGTAACATCTTAGAGAGGCGCTAAGATGTACCTTGCCCCGATTGACACGGGCTTCCCGACCGCATCAATTTAACGATTCCACCAAAGGGCGGGCCGTGTTTAGAATACCCTTGGGGCGATAGCTGGAGTGCGGCGTTGATCGGCATCGTCGAATTGGTCTTCGTTTTCATGCTGGGCGTTGTCGCGGGCTACGCCTACCGCGATCGTATATCGCGAACTCGTCGTGCAAAGTATCAAGAGCGACGGCGGGCACAAAGACGCGCCGTTCGCTATGGTGCCGATGACAGCCTGGCCGGCTGCGACAAATGGGAAGATAGCCCGCCGGTAACTACATCAGCGGGCCCGGTTGCTGTTTCAGGTGAAAATAGCACACAGCCTGACACGAACGACGCGCCGCGTGGGCTGGAGTCCAAGAACTAGGGCGTAGTCGCCCCTATTCCAAGTGGAACGCGGACAACAAAAAGCCATCGCCAGGGTTAGCCAGCGACGTCTCTGCAGTCCCGCGGATTCGGGGCAACCGCCGCCACCAATCAGCCTGACGTTACCCCGACAACCGCTTGAAGCGCTGGCGCAAATTCGCGGCGTTGGATCAACTACGCGCGGACCGCAGCTAGTCGCGTTCTGGCCCCGATTTCTGCCAGCGCCAAATAGTCTTCCAGCTCCTTCAAAACCGCAGGTCAAACGCGCCACGCTAGCCCCACTTCAACCTCGCGGCACAATTCCGCCGGCGTCGCCTCCTTGTTGTATCCGTACTGCCACACTCGCCTGTTTTTACTCACACGAAAGCCACTTTTGACTCCACTCCGCCCGGAACTCGGTTCACTGTAAAAGTTAACAAGGGCCCGCAATTTAACGGGGTCCCGGTCGGCAGCAGGACGCAGTTCTGCGGCCATTTTTATTTGTCGTAACGCCTCGTTGAGTGGGCGATTCAAATGGATGAAGTTGCTCTCGGATTTTCGCTCATTGGTGGGGGCCTTTCTGTTCTGGTGCCCGCGCTTCTGATTCTGATGGTGACCAAGATTGGCGCGATGCGCGACGGGTCACTGCGGCGCCGATAGACGGCGCTTGCCTCTTTCATTCCTTGCGGCATCTGATGATCTAGACGCGCGCCACGACGATCTGGGTATTGGACAGCAACCGCAGCGGCGGGACGAGGCGAATATTCAAATACAAAAGGAAGCCAATCTATCGGCTCCTTTGCTCCCGATAAACAAGTTGGGTTGATTGCTTCTGCTGAAAAATAAGGCCTACCGCCATCGATGTAAGCACGGTGCTGAGGCTTTTCGTCATGAAATTGCTTTCGCTAATATTGACGATAAGCACGACTGACCAAATGGCGAACGGAAAGATGTTGGCCCGCGCGAGTTCGGTAGGTGTATTGAGAATCAAACGGATGCTGCCCCAAAGAATCGCAGCATAAGCGCCAAACACGATCGGCGAAGACAGGTAGCCGAATTCAAGAAATTTATCGAGGTAGCCGTTATCCACGCTCCACTCGGACATATCTGCCGCAATATTTGCGCCGAAGCCGCCGCCCAGAAAGCTCGATCCCGAATTATGGAAATTCTGCAAAATGATCGGCCAGAAGTCTGCGCGCCCAGTAAGATCCGTTGATTTTCCCAGGATCTGGACGATCACATAGTCAAGAATTCCGGACTTGAAGCCAAGACCAACTGCAACGATGGCTATCGCAAACTTGATAAACATCGGCTTGCGCAATGGAACCCGAAGTCGGGCTATGAAGTAGCCGATAAACAGGAAGGTCGGCGTGA
>Ga0081540_1000776_pt1 | contig 12872 bp, 5 predicted proteins | sample TabmetS2T1R1_FD_71024 | JGI IMG/M metagenome (GOLD analysis project Ga0081540, IMG submission 71024) | Tabebuia heterophylla rhizosphere microbial communities from the University of Puerto Rico - S2T1R1 | ecosystem: Host-associated > Plants > Roots > Rhizosphere ... | reverse complement strand
CCGTTTAGAGCGATCAAAACCATGACGACGGTGATTTCGAACACAACGCTACGGCCCGTTCATTGCAGCGGGCCTCTCCATAGCTTCCTATTGGAATGAGGCGATACTGTTCCATCAGCCACTTGACGCATAAGTTGAGTGGCTTCTGATCAACTTCCCTCGCAACGCTCTGTTCCGGAAGCTCGGGAGTTTAAGCTAGCGCAACCACACCTTCGGCGCACTAAAAGCACCTTCCAAAACTCGGTTTTGACTAACGCAGCGGATACGACTGGCGTAGTGCGTTCTGCCATCGCCAAGATTCCTATAGTCTGCTTTTCTCGGGGCTAGGTCACTTTTGTCGGAGGCGGCGAGCTAATTCGCGTGTGGCTTTCATCGCTTGAACGCGATTTGTTACCTTTAATTTCTTGAATAACGACGTGAGATGAGCCTTGACTGTGGTTACATGCAAACCTAGTACTGCAGCGATTTCGTTGTTCGTTAGGCCTTCTGACAGATGAGCGAGTACCTGGCGTTCCCGTTCGCTCAGCCCCTTTGCCCGCGGCGACGCTCGATCTATGAGGACTCGGGAACCAAGCTCAGCTGTGACAATGGGTTGCCCGAGATGAATGGCTTTTAGCGCTGCTATGAGCTCATTTCCACTGATACCCTTGAGAAGGTAACCGTGCACGCCCGCCTCCAAAGCAGCCACAGCGGTGGACACATCGTCACAGCCTGTTAAGACAACAATCTTCGTCCCAGAATTCCGTGCAAGCTCCGTCGCTTCGATTGACAAATTACCCAGCATTGCAACGTCAAGCAGTAAAATGTCGACGCCTTGGCGAACTGCGTTGCGCGCCTCTAACATCCCCTCTCCTTCAGCGACAATTACTAGATCGGCGGTACGCGCAATGGTGTGTACCACTCCCTGGCGGTAGAGTGGATAAGGGTCCACGATCGCGACACGAATAGGATTATTCGTGGACGACATCGTGTACCTTGCTTGAGGCGATCCGAGTTCCGCCGTCGGCCTTCCGCTCCGGCCCCGCCGACGTTCCTGCAGCTGTCGTAGCGACCATTTGTCTGCGTTGCGACGCGGCCTTTCTCGATATCGACATGGTCTGCCACTAACGCGGCCTGCACTGACACGAATGGCACGTGCGCGTGCCTCGAGGGTAATTCATTGGATTGCTTGAACTCAGTTGTCTACCCCCAACGCGTGGGCATTTCGGGAGCGGTGTAATGTCGAACTTGATATCGGAATGCCTCATTGCGTCGTTTTCCATTCTTGCGAATAAATCGGCACACGGAACTTCGCGCTGAAGCGACCACAGACCTCAATCACGCCTGGCGACTTCATGGCCTCGTATGCAGTGCCTGGGTGCAACCCACGACATTCTCGCGGGTCGATCATCGAAATTATATGACGCGGCCGGCCGACGCTGTCACATTGTGAAATTGTATAGGTCCAGAAATGTCTGATGGAGAGCTGTTCGCCGATCACAAGGAGGATGCGCGACGTGCGTCGCCATTTTTATGGACCGAGCGATGCGGCGACCACAAAAGAAGTTACCTGCGATAGTGTCGCGTTAATCAAGGTTGCTCACCCAAAACTCAGGATTTGTGCCGGGCAGCTGCTTCTCATAAATGATAGTTTAGGAACGGGCGTGGTAGTGATGCAGCCACGACATGCCGCGTGTGAAGCGACAACGCTAAAAACTTAATACCCGTCACTCACACTGTTGGATTGCGTGTAGCGGCCCTCCACGCACGGTGTCTCAGATGTGGTGGTGCTTGTCGGAAAACGAAGCATCAAACCGAGACCTGGCGAATTGTCGTATGTCTCAATCTTTAGCCCGTGAAGGTCAGCCACCGCCTTGGCAATGCTAAGGCCGAGGCCGCTTCCAGGACTGCTGCGACTTTGTTCGACACGATAGAAGCGTTCAAATATTTTATGGCGAGCCCCTCCGGCACGCCGCCTCCATTATCGGAGATCCGAAGCGGCGTGGCAGGCTACGGCCATCGTAGGACTTTCTCTGGCACCGTCGGTGAAGCCGATCAGCTCTTTCGAGCCTCCGGCGAGGGCACCGATCGGCTTGGATGCACTGCTTCTCGTCCTCCAGCTAAATGCCATCGGCCCAAACGTAGACGTAACGTTTTGCCGAAAGATCAGGCTTTTGCCATTACGCAAGCTCGTGTCAAACTTCCTTTAGTTGGCCAATCGTCGATGCCGATAGGCTTCGGTATCCTTGCCAAACAAGGGGCTGCCAGCGCTCTGAGAAGTTGCGCGTTGAGATGCACCTTCAGCTAAATGGAGCGGCCACCGCCACGATATGCCGCCTTACCCGATTTATGCCGTCATAGCTCGAGGGGTACGTAAGGCCGAATCTCAATCACGGCAACGACGAAATCCTTGGGACTGCGCTTGTTGCCATAAGACGTGCAGGCAGGTTTTGCCGATAAGGAATGAGGAGGGATTATGGTGAGAGAGTGGTTAGCCATACCACCAGCACACACCCTGCGATGACCAGCGCCACTATGACCACGCCGATGATGAGCTCGTCGCGGACTTTCATGACCTCCCTGCCACCGGCGAACCTGGCCTGCCAACAAACAAATCTGGCGTCGACCCTCCTGCATCCTGCTCGCACAAGATCCCTATAGTCTGCACCTCGGTGAAACGACTTCCATTCATCGTCCGTCTCCTCTCTGTGACGCTACCTTTGTTGGAGAATTTTTTTAAGCGAACCTTCGACGCGGACGAAAAAGACCTAAAAAAAAGCTAAGGCGGACTGGCCATGAACAAAGCGAAAGCGTACGCAATGATCCAGGCGGCTGCGATGAGGGCGAGAAGGATCGCGACCACCAAATCGGTGATAGTGTAATGCCCTTCTTGACCCGTTTTCATGCTTCGTCGCTATCCGGTGACAAGGACATCAGCTAAGAGTCTTCGACGAGTTTCCCTTGCCAGCGAGCATGGACTGCAGAACTCGAAGAAAGTCGACCTCCTGCGCTAGTTCTCGCTCCGTATGCGCCGTTGCTTGACCCCCTGCCTGTCCCTGCTCAATTTGATGACGTAACATATCGATGCGTTCCTTACAGGTTTCAATGCGCTGAGATAGATCGTACGGCATCGCGTAGCGCTCAAAAATCAACGACGATCCAGAACGAGCGACCCGTTTCCGCTGGCAAAGGCATGCTGTGAGCAAAGGACCCTCTCACAGCAAAAGGATATGCTTTTGGCGTCATGGGATGCCCTGTCATGAGCGAGTGGTCGATCTCCGCCCCTGTCGGCCACCTTTCGGAATATTCAGACCAACATGCCGTATGTGCCGACCCAATACATAGGGGTAACTGTGCTCTTCCGATGATGCATGACTTGCAATCGCTGCTTAAGTCGCTCCACCGCAGTTCGCACATTCGTCGCAAACATTAGCTCTCTCGTACTACTTCATAGTTGGCACTCTAGCCCCTTTGCGCGGTTTTTGATCTCCTTCATACCATGAAGGATCCTCCCTAGAATCGGTTGACCTTCATAACTGCTTCCACCCGATTTTTTACGTTGAGCTTCTTGAAGACCGTAACGAGGTAGTACTTCAGCGTTGTCACTTTAAGGCCAAGGTTTTGTGCAATTTCCTGGTTGGTGCGCCCCCCCATGAGCTCGAGGACGATCTGCTTTTCTCGTGAAGTCAGTTTGAACGCTTCAGGAATATTTGGCGCTTTGGGAAGCGGCGCTCCTTTTCCTTCCATAACCAGTCGGGAAGCGAGTTCATTCGAGATGTATGGCTGACCATGATAGATGTTCGTGAGCGCACTGATCAATTCGCGTTCTGCGATGCCTTTCAATATGTAGCCGTGGACGCCCGCATTGAGAGCCTTGGCGACGTCAGACATTTTGTCCGATGCGGTCAAAACCACAACTTTCATTCCGGGGTGCGCAGACATCACCACGCGTGCTTCTCCCAGGACATCTCCGGGTGCGGCGATCTCCAGCAACAAAATGTGTGGCTTGAGTTTTTCGACAACCCTATGCAGGTCGGCGGCACAGGAACCATGTCCCACAAACGATAAAGTCTTTCTCGCAAGTGCGTGCCGCAGCCCTTTGCGATATAAAGGAAAGTGTTCGATCGCTGCGACTCGCAAAACAACTTCGGTCATTCACGGTCTCCGCAGCCGAGAGCCGCAAAAGTATTAGAAAGGCGAGCTGGATTCCAGGCACCAAGCGCTTCCGCTCCGGCGCGTGAGTTAGCGCGCAACCTTAACTGCTTCAGACGCGGCCTCTCGGCCGCCAAAGATCCGTGGCCCAGGCCGTACAACATCGCGCTCAGAATCGGTAATGCCCTCAGCGTAGCTCGCCAACCTCCCACCATAGTCAGGCACACGGAACTTCGCGCTGAAGCGACCACAGACCTCAATCACGCCTGGCGACTTCATGGCCTCGTATGCAGTGCCTGGGTGCAACCCACGACATTCTCGCGGGTCGATCATCGAAATTATATGACGCGGCCGGCCGACGCTGTCACATTGTGAAATTGTATAGGTCCAGAAATGTCTGATGGAGAGCTGTTCGCCGATCACAAGGAGGATGCGCGACGTGCGTCGCCATTTTTATGGACCGAGCGATGCGGCGACCACAAAAGAAGTTACCTGCGATAGTGTCGCGTTAATCAAGGTTGCTCACCCAAAACTCAGGATTTGTGCCGGGCAGCTGCTTCTCATAAATGATAGTTTAGGAACGGGCGTGGTAGTGATGCAGCCACGACATGCCGCGTGTGAAGCGACAACGCTAAAAACTTAATACCCGTCACTCACACTGTTGGATTGCGTGTAGCGGCCCTCCACGCACGGTGTCTCAGATGTGGTGGTGCTTGTCGGAAAACGAAGCATCAAACCGAGACCTGGCGAATTGTCGTATGTCTCAATCTTTAGCCCGTGAAGGTCAGCCACCGCCTTGGCAATGCTAAGGCCGAGGCCGCTTCCAGGACTGCTGCGACTTTGTTCGACACGATAGAAGCGTTCAAATATTTTATGGCGAGCCCCCTCCGGCACGCCGCCTCCATTATCGGAGATCCGAAGCGCCACGCTGGAGCCATGGCGCTGCAATTTAACTTCGATCTTAGTACCTCGCGGCGTGTGATGAATTGCGTTCTCGACCAAATTGAACACAAGCTGTGTAAGCAGCTCACGATCTCCCAACATCGATACGCCGGGATCTATTTGTGCAACCAGCACCTTACCGCTTTCCTCGACGACGGGTGCAAAAACTTCAATAACGCCATCAATAAGGGAGCTGACATTGAGCCTCCGAAAGTCGCTTCTTCGAGACCGCGATTCAATTTGCGCGATCCTCAACAATGCGCCGAAGGTGGCCAATATCGTGTCGAGTTCACCAATAGCTGACTGCATCTCCAATCTATATCCGCCCACAGTGAGGTCCGTGCGCTGCGCGTCATCCAAGCGTTGCCGCAAACGCGTTATCGGAGTGCGAAGATCGTGAGCAATGTCATTGGAGACCTGTTGGACGTTTACGACCAACGCACTAATCTGATCCAGCATACGATTGAGCAAGCGCGCCAAGCCATCCAGTTCATGGTCACCTTCGCTCACAGCGAGGCGGTGCGATAGATCCCCTTCGATTATAGCTTGAGCCGATTTAGTGATGCTGGCAACCTTAGCTTGAAATGAACGATTTAAAAGGATGACGCTAGGTATGATAATTGCTGCAACCAAAATCGCGGCCCAAGAGAAAGCAGTGGCCGTGACGGTCCGAAACTCGCTTATGTACGTGGCATCCTTGCCAACCACCAGCAAAGACCCATCCGTCAACGGTGTCGCGTAAGCGTGGATCGACCCGTTATTGAAGGGAGGCGGTTTGTTGAAAGGCCCCTCAACGATTTGCCAACCTGGATGATATTTGACGTTGGGGAGGGCGCCTGCGATCTTCCTCCCATCGCCAGCAAACAGACCGTAGTCCGGCACATCCCAGGCGTTGACGTCTTCTCGTTCTTTGACCTGACGAATCAACGTACCTTCACCGGACTGGGCATATATGGACCCGAGCTGTTCCACCTCAAGAATGATCGTCTTGCGCATGCGTGACTCCAACATCCAACCTGTCTGGAGCCAGACTGCAAACCACAACGCGGCAATGGACAGACCTACGATTAGCGGGTAGGCGACGGCGAATTTAAATTTCGTGCTGTTAGGGGCGATTGACAGTTTCATGGATAATATACCCCGCCCCGCGCACGGTTTGGATGAGCTCAGCGGCTCCCTCGATGTTGACCTTGCTACGTAACCTGCTGACATGCGTTTCAACGATATTTGTCCGTGGATGGAAGTGAATGCGCCAGACATGCTCAAGCAGCATTGTTTTTGTCACGATCTGTCCTGCGTGGCGAACTAAATAGTGTAGAAGCCTGAATTCCGTTGGCTGCAGCTCGATTAACGTGGCCCCTCGACGTACTGCACGCTTAATCAGGTCTATTTCGAGATCTTGAACGCGCAATACCGTTTGTTCAGCTGCCATTGGCGGACGACGCAGCAGTGCGTTCACGCGGGCGAGTAGCTCGCTAAAAGAGAACGGTTTGACCAGATAGTCATCGCCACCAGCATTCAGACCTTCAACACGATCGTTGATCCCACCCATAGTGGTGAGGAAAAGAACGGGGGCGGTCATATTTGCACTGCGCAAGGCACGCACGATGCTCAATCCATCTAGACCGGGTAGCATTCTATCAACGATAAGAAGATCAAACTTCTCTTCGAGAGCTTTGGATAAGCCAGTTGGTCCAGTTACCGCGATCGCCGTAGCATGGCCTGCTTCGCCTAGTCCGCGCGCCAAATATCCGCTCGTCTGCGCGTCGTCTTCTATGACAAGGATCTTCATTCGATCTTTTATCCGATATCGAATTTGACGGCCTTGTTGAGGTCGCGACCTCTGGAGAAGCTAAAGAGCCGCTTCCAGCGTTGGTGCCATAGCTGGACGCGGGGCGTCACCTACGTTAAATCGCTGTTGCCTTTGGTACTACCCACGCGACATCGCAGTTGCCGGCATTCACCCTTGTCACCGACTACCATCGCTTGGATGTCCTGCCAAGTAACCGCGATGACTTTTCGCCCCGAACCTCCATATCTTTTCAGTGGCGCGCACACGAGCGTCAACGAGCTCCTCTTGGGGCGGCAATGCCATGATGAAGCTAGACGATGGTGACTCGCCGAGCATGACACGACGTCAAGGCGAAGATTGGCGTCACATTGCAAGATTGTATAGTTCTGGCAATGTCAGGCGGAAATTCGAAATATCATGGTTCACAACATTATAAGCGTCACATTGGAAAATTGTATAGCTCTGGCAATGTCACCTATAGCTCCCAAAAATCATCAGAAAATTCGAAACGTCATTGCTACTTAGGTCCCAGCACTCCGGGCCTCAGTCCAATGGCACGAGAATTTGCGCTGGATACACTGACTGCTCCGAACGATTACCTCGAGAGGGGCTTCAGATGGTTGTCTTCACGCGTTTTGACCTCGACTTCATTCTGCAGCAAATCATGATCGCTGAGGCGGACGCGGCCGGCGTGTCGCTCTTCGACCTCATTCCGAACCCTGAATTTGCGTTCGGCTTGCGCACGGTCGACGGCACGTTCAACAACTTGCGGACTGGGCAGGACGAGTTTGGCGCCGCCGATACCACCTTCCCTCGCCTGACCGACCCTGTGTTCCGGGACGCTGAGCTGGGCACCTCGTACGAGCAGACAACGGGCGTCGTCATCGATTCCCAGCCGCGCATCATCTCGAACCTGATCGCGGACCAAACCGCCGACAACCCCGCCGCGGCTGCGGTAGCCGAACAAACGCCCGGTTCCGAGCTCATCACCGCTACGCGCACTGACGGCACCACCTTTCAGACCTTTTTCATTCCCAACCAGTCGCCGGACGGAGGTCTCTCGGCGCCATTCAACCCGTGGTTCACATTCTTCGGCCAATTCTTCGATCATGGCCTTGATCTCGTCACCAAGGGCGGCAACGACGTGGTGTTCATCCCGCTCCAGCCCGATGATCCGCTTTTCGTTCCCGGCTCGCCCACCAATTTCATGGTGCTGACGCGAGCGACCATGCTGCCGGGCCCTGACGGCATCGTTGGCACCGCCGACGACATCCACGAGAACGAGAACACGACGACGCCGTTCGTCGATCAGAACCAGACCTACACCTCGCATCCCTCCCACCAAGTCTTCCTGCGCGCTTATCAGCTGCTGCACGTCGACCCCGACGGCATTCCCAACAACGGCAACGAGTTCGATAGTCCATTCGCCACCGGCAAGCTGATTACCAACAAGGATCTCGGCGATGACCATGCGTTTGGAGGCACGGGCGCCAATGCCGACGTCGAAATCGGCGGTATGGCGACGTGGGGCGTGGTCAAGGCCCAGGCGCGCGATCTCCTTGGCATTCACCTGACCGACGCCGACGTCTTCAACGTCCCGCTGCTCGCGACCGACGCCTACGGCAATTTCATTGCGGGAGCGCATGGCCTGCCACAAGTCGTCGTCGATGTCGCCGAAACCATCAATGGTGTCACCACCCACAGCCAGCATTTGCTCGAGGGCGTCCTCGATGGAATTGGGCTCGATCTGCAGGATCCACCCGTGCCGGCTGACGTCGTCCAGCAAGCCGGCGCGACCTACGTGGTCACCGTCCTTCGCACCGACCACCAATTCCTGATCGACATTGCCCATGACGCCGATCCCTCGGCGGCACCCGGCCTGGTTCGCTTCGAGGACGGTGATCCAACCAACGGTCCGCCGCCGGCGGGCTCCTATGACGGCGACCTGCTTGACGCGCACTACATCGCCGGCGATGGCCGCGTGAACGAGAATATCGGCCTCACCGCCGTCCACTCCATTTTCCACTCCGAGCACAACCGCCTGGTCGACCATACCAAGGAAATGGTGCTGGCCTCCAATGACCTGGCCTTCCTGAACCAGTGGCTGATGCCTGAGGCGCAGGTTGCTTCCCTGCCGACGACGCAGGCCGAAATCGACGCGCTGGTGTGGAACGGCGAGCGGCTGTTCCAGGCCGCGCGCTTCGGCACCGAGATGCAATACCAGCACCTCGTGTTCGAAGAATTCGCGCGTACGCTACAGCCGAACATTGACGAATTCCTTGATTTCAACGACACGATAGACCCGGCGATTGTCGCTGAGTTCGCGCACGCCGTTTTCCGCCTCGGTCACTCGATGTTGACCGAGACCATCGACCGGCTTGATGCTAATTTTAACTCGAGCGAGATCGGCCTAATCCAGGCCTTCCTCAACCCGCTCGAATTCGCCGGCAGCGGCCTAACACCAGAGCAAGCAACGGGCGCTATCGTGCGCGGCTTGACGCGCCAGGTCGGCAACGAGATCGACGAGTTCGTCACCGAAGCAGTGCGCAACAATCTCCTTGGCCTGCCACTCGATCTGCCTGCGCTCAATCTCGCGCGCGGCCGGGATACCGGTTTGCCGTCCTTGAACGGCGCGCGTCGTGAGTTCTACGATGGCTCGGGCGACACCAATCTCAAGCCCTATACCAGCTGGGCCGACTTCGCACAGAATCTCAAGCACCCCGAGTCGCTTATCAACTTCATCGCCGCCTACGGCACGCACGCGACGATCACGTCGGCCACCACACTCGATTCGAAGCGCGCGGCGGCCACACTGATCGTGCTCGGCGGCGCCGGAGAACCAGACGATCGGCTCGATTTCCTTTACAGCACGGGCGAATGGGCGAACAACGGCCCCCACGTCAAGGACGTTGATGGCGTCACGACCACTGGCCTCGGCACTGTCGACTTCTGGATCGGTGGCCTCGCCGAGAGGATCATGCCGTTCGGCGGGATGCTCGGCTCCACCTTCGGCTTTGTTTTCGAGACGCAGCTCGAGGCGCTGCAGAACGGCGACAGGCTTTACTACCTCCACCGTACGCAGGGCATTCCGTTCCTGGCCGAGCTTGAGAACAACTTGTTCTCGAAGCTGGTGATGGCCAACAGCGACGCGACCCACCTGCCGGCCCACATCTTCTCGACCCCGACGTGGATCCTGGAGGTCGACCCCACTAACCAATTCACCGGTCTCGGCGCAGATAGCCGCGAGGACCCGACCTTCGCGAACGGCAATCCCGGCATCACGATCGACGGCGTCGAGGTTACGCCGCTGGTGATCCGCAACAATCCCAACACGGTAGGTCCCGACACCAACTACCTGCAGTATACTGGCGGTGACCATATCGTGCTCGGCGGCACCGCTGGCGATGACATTATGATCGCCGGCGACGGCGACGATACGCTGTGGGGAGATGCCGGCAACGACACGCTCGAGGGCGGTTACGGCAACGATGAGATCGAGGGCGGCGCGGGCGACGACATCATCACGGACATGGGCGGCAGCAACGTCATCCATGGCGGCGACGGTAACGACGTCATAATCATGGGTGCCAACGATGCCGGTGGCGAAAACCTGATACTCGGCGGTGCTGGCAAGGACTTCATCGTCCAGCGCGACGACATCATGGAGGTTTTCGCCGGCGACGGTGACGACTTCATCCTCGGCAACCGCATCGACCTGCAATTGGCGGGTGGCCAGGGCGACGATTGGATCGAAGTAGGCACCCAGGATGGCGGCCCCGGCGACCTCTTCCCAGCAAACCTGCCATTACCTTTGCAGGCTGAGATCGTCATCGGCAACGATATCTTTCTCGGTGACGGCGGCTTCGATGAGATGATCGGCGAGGCCGGTGACGACATCTTCGTCGGCAGCGAAGGACCCGACAAGCACCTCGGCGGGGCAGGATTCGACTGGTCTACCTTCAAGGACGATCCGTTCGGCGTGGTCATTGACATGACCATTCGAGCGAAGGAGCAATCGGTCCTGACGCAGTCCAATGCCGGTGTGCACACCAGGTTTGCGCAGGTCGAAGGCCTGTCCGGGTCGCACTCAAGCGACGTGCTCATCGGCACCGACGACTCCGCGGCCGTGATCGAGGCGGTGGTCGCCGGCGAAGGTGGCGGCAGCACCCTCACCAACTTCGACCTGATTGGCGGGCTGCGGGCATTCGTCGGCGCCGCCGCCGCGGGACCAGACGGCATTCTCGGCACGGCCGATGATCAGTTCAGCGCCGGCAACATCATTCTCGGCGGCGGTGGCAGCGACATTATTGAAGGTGGTGGCGGGGACGACCTGATTGATGGTGACAAGTGGCTCAACGTGCGCATCAGCGTGCGCGCGAACGTCGATGGCACCGGTGCGGAGATCGCCAGCTTCAACAGCATGGTTCCGTTGATCCCGCTAATGCTGAACGGCACCTATAATCCCGGCCAGCTCGTCGCGGTGCGGGAGATTCTGACGGATGCGCCCGGGTTCGACACCGCTGTGTTCTCCGGTAACCGCAGCGACTACAGCGTTTTCATTGACGACAACAACACCCCACTCGACTTCAGCGACGACGTCGTGACCGTGGTCGACAACGTCGTCAATCGAGATGGCATCGATCGCCTCACCAATGTCGAGCGGTTGCAATTCAACGATCAATCAATCGTGCTCGTCGAGGGCCTCAACGCCGAACCGGTCGGAGCGCTAAGGATCCTCGACTCGAATGGTGTTCCGCTTCCACCCGTTACCGCGCCGACCGAAGGTCAGGTGCTGAAAGTCTCGATCGCCGATGTGACCGATGCAGACAACGAGAGCGCGACCAACCCCGACGGTGCAATCACGGGCCGCATTTCCTACATCTGGCAGGCCGAGACGGTCGCGGGTTCAGGGATTTTCGAGGACATTCTAACGTTCGTTGATGGCGGCGCCGCGAGCTCGCGTGCTTCTGGCACCACCTTTACGGTGACCGCGGCCCAGGTGGGATTGCAGATTCGCGCCAAGGCCGTCTATCAGGATGGCCATGGTGTCCTTGAGACCGTATTCTCCGATGCCACAACCGCGGCGGTTGCCGGAGCTCCCGTGGCGCCACCTGCACCACTGCCGCTGGAAACTTTCGTATCCAGCCCGGGCGTGCATTTCATCCGATCCGACCTGCAGTTCATCCTCGACCAGATCAAGATTGCCGAGCGCGACGCCGCCGGCGAGTCCATGATCGACATGTTGCCCGATTTGCGCGCTCCCCTCGGGTTGCGCACGGTCGACGGCACGTTCAATAATTTGCGGGATGAACAAACTCAATTTGGTGCGGCCGACACCACTTTCCCGCGCCTATTAGATCCGGCTTTCATCACCGCGGAGTCGGGCACGTCTTACCAGCAGACAAGCGGTCTGGTCATCGATTCTCAGCCACGTACGATTTCCAACCTGATCGTCGACATGACCGCCAATAACCCGGCGGCCGTCGCAGCGGCGGCTGCCAACCCGGGCTCCGAAATTGTCACGGGACAGCGCACCAACGGGTCGGTGTTCGAGACCTTCTTCATCCCCAACCAAAGCCCGGACGAGGGACTGTCGGCACCTTTCAACGCCTGGATGACGTTCTTTGGCCAGTTCTTCGATCACGGCCTTGACCTCGTCACCAAGGGCGGCAACGGCACCATCTTCATCCCGCTGCAGCCGGATGACCCGCTCTTCGTTCCCGGCTCCCCCACCAATTTCATGGTGCTGACGCGGGCCACCATGCTGCCCGGTCCCGACGGCATCCTCGGCACCGCTGACGACATCCACGAGCAGGAGAACACGACCACCCCCTTCGTCGACCAGAACCAGACCTACACCTCCCATCCCTCCCACCAGGTCTTCCTGCGCGCTTATGAAATCGGTGCCGACGGGCAACCGCATGCGACCGGCAAGCTGATTACCAACCGCGATCTCGGCGACGACGGGATTTTTGGGACAGACGACGACGTCGAAATCGGCGGCATG
>Ga0081540_1003277_pt1 | contig 12873 bp, 11 predicted proteins | sample TabmetS2T1R1_FD_71024 | JGI IMG/M metagenome (GOLD analysis project Ga0081540, IMG submission 71024) | Tabebuia heterophylla rhizosphere microbial communities from the University of Puerto Rico - S2T1R1 | ecosystem: Host-associated > Plants > Roots > Rhizosphere ... | reverse complement strand
GGTCACCGACCGCCGGCGCGGTGTAGCTCTCGGTCCCATATCCCGGCTCAAAGGTCGGCGTCGAGCCGGTATCCGCCCGGAAGTCCGGCTCGTCGCGGAAGCCCTCGCCACGGAACCTGTATCCCTGGTCTCCGTACGCCATCACCGACGCCTCCCTTAGCGTTCGGTGCCCGACCGTACCCGGGGTTAGCCGTGCGGGAAAGCCCCCCGAGCAGAGTTAATCGGGCTTCTCGTCGTCCTCCGGGCGCTTCGGTACTCGGCACGCCCGCTCCAGCCACAATGCGGCCACGACCAGCGCCAACGCGGCCACCACGCCGGCCGCGGTCGGCGCGATGTCGGCACTGGCCGCAGTCAGCCGACCACGCTGGGCGAGAAGCCACGCGAACAGGCCGAGGTAGAAACCGGCGAAAATCGACGCGGCCAGCGACGACGCCTTGGCCAGGACCACGTACCTCACGACCGCCAGCGGCTCCACCGGCGCGGCGCCGGGCCGGCGGTCGATCCGCGCCTTGGTCGTGCGGGCCAGCACCGCCTCGCCGATGGCGAGCGCGAACACCGTGAACGCCGGCAGCCAGGGGATCCTCGGGATGTCGCCGTAGTAGTTGCTGACCAGCAACCACGCCAGCGCGACGGCCGCCAGCCCGGCGACCACGAGCGTCCACACGTCGGTCGGGCGCAGCCGGGGGTCGTTGGTGCGCTGTTCGCGCTGCGGCTGCTGGCTCATGGTTCTCGCTCCAGGTCGAGGTCGGGTCGTGGTCGGAGGGTGGCGAGGTCGGCGGCCAGCGGTGCGGCCCGCAGCAGGTCGCTCACCCAGCCGAGGCCGGGGAGGGCCGCGTACGGCTCGATGTCGACCCACGGCCGGAGCACGAACGCCCGCAGGTGGGCCCTGGGATGCGGCAGGACGAGATCGGGATCGGTCGAGATGACGGGCTCACCGGCATCGTCGCGTACCGCGATCACATCAACGTCCAATGTACGCGGACCGAACCTCCGCTGTGGGTCGCGCACCCGGCCGGCCCGCTCCTCCAGCTCCTGTGCCCGGTCCAGCCAGTACCGCGGCCCGGCGGACGGGTACTCGACGATGGCGGCGGCGTTGAGGTACTCGGGCTGGTCGGGGTCCCCCCACGGCGGCGTCTCGTACACGCCGGACACGACCCGCAGCACGTCGGACAGCGACCCCACGGCGGCGCGCAGGTGCGCCTCCCGGTCGCCCAGATTGCTCCCGAGTGCCAGAACAGCGACGGTCATGGCCCGCCGCCCGCAGCCGGTCCGGAGCGAGGGAGCGCAGCGACCGAGTCGCAGGGTCGGCCACAGGGCGGGACCAGGGCCATGACCCGCGCGAGCGGAGCGAGCGCCAGCATTACAGCGACGGTCATGGGCGTTGGCCGGTGACCGTGACCGCGACGTCGCCGAACTGGTGGGCGATCGGCGCCTGAGGCTTGTGGACGGTGACCGACGCGGCCCGGACCAACGGCTGGGTCAGGCACGCGTCGAGCAGCCGGGCGGCCAGCGTCTCGATCAGGTTGACCGGCTCACCAGCCACGATCGCGACCAGCCGGTCGGCCAGCTCGCCGTAGTGCACGGTGTCGGTCACGTCGTCCGTGCGCGCCGCCGGGGCGAGGTCGACCTCGAGCGTCGCGTCGACCACGAAGTCCTGGCCCTGGGCGCGTTCGAAGTCGTACACGCCGTGGTGTCCGCGGGCCGTCAGCCCGGTCAGCCGGATGGTGCCGGCCCCTTCCGCCCGGTCCGCGGCGCCGGCCTGGTGCGTGGCCTCGTGGCGACTGCCGGCGGCCGGGCGGCCGGTGGCCTCCCAGACGGAGACGGCGTCGACGGCGGAGCGCACGTCGTGCGTGCGCACCCCCCAGACCCCGGCGGCGAGGGCGAGCACGGTGGTCGCGATGGTGGCGGCCTCGCGCTGGTCCACCGGGCGGGGGGTACCGTCCGGGTCCGCCAGCAGCCGGCCCAGGTAGGACTTCCGGCTCGCGGCGAACAGCACCGGGAAACCGAGCGCGATGATCCGGTCGAGGTGGGCGGAGAGCTGCCAGTTGTGCTCGGCCGTCTTGGCGAAGCCGAGGCCGGGGTCAATGATGATCTTGTCGGAGGCCACGCCGGCCGCCAGCGCCTCGTCGACCCGCTGCGCCAGCTCCTCCCGCACCTCGGCCACCACATCCCGGTAGACCGCCAGGCGCTGCATGTCGCGGGAGTGCCCGCGCCAGTGCATGAGGATCCACGGGCAGCCGGCGTCGGCGACCACCTTGGCCATGGTCGGGTCGGCCAGCCCGCCGGACACGTCGTTGACCGTGCCCGCCCCGGCCTCCAGGGCGGCGACCGCCACGCTGGCCCGGGTCGTGTCGATGCTCATCGGTACCCCGGCCGCGGCCAGGGCGCGGACGACCGGTACCACGCGGGCGATCTCGGTGTCCGCGTCGATCCGCTCGGCGCCCGGCCGGGTCGACTCGCCACCCACGTCGACCAGGTCGGCGCCCTGTTCGCGGAGCAGGACACCGTGGGCCACGGCGGCGTCCAGATCCGCGTAGCGCCCGCCGTCGGAGAACGAATCGGGCGTCACGTTCAACACGCCCATCACCACCGGTCTCACCGGATCAGCCTACGGCCCGGGGCGACACGCAACTCCGCGATGGGCACAGGGGACCCCGGGTGGGCCGAGTGTCCACGGTTTGGGACGATCGGGCAGGTACCGCCCGCCGGGATGGAAAGCTGTGCCGGCACCCCCGGCGATCGCCAGTGCCGCTGCGCCGACACGATCGCAGTTCCAGCCTCTGACCTGCACGTTCCGCCCCACGCGCCACACCGGTCACGGTCTACGTAGCTTGTTCCATGGGTGACCACAACGTACGCTCAGCAATAATCCCGGCCGTCAACCCGAGACGGATAGTCACCGGTCGGTACCAGTGGGTACTCGGGGAGGGCAACACACATGATCTTGATAGAGCTCGGCCAGGCGGTGTTGAGTTCGACACACGCCGGGGACGTGCTCGCCGTCGTGACGGGCAAGCTCGCCCCCACACCCGCGCCGAAGGAGATCAACACCGATGGCCTGATCCAGTTCTTCGCCAGCAAGATCGCGCCGATCCTGCTGGCCGTACTGGGCATCATCTTCATCGGGCGGGCCAGCCGTGGTGAGGTGTCGAAGGTGCTGACCAGCTCGGCGATCGCGATCATCGGACTCGCCTTCATCGCGGGAGCGGTGTCGCTGTTCTTCGTCGGGGACTACCTGATCAACCTGGCGTTCAAGTAGGCCCCCAATGCGCCTGCGCACGGACGATGACATCTATCGGGCCCGTCTGGTCTACCTGGGTCCGCCCGGGTACACGTTGCCGTTCCAACTGCCGTATGCGCAGTACGGGCTGTTCGTGGTCCTCGTGCCGGCGTTCATGTTCGTGCACTACCTGTTCACTCTGCACGTCGACCTGTTCCCGGCCTGGGAGATCGCGCTGTCCATGGTGGCGACGTCGTACATCTTCCGGCACGTGGACCCGGACCGGCCCGCGCGCATGGTGATCCGCACCGCGCTGGTCGACTGGCGGCGCAGCCGCGAACCGTCGGTGGAGCGACGGGACGCCGGGCTTTCCGCGACACGGATCAGGATCCGCGAGTCGATCACCGCCCGCGACCTGGTCGGCCCGCGGGGCGCCCGATGACGGGTACCCCGCCGCAGTCCCGGCAGCCGGAGGACGAGCCCGAGGCCCCGGACGTCCATACCGTGCCGCACGGCGCCGTCGCCGTGTTCCAGTCGCCGTGGACGGTCCGCGGCGGGGCGGCCGGCGAACGGCCAGCGCAGCCCGAGCAGCCACACACCAACGGGTCGGGCGCCAAGCCGGCCGAGGGGCCGCGACCGGACATCGAGTCGCCGTTCCTCGCGCTGTTCGGCGCCGACGCGCGGCGACCCGCGCGGTCCACTGTGGACGGCACCGTCGTGTCCGAGTCGCCGGTACCGCCGGCAAACGGGGAGCTGGTCCTCCGCGGTACCCCCGTGCGGGAGGCGCCACCTCCGCCCAGGCGCACCGCGCCACCCAGGCCCGCCCCGGCGCAGGCCCCTCGCCCCCGCCAACCCCGGTCCGGACCGCGGCCGGCACCGCCAAAGGCGAAGGACCGCAGCCCCTCGGTCGAACTGGCCATCACCGAGATCGCCGGCCACCTGACCTTCACCCCCAACAGCGTGACAGCGTGGTACCGGCTGCCCGAGGTGCGCTGGTCGTTCCGGCCCGACGGCGAGCGCGAGGCGCTGCTGTCGGCCATCGCGGAGCAGTACGCCGGGCTGGCCGGCTTCCGGCTGCACCTGCGGCGCACCACGCGGCCGTTCCCAGCCGACGAGTGGGCGCGGGCGGTCGACCAGAACACGGCCGCGCCGCTGCCGGGCGTGCCGGGTGCCCCGTCCTGGGCGGACCACCTGGTCGCCGCCCAGCACCACCTGCTGTCGGTCAACCACGCCGAGGGCCAGACCTACCTGGGCATCACGTTCACCCGGCGCTCGCTCGGCGACTCGCTGACCGAGCGGGTGCGCAACCTGTTCGGCCGCGGCGTGGGCGACGCCGAGCGCCGGCGGATGGCCCGCATGGTCGAACAGTTCGACGAGGTGCTGGGCGCGTTCGGCATGCGCGGCCGCCGGGTGACCGCGCACGAGCTGGAGTGGCTGCTGTACCGGTCCGTCGCGCTGGGCATGTCGCCGCCGAGCGGGCTGTCTCCGGTCTCCTCGGGTGACTGGCACGGCGGCGACCTGCTGGCGCTGACCGAGCAGATCGAGCGGTACCGCACGCCCTACGGCTCCACCGTGAAGCTCGTCAACCGGCTGTCCGGCGAGGAGCGGCACGTCGCCGTGCTGTCCGTGGGCCGGATGGAGCCGCTGGAGATCCCCGAGCGGCACGAGCCGTGGCTGCACTTCCACGAGCGGCTCCCGTGGCCCATGGAGCTGTCGTCCAGAGTGGACGTTCTCGGGCCCAACGACTCGTTCCGCAACCTCGAACACCGGCTGCGGATGATCCGCTCGCAGCAGGCGGACTACGCCGAGCACGGCATGGACGCGCCGCCCGAACTGGAGCGACTGGCCCAGCGGGCGCTGCACATCGGCGACGACATGACCACCGGGCTGCCGACCGACGCGTCGCGGGTACACGGCTGGCACCGCATCGCGGTCTCCGGCCGCACCCGGGACGAGTGCCTGGAGCGGGCCCGGCGGCTGATCCAGATGTACTCCCGGGAACTGCGCATCTCGCTGCAGCACCCGAAGCAGCAGGACTGGCTGGTGCGCGAGTTCATCCCGGGCGAACCGGTCGCCAACACCGGGTACCTGCGCAGGATGCCCGTCAAGCTGCTGGCCGCCGCCCTGCCGCAGGCCGCCTCGATGGTCGGCGACCGGCGCGGGGACCTGATCGGACGGACCGCCGGCACCTGCCGCCGCCCGGTCTTCCTCGACCTGCACTTCCCGATGGAGATCCGGGAGCGCTCCGGGCTGGCCGTGTTCGTCGCGGAGCCGGGCGGTGGCAAGTCGACGCTGATGGGCGCGCTCGGCTACCTGGCCGCCCGGCGCGGTGTGCAGGTCACCCTGCTCGACCCGTCCGGCCCGCTGGCCCGGCTGGCCGCCATGCCGGAGCTGGCGCCCTTCGCTCGCGTACTGAACCTGACCGGCTCGGTACCGGGCACCCTGGCGCCGTACGCGCTGATCCCGACGCCGTTGCGCACGCACTTCTCGGCGGACCCGGCCGGGGAACGGGAGTACGAGATCGCGGTGTCCAACGCGCGGGCCGAGCGCCGGATGCTGGTACAGGACATCTGCTCGATGCTGGTACCGCCGCAGGTGGCGCGGGAGGCGTCGACGGCGACGCTGCTGCGGCACGCGGCCCGGGAGGTACCCGCCGAGGAGTCGTCCACACTGGACGACGTCGTGCGCTGCCTGACCTCGCTCGACCAGTCCGAGGCCCGTGAGCTCGCGCACCTGCTGATGGACACGGCGGAGATGCCGCTGGCGATGCTGTTCTTCGGCTCGCCGCCGCCGGACCTGCTCGGCGCGGACGCCGCGCTGACCATCATCACGATGGCCGGGCTGCGGCTGCCCGACCTGAAGATCGAGCGGGAGTACTGGTCGGCCGAGGAGGCGCTGGCGCTGCCGATGCTGCACACCGCCCACCGGCTGGCGGTGCGCCGCTGCTACGGCGGCTCGATGGCGACCCGCAAACTGGTCGGCCTCGACGAGGCGCACTTCATGGAGGGCTGGCGCTCGGGCCGCTCATTCCTGGTCCGGCTCGCCCGGGACTCCCGGAAGTGGAACATCGCGGGCCTGGTGGCCTCGCAGAACCCGAAGGACATCCTGGGACTGGACGTCCAGAACCTGGTGTCGACGGTGTTCGTGGGGCGGATCGCGGAGGACCCGGAGATCGCGGCGGAGGCGCTGCGGCTGTTGCGGGTACCCACGGATGTCGGGTACGAGCAGACGCTGGCCAGCCTGTCCACTGTGGACACCACGTCGTCGTCCCGGCTGGGATTCCGCGAGTTTGTGATGCGTGACGTGGACGGCCGGGTACAGAAGGTACGGGTGGACGTGTCCTACGTACCGGACCTGCTGACGTACCTGGACACCACGCCGGTGGCGGCGACCCCCTCGACCGCCACGCCAGACCTGCCCTCACCTGACTTCTCCGTCGAGCCGGAGGCGTGATGCCCACCCCTCACGCCGGGTCGCTCGTGACCCGGTCGTCCGGCCATAGGCTGGGCACGCCGGCTCCGGCTGACCGCGGCTCAACGGGGTTGCGGTTACTGACGCTGCTGGCGGTGGTCTTCCTGGCGGCGACGGGCACGGTCTTCTGGCCGGCCTCGCGGGCGTCGGCGGCACCCGGGCCGGGACTGCCCGCACTGCCGTCGCTGGCGGGGCAGTGCACGACGCAGGAGTGGCAGGACCCGTCGCGCTGGAACGACTGCGTCGGCAAGCTGCAGAACCTGACGCAGGACGAGGTCCAGTGCGTGGAGGCGCCGACACCGGAGACCCCGGACTCGGGCATGGCCGGCTGGTTCGCCACCAAGCCGGACTCCCCGCCGAGCCGCGCCGACGGTCTGTACACCGTCTACGGGTACGCCGGCTACGACTACACCACGTACGACATCGGCTGCGTCCCCACCGTGATGCACCCCGACTACAAGTTCGAGAACACGCTGGCCAACGGCGAGTTCATGTTCGCCACCGGGGTGGTGGGCGCCTCGGACGCGCTGCGCGAGCGGGCATGGAACCCGCAGGCCATGTGGGGCTGGGCGGACACCCTGGTGGAGCAGGCCACCAAGTCCATCTACACCAAGGTGTTCACGGTCTTCGGCGCGATCACGCTCGCGGTCGTCGGCCTGTACCTGCTCTGGCGGTCCCGCCAGTCGGACATGAACAACGCCATGACGACGGCCGGCTGGGCGATCCTGGTGATGGTGGCGGTGACCGCGATCGCGGCCTGGCCGGTGCGCTCGGCTCACCTGGCCGACCAGAGCCTGCTGACCGGGCTCACCGCGGTACACGACGCGGTCGGGCCGCCGGTACGGGACATCCCGCCGTCGGAGTGCGCGGTACTGCCGCACCCCGAGCAGTGCAAGGACAACCGGAGTCCGGCGCAGCGGGCAAGCGACACGGCGACACAGAATCTGCTATACCGCAACTGGCTGCGCGGGGAACTGGGATCGGCGGACAGCCCGACAGCCCAGAAGTACGGACCTGTCCTCTACGACGCCAAGTCCTTCAGTTGGGCCGACGCAGACGACATCGCGAATGATCCGACCGGAAACGCCCGGCAGCAGATCATCAGTGAGAAGCAGACGCGGTGGGAGAAGGTCGCCAAGCAGATCAAGACCGAGGATCCCGAGGCGTACCAGTACCTGCAGGGCACCAAGGGCATGGACCGGATCGGTGCCGGCTTCATCGCGATCCTCTCCGCGATCTTCTTCGCGATGTTCGACATCACCGCCTCCGTCCTCGTGCTGCTCGGCTTCCTCATCTTCCGCTGGGCGGTCATCGCGGCGCCCGTCCTCGGTACCATCGGCATGCTGCGCCCCGCGAGCGCCGGCCTGCGCCGGCTCGTCAACGCCGTGGTCGCGGCCATCTTCAACATCGTCATCTTCGGCACCGGCGCGGCCATCTACCTCTTCGCCGTCGATCTGATCATGAGTACCGCCTCGCTGCCCGGCTGGCTGCAGGTGACCCTGGTCTGGCTGTGCGGGATCGTCGGCTGGCTGCTGCTGCGGCCGTACCGGCGGATCACCCAGCTCGGCGGGCGCGACTCGACCGGCCAGATCGCCGCGGCCGGCGGTTGGCACCGCAGCTTCTTCCGCGACCTGCGGCAGGCCGCCACCCTCGCCGTCGCGACCCCGGCCGTCGAGGCCGCGGTCGAACGGCGGAGGGCCAACGACGTGGTGCTGCAGACCAACGTCCGGCCCGAGGCGCGCCACGAGGATCCGTTCGAGGCCAGGGGTACCGGTGGCGAGCGGCCCGAGGACCGGCCGGTACCCGAGGAGACTCGACCGCCGAGGAGACGTCCGGCCCGCTGGACGGCCGCCACGCAGGACGGGCCGCCCACCTATGCCGTGTACCGCCCCGGCAGCGGCGAGGGCGGCAGCGCACCGGCGCAGCGGCCCGAATCGGCAAGCATTCCGGGGTGACCGACCGTGCGTACCGTCCTTCGGCTGCTCGGCACCCGCTACGGTGCGGCGGTTGCGCTGGTCGCCGTCATCGCCCTCATCGTGGGGATCGGCAAGATCGTCGGAGGCGGCCGGCCGCTCGGCACGCCGCCGGGTGTCGGTACCGTCGCGGACGCGCCGTCGGCCACCGCCTCGGAGGAAGCTGACGACGGCATCGGTTCACCACCCGCGCCGCCGGCACCCTCGACCAGCCCCGGCGCGGCGGACCCGCAGACCGTCGCGGTGAACTTCGCCCGGGCCTGGCTCAACCACACTGGTGTCAGCGCCGGACAGTGGCTGGCCGCCCTGCGCCCGTTCGCGACCTCGGCGCTGCAGGGCCGGCTCGCCGGAGTTGACCCGGAGACGGTCCCCGCGAGCAAGATTGCCGGCTCCGCCACCGCCACCAACCGGTCCGAGTCCTATGTGGACATCAACGTCCCCCTCGACGCCGGTGTCCTCACCCTCGGCCTTACCGGAACCGGCGGCCGCTGGCTGGTCGACTCGGTGGACTGGCAGCGACCATGAGCCTTCGCCGCCGACTCGGAATCGTCGCCGCGGCGACGGTGGTGCTGGCGGTGGTCTGCTGCGGGGGCGGCGCGGCCGCCTTCTTCCTCGGCGGCCTCAACCCCGGTCCGGACAAGCAGGCGGCCGCCGCTCTCGGCTGCGGCGGTGCGACCGTGGACCTCAACGGCCCGCTGCCATCCATCAACTCACTCGGCGACAAGCAGATCCACAACGCCGCCGTCATCGTCAGCGTCGGTCAGCAGCTGGGGGTACCGCCGCGGGGTTGGGTGATCGCCATCGCCACCGCGCTGCAGGAGTCGGCCCTGACCAACCTGCCCAACCTCGGACCGGCCAACGACCACGACTCGCTGGGGCTGTTCCAGCAGCGGCCGAGCCAGGGCTGGGGCACGGCCGAGCAGATCCTCGACCCGGCCTACTCGTCCCGCAAGTTCTACGAACACCTGCTCGCCGTGCCCGGCTGGCAGACCATGGCGCTGACCGACGCCGCCCAGCGCGTCCAGCGCAGCGCCTACCCGGATGCCTACGCCAAGCACGAGCCGCTGGCAACCGTGGTGGTCAACGCACTGACCAACGGCGCAGCCCGCGCGGTCGGCGCGGTGGTCAACGTGCGCTGCGTCGACCCCGGCGAGATCTCCGCGTCCGGCTGGACCGTGCCGGTCAAGGGCCCGATCGTGTCCGGCTTCCGGCCGCCGGACCGCCCCACCCACAACGGCGTCGACATCGCCGCCTCCAAGGGCACAGTCATCCACGCCGCCGCGGCCGGCGTGGTCACCGTGGTCCGCTGCCAGGCGCACCTGGCGGATGGCACCAACTGGGGCTGCGACCGGGACGGCGGCGTCTTCGTTCTCGGCTGCGGCTGGTACGTCGAGATCCTGCACGCCGGGAACATCATCACGCGGTACTGCCACCAGTTGCGCCAGCCGGACGTCGTCGTGGGCCAGCGGGTGGCGGCCGGACAACAGATCGGCGTGGTGGGCGACACCGGCAACTCCTCCGGGCCACACTGCCACTTCGAGGTGCACGTCGGCGGAGACAACAGCGCCACGGGCGCCGTGAACCCGGTACCGTTCATGAACCAGGTGGGCGCACCACTGGGAGACAAGGCATGACGGACGACTGGATCCCGCAGCCACCGCGGACGATCACGCCGGTACCCGCCTCGGGCCGGGGTGACCTGCGGGGAAAGCGGGTGCTGGTCGGTCAGCCGGGCCACGGGTGGCGCGGCGACCTCAGGGCGGACGCGGCCGTGGTGCAGGGCAGCCGCACCTACGTACCGGTGCTGACGGAGCACGAGTGGTACCGCGCGGAGGCGGAGCAGATCGAGACGTTCGCCCCGCTGGTACCAGTGGACCGGGTCTGGGTGGAGCTCCTCGGCGCCAGCGAGCCCGACGACAGCTCGCGGTGGAAGGACCTGTTCGGCCGGCTGGTGTCACTGGACAGCCCGGCCGTCCGGCGCCCGGTGTCGGTACGGGTGGTGGCGTCGGTGAGCGGCCGTCGGGTTGTCCGGATGAGTCCGACGGGCGAGCAACGCGACCTTCGCGCGGTCACCGAGCCGTACCAGAACGCGGACAGTGACATCTGCGTCCGGGTGAGCCGCGAACTCGACTGGTACCGGTGGAGCTGGACGGGCCAGGTACCGAAGACTCTCGAAGTCCCTGTCTACCTGCTGTGGGCCGAGTAGATCACGTCACCTCGTGGCCGTCGCAGACCCGCCATCCGTCGTCGTCATGAACCTTGAAGACCCATTGCTCGACCGCACGCTGCGAACTGCCGTTGACTACCGTCGTCAACACGAGGTGAGCACTGACGTCGGCGTCGTGACTGTCCTGGGTCGTGACACGGATCGTGTCCGCGGACGCGTGGATTGAGACGGAGTACTGCTTCTCGCGACTCACGAGGTCCCCGCGTGCCGCCTTTACGTCGGGCAGGTCCGGCTTCCCGCCGCACGCGAACAAGGCGGCACGGTTGCTGTCCCGATCACCGAGATAAGCGGTCAGGTACTGGCGTACGGCGCCGGTCGGGGTGCCGAGATCAGGCGCCGTGGACCTGTCATACCAGAGATAGGCCGTGAGCGAACCGCCTGCGCAGAGGGTCGAAAGAACCGCTGCGGTGACGGCGATGATCAGTCGCCAATTTCGAGGCTTCCGTGGTGCCCGGGTTGGAGTCGATCCCGCCGAGGCGGCGGAGCCGTCACCAGAGCGCTGCACAGGCACGGCCGGTGGCGTGACGGCCTGGTGCTCAGGCTGCAGCGGTTGATCCACGCGTTGAGAGTAGCGGACTCTGAGGCCTGAGCCCGAAACCTAGAACCCGCGGCGTTATCCACAGGGGGTATCGACGTCGCGTACTTTTCGCTACTCTCGCTTCGCAGCCTGGGGAGGTGGAGTGTGCCTATTCGACCCTTGATCGATGACCCCGGCATCGGACTGCCGGACTACCCAACACTGTCGGTTGACCTCAAAGCCTTGGCGGACGTAGCGATCGCCCTCAGGCAGGAGGTGGACAGGAACCTGCAACCACACATGGCGCAACTCAGGAGCGCCTACGGCACCGGGGTCAACTTCGGAGTTGCATCACAAAGCGAAAACATGAGGCAAGCTCGTTCTATCTACCACGCGACGACCAGTACGGCTACGGCATCGTCAACCCGTCGCCGCGCTCACCGCCGACGTACCGCCGCTCCCCACCAGTCCGACAGCCAGCCCCACCCGTGCACAGCCAACCGGCAGCCACACCACCAACACGGCCGCCCCAGCCAGCCGGACAACCACCGCTCTCATCGGAATCCTCGTCGCGCTACTCGTCGGAGCCGCCGCCGTCGGAGTCGTCATCGCCCGCGGCCGGACACGCCGTTGAGGTAGGGCCATCGACCCTCAACTGGGATACCTTCTTCGCCTAGGAGGTGACCGGAGTGGCGAGGTTGCGGGCGAACATCGAACGTGCAGCGGCCCTGCATCGCGACGCGGACCTCATAGTCACCGCCGCCGAACAGGCCCTCGAACGTCGAGCCACCGAACCCGTACCAGCGGGGAACTACAGCGAGCAGCATGAACTCGCCGCCACCCTGAGAGCCGCCGCTGCGCAGCTCGCGCCCGGATGGCTCGGAGACCCACTCGACGCCGTCCCGCCGAGCGCCCCGCTGCCGACCCCCGGCCAACCTCGAGACGGCGGATCCGAGCCGGCCAGCTACGTCAGGGTCGGCACCGCCCAACCTCTCGATGACGCCACCTTTCCCGCGATCGTCCCGTTCTCCGAGCACCTCACCATCGACGGTGACGTTCGCGACGCCCGCGTTGCCGGTCTGCTGCGCAGCCTGACGCTGCGCCTCGTCGCGGCCCACCCCGCCGGCGCCATCCGGTTCAGGACCGTCGATGCGACCGGGGCTGCCTTCGGCGCGTTCCACGACCTGGTACCCGTCGGGTTGATGTCCGCGCCCGTCGCCGACCGGGACGGGCTGCGCCGTGTGCTGACCGAGGTCGAGGAGTGGGTACGCGAACCGAGCCAGCGGCACTCGCTCGTTCTGATGATCGCGTCATTCCCGCAGTTCACCGACCAGGCGGAGTTCGCGCGCATCGTCCAGCTTGCCGACCTCGGCCCGTCTCGAGGCCTGCACCTGATCATCGCCGGCTGGCCGCCGCCACCACTCACCGGCCCGCAGCCGCTACTGAACAACGCGCCGCAGCCACC
>Ga0081540_1003276_pt1 | contig 12877 bp, 14 predicted proteins | sample TabmetS2T1R1_FD_71024 | JGI IMG/M metagenome (GOLD analysis project Ga0081540, IMG submission 71024) | Tabebuia heterophylla rhizosphere microbial communities from the University of Puerto Rico - S2T1R1 | ecosystem: Host-associated > Plants > Roots > Rhizosphere ... | reverse complement strand
CGGACCGCCCGTCGACGACCAGATCGCCAACCTGATCATCGCGCAGCTCCTCCACCTCGAGTCGGAGGACCCCGACAAGGACGTCTCGATCTACATCAACTCGCCGGGCGGGTCGGTCTACCACGGGCTCGCGATCTACGACACGATGCAGTTCATCAAGCCGGACGTGCAGACAATCTGCGTCGGCACGGCGATGTCGATGGGCGCGCTGCTGCTCGCGGGCGGCGCGAAAGGAAAGCGAATGGCCCTGCCGAACGCCAAGATTCTGATCCACCAGGTCTGGGGCGGCTTCCAGGGGCAGGCGACCGACATCGAAATCCACGCCCGGGAGACGATCGCCCTCAAGCGGCGACTCGAGGAAATCATGTCGGAGCACACCGGCCAGGACATCGAGAAAGTCTCGAAGGACATGGAGCGCGACTACTTCATGACTCCCCAAGAAGCCCAGGAATACGGCATCATCGACAACGTGATCATCCACCGCGATGCCGCCAAGGACGGCGCAAAGGCCTAGCGCTTCGGGCCGATCCGAGGTAAAAGGAGACCGAGGTGGCTCGCGCATCGGACGGCAACGAGCAGCTGCTCTGCAGTTTTTGTGGCAAGAGCCAGCGGCAGGTAAAGAAGCTCATCGCAGGACCGGGGGTCTATATCTGCGATGAGTGCATCGACCTCTGCAACGAGATCATCGACGAGGAGCTCACCGCTCCGGCGCAGCTCGACCTCGACAACCTGCCTCGCCCGCGTGACATCTACTCGGTCCTGAACGACTACGTCGTCTCGCAGGAAGAGGCGAAACGCACCCTCGCCGTCGCCGTCTACAACCACTACAAGCGCGTGCAGATGGCGGCGGAGGACGACGACGTCGAATTGCAGAAGTCGAACATCCTCCTGCTCGGCCCGACGGGCTGCGGGAAGACGCTGCTGGCCCAGACGCTGGCGCGGATCCTCAACGTCCCGTTCGCGATCGCCGACGCGACCGCGCTGACCGAGGCCGGCTACGTCGGCGAGGACGTCGAGAACATCCTCCTGAAGCTGATCCAGGCCGCGGACTTCGACATCAAGAAGGCCGAGACCGGGATCATCTACATCGACGAGGTCGACAAGATCGCGCGCAAGGCGGACAACCCGTCGATCACGCGCGACGTCTCCGGCGAGGGCGTGCAGCAGGCGCTGCTGAAGATCCTCGAGGGCACCGTCGCCTCGGTGCCGCCGCAGGGCGGGCGCAAGCACCCGCACCAGGAGTTCCTCTCGATCGACACGACGAACATCCTCTTCATCTGCGGCGGCGCGTTCGCCGACCTCGAGACGATCATCGGCAAGCGGATCGGCAAGCACGCGGTCGGCTTCGGGGCCGACATCCGCTCGCGCAACTCCTTCGAGGCCTCCGAGATGCTGGCGAAGGTAATGCCCGAGGACCTGCTTTCGTACGGCCTGATCCCGGAGTTCATCGGCCGGCTGCCGGTCATCTCGGCGGTGCACCAACTCCAGCGCGAGGACCTCGTCCAGATTCTGACGGAGCCGAAGAACGCGCTCACGCGGCAGTATCAGCGCTTCTTCGCGTACGACAACATCGAGCTCGTCTTCACCGACGAGGCGCTCTGGGAGATCGCGGACAAGGCGCTGGCGCGCGAGACCGGCGCCCGAGGGCTCCGCTCGATTATCGAGACCGCCCTCCTCGACGTCATGTTCGAGCTCCCGTCGCGCAAGGACGTCGTCAAGTGCGCGATCACCAAGGAGACGATCGAGAAGGGCCTCAAGCCGACGCTCGTGACGAGCGCCGGCGCCGACGACGAGCCGGCCGAGCTCGCCGAAGAATCCGCCTAGTAGCACCACCCTGTGGTCGAGACGGATTCTGCGCGTCGTAGGCTGTCTGGAGCGTGCCGCCTCAGATCCGATACGCCCGCAGCGGCAGCGTGAACATCGCCTACCAGGTCGCTGGTGAGGGGACAGCCGATCTGCTGATGATTCCCGGCTGGGTAACCCATCTCGCCCTCGACTGGCACGAGCCACGGTGGGTCGGGTGGTTCGAGCGGATGTCTGCCTTTGCGCGCGTCGTCCGCTTCGACAAGCGAGGCACCGGCATGTCCGACCGCCCGCCGGGAATCCCGACTGCCGATGAGCGGATGGCGGATGCGCTCGCGGTGATGGACGCCGCCGGGCTCAGCCGCGCGCATGTGCTCGGCTGGAGCGAAGGCGGGCCGCTCGGCGTCATGGTCGCGGCGGCCTATCCAGAGCGTGTACAGAGCCTCGTCCTTTACGGGACGCAGGCAAGGTTTTCGCGCCGCGCTGACTACCCCTTCGGTGAGGAGGATTCCGAGGACTCCTACCGGGAGCTGGAGCGGGACTGGGGCAGCGAGCTCGAGGCACGCCAGTTCATTCCGGATGCGGATCCGGCGGCGATCAAGCGTCTGGCCGCCTACTACCAGGCCGGCGCAAGCCCAAGCGCTGCATCGGCGCTTGCACGCGCCAACGCGGCGATGGACGTTCGTGGGCTGCTCGCTTCGATCCGCGTGCCGACGCTCGTGCTCAACCGCGAGCACGACCCTGTCGCACCCGGCGAAACAGGGAAGTACCTCGCCGACCGGATTCCCGGAAGCCACTTCATCCAGCTTCCCGGCTCGGCACACGCGCCCTGGCTCGGGGATACGGAGCGGTTCTGCACAGAGGTCGAGCACTTCGTCACCGGCGTCCGCCCGGTGGAGCGCGAGCCGGGCGCGGTACGCACGATCCTTCACTGCGACATCGTCGGCTCGACCGCGCGAGCCGTCTCACTTGGCGACGAGCGGTGGAGCGAACTCCTCGAGGACTACGACAAGACTGCCGAGCTGGCCGTCAACGCGCATGGGGGCCGGATCGTCGACCGCACCGGAGATGGATTCATGGCGGCGTTCGAGGGGCCTGTCGGCGCGATCCGCGCAGCCCGGCGTCTCCAGCTGGACGCGCACGAACTCGACCTTCAGGTACGCGCCGGCCTGCACATCGGCGAGGTGCGTGAAGAGGGCGGGCTCCTGCGCGGGATTGCCGTCCACGTCGCCGCGCGCGTGATGTCGGAGGCACGGGGTGGCGAGATTCTCGTCTCCGAAACCGTTCGGGATGTCGTGGCGGGTGCGAACCTCAGCTTCAGTGATCGCGGGACCCGCGAGCTCAAGGGGATTGAGGGGCAGCGACGCCTATTCGCCGTAACGGCGGAGACCGATGGCAGATGACGGAGTAGGCGGTCGCGTGCGCGACCTTACGCCTCTCCTGGGCGCACCCGTCCGGCTAGTCAGTGCCAACCTCGAGCACGACCTTGCCACGCTTCCCGCGGCCCGCGACTCGCTCGAACGCCGCCCGGGCCTCCGTGAGCGGAAAAACCGAGTCGACCTCCGCCCGAAGCTCGCCTGCGTCCACAAGCGTTCTCAACTCCAGCAGCTGCTCGTGGTCGGGTTCGACGATGAAGTAGATCGCGCCCGGCATCTCCTCTGCGATCGTGACCACGCGCTCACCAGCGGGGACCTCGCCGCCACGAGTGTCGAAGACCAGATCGACCTGACCGCTCTCCACGACCGCCGCGCCGGCGTGTCGCGCAAGCTGGACGGCGATGTGCCCAACCCCGCCCGAGGCGCCCGTGACCAGCACCCGCTCGCCTCGGGCGAGCCGCCCGTGCACAAACAGTGCTTGCCAGGCGGTCAGCCCGCCCATCGGCAGAGCGGCCGCCTCGGCGTGGCTCAGCCGCAAGGGCTTCGGTGCAAGCACATCGGTCGGGACGACGGCGTACTCGGCCGCCACGCCGTCGCGATCGAAAGACGTGAGCGCATACACCTCGTCACCGCTGCCGACGACAACGCCCGAAAGCTCGTGAGACGGAATCGCGGGCAATCGATCGACCGGCCACTCCAGCTCGCCACGGGTAATCGCTGCCGCATGCACGCGCACCAGCACCTCGCCCGGATCCGGCGACGGCGTCTCGACCTCCTCAACCCTCAAGCCGTCATCGTGTAGCCGTACCGCTAGCACACCGCTCCCCCGCCGCCTGGTGGACCGCGTTCTTCAGGAGATCTTGCCAGCTACCACCCTGCTGCTCGGAGGCGTAGCCTGGGCCAGCGAACTCTCCCCCTGAAGACGGTTCCCTGCACCGGAGCAATCACAGGGCGGCGAGCCACCGCCGTAGCATTCGGTCGGTGACGGCTGCCGATCGATGGTTCGCGGCGATCTGGCCGATCGTGCACGCACAGCTTCCGGCCCCACCGGCTCGGGTCGTCGAGCTCGGCTGCGGCCCGCTGGGCGGATTCGTTCCGCAGCTGCGCGCGGGCGGGTTCGACGCGGTCGGGGTCGATCCGAAGGCACCCGAGGAGGCTGGGTACCACCGCGTCGAGTTCGAGCAGGCGGAGTTGCCTGCGGAGGCCGACGCACTCGTCGCCTCGGCCTCGCTCCATCACGTCGCCGACCCCGCCGAGGTGCTCGACCGGGTCGCGGCCACGCTGGCGCCGGGCGGAACCGTCGTGGTGGTCGAGTGGGCCTGGGAGGACTTCGACGAGCCAACGGCCGAGTGGTCCTTCCGCCGCCTTGGCTCCGAGGAAGGCTGGCTCCGCCGGCGGCGGCACGAGTGGCTCGGGTCCGGCGAGCCGTGGAGCACGTACCTCCAGGGCTGGGCGCGCGAGGAAGGGCTCCACGAGGCCCAGACCCTCTTGGCGTTGCTGGACGAGCGATTCGGGCGCCGACAGCTTTCGCGCGGTCCGTACCTGTTCGCCGACCTGGCCTCGACGAGCTCCGAGGACGAGCTGGATGCGATCGACGCCGGCGAGATCCGCGCGCTCCGCGTCGACTACGCAGGATTCAAGGCTTAGGTCCTGCTCTCCGACTCCGCCGCCTTGGCGCGGCCGAGGATCTCGCGCAGGCGCAGCGTCCGCAGCATTGCGTAGACAGCGATCGCGCCCACGATCACGTTGAAGAGGGTGACCGCGACGTACTGGCCGACACTGAAGGCAAGCAGCTGTGACGACGACGCCTCGCCGTTGAGCACGTAGACGAGCAGGCCTTGCTTCGTCCCGACGCCGCCGGGCGAGAACGGCAGCAGGGTCGAGAGGCTGTCGACGACTTGCGCGAGCAGCGCGTTGTGAATCGACGCGTGGACGTGGAAGGCCCTCAGGAAGAAGTAGAGCGAGGCGATCCGAAACACCCAGCTGAGCAGCTGCCAGCTTGCGACCTCGCGGGCGTAGCGCCTCCAGTCGCGCAGGATCCAGAAGCCACGCCCGACACGCTGCTTGAAGTTCTCGACGTGTCGGGAGGCCCACCAGATGCCGACGATCGCCGCGGTGGTCAGCAGCGCGAACACGATGGCACCGGTCTGCGTCCGCGCTATCAGCCACGTCCAGTCGAACGAGTGCAGGCTCGGGAGGACGTCCAGGCTTGGCAGGACTCCCTGGGTCAGCGCCCAGACGAGGATCGCGCCCGCGAGCACGAAGTCGAGCAGCGTCTCTGTGACGAGCGTCGAGGCCAGCGTCGTGTAGGTCGTCCCCTCGACGCGGCGGTGGACGAGGTAGATCTTCACCAGGTCGCCCGCGCGGCCCGGGACGATCGAGTTCACGCCGACGCCTGCCAGGTAGGCGCCGAGGACGGGCCGCCGGGGAACCGGCGTCTCCGGGTAGGAGGCCTGAAGGATGTTGCGCCAGGCGATCGAGCGCACGAAGAGCTTCGCCAGTTGCAGCGCGAGCGCGAACGCGAGCGCCACCCAGCCAACGTCGGTGACCTGTTCCCCGAAGACCCTGACCGCGTGAAAGAACTCGCCCACGTCTTCGTAAACTTGCCCGAATGGAGCCGCTCTACAAGCCCGAGGGCGTCGAAGAGCGCTGGCAGCGTACGTGGGAGGAGGAAGGGCTCTACGGCGCAGAGCCGGACTCGGGGCGCGAGCCGTTCGTCGTCGCGCACCCGCCGCCCAACGTCACCGGCGCGCTGCACACGGGGCACGCGCTGCAGATCTCGCTGGCCGACCTGCTCGCGCGCTGGCACCGGATGCGGGGCTTCGAGACGGCCTTCCTGACCGGCTACGACCACGCGGGCATCTCGACGCAGAACGTCGTGGAGAAGCATCTGCTCGAACAGGGCACCTCCCGTGAGGAGGTCGGCCGCGAGAGGTTCGTCGAGATCGTCTGGGACTGGCTCCACCAGTACGGCGGCACGATCATGGGCCAGTTCCGGCGGATGGGCGCCTCGATGGACTACCGGCGCGAGCGCTTCACGATGGACGACCTGTACGTGCGCGCGGTGATGCGCTGGTTCGTCCACCTCTATGACAAGGGCTGGATCTACCGCGCGAACCGGATCATCAACTGGTGCCCGCACCACGAGACGTCGCTTTCCGACCTCGAGCTCGTGCACGAGGAGGTCGACGACGCGCTCACGTACGTGCGCTACCCGTTCGCCGACGATCCCGCCGACGGGGTCACGATCGCGACCGCGCGCCCGGCCACGATCCTGGCCGACGTGGCGGTCGCGGTGAGCCCGGGTGACGAGCGCTGGCGCGGGGCCGTCGGCCGTGAGGTGGTCGTCCCGTTCGTCGAGCGCACGGTGCCGGTGATCGAGGACGAGCGCGTCGACCCGGAGTTCGGCACGGGCGCGCTGAAGGTGACGCCCGGGCACGACCCGCTCGACTTCGAGATCGGTCAGGCCCACGGGCTTCCGGAGCTGACGGTGATCGGCCCCGACGGTCGCATTAGCGACGACGCAGGCGAGCTGGCCGGCCTGACGCAGGCCGAGGCCGAGGCGCGGATCCTGGAGTGGCTGCGGGAGCGCGAGCTGCTGGTCAAGCGCGAGGCCTATCGCCACTCGGTCGCGCTCTGCGAGCGCTGCAAGACCCGGATCGAGCCGCTGATCTCGCTGCAGTGGTGGTGCCAGATGGAGGAGCTCAAGCGGCCGGCGCTGGCGGCGTTGCGCGACGGTCGCGTCCGATACCACCCCGAGTCGCAGCACCGCTTCGCGATCGACTCGCTCGAGAACGCGCCCGACTGGAACATCTCCCGCCAGCTCTGGTGGGGTCACCAGCTGCCGGTCTGGGAGTGCCCGGACGGCCACCTGACCGTGCGCGAGGACGAGCCGGACGCCTGCGCGGACTGCGGCTCGACGGAGCTCACCCGCAGCAAGGACGTGCTCGACACGTGGTTCTCGTCGGCGCTCTGGCCGTTCGCGATCCTCGGCTGGCCGGAGACGACGCCCGAGCTCGACGCTTGGTACCCCGGGACGCTGAACACGACCGCGCGCGAGATCATCCGCCTCTGGGAGAACCGGATGATCTTTTCCGGCCTCGAGCTGCTGGGCGACATCCCGTTCAGCCACGTGATCATCCACACGACGGTGCTCGCCGCCGACGGACGGCGGATGTCCAAGAGCCTCGGCACCGGGCTCGACCCGATGGAGCTCGTCGAGAAGCACGGCGCCGACGCGACTCGCTACGGGCTGCTGAAGCTCACCTCCTCGCAGGATGTGCGCTTCTCCGAAGGCGCGGTCGAGGAGGGGCGGAAGCTCGCGAACAAGCTCTGGAACGTCTCGCGGCTGATCCTCGCCAATGTCGGCGACGCGACCCCGGCGCCGCGGCCGCGCGCGCTCGAGGAGCACTGGATCGCGTGGCGGCTCGACCAGGCGCAGGCACAGCTCGACGAGCACTACGCGGACTTCGACTTCTCACCCGCGATAGGCGTGCTCTACCACCTGACGTTCGACGACTTCTGCGACTGGTACGCCGAGGCGATCAAGGCGCGGCTCTACGACGGGGACGAGGACGCGCAGGCGACGGCGCTCGCGAACCTCGAGCGGCTGCTGAAGCTGCTGCACCCGGCGATGCCGCACGTGACCGAGGAGATCTGGTCGAATCTGCCGGCGCGGGAGGAGCGGCTGATCATTTCGACGTGGCCCGAGGCCTTGGGGGCCGACGACGTGTCGGCGGACTTCGAGCCGATCCGCGTCGCGGCCGAGGTCTTTCGGCGTGCGGGCGTGCGTGCACCGCTCGAGGGGGACCAGCAGCGGATCTTCGACGCGGTGGTCAAGCCGGACCGGGCGAAGGTGGACGGCGCGAACGTCGAGGCGGAGGCGGCGCGGCTGCGCGGCGAGATCGAGCGGGCCGAGAAGATGCTCTCGAACGAGCGCTTCGTCCAGAACGCGCCCGGCGACGTCGTCGAGGCGGAGCGCGAGAAGCTCGAGCGTTACCGCCGCGAGCTCGATGCCCTCAGCGCTTAAAGCAGCCTGCCCGGCCACGCCCTCCGGGCCACTGACGCGCGATGAGCGGCGCCAGGCGTCGTCCTCAGTCGCGCCCGTATCTGCTCGATACGGGCACTCCCTGCGTCCTAGCCTGACTTGCTCCTCGCACGCCAGGGACGCGGCAACGTGACCGGACAGACTGCATGGCTCGAGTCGCTCTCGCCCTGGCCGGAGGAGTTCGGCCTCGGCCGGATGCGTGCGCTGCTCACGGAGCTCGGCGAGCCGCAGCGCGCCTACCGCGCGATCCACGTCGTCGGCACGAACGGCAAGTCGACCGCGACACGCCGCGCGGCAGCGTTTCTCGCGCGCGAGGGCCTCAGTGTCGGTGCGTACACGTCGCCGCACGTCGCGGGCTGGAGCGAGCGCATCCAGGTCGACCTCGAGGACGCGGATCTCGAGGCGGCGCTCGAGCGCGTGCGCGCTCAGGCCGAGCGGCTGGGCGCGACGCAGTTCGAGGTGCTCACGGCCGCCGCGCTCGCGGAGTTCGCTGTCGCGGAGGTCGACGTCGCGGTGGTCGAGGCCGGCCTCGGCGGGCGACTCGACGCCACGAACGTCCTCGACGCCGAGGTCGTCGCCTTGACGAACGTCGCGCTCGACCACACTGACGTGCTGGGCGAAACGCGCGAGGCGATCGCGGCCGAGAAGCTCGCGGTGGTCGCACCCGGCTCGACGGTCGTGCTCGGCGAGCCCGAGTGGGAGAGTCACGCGCGCGCGCGCGAGGCCGGGCGCGTGGTCAACGCTCAGGACGTGGGGCGGGCGGCGGCGGAGGCGATCCTCGGAAGACCGCTCGAGGGTGACGTCGGGATCGTGCTCGCGGGCCGCTTCGAGCGGGTCGGCGAGGACGTCTTCGCCGGCGCGCACAATCCCGCCGGCGTGGAGTGGCTGCTGGAGCGGCTGCCGCGGCGCGACTACGTCGTCGTCGCCTCGATCCTCGCCGACAAGGATGCCGAGGCGGTTCTGCAGCGCCTCGCCGGGGCCGGCCGGGTGCTGGTCGCGACCGCCTCGCACAGCGCGCGGGCGCTGCCTGCCGACGAGCTGGCGCGCCTCGGGCAGGCGCACTTCGACACGGTCGAGACGGTCGCCGACCCTGGCAACGCACTCGCCCGGGCCCGTGAGCTCGCGGGTGGCGACGGAGCCGTTCTCGTCACCGGTTCGCTCTACCTTTTGGCCGATCTCATCGTCCGACTCCAGCACGTACCATGGGACAGTTCGGCGAGCGCCTGAGCGTCTTCGCAGTCGCGGTCGTCTTCGTGCTGGCGATCATCGGTCTCGCGTTTGGCGCCGGATACCTCGTCGGAAAGCTCCTTCTCTGAGGAGACGCACGTGCTGGTAGCCGACAACGGAATCTTCGACTTCTTCAGCCACAGCACGTGGATCGTCATCCGCAACCTGACGATCTTCTTCGTGGTCGTCTTCTGGCTTGCGACAGCGTTCTGGGTCTACAAGGACGCGCGACGGCGGATCGAGGACCCGTGGCTCGTCGGGATGGCCGTCGTGCTTGGCCTCGTGCCGCCGTTCATCGGCCCTCTCGTGTACATGCTCTTCCGGCCGCCCGAGTACCTCGAGGACCGGCGCGAGCGCGAGCTCGAGATCAAGGCGATGGAGCAGCGGCTTTCGCGGCGCGACCTGCACTGCCCCGTCTGCCGGGCCGAGGTCGACCAGTCGTTCCTCGTCTGCCCGGTCTGCACGACGCGGCTGCGCCAGGCCTGCCGCAACTGCAAGCAGCCGCTCGAGGCGCTCTGGCAGGTCTGCCCGTTCTGCGAGACGCCGGTCGAGCCCGCCGCGGTCGAGTCGTTCGGCGAGACGCAGGCGCTCTCGCCGCCTCGTCGCGAACGGCGCGCTTAGGCATCGCTTGCGATGCCTACTTCAGGACGGCCGGGTCTCCCCGTCGTCCGTCTGAAACGACCGATCGGGTCGCTGGAGATGCCGCGTACGTCGTAGACTCGCCGCCGTCATGGCGGTCGAGCGCACACTGGTCCTGATCAAGCCCGACGCGATGCAGCGCGGGCTCGCAGGCGAGATCCTCGGGCGATTCGAGGACCGCGGGCTCGAGATCCAGGACGCGCGGCTCGTTCGGGTCGACCGCGAGCTGGCCGAAGAGCACTACGCCGAGCATGCCGAGAAGCCGTTCTTCGGCGAGCTGGTCGAGTTCATCACCTCGGGGCCGACGCTCGCGCTCGCGCTCGAGGGCGATGGCGCGATCGCGACGGTGCGACGAACCATGGGCGCCACGAACCCGGCCGACTCGGAGCCGGGCTCGATCCGCGGCGACCTCGCGCTGTCGATGCCCGACAACCTGGTGCACGGGTCCGACTCGCCTGAGTCGGCCGAGCGCGAGCTCGCACTCTGGTTCTCGTGAAGGCGCTCGCCTGCGACGCCGACCAAAGAGGCCCTACCGGCTTCGCCGGCGCGGCCGTCTAACACACCATCTTGGAGCCGAGCGAGAACACCCCTGATCGCGGAACCGGCTCTGAGGAGCCCGATTACGTCGCGATCAACCGCGAGGGCTGGACGCAGGCGAACGCGGACTACACCGACCGGCAGGCCCACGGCGCCTGGGCGCAGGAGGAGATCACCTGGGGTCAGTGGTCGCAGCCGGAGAGTGAGATCAGGATCCTGCCCGACGTCACGGACCTCGACGTGGTCGAGCTCGGCTGCGGGACCGCCTATTTCGGCTCGTGGCTCAAGCGACTCGGCGGTGCGCGTCGGGTCGTCGAAGTGGATGTCACGCCGGCCCAGCTCGAGACCGCGCGGCGAATGGACGAGGAGTTCGGCCTGGGGCTCGAGCTGATCGAGGCCAACGCGGAGGACGTGCCGTTGCCGGACGAGTCGTTCGACCTCGTCTTCTCGGAGTACGGCGCCTCGATCTGGTGCGACCCGGAGAAGTGGATCGCCGAGGCGGCGCGCCTGCTCCGGCCGGACGGGGAGCTCGTGTTCATGCGGGGCTCGACGCTGCGGATCCTTTGTGCGCCGGACGAGGGGAAGACGACCGAGCGCCTCGCCCGACCCCAGCGAGGGCTCTACAAGCTGGTCTGGGAGGACGACGACCCGGGCGTCGAGTTCCACCCCGGGATGGCGGACATGCTCGCGATCCTGCGCAAGAACGGCTTCGAGCTCGTCGACTTCCGCGAGCTCTTCGCGCCGAAGGACGCGGGCGAGCACGAGTACTACGACGACCCGCCCGTCGCGTGGGCGAAGCAGTGGCCCGCGGAGGAGATTTGGCGGCTCCGCCTACGCCGCCGCTGATCCTCGCCTCGACCTCGCCGCGGCGGCGGGAGATCCTCGAGCAGCTCCGGATCCCGTTCGAGGCCGTCGTGCCGCGGTACCAGGAGGCGAGCGGCGACCCGGTCGAGCACGCCGTCGGCAAGGCTCGCTCCGTGGGCCTTTTCGGCAACCGGCCCGTTCTCGGCTGCGACACGGAGGTCCTCTGCGAGGGGCGCGTCTTCGGCAAGCCCGAGACCGAGGCCGACGCCGAGGAGATGCTCGAGAGCCTGGCCGGGAAGACGCACGAGGTCGTGTCCGGCCTCGCGCTGCTCACGCCGGCCTGGGAAGAGGTGCACCGCGAGGTTACGACGGTCACCTTCCGCCCGCTGACCCCGCGCGACCTCGCCCGCTACGTTGCGAGCGGCGAGTGGGAGGGACGGGCGGGCGCGTACGCCATCCAGGGCCTCGGCGCCTCGCTCGTCGAGCGGATCGAGGGTGACTACCTGAACGTGGTCGGTCTGCCGGCAGCGCTGCTCGTCCGGCTGCTGGCCGAGCGCTTCGCGGGCGCCTACGGCTTCGGCTGAGCTCAACCGGTCAACAACAACCGGTTTGGGGTCCCAGGCGTCGGGAAACGTGGTGTCGAACAGCAGTTTTCCGAGGGGGGAATTTCAATGGCACAGGTGCACGACTTTTCCGAACGCGTAATCGATCTGGCGCAGCGACTTGAGGACGTCGCTGACGCTGCGAATGGGAAGGGCAACCGAAGCGGTGGCGGCATCAGCGCGAAGTGGCTGCTTCTTCCCGCCGCCGGCGCGGGGGCGTACGCATTGATCACGAACAACGGGGTCGGTCGCCGCGCCAAGGGCGTCATCGACCAGGCGAAGACACGCGCGGCGGAACTGCCGGATGACCTGATGAGTCGCGTCAGCCAGGCTTCGCAGCCGCAGCGCAGCCGCAGCACCGGCGGGTCCAGTCGAGGAACGAGCCGCGCCGGAAGCTCGCAGCGAAAGAAGAGCTCGGCGCGCAAGTCCACGTCCGCACGTTGACCCGAGGGTTCGAGATCGTGCGGTGAGGTTCCTACTTACCTCGCCTGGTCGCCCTTGACGAGCGCGTAGAGGCTCTCGTGCTCCTCGCGGCAGGCCGGGCACCCCTCGAGGTGCGCGAGCAGGCCGGGAACCGCGGCGTCCGCGTCCGCGCCGGCGAGCTCGAGCTCGACGTACCGGTCGAGCTGCTCGAAGCAGGCGTCGCAGCCGAGCTCCGGCTCGGCCGGCCCCAGGAGTCGGTTCAGTGCCTGCTCGACGTCAGGTCGTTCGCTCATCGTTCCTCCATGTTGCCGAGCGCGAAGCCGCGCCCGTCGAGGTGGTCGCGCAGCTTCCGCCGCGCATCGTGCAGGGTCTTGTACAGCGCGCCGCGCGTCGTTCCCAGGCGCTCGGCGACGACGTCG
>Ga0081540_1003275_pt1 | contig 12878 bp, 10 predicted proteins | sample TabmetS2T1R1_FD_71024 | JGI IMG/M metagenome (GOLD analysis project Ga0081540, IMG submission 71024) | Tabebuia heterophylla rhizosphere microbial communities from the University of Puerto Rico - S2T1R1 | ecosystem: Host-associated > Plants > Roots > Rhizosphere ... | reverse complement strand
CGGGCGTGGTGCGGCTCGCGAGGGCCGACCGCACCGAGAGCACCGAGCGCACCGACGGGTCGAGGTGCGCGCTCACCGTCGTGAGGTCGTCGTCGGTCAGGTCCTCGAGCTCGCACTCGCGCACCGAGCACAGCGCCACCAGCTGCCCGGTGATCTCGTGCGCCTCGCGGAACGGCACGCCCCGCCGCACCAGCCAGTCGGCGACCTCGGTGGCCAGCGAGAAGCCGACCGGCGCGGCGGCGGCGAGCCGGTCGGCGCGGACCGTCATCGTCGAGATCATGCCGGCCAGGGCGGGCAGCAGGAGCTCGAGCGTCTCGATCGCGTCGAACGCCGGCTCCTTGTCCTCCTGCATGTCCCGGTCGTAGGTGAGCGGCAGTCCCTTGAGCATGGTGAGCACCGCCACCAGGCCGCCGATCAGCCGCCCGCTCTTGCCGCGGGCCAGCTCGGCGATGTCCGCGTTCTTCTTCTGCGGCATGATCGACGAGCCGGTGGCGAACGCGTCGTCGAGCTCCACCCAGCCGAACTCGGTCGAGGTCCAGAGCACCACCTCCTCGCCGAGGCGGGACAGGTGCACGCCGATCAGCGCCGTGACGAACAGGAACTCGGCCACGAAGTCGCGGTCGGAGACGGCGTCCATCGAGTTCGCCGCGGGGGCGGTGAAGCCCAGCTCGTTGGCGACCGCGGCCGGGTCGAGCGGCAGCGACGAGCCGGCGAGCGCGCCCGAGCCGAGCGGCGAGACGGCCGCCCGGGCGTCCCAGTCGCGCAGCCGGTCGAGGTCGCGCAGCAGCGGGTGCACGTGGGCGAGCAGCCAGTGCCCGAACGAGACGGGCTGGGCATGCTGCAAGTGGGTCATGCCGGGCGCCGCCGTCTCGACATTCAGCAAAGCCTGCGACGTGAGCGCGTCGGCCAGCTCGACGAGGGCAACCGCCACGCCGCGCGCGTGGTCGCGCAGGTAGAGCCGCAGGTCGGTGGCGACCTGGTCGTTGCGGGACCGGCCGGCGCGCAGCTTGCCGCCGAGCGCGCCGAGCCGTTCGAGCAGGCCGCGCTCGAGCGCGGTGTGCACGTCCTCGTCGTCGATGGTGGGCCGGAACTCGCCGGACGCGCAGGCCGCCTCGAGGTCGTCGAGGGCGGCCAGCATCCGGCCCAGCTCCTCGGGATCGAGCAGCCCGGCGGCGGCGAGCACCCGGGCGTGGGCCCGGGAGCCGGCCAGGTCGTAGGGGGCGAGCCGCCAGTCGAACTGGACACTCACCGACAGCCGGGCCAGGGCGTCGGCGGGGCCGCCGGAGAACCGGCCGCCCCACAACGAAGTTTTCTGCTGCGTCACGAGGTTCAGTCTGCCAGCCGGCGGTCGCGGCCCGCCGCCATCCGCGACGGCAGGCCCCAGAGCTGCACGAAGCCCTTGGCCAGGGACTGGTCGAAGGTGTCGCCCGTGTCGTAGGTGGCCATGCCGAAGTCGTACAGGCTGGCGTCCGAGCGCCGGCCGGTGACGACCGCGCGTCCGCCGTGCAGGGTCAGGCGCACCTCGCCGGAGACGTGCTGCTGGGACTCGTCGATGAACGCGTCGAGGGCCTTCTTCAGCGGCGAGTACCAGAGACCGTCGTAGACCAGCTCGCCCCAGCGCTGGTCGACCGAGCGCTTGAACCGGGCCAGGTCGCGCTCGACCGTCACGTTCTCCAGCTCCTGGTGCGCGGTGATCAGGGCGATGGCGCCCGGCGCCTCGTACACCTCGCGGCTCTTGATCCCCACCAGACGGTCCTCGACCATGTCGAGCCGGCCCACGCCCTGGGCGCCGGCCCGCCGGTTCAGTTCCATGATCGCCTGCAGCGGGGTCACCGTCTCGCCGTCGATCGCCACCGGGTTGCCCTGGTCGAAGGTGATGACGACCTCGTCGGCGTCGCGCTGCCCGGCGGGGTCCGACGTGTACGCGTAGATGTCCTCGATCGGCGCGTTCCAGATGTCCTCGAGGAACCCGGTCTCGACCGCGCGTCCCCACAGGTTCTGGTCGATCGAGTACGGCGACTTGTGCGTCACGTCGATCGGCAGCCCCTTCTCCTCGGCCAGCGCGATCGCCTTGTCCCGCGTCCACGCGAAGTCCCGGGCGGGGGCGACGACCTTCAGGCCCGGCGCCAGCGCCCCGATGCCCACCTCGAACCGGACCTGGTCGTTCCCCTTGCCGGTGCAGCCGTGCGAGACGACCGTGCCGCCGTGCCGCTTGGCCGCCTCGACCAGGTGGCGCACGATCAGCGGCCGGCTCAGCGCCGACACCAGCGGGTAGCGGTCCATGTACAGCGCGTTGGCGCGCAGCGCCGGCAGGCAGAAGTCGGCCGCGAACTCGTCGCGGGCGTCCACCACGACGCTCTCGGCGGCGCCGCAGTCGAGAGCGCGCTGCCGGATGACCTCCATGTCCTCGCCGCCCTGGCCGACGTCGAGGGCGACGGCGACGACCTCGGCGCTCATCTGGTCGGCCAGATAAGGAATGGCGACGGAGGTGTCGAGGCCTCCGGAGTACGCAAGAACGACCCGCTCGGTCACGGGATGCTCCCTTCAGCTGTGTCGGTGTGGTGGGCCCATTCGGCGAGCTTGTCGGCCAAGGCCTTGCCGCCGGTGACGTCGCGGGCCACGACGAGAATGGTGTCGTCGCCGGCGATGGTGCCGACGACATCGGAGAGTCCCGAGCGGTCGAGCGCGCTCGCCAGGAACTGGGCCGCACCGGGCGGGGTGCGCAGCACGGCGATGTTGCCGCTCGCGTCGACGCCGGTGAGCAGTTCCCGCAGCAGCCGCAGCAGGCGGGCCGGCGCGTTCTCGGCCTCGCGCAGCGGGCGGATGCCGTCCTCGGGAATGAGGTAGGCGCCGCTGACCTTGACGGCGCGCAGCTCCTCCAGGTCGCGGGAGAGCGTGGCCTGGGTGACCTGCACGCCCTCGGCCGCCAGCAGCTCGGCCAGCTCGGTCTGCGACCGGATCGCCTTGTCCCGGATCAGCTCGACGATCCGGGCGTGCCGGCCGGCGCGGGTGATCGGCCCGGTCATGATGGGCCTGCCGAAGAAGCTGGACCTGCCGAAGAAGCTGGGCCTGCCGAAGAAGCTGGGCCTGCCGAAGAAGCTGGGCCTTCCGGGGAAGAAGAGTTCAGCGCCACCAGCCACGCCAGCAGGGCCTTCTGCGCGTGCAGCCGGTTCTCGGCCTGGTCGAAGACGGCGCTCTGCGGCCCGTCCAGCACCTCGTCGGTGATCTCCTCGCCGCGGTGTGCGGGCAGGCAATGCAGGACGATCGCGTGCGGCGCGGCGGCGGCCAGGAGCTTTTCATTGATCTGGTACGGGAGGAAGGGCGTGATCCGATCCTTGCCGTCGCTCTCCTGTCCCATCGACGTCCAGGTGTCGGTGGCGAGCACATCCACCCCGTCGGCGGCCTCGAACGGGTCGCGCACCACCTCGACCGAGCCCCCGGTCCAGGCCGCGATGTCGGCGGCCCGGGCCACCACCACCGGCGACGGGTCGAACCCGGACGGGCCGGCGACTCGTACGTGCATCCCGGCGGTCGCGCCCGCGAGCAGGTAGGAGTGCGCCATGTTGTTGGCGGCGTCCCCCACGTACGCAAGCCTCAGGTCCTTGGTCTTTCCGAAGCGTTCCCGGATCGTCTGCAGGTCGGCCAGGAGCTGGCAGGGGTGAAAGCCGTCGGTGAGCGCATTGACCACCGGCACGGTGACGCCCGAGGCGAGCTCGGTGAGCCGCTCGTCGCCGCCGGTGCGGTAGACGATCGCGGCCACGTAGCGGGAGACGACCCGGCCCGCGTCGGCCAGCGACTCGCCCCGGCCGAAGTGGGTGACCTGGGTGTCCACGATGATCGGCGTGCCGCCGAGCTCGGCGATGCCGGCCTCGAAGGACAGCCGGGTACGCAGGCTGACCTTGTCGAAGAAGACGGCGACCGAGCGCGGGCCCGCCAGCGGCCGGTGCCGGAAGCGGTTCGCCTTCATCTCGGCCGCGAGGTCGAGGACCGCGCCCTGCTCGGCCGGGGAGAGATCATCGTCGCGGAGGAAGTGCCGGATCACCGCAGACCGTCCAGGGCATCGATGAGCGCGTCGGCCTGCTCGGCGCTGATGATCAGCGGTGGCGCGAGCCGGATCACGTCCGGTTGGGGAGCATTCACGAGGAAACCGGCATTTGTCAGCTTACCCTGGATCTCCGCCGAGACCGGCTCGTTGAGGACGATGCCGAGCAGCAGGCCGGCCCCGCGCACCTGGGCGACCTGCGGAAGGCCTTCGAGGCCGCGCCGCAGCTGCTCGCCGACCCGCTTGACGTGGTCGAGCAGGCCCTCGCCGGCGATCGTGCGGACCACGGCGAGGCCGGCCGCGCAGGCGATCGGGTTGCCGCCGAACGTGGTGCCGTGCGACCCGGGGGTGAACAGGTCGGCGGCCGGGCCGAACGCGATGCAGGCGCCCAGCGGCAGGCCGCCGCCGAGGCCCTTGGCCAGGGTGATCACGTCGGGCTCGACGCCCTCGCTCTGGTGGTGGAACCAGTGGCCGGTGCGCCCGATCCCGGTCTGCACCTCGTCGAGCACCAGCAGGGCGCCGTTGCGGGTGCAGATCTCCCGCGCGCCGGCCAGATAGCCGGGCGGCGGGACGACGACGCCGTTCTCCCCCTGGATCGGCTCCAGGATGACCATGGCGGTGTGCTCACCCACCGCCGCGTCCAACTCGGACAGATCGCCAAATGCCACGTGCTGTACGTCTCCCGGCAGCGGCCGGAAGGGATCGGACTTCGAGGGCTGGCCGGTGAGGGACAAGGCGCCCATGGTCCGGCCGTGGAACGCACCGTGGGTGGCCACGACGTGGGTGCGGCCGGTGAGGCGGGACAGCTTGAAGGCGGCCTCGTTGGCCTCCGCGCCCGAGTTGCCGAAGATCACCCGGCCGGAGCGCCCCGCCAGCGCGAGCAGCAGCTCGGCCAGCGCGACGCACGGCTCGGCGACATAGAAGTTGGAGACGTGCCCGAGCTGCTGGATCTGCTGGGTGACGGCCTCGACCACGGCCGGGTGGGCGTGGCCCAGCGCGTTCACCGCGATGCCGCCCAGGAAGTCGACGTACTCCTTGCCGTTCTCGTCGGTCACCACCGCGCCGGAACCGCGGACCAGGGCGATCTGCGGGGTCCCGTAGTTGTTCATCATGGACTGCGACCAGCGATCCACCAAGGAAGTCATGCCTTTTTTCCGTTCAGGGGTGGCGGGTGGGGCGGTTGGATGGATGCCGGTACCACCATGGTTCCGATTCCTTCCGGGGTGAAGATTTCGAGCAGCGTGGAGTGGGCGACGCGGCCGTCGACGACGTGGGCGGCCGGCACGCCTCCGCGCACGGCCCGCAGGCAGGCCTCCATCTTGGGGACCATGCCCGATTCGAGGCCGGGCAGCAGCTTCTCCAGCGCGTCGGCGTCGATCCGCGAGGCGAGCGAGGTGGTGTCCGGCCAGTCGGTGTAGAGGCCGGGCACGTCGGTGAGCACGATCAACTTGCGGGCGCCGAGCGCCTCGGCGAGGGCCGCGGCCGCGGTGTCCGCGTTGACGTTGTGCAACACACCGGAGATGTCGGGCGCCACCGTGGCGATCACCGGAATCCGGCCGGCCGCGATCAGGTCGTCGACGGCCGAGGTGTCGACCGCGGAGACGTCGCCGACCTGCCCGATGTCGACCTCGGAACCATCGACCAGCGCCGTGCGCCGGACGGCGGTGAAGAGTTTGGCGTCCTCCCCGGAGAGGCCGACCGCGAACGGCCCGTGCTGGTTGATCAGGCCGACCAGCTCCCGCCCGACCTGCCCGGTGAGCACCATCCGCACGACGTCCATCGCCTCGGGCGTGGTGACCCGCAGGCCGCCGCGGAACTCGCTCTCGATGCCGAGCCGGCCGAGCATCTTGCTGATCTGCGGCCCGCCGCCGTGCACCACCACCGGCCGGAGACCGACGTAACGCATGAACACGATGTCGGCGGCGAAGGCCGCCTGCAGGTCGGGATTGATCATGGCGTTGCCGCCGTACTTGATCACGACGGTGGCGCCGTGGAAGCGTTCGAGCCAGGGCAGCGCCTCGATCAGCACTTCCGCCTTGTCGTGCGGCGTCACGAGGAGTACGCCGAGTTCTCGTGCACGTACGCGTGCGACAGGTCGGTCGTCCAGATCGTCGCCGCCGTCTCCCCCTCGCGCAGGTTGATCGTGATCGCCACGTCCCGCCCGGACAGGTCCACCTTGGACCGGTCCTCGGCCGCCGCGCCGCCCTTGCAGATCCACACCCCGTTGATCGCCACGTCCACCCGGTCCGGCTCGAACGCGGCCGACGTGGTCCCCACCGCCGCGAGGATCCGTCCCCAGTTCGGGTCGTTCCCGAACAGGGCCGTCTTCACCAGGTTGTTGCGCGCCACGACCCGCCCGACCTCGACCGCGTCCGCCTCGCCGGCCGCGCCCTCCACGGTGATCGCGATGTGCTTGGTCGCGCCCTCGGCGTCCGCGATCAGCTGCTGGGCCAGGTCGTGGCAGACCTCGGTCACCGCCGCGGTCAGCTCCTCCGGCGACGGCTGCACGTTCGAGGCGCCGCTGGCCAGAAGCAGCACGGTGTCGTTGGTGGACATGCAGCCGTCGGCGTCGATCCGGTCGAAGGTGACCCGGGTCGCCTCGCGCAGCGCCGCGTCGAGCACCTCGTTGTCGGCCGACGCGTCGGTGGTGAGCACGACCAGCATGGTGGCCAGCGCCGGCGCCAGCATCCCGGCCAGGTCGTCCGCGCTGCCGACCACCTCGAACAGCACGTACGCCGGCCAGGGACCGGGCAGCGGGGCGGGCAGGTCCAGCACCGCCAGCGCGCCGTCACCGATCAGCTCGGCCGCGGTCGGGTCGCCGCCGGCGCGCCGGAGCGCGTGGCGCTCGGCGCCGGAGCGCTCTGCGCCGGAGCGGAGCGCACCGCCGATGCGCTTGAGCGCGCGATCCGGTCGGTCGCCAGCCGTTCGAGCCACACCGACAGATAGCGGGTCGAGGAAAGCGCGTTCATGGTGATCCCACAAAATGGTCCAGCGGCCGCCGGGGCCGTGGCGGTTCTTGGTGAGGGTCAGATCGAAGGCGGTGCGGCCGATGCCGCCGAAAGCGTCCGGCCGGCTGGGCGCGGCGGCGACCAGCCAGCGGGTCAGCGCGGCGCTGGCGTAAGGCGTGCTGCGCTCGCGGATGAGGACGCCGAGGCCGCCGCTGTCACGCACCGCCAGCGAGAGGCGGCGCGTCGCGGTGAGATCGGGATCGCGCGCCACCACGGCGATCACCGCCGCGATGCCGCGGCAGCCGAGCGCTTCCTCCGTCACCCACAGGACATCGCGCGGGTGTGGCACGCGCACGATCAGCAGACGGGCAAAAGGAAGCCCGAAACTTTCCAGGCCGACGCCATAGAGGCGGCCGCTCTCGGTCGCGGCGAACGAGGTTTCCACCCACAGCACGTCGTCGGCGCGGCGCGCCTGGTGCGCGCGCGCGGCCAGCGCCAACGCAAAGCCAAAGGCGGCGCCGCGATGTCCCGCCGCCGCCCCGACCTCATGCACGGCGCCGCCGGCGAGGCCGCCGCCCAGCACCGCATCGATTGCCGCAATGCCGAACGGCAGGACGCGGCGCTCCTCCAGCGCCACGCGGGTGCCCTCGATGGCCGCGATCTCGCGCCGGAGCGCGCCGAGAACCGGCTCGCGCGCCGGATCGCATGGGTGCGCGGCTCCATGGCTGGCCATGGGCGCTCTCCGTTGTTCATGGTTTGTTCTTATTGATTCCGCGATACAGGCAGGGAGTCAACTGCAACCAATAGGTGGGGACCAAGCCAAGAAAACAGGGGTTTTCTATCCCACAGGCCGGTCATCCCCGGAGGGACTCAACCGGGTCACTCCGCCTTGATGTTCCCTTGGGCGATGACCTTGCGCCACTTCTCGATGTCGGTGCGGATGCGCCCGGCCAGGGCCTCCGGTGGACCGGGATCGATGTCCAGAGCCTGCGCCGCCATGGCCGACTTCACCTGGGGCAGTTTCAGCACCTCGTTCACCTCGCGGTTCAGCCGCGTCACGATCTCGGCCGGCGTGCCGGCCGGCGCCACCATGGCGATCCACAGCGACGCCTCATAGTTGGGAACGCCGGCTTCAATCATGGTCGGCAGGTCAGGTAGCGCCGTGACCCGTTGGGTGCCGGTGGTCGCCAGCGCGCGCACCTGGCCGGCATTGATGTTCGAGATCGTCGGCGGGATGGTGGCGAATTGCATGTCGAGGCGGCCGGAAATCAGATCGATCACCGATTGCGCCGAGCTCTTGTAGGGAATGTGGTTGAGCTTCACGCCGGCCAGGTTTTCGAACAGCGCGCTCGCCAGATGCGCGAGGCTCGCGAGTCCGGCGGACCCGTAGGTGATTTCCCCCGGCTTGGCCTTGGCGAGGGCCACCAGCTCGGCGAGCGATTTGGCCGGCAAGGTCGGCGACACCACCAGCACGTAGGGTGAGACCGAGACCAGCGCGATCGGCGCGAAGCTCTTGATCGGATCGTAGGGCAGCTTCTCGCTCAGGCTCACCGCCACCGCGTGCGTGCTGGTGGTGCCGAAACCGATCGTGTAGCCATCGGGCGCTGCCTTGGCGACCACGTCGGAACCGATATTGCCGCTGGCGCCGGGCCGGTTGTCCACCACCAGCTGCTGACCCAGGCGAGCGCTCAGCTCATTACCGAGGATGCGCGCCACCACGTCGGCGCTGCTGCCGGCCGGGAACGGCACCACGGCGCGGATCGGCTTCTCGGGCCATGTCTGCGCCTGGGCGATGCCGGCCTGCAGCACCGCTGCCGCGAGCAAAAGGATTCGGATCATGTGAGCTCCCGGGGGCCAGGGCCTCGTTCAGCGCTGCGCCGCGATGTGCGGGATCAATGGCTCATTGTCAAACCGCACCGTTTCACATCCCCGCTCATTCCCGCTTTCGCGCAAGCGGGAAATCCAGCGGATAAGAATAGCTGGGTCTCCGGTTTCGCGGGGACGAGCGGCAAAGGCTGCGGCGCTATGGCGCGTGGTGCGCTTCCGGGTCGATCTGCAGCGCGCAGAGGACACGCGTCTGCATGTTGTAGGTGCCGATCAGCACGGTGAGCTCGACGATCTGCCGCTCGTTGAAGTGGACTTTCAGCGCGTCGAACACCGCATCGGGAACCGCGACCTTGAGGGTCATGGCATCCGCATAGGCGAGGGCGGCGCGTTCCGCCGGGCTGAACGCGTCCGCATTGGGCCAGTCGGTAATCGCGTCGCATTCGGCGCGCGTCAGCCCCTCGGCCAGCGCCAGCTCCGGCACGTGCTGGCGGAACACATAAGTTGCGCCGTTGAGATGGGCGACGCGGATGATGATCAGCTCGCGCAGGCGCCCGCTGAGCTCGGTCTTCCACCGCACCGCATTGTTGTGATCGAGCCAGCTTTCCGCTAGCGCCGGACTGTGCAGCAGCAGTTGATAGAGCTTGATCAGGCTGCCGCGCCGCGCACCACGGATGCGGCCGACGAGCTCGGCAAGCTCGGGACGCCCGTCGCCGTTGATGTAGGATACGCGCGCCATTCAGCGGGCGCCGGCGAGCGGCGTCGGCTGGTCGTTGAGCATGCTCTTGACCACCACCTCGCGCGCCACCGCGGCGTCCATGCCGTGCCGCGCGATCAGGTCGCGGCAGTCGGCGATGATGGCGTCGGCATCCTGCATGAGCTTCAGCCGCTTGTAGTGATCGGCCTCGTGCAGGCCCATGCTCTCGCCGATGATCTCCAGCACGTTGACGATGCGGAACGGCCAGTCGCGCTCGTGCGCGCACAGCTCGCGGTGGTCGGAATGATAGACGGCCGCAAGGGCATCGACTTCTGCCGCGCGCGCGGCCTCGAGCTCGCGCAGCTGCAGCTCGCGCTTGTAGGCGGGGAGCACGCTGAGATTGACGCTCTGCAGTCCCACCGCCGGCTGCCCAAGATCGACGAGTTCGACGCCAGGCACCGCGCGCAGCAGCGTCTCGGCGGCTTCGACCACGCCTGTCACGCCGGGATGGCGGTGCAGCGCGACGCGCAGGTTAAGCTGCCGGCGTAAGAGCGGCTTGAGGTCGTCGACGCGGCTCGCGATGAAGCGCATGAACGGCGTCATCTCGAACGGCTTGGCGCCGCGCTGGCGCTCGATCGTGGGCAGCGTCGTCTCGGTGAACTGCACGTAGCAGCTCGGGCACCACGACACGACCTGGCCGGACTTCGAATTTTTCAGCTTGTCAAGCGTGCTCGTCGCCATGCGGCCGGTGACCTCGCCGTCGCCGGCGCGCATATGCACCACGCCGCAGCAATGGCTGGGCCCGCCCATCACCCGATAGGTGACGTCGAGCGCGTCCATGATGTCGAGGGCGAGCAGCGCGATGTGCGGCGTCTTGAGCACGTTGCAGCCGGTGTAGAAGACGAAGTCCGGCGGCTCGGCGTCGGCGTCCGCTTCGGCCCGGCTGGTGCCCTGGCCGAGCCGCTCGAGCACGGCGCCGTCGAGCTGCAGCCGCGAGAGCACGCTGACGTCGCGGCCGAGATTGCGGAAGGCATCGATCGCCTGCCGCCGCCGCACTGGCGGATCGTTCTTCCGCGTCATGGCGAGGCGCGCCATGGCGAGCAGGAAGCGCGGATTGACGTCCTCGTCGCAGGCCTTGATGCAGTCGCCGCTGAGCATGCAGGCGCTCGCCCACTTGCGCGACGCGGCGGGGCCGTCACCGGTGCGCACGATGTCGAGCACGCCGCCGATGACGTCCTGCGGGCGCTCGTCCTGCAGGCCCGTCGGCGCCACGCTCGGGCAGGCCTCGACGCATTTGCCGCAGCGCGTGCAGGCATCGACCATCTCGGCGGTGCGCGCCGCCAGCGCGGTCTCGAAGGAAAGGTTGTTCATTGTTGGCGCCTTTCAACAACTGCCCGGAACGTAATGCGTCGCGCCATGCCGCGCCAGGGCGGGTGTGCTTGCCGCTCTCTCGGTTGTCATCCCGGACGCGTCGCGTAGCGACGCGATCCGGGACCCATGTACCCCAGTCTTGCCAAACAGGCACTGCAGGGAGACATGGGTCCCGGCTCTCGCGCCGGTGGCGCTCGGCCGGGATGACAGTCGAGAGGCGGGCGAAGCCCTAAACACCATCGGCAAAAAAGCTGCGCAGCTCGCGGTACGTTTCCTCCGGCGCCTCGTCGGCGAGGTAATGGCCGGAGGGCAGCGCCTTGGCGCCGCGGATGTCGGCCGCGTAGCGCGGCCAGATCGCGGCCGGATCATGATGCCGGCCGACGCCGCCAGTGGCGCCCCACAGCAGCATCACCGGACATTCGATCTTGCGGCCGGCTTCGAAATCTTTCGTGTCCATGGCGAGGTCGACGGTGGCGGTCGCGCGGTAATCCTCGCACATGGCGTGAATGGTCGCCGGGTTCTTGATGCAGCGGATGTATTCGCCGAGCGCCGCCTCGTCGAAGAAGCTCAGGCCCTGCTTGGTCTTGGCGAGCTTCTTGCGGATGAAATATTCGGCATCGGCGCCCATCAGCCGCTCGGGAAAATCGTACGGCTGAATCATGAAGAACCAGTGATACGAGAAGGTGGCGAACTCGCGCGACACGTGGTTGAGCAGGTGGTGCTGCGGGACGATGTCCATGATGGCGGCGCGGCTGACCGCATCGGGATGGTCGAGGCACATGCGGTGCAGCACGCGCGCGCCGCGGTCGTGGCCGGCGGCGGCGAAGCGCTTGAACCCGAGCGACGCCATGACCTCGATCTGGTCCTGCGCCATGGCGCGGAACGAATAGCCGCTGTGGTCGTCGCCGCCCGGCGGCTTCTCGGAGTCGCCGTAGCCGCGCAGGTCGGTGCACACGACGGTGAACTCTTCCGCCAGCCGCGGCGCGACGCGGTGCCAGTTCACGTGAGTGAACGGATTGCCGTGCATCAGCAGCACCGGCGGTCCCTTGCCGCCATGGACGGTGACGATGCGCGCGCCCGACGTCTTGATTTCGGTGCGGGTGAAGTTTTCGAAAAACATGGGTACTCCTAAGCTCACCATCAGTCGTCCCCGCGAAGGCGGGGACCCATATCCGTCAGCCTGTGTTCATGGGTCCCCGCTTGCCAGGCCGTGTGAGAACTCGACGGCGTTGCTGACATGAAGCCTGCTTGGCGGTCCCATCCGGAACGAGTCTCCTCAACCGGGCATGGGCTGCAGCGCCTGGAGCAGCGCCGGCACACCCAAGAGGGCGATCACCCGTTTGAGATTGTAGCTGAGAACACCGAGGGCCAGTTCGGCTTTTGCTTTCCTCAGGCCACGCACCAGGAAACGGGGATGCCCCATCAGCCATTTCAGCGTGCCAAACGGATGCTCGGCCGTGTTACGTCGCCATTTCATCCATGCCGGATCGCTCATCGCGCGCCGATGCATCGCCTCCCGAGCATCCTCGTAGAAGTGGCGCACAATCGTCCGCTTGGCGGCCTTCGTGCACTGCGCCTTGAGGGCACAGCCGCCGCACGCGTTGGTCCAGTACTCCTTGTTTTGCTGCCGGTGCGAGACCCTGCGGCAGGTCAGTGTCTGCCCGGCCGGGCAGCGCCAGCTGTCGGTGACACCGTCATAGGTGAAGGCATCGCGCGTGAAGTACTCTGCCCCCTTGGGATTGACCGTCTCCTGGCGCGGCACGATCGCCGTGATCCCTTCCTGTTCGCACAGCCCACCGTGTTCGCCATTCGAATAGCCGGTGTCCGCCACCACGGTGACAGCGTCGGCCGCCACCGCCTGTTTGGCCTGCACCGCCATCGGGTACAGTTGCTGCTGGTCATTGCCCTCGTTGGTCAGATCGAAGGCGGCGATCAAATGGTGCTCGGCGTCGACCGCGATCTGGGCATTGTAAGCCACCTCATGGCCGTGCGCAGT
>Ga0081540_1003274_pt1 | contig 12879 bp, 10 predicted proteins | sample TabmetS2T1R1_FD_71024 | JGI IMG/M metagenome (GOLD analysis project Ga0081540, IMG submission 71024) | Tabebuia heterophylla rhizosphere microbial communities from the University of Puerto Rico - S2T1R1 | ecosystem: Host-associated > Plants > Roots > Rhizosphere ... | reverse complement strand
CTACGACCAGGACTTCGACCGCGACTCCAACACCATCGAGGTGTTCGTCGGCCGCATCCGCAAGAAGCTCGAGGTCGACATCATCCAGACCGTGCGCGGGCTCGGCTATCTGCTGACGCCGCCGACGCCGGGAACGTGACGGGGCAGGCCGCCGCGGGGCTTTTCTTTTACTCCGGTCATGGTCTTATCCGGAAAACCGGTGCCACCTTTTCGGATCAAGCCCTGATGCGCGGCAGCTCGCTTGCCACCCGCCTGTTCCTGTCGGCGACCGCGTGGGTGGTGGTGATCCTGCTGCTCACGGGCGTGGTGCTGTCGTCGGTCTATCGCGCCGCGACCGAGCGCGCCTTCGACCGCCGCCTCAATCTCTATCTGCGCACGCTGATCGCCGAGGTCGCAACGCCGGACGAGCCGCCGGAGCGCCAGTTCCAGTCGCTGGGCGAGCCCCTGTTCGAGCTGCCGCTGTCCGGCTGGTATTGGCAGATCACCCGCACCGATACCGAGAAGGCCGAAACGCGTGCCTCGCGCTCGCTGTGGGACAAGAAGCTGGCAAAGCTCGAGGACCACGGCGCCGAGCTCACGCTGGCCGGCATCCGTCTCGGCTATGTCGACGGCCCCGAAGGACAGACCTTGCGCATGGTGGAGCGGCCGGTCGATCTCGGCGCCGACGGCAAGTTCCTGGTCACGGTCGCGGGTGACGCCAGCGAGATCTTCGACGAGACGCGCAGTTTCGACTATTATCTCGGCGGCACCTTTGCCTCGCTCGGCATCGTGCTGCTGCTGACCACGATCTTCCAGGTTCGCTTCGGCCTTGCGCCGCTGAAGCGCATTTCCGAGGCCATCGCCGACATCCGCTCCGGCCGCGCCGAGCGGCTGGAGGGCGACTTCCCGGTCGAGATCGCGCCGCTGGCGCGCGAGACCAATGCGCTGATCGACGCCAATCGCGAGATCGTCGAGCGCGCGCGTACCCATGTCGGCAATCTCGCCCATGCCATCAAGACGCCGCTGTCTGTCATCGTCAACGAGGCCGCCGTCCACCGCGCCGATCCCTTTGCCGGCAAAGTGCTGGAGCAGGCCGACGTGATGCGCGGCCAGGTCGCGCGCCATCTGGAGCGCGCCCGCATCGCCGCGCGCGTCACCATCGTCGGCACGGTGACGGAAGTGGCGCCGGCGATCGAGGCGCTGCGGCGGACGATGGAGAAGATTTACCGCGACCGCGATATCGCGATCACCGTGCAGGCGGACCCTCGCGCGAAATTCCGCGGCGAGCGTCAGGACCTCGAGGAGATGGTCGGCAACCTCGTCGACAATGCCTGCAAATGGGCCGCCTCGCAGGTAGCGGTGGAGGTGCTGGTAGAGCCGGAAGCCGAGCCCGGCGCGGGCGGAAAGCTTCGCGTCATCGTCGACGACGACGGGCGAGGGCTGTCGGAGGCGGAGCGTGCACAGGTGTCGCGGCGCGGCCAGCGGCTCGACGAATCGAAGCCGGGATCGGGTCTTGGGCTGTCGATCGTGGTCGATCTGGCCGCGCTCTATGGCGGCAGCCTGACGCTGGGCGGCGCGCCGACCGGCGGCCTGCGCGCCGAATTGCTGCTACCGGGCGTGTAAGGGGCTGCCGGCGCTGAATAATTTCGCATTCCAGCGGCCTGTCCGCGCGGCATTCCTAAACGACTTCTTAACGCGCACGCTTCTATGATACCGCGGAGGACGCGCTTGCCGTCCGCTTGAGCGCGCCATCACTGCTGCATGAACCAGACATCGATCGAGCGTCTGAGGGAATACCTCGCACAGCTTCCGCCGCAGTCGCAGGCACTGCTGATGCGGGAGTTCGAGCGCGCGCTCGAGCGTGGCGAGGACATTGCGGTTGCCACCTTCGTGCTCGAGCAGTTGCGCATGGTCGTGCGCGGCGCCAGCGAGGAGGACGACGAATACGTCCGGCCGCGCACCGACGATCCGGCGCGATTGCTCTATCGCCCGCTCGAACCGTTCCTGGTCGAGGGCAATTTTCCGATCCGGCCCGGTCAAATCCGCCGCGCCTCGCTCGTGCCGGTATGGCAGTGGCTCGGCCGCGACGGCGCACCCGAGGCGGTACGCGAGTTCGAGGACACGCTGGCGAAAGCGCTGGAGTCCGGCGCAAGCGTCGAGCCTGCGGTGCGCAAGTTGCAACAGGCCGCGGCCCAGGCGATCGTCGCGGTCGCGGCGCCCGCACAGGGTGACGACAGGCACCGCTCGCTGTCCCGCATTGGCGCGCCCAATGTCGTCGAGGATCTGCTCGCGATCGGATCGGTGCTGCAGGCGCAGGATGCGCTCGAGGCGATCAATGGCAAGACGCCCGGCTACTTGAGGGTGTTCGGGGAAACGCAGATCGCCGAGGTCATTGCATCGCTCAACGTGCCCTCGCTGCAGACGCCGCAGGTGCTGCCGTTTGCGCTGTCGCTTGTCATCGAGCGGCTGACCGCGCCGTGGCAGATCATTCGTCTCGCCGTGAAGATGGCGGCGTCCGACGACGAGATCCGCGTTGCCGCCACGCCCTATGGCGTTGCCGTCACCATGGCGCTGCACGATCTGTATTTTGTCGCGGCATGCCTGCGCACCGACATCCGCCGCGGCCATCTCAATGACATTGCCGACCAGCTGAAGACGCTGCATGACGGCGTGCGCGGCCTGCGCACCGAGCTGGATTTCCGCAGCGACTCCGCCTGGGGCAAGCGGCTCGCCTCGATCCGCGCCGAAATCTCCAACTCGCTGCAATCGGAAATCGAGAGCGTTCCCGGCCGTGTACGCCGCATCCTGCGTCAGCGCGCCGACAAGGACATCACGGCCGGGGCCAAGATCGACGTGTCGGAGGTGGAGGAGACGGCGGGCCTCATCGACTTCGTCGCGCTGTGCCGCAACTATGCCAGCGAGCTCGCCATCAACGAGGTCACGCTGCGCACCTATTCCGACCTGCAGCACTATGTCGAGCAGTCTACGGAAGCGCTGGTGCAGTCGCTGCGCAATGAGAAGGGACGCAGCTACCGGCAGCAACAGGTGAACGCGGCGATCCGCTTCTGCGAAGTGTTGTTCGGCGCCGACTATGCTTCGCTGATGAGCCGGGCGGCGGAGAACGCCGTCGTCGTCGACCGCAAGCCCGCCAAGGCCGGGCAACAAAAGTAACAATTTTAAGCAATACAATTTTTAGTTGACGACCTTGCATGGGCAACATACCAATGCCGCATGAATTCAGTCATTACGTTCGTCGAATTTGAGAACAAGGTTATCTCCGGGACGTACCGCAATCTGATGGTCGGCGCCACGGTCGTGCTGATCGACACTGATAGCGGGCGCGTCTTGCCCGAGCCTGTCGTGCGGATCACCTCGCCTGCGCCCAACGGTACTATTCGTCTCAAGCTGCCCGCCGATTTCAGACCCGGTATCTATTGCCTTCGGGCGCTCAACGGCCACGGGGCCGATATCGCGCAAAGCGCCTCGTTCAGTATTGGCGAAAAGGCCAAATTTGCGTGATTTTCCCGGGCCTTCCCGCAAGAAAATCATGACAAAAGTCAATTGCCCGCCCGCCAGCCGGTAGTATAAAGCGGCGCAGCGGCGCCCTAGAGGCGCCGTTCCACCGGAAGCCGGTTTGATGAGTCTCTGGTTCGTGTTCGCGCTGATGACGGTCGCGGCGGTGTTCGCCGTGCTGTGGCCGCTCGGCCGGCGCTACCGGCCGCAGGCTGACGGAACCGAGGTGGCGGTCTACCGCGACCAGCTCACGGAGATCGATCGCGACCTTGCCGGCGGATTGATCGGTGCGGCGGAGGCAGAGCAGGCGCGCATCGAGATCAGCCGGCGTCTGCTGGCCGCGACCACTGCCGAAGCCTATCCCGTCGCACGGCCGAGTCCGTCGCTGCGCCGCGCGGTCGCTGTTGTCGCACTGATCGGCCTTCCGCTCGCCGCGATCGCCCTCTATCTGCCGCTCGGCTCGCCGCAGCTCGGCGACTTTCCGCTCGCCGCACGCGCGCGGGCGCCCGACGGCAAGGAGCCGCTGGTCAATCTGGTGGCGCAGGTGGAAGCGCATCTGGAGAAGAACCCGACCGATGGCCGCGGCTGGACCGTGCTGGCGCCGGTGCTGGCGCGGCTCGGCCGTCATGACGATGCCGTGCGCGCCTGGCACAATGCCATCACCTATGCCGGCGACAGTTCCGAGCGCCGCGCCGATCTCGGCGAGGCGCTGATCGCCGCCGCCGGCGGAGTCGTTACCGGCGAGGCCAAGGCCGAGTTCGAGCGAGCGCTTGCGATGAACGCGGACGAGGCCAAGGCCAGCTATTTCCTTGGCGTCGCCGCCGAGCAGGACGGCCGCAACGCCGACGCTGCGGCGATCTGGCAGGCAATGCTGGCCAAGGCGCCGGCGGATGCACCATGGCGTCCGCTGGTGCAGGCCGCGATCACGCGGGTCGGCGGCGTGGCGCCGGCGCTGTCCGAGGAGGCGATGGCCGCCGCCAAGGGCATGACCGAGACCGATCGCAATGCCATGGTTCGCGGCATGGTCGACCGCCTGGCGGCGCGGCTGAAGCAGAATGGCGACGATGTCGAGGGTTGGCTTCGCCTGGTGCGTGCTTATCTCGTGATGGGCGAGCGCGAGAAGGCGGCCAGCGCGCGGGCCGACGCCCGGCAGGCGGTCGGGAGTGACGCGGAGCGCTTGCGGCAGCTCAACGAGGGACTGAAGAATCTGGGGCTGGATGGATGAACCCGCACGGCGGCAAGGGCGCAGCATGACACGCAAGCAGCGGCGGTTGACGATGATCGGCGGCGCGCTGGCCGTGCTCGCGGTGGCGGCCGCGCTGGTGCTGAACGCCATGCGCGATTCCATCGTGTTCTTTTCGACGCCGTCGATGGCGGCCGAGAAGCAGATTCCGGCCGGCAGGCGTTTCCGTCTCGGCGGCCTGGTGCAGCCGGGCTCGCTCCAGCGCGGCGACAATCTCATGGTCAGCTTCAGCGTCGCCGACGGCAGCAATACGCTGCCGGTGACGTACAAGGGCATTCTGCCCGACCTGTTCCGCGAAGGGCAGGGCGTCGTCGCCGAAGGCGCGCTCGATGCCTCCGGCACCTTCCGCGCCGACACCGTGCTCGCCAAGCACGACGAGACCTACATGCCCAAGGAAGTCGCCGACGCCCTGAAGAAGCAGGGCCACTGGAAGGACGACTACGGCAACAAGCCCATGCAGGGAGCTGCGAAGTCTTCGCAGGAGACTGCGAAATGATCGCGGAGGCCGGCCACTACGCCCTGGTGCTGGCGCTGGGTCTTGCGCTGATCCAGTCGGTGGTGCCGATTGCGGGCGCGCGCCGTGGCGACGTCGCCTTGATGGAAATGGCCTGCTCGACCGCGCTGGCGCAGCTGCTGTTCGTCGGCGCGTCTTTTGTGCTGCTCACCGCGCTGCACGTCACCTCCGATTTCTCCGTCATCAACGTGTTCGAGAACTCCCATTCCGCAAAGCCGCTGATCTACAAGGTCACCGGCGTGTGGGGTAACCACGAAGGCTCGATGCTGCTGTGGGTGGCGATCCTGGCGCTGTTCGGCGCGCTGGTCGCCGCATTCGGCAACAACCTGCCAATGTCGCTGCGCGCGCACGTGCTTGCCGTGCAGGCGTGGATTGCTTCCGCATTCTATCTCTTCATCCTGCTCACCTCGAATCCGTTCGCGCGCATCGCGCAGCCGCCGATCGAGGGCCGCGACCTCAATCCGATCCTGCAGGATATCGGGCTGGCCGTGCATCCGCCGATGCTCTATCTCGGCTATGTCGGCTTCTCGATCTCGTTCTCCTTTGCGGTCGCAGCCCTCCTCGAAGGACGGATCGACGCGGCGTGGGCGCGCTGGGTGCGGCCCTGGACGCTGATGGCCTGGATCTTCCTGACGCTCGGCATCGCGATGGGATCGTACTGGGCCTATTACGAGCTCGGCTGGGGCGGCTGGTGGTTCTGGGATCCGGTCGAGAACGCATCCCTCATGCCCTGGCTTGCCGGTACGGCGCTGCTGCATTCGGCGCTCGTGATGGAGAAGCGCAACGCGCTGAAGGTCTGGACCATCCTATTGTCCATCCTGACCTTCTCGCTGTCGCTGCTCGGCACCTTCCTGGTGCGCTCGGGCGTATTGACCTCGGTGCATGCCTTTGCCACCGATCCCGCGCGCGGCGTGTTCATCCTGCTGATCCTGTGCGTCTTCATCGGCGGCAGCCTGTCGCTGTTTGCTTTGCGTGCGCCGCAGCTCAAGCAGGGCGGCCTGTTCGCGCCGATCTCGCGCGAGGGCGCGCTGGTGCTGAACAATCTCTTCCTCACCACGGCCTGCGCCACCGTGTTCGTCGGCACGCTCTATCCGCTCGGGCTGGAAGTCTTGACCGGCGACAAGATCTCCGTCGGCGCGCCGTTCTTCAACCTGACGTTCGGCCCGCTGTTCGTGCCGCTGCTGCTGGCCGTTCCCTTCGGTCCGATGCTCGCCTGGAAGCGCGGCGATCTGCTTGCGGCGGCGCAGCGGCTGACCGCCGCGGGCATCGCCGCGCTGGTCGCGCTTGCGGTGACCTGGGCGTGGACGCGCGGCGGGCCGGTGCTGGCGCCGCTCGCCATTGCGCTAGCCGTGTTCGTGATCGCGGGCGCGCTCAGCGATCTTGCCGAGCGCACCGCCCTGTTCCGCATTCCACTCTCGCTCTCGCTGCGGCGGGCGCGCGGCCTGCCGCGCTCGGCCTGGGGGACTGCATTCGCCCATGCCGGACTCGGCGTCGCCCTGATCGGCATCGCCTGCGAGGCCACCTGGAACAGCGAATACATCGCAACCATGAAGCCGGACCAGACGGCCAGCGTCGCCGGCTATGAGCTCAAGCTCGAGGGCCTGACGCAACGCCAGGGCCCGAACTATCGCGAGACGGTGGCGCAGTTTTCCGTCAGCCGCGACGGCGAGAAACTTCCCGCGATGCTGCCGTCCAAGCGCTCATTCACCACGCGCGGCATGTCCACCACGGAGGCAGCCTTGCTGACGCGCGGCGCCAGCCAGCTCTATCTCTCGCTCGGCGATGCCTCTGCCGACGGCGGCATTGCCGTGCGCATTTATCACAAGCCGCTGGTGCTGCTGATCTGGTGGGGACCGGTGTTGATGGCCTTTGGCGGCCTGCTGTCGCTGTCGGATCGAAGGCTGCGCGTCGGCGCACCGAAGCCCGCGCGTGCCGCGCGCAGATTGCAGGCGGCCGAATGAAGCGCGCGGCCATCATCCTTGCATTGGCGCTGGCCGTGCTGGCCGGCTCGCCCGTTCGCGCCGTGCAGCCTGACGAGATCATGGCCGACCCGCTGAAGGAGGCCCGCGCGCGAGAATTGTCGAAGGAACTGCGCTGCATGGTCTGCCAGAACCAGTCGATCGACGATTCCGATGCGCCCTTGGCGCGCGACCTGCGCCTTTTGGTGCGCGAGCGCATTGCCGCAGGGGATACCGACTCGCAGGTGGTCGAATTCCTGGTGGCGCGGTATGGCGAATTCGTCCTGCTCAAGCCGCGGGTCAACCGGCATACTGTGCTGCTGTGGCTGTTGCCACCGCTGGCGCTGATGGGCGGGGGGATCGCGCTCTGGGTCTATTCCCGCCGCCGGAACCGGGCAGGGAACGTGGACCGGGAATCGCTGATGAAACTGACACCCTCAGAAGAAGCCCGGCTGGAAAAACTCCTCGGCGCGGAACCACCGCTGCGCTCGGACGAGCCGCAGACCTAAGCTGTTGAAACAGCTGCGCTATTCTGCCGCACCCTGCGGCGGCCGCATTACAGAAATTTAACTCCCCCGCCAGCGCGCCGTAAGGCGGGAATCGCCATGTTTCCTGTTGTCAGGTGCAAGCCCCCGCACCGTCGAATTTCCCTTCTGTTGGAGACTTACCAGGATGACTGAACGGCCCATCGACCTCTCGAACTATCCGTCCTACCAGGCGCCAAAGCGCCGGGTGTTCTCGCTGCGCAAAATCGCGCTGATGGCTTCCGTCGTCGCCGGTCTCGGCGCCGCGGTTTACGGCTTCGGTCCGTCGCAGGGCCCGGTTGATATCTTCACCTCGAGCGCCCATGCGCAGGTCAACCAGGAAGTCCGCAAGGTCGCGCAGCCCACGGGCTTTGCCGACATTGTCGAGCGCGTGAAGCCCTCGGTCATCTCCGTCAAGGTCGCGATGGGCGACAAGACGGCCTCGAAGGACGACAGCGCCGACAAGGACGATACGCCGTTCGCGCCGGGCTCCCCGATGGAGCGCTTCTTCCGCCGCTTCGGCGGTCCCGATGGTATGCCCCCCGGCCTGCGTGGCGGTCCGCGCGGCGGCGGCCGTGGCCCGGTGACCGGCCAGGGCTCCGGCTTCTTCATCTCGCCTGATGGCTTTGCCGTGACCAACAATCACGTGGTCGATGGCGCCGACAAGGTCGAAGTCACGACCGACGACGGCAAGACCTATTCGGCCAAGGTGATCGGTACCGATCCGCGCACGGATCTGGCGCTGATCAAGGTTTCCGGCCGCACCGACTTCTCCTTCGCCAAGCTGTCCGACACCAAGCCGCGGATCGGCGACTGGGTGCTTGCGGTTGGCAATCCCTTCGGCCTTGGCGGCACGGTGACCGCCGGCATCGTCTCGGCCTCCGGCCGCGACATCGGCAACGGTCCGTACGATGACTTCATCCAGATCGACGCGCCCGTGAACAAGGGCAACTCCGGTGGCCCGGCGTTCGACGTGTCGGGTGAGGTGATGGGCGTCAACACCGCCATCTACTCGCCGTCCGGCGGCAGCGTCGGCATCGCGTTCTCGATTCCCGCGTCCACGGTGAAGACCGTGATCGCCCAGCTCAAGGACAAGGGCACCGTCAGCCGCGGCTGGATCGGCGTCCAGATCCAGCCGGTCACCTCCGACATTGCCGACAGCCTCGGCATGAAGAAGGCAGAAGGCGCGCTGGTTGCCGAACCGCAGGCCAACGGCCCCGCCGCCAAGGCCGGCATCGAGTCCGGCGACGTGATCACCGGTGTCAACGGCGAGCCGGTCAAGGATGCCCGCGAACTCGCGCGCACCATTGGCGGCCTCGCGCCCGGCAATGCCGTGAAGCTCAACGTCCTGCACAAGGGCCAGGAGAAGGTCATCAACCTGACGCTCGGCCAGTTGCCGAACCAGGTCGAGGCCAAGGCCGACCTTGACCAGGACAAGGGCAAGTCCAGCCGCGGAACCGATGTGCCGAAGCTCGGCATGACGGTTGCGCCCGCCAACAGCGTGGCCGGCGCCGGCAAGGAAGGCGTCGTGGTGACCGAAGTCGATCCGAAGAGCGCCGCCGCTGAGCGTGGCTTCAAGGAAGGCGACGTGATCCTCGAAGTCGGCGGCAAGTCGGTCGCCAGCGCCGATGACGTGCGCGATGCGATCTCCGCCGCGCGTACCGACAACAAGAACAGCGTGCTCATGCGCGTGAAGAGCGGCGGTTCGTCGCGCTTTGTGGCGGTGCCGCTGGCCAAGGGTTAACTAACAGGTGTCCGCATGATCCGGAAAAGTGGGAACCGGTTTTCCGATCGGATCATGCGCAAGCGAGATGAGGTTCTGATCCAGTTCAATCGGATCAGAACCGACGAGTTGGAGAGTGTCGCCGGCATTAGTCGCCCCCGCCGCGGCGCTTTCCGGGGAGCGGGTCCAAAGCTCGCTCCCTCAGCCTACCTTCCGGTGGAATACGCCCCCCTCCGTCGGAAGGGCCTAAGGGCGGTGAGGTCCCCCAGCCTCGCCGCCCGCTCTTTTTCACATCGCCGCGAGGGCATTTCCTCGTCTTGCATGAGAGGGTCAGTCACGCCATGGTGACAGAGCTCAATCCGGTGACCACAGCCACCAATCCCGCACCCAATTCCAGCATGCGCCTTCTGATTGTCGAAGACGACCGCGAATCCGCCGATTACCTCGTCAAGGCGTTCCGCGAAGTCGGGCACGTCGCCGATCTCGCCACCGACGGCGAGGAAGGCCTCGCGCTCGCCGACAGCGGCGAATACGACGTGCTGGTGGTGGACCGCATGCTGCCCAAGCGCGACGGACTGTCGCTGATAGGCACGCTGCGCGAGAAGGGCAACCGCACGCCGGCCCTGATCCTCTCGGCGCTCGGCCAGGTCGATGACCGCATCAAGGGCCTGCGCGCCGGCGGCGATGATTATCTGCCGAAGCCCTATTCCTTCGCCGAGCTGCTGGCGCGCGTCGAGGTGCTGTCGCGCCGCCATGGCGGGCCGGCGGAAGAGACCGTCTATCGCGTCGGCGATCTCGAGCTCGACCGGCTCTCCCACCGCGTCGTGCGCGGCAAGGAAGAGCTGACCCTGCAGCCGCGCGAGTTTCGCCTGCTCGAATATCTGATGAAGCATGCCGGCCAGGTGGTGACGCGCACCATGCTGCTGGAGAACGTCTGGGATTATCATTTTGATCCGCAGACCAACGTGATCGACGTGCACATCTCGCGCCTGCGCTCGAAGATCGACAAGGGATTTGACCGTCCGCTGCTGCACACCATCCGCGGCGCCGGCTACATGATCCGCGACGGCATCCGGTAGGCGCCGGGTGGGGGCGTTCGGCAAACTGATCCGCACTACGGCGTTTCGCCTGACGCTCGTCTATCTGTTGCTTTTCGCGCTGTTTGCGATGTCGCTGCTGGCGTTCTTCGCGTGGAATACCCGCCGGCTGATCACCGAGCAGATCACCACGATCGTCAATGCCGAATCCTCGGAGATCAACGAGATCTACCTGCGGCGCGGTTTGCGGGGACTTGACATCACCATCCGCAATCGTGCGCTGCGGCCGGGCGCCAATCTCTATCTCATCACCGCGCCGAACGGCGTTTCGCTCGGCGGCAATGTCGGCTCGCTTGCGCCTGGCGTGATGGGGACGATCGGCTGGTCGGAAACCGCCTACCGGCGGCTCGATGAGAGCGATACGGCCGAGCACCGCGCGCTGGTGAAAGTCAGCGAGCTCAGCAACGGTTTCCGTCTCCTGATCGGGCGCGATCTCGATGAGCGGCGCCGGCTGTTCGGCATCGTCGCCCGGGCCACGCAATGGTCGCTGCTGGTCGTGATCGTGCTGGGCATCGGCGGCGGCATCTTTGTCTCGCGGCGCGTGCTGCGCCGGATCGACGCCATGACCGGCACCACGCAGCGCATCATGGCCGGCGACCTCACCGGGCGCCTGCCAGTCGGCAGGAGCGGCGACGAGCTCGACCGTCTTGCCGGAAACCTCAACGCCATGCTCGAGCGCATCGAAGCGCTGATGAATGGCCTCAAGGAGGTCTCCGACAACATCGCCCATGACCTGAAGACGCCGCTGACGCGGCTGCGCAACCGCGCCGAGGAAGCCCTCGCACGTTCGGGCAGCGAGGCCGACTACCGCGCGGCGCTGGAGCGCACCATCGAGGAATCCGACGGGCTGATCCGCACCTTCAACGCGCTTCTGATGATCGCGCGCGCCGAGTCCGGCCAGGCCCGGGGCAACATGGACGATTTCGACGCCGCCGACGTCGCCAACGGCATCCACGAGCTCTACGAGCCGCTGGCTGAAGACGACGGCATGACGCTGACGGTCAAGGCAAGCGCAGCGCCGCTTCACGGCAACCGCGAATTGATCAGCCAGGCGCTCGCCAACCTCGTCGAGAACGCCATCAAGTACGGCAAGCCCACCGCCAGCGCGCAGCCGCTTGGCATCAAGGCGGCGCGGGAGATCGTCATCGAGGCCCACCGCGAGGGCGACCAGGTGCTGCTCAGCGTCACCGACCACGGCCCGGGCATTCCCGAGGCCGACCGCAAGCACGCCATCGAGCGCTTCGTCCGGCTGGAGGCGAGCCGCACGTTGCCCGGTTCCGGCCTTGGGCTGAGCCTGGCCAGCGCGGTCGCGACGCTGCATCACGGGGAGCTCCGCCTCGGCGATGCCCATCCTGGCCTGGTGGCGACGCTGGTGCTTCCTGCGCGCACCGGCGAGAGGCTTGCGGCCCAAACACCGGATGTGCCACAGAAGGTGGCATGAATGCATCCGCGCCGGGAAACGCGGAACGACATCCACTCGCAGCCCGCCTCATTGCGGGGCCGTATGTCTCCGCTCCCGACAAAGCCGAACAACGCCTTGGCGACTGGCTCTCCGAGCTCGAGCCCGCGCAGTCGGCTGCGCTCGATTCGCTGCTCGGCCAGGCCAACACGAAGAAGATCCTGCTCGGCATCTGCGAGTTCTCGCCATATTTGTTCGATCTCGTCCGCGCCGACGCCGCACGGCTGACCCGTATTCTTTCGTGCGACCCGGAGTCGCATCTTGCATCGCTGATCCAGGATACCGCCCGCGCGGTGTGGTCCGCGCCCGGCGAGGCCGAGGTGACGCATCTGCTCCGCCGCCTGAAGGCGGAAGCCGCACTGCTGATCGCGCTGTGCGATATCGGCGGGATCTGGCCAGTGATGCAGGTGACCGCGGCGCTGACCGATCTGGCGGTCGCCTCGGTGCAGATGGCGCTGCGCTTCCTGCTGCGCCATGAGGCGTCGCGCGGCCGCATCAGGGCCGCCGACCCAGAACATCCCGACGTGGGCTGCGGCCTGATCGTGCTTGCGATGGGCAAGATGGGCGCGGGCGAATTGAACTATTCCAGCGACATCGACCTGATCGTGTTCTTCGACCGCAACGCGACCTCGCTTGCGGAGGACATCGAGCCGCAGCCGTTCTTCGTACGGCTGACGCAGGCGATGGCGCGGCTGCTGCAGCAGCGCACCGGCGAGGGTTACGTGTTCCGCGTCGATCTGCGGCTACGGCCCGACCCCGCGTCGACCCAGGTGGCGATCTCCACCGAAGCTGCGCTGCACTACTACGAGCGGGAAGGGCGGACGTGGGAACGCGCCGCCATGATCAAGGCGCGGCCCTGCGCCGGCGAT
>Ga0081540_1003273_pt1 | contig 12880 bp, 13 predicted proteins | sample TabmetS2T1R1_FD_71024 | JGI IMG/M metagenome (GOLD analysis project Ga0081540, IMG submission 71024) | Tabebuia heterophylla rhizosphere microbial communities from the University of Puerto Rico - S2T1R1 | ecosystem: Host-associated > Plants > Roots > Rhizosphere ... | reverse complement strand
CAGACACGCTCGTACGAGCTCGCCGCACCACCGCGACTCCACTCCGCAGTGTGCGACGTGTGCGCCGACTCGATCTTCAGTCGCAGGGCCCGCGTCGACGAGCCGGTCGCCGCCTAGCCGTGCCGGAGCGGCGGTGACCCGACGCGGACCCAGCGGCGTGGACGACCCCGTCGTCCGTGTCGAATCGCTCACGAAGCGGTTCGGCGGCGTGGTCGCGGTCGACGATCTGTCCTTCGAGCTCGAGCGCGGAACGATCACGGGTTTTCTCGGCCCGAACGGTGCCGGCAAGACGACGACGCTTCGCATGCTGCTCGGGCTCGCTCGACCCTCCGGCGGCCGGGCGTCTCTCTTCGGCCGGTCCTACGCGGAGCTCGCCGAGCCCAGCCGCCGGGTGGGTGCGGTACTCGAAGCAACCGACTTCCATCCCGGCCGCTCGGGCCGCGACCACCTGCGCATGCTTGCCGAGGCGGTCGATCTCCCCGGTTCGCGCGTCGAGGACGTGCTGCGGCTGGTCGAGCTTCAGGACGCGGCACACCGTCGCGTCAAGACCTACTCGCTCGGGATGCGGCAACGGCTCGGGCTCGCGGCGGCGCTGCTCGGCGATCCCGAGCTGCTCATCCTCGACGAGCCCGCGAACGGGCTCGACCCCGGCGGCGTCCGCTGGCTGCGGGACTTCCTGCGCGCGTTCGCGGCCCAGGGGCGAACCGTCCTGATCTCGAGCCACGTTCTCGCCGAGGTCGCGCAAACCGTCGACGAGGTGCTGATCATCAACCACGGCAAGCTCGTCGTCGAGTCGTCGCTCGAGCAGCTCACCCACCGCACCGCGGGGTCGGTGCGCGTCCGCACGCCGGCTTCGGCGGCCCTCGCGGCCGCCCTGAGCCGGGCGGGCATTCGGTTCAGCGCCCGCGACGACGGAACCGTGCTCGCGCACGGCACGACGAGTGACCAGGTGGGTGACATCGCGTTCGAGGCGGACGTGCCGATCCACGAGCTGGTCGGCGAGAGCTCCTCACTCGAAGAGATCTTTCTGGGGCTCACGACGGAGAAGGCGGCATGAACAGCCAGTTCCGGGCAGAGCTCTTGAAGATCCGGTCGACTCGCACGACGGCCGGCCTCGTGCTGGGGATGATCGGCATCGTCCTTCTCTTCTCGCTGCTCACGGGCCTGCTCACCAAGGCCCCGAACCTCGCCGCGACCAGTGATCAGCGCAACCTCCTCGGCGTCGGTGAGTTCGCGGGGGTGTTCTCCGCCCTGGCCGGGGTCATGGCGGTCACGAGCGAGTACCGGTACGGGACCATCCGGCCGACGTTCCTGTTCACCCCGAGGCGCCCCCGCGTCCTCGGCGCGAAGGTCGCCGCGGGGCTCCTCGCCGGAGCGCTTTTCGGAGTCGTCGGCGGAGTGCTCGGCTTCGGGATCGGCTACGCGTGCCTCGCGGGCCGCGGAATCGCCTTCGCGCTCGACGGCCGGCAGGTCGCCTTCCTCCTCCTCAGCACCGTCGCAGGCACGGCCCTCTGGGGCGCCATCGGCGTCGGCGTCGGCGCGATCGTGCGCGGCCAGGTCGGAGCCATCATCGGCCTGCTCGCCTGGGCCTTCGTCGCCGAGCCGCTGATCTTCGGCCTGCTCCCCGGCCTGGGCCGCTTCGGGCCCGTCCATGCGGAGGACGCGCTGAGCCAGTTCACGACCAAGCATCTTCTCGCCGCGGCGCCCGGCGGGCTCCTCCTCGTCGCCTGGGCGGCCGCGCTCTCGATTCTCGGCACCGCGCTCGCCGTCCGCCGCGATGTCGATTGACCGCAGGCCCTTCGCCTGAGCGAGTCAGTCGAGCTCGCTGATGGCGACGCGAAACCGCTCGACCGACAGGACGGTCGCCCCGACCTTGTCCGCGGCCTCGCTTCGCAGCGGCACCGTTGTCCCCTCGCTGTCCTGCATCTGCTGCTCGCTCGCCCAGAGCGTGAGCACCAGCACCTCGCCGCGCTCGCCGTCGCTCAGCGCGAGGTAGCCCCTGAAGCCGGGGATTGCCCGAACCACCGGCAACACCCGCTCACGCACCAGCCTCACGTAGACGTCGAGATCGTCGTCGCCCGCGATTCCGGCAAAGCGGGTGAGCCGCCCGAACACACAAGGCCGTTCGTGTCGCACGGGCCCTCTCCTGCCCGCGGCGACCGGTGCGGTCCGGCTAGCCGGTAGCGGAGTCGGGTGCTGACCGCAATGCCGGGGCGCCCGGGCGTCGCCAACCTTGGAGGGAGTGGATTCGCCAGACCCACGACGGTGGCAGGCACTCGCGGTGCTCGGTGTGGCGTACCTGATGGTCGTCCTGGACGTGGCGATCGTGAACGTCGCGCTGCCATCCATCCAGAAGAGCCTTCACTTCTCGATGTCGAGCCTGCAGTGGGTGGTGAGCGGGTATGCGCTGACCTTCGGCGGGTTCCTGCTGCTCGGCGGCCGCGCCGGTGACCTGCTCGGCCGGCGCCGGGTCTTCATGGCCGGCCTCCTCCTGTTCTCCCTCGTCTCGCTTCTCTGCGGCCTCTCCGTCTCACCGGCGATGCTGATCGCGCTGCGGGTGGCGCAAGGCGCGGCCGGAGCCGTCCTGGCGCCCTCGGTCTTCTCGATCGTGTCCGTCACGTTCGAGGAGGGATCGGAACGCAACCTGGCGCTCGGGCTCCTTGGAGCGATCGCCGGGAGCGGGGCCGCGATCGGCCTGCTGCTCGGCGGCGCGCTGACGGAGTTCGCGGGGTGGGAGTGGATCTTCTTCGTCAACGTCCCGATCGGCCTCAGCGTCTTGCTGGTCGTTCCGAGAGTCGTGCGGGAGAGCCGCGCACCGGGGCTGGCCAGGCACTTCGATGTCACCGGCGCGGTGACCGTGACCGGTGGGCTGATGCTCTTGGTGTACGCCCTCACACGAGCCCCAACCGTCGGCTGGGGCTCCGTCGAGACGATCGCCTCGTTCCTGGCCTCCGCGGCACTGCTCACGACCGCGGTGTTCGTCGAGCGGCGCTCGCGCGCGCCGCTGGTCGACCTGAGGATCTTCCGTCGCCGAACGCTGGCCGGCGCGAACCTGATCGGCTTCGTCGTCGGGACGATGCTCTTCGGCATGTTCTTCCTGCTCACGCTGTACCAGCAGGACGTGCTCGGCTTCTCGCCGCTCAGGACCGGCGTCGGGAACCTCGCGATCGCGCTGACGATCATCGCCGTGTCCGCGGTCTCACAGGCGGCGGTCACGCGTGTGGGCGTCAAGCCCGTGCTGATCTTCGGGCTGGTCTTCCTCGGCGGAGGCCTCCTCTACTTCACGCAGATCTCGGTCGACGGCTCGTACCTCGCCGACGTCTTTCCGGGATTCATCCTCGCGGGCGCCGGGATCGGCTGCACCTTCGTGCCCGTGTCGATCGCGGCCCTCAGCGGTGTGACTTCCAGAGAGGCCGGCCTGGCCTCGGGACTGATCACCACGAGCCAGCAGATCGGTGGCGCAGTGGGGCTTGCGATCCTGACGACGGTCTCGACGACGCGAACGAGTCACCTGCTCGGCCGCGGGGTCCCGGAGCCGACGGCGCTCACGGCCGGCTTCAGGTCGGCCTTCTGGGTCGCCGCCGGCATCGACGTGATCGCCTTGATCGCCGCGCTCGTCGTGCTCAGGGGCGGAGAGTTGCGGCGCGAGACGGAACCGGCGGAGTCGCAAGCCGACGAAGCGACCGACGAGCAGCTCGCCGCCTGATGTTCCGGCTCGCGCGCAAGGCGCTCCGACGCGAGGCAAGATTGTTCGCCCCGCTGGCAGGGGCGCTCGCTGCCGCCGCAGCAGTTGCCGGCCTCGCGCTGGCGACGAGCTCGACAGGAACGGGCCAGACCACCACTCGGTCGAACGGCTCGCCACCGGCGAGCACGACGGCGGCCCTGGCCGCTCCGCCCGGCGTCGCGTTCCAGAACGCAATCGTTGCCGTGGTGCGATCGGTGACGAACTCGGTCGTGCAGATCGAGGACCAGCGGGGGCTCGGGTCCGGAATCGTCTTCGACGCGGCCGGGGACATCGTCACGAACAACCATGTCGTCAGCGGTGGGACGTCGTTCACGGTCACGACCTCGGACGGCGCCCGTTACCCGGCTGCGCTCGTCGGCTCGTTCCCACCCGATGACCTTGCGGTGATCAAGATCGCGGGAGCGCACGTGAAGCCCGCGGCGTTCGCGGACTCCTCGAGGCTCCAGGTGGGCGACCTCGCGATCGCGATCGGAAACCCGTTGGGGCTGCGGTCGAGCGTGACGGAGGGGATCGTCAGCGCGTTCCGGTCGGCGGTGCCCGAATCGAACAACGTCACCTTGCCGTCGCTCATCCAGACGAGCGCGGCGATCAATCCGGGCAACTCCGGCGGCGCGCTGGTCGACATCGAGGGTCGCGTGATCGGGATTCCCACCCTCGCCGCAACCGATCCGGAGCTTGGCGGCAGCGCGCCCGGAATCGGCTTCGCGATCCCGAGCAACCTGGTCAAGGAGATCGCCGGCGAGATCATCGACCACGGCAGGGTGGTCAACTCGCACCGCGCGTATCTCGGCGTGGAGGTCGGCAACACGGACGGAAGCGGTGCCTACGTCGGCTCGCTAACGCAGGGCGGGCCTGCTGCGAAGGCCGGGATGCACGCCGGGGACGTGATCGTCTCCGTCGCAGGCAACCCGATCTCGACCGCGGCCGAGCTGCTCGCGGTGGTCGCGACGCTGAGGCCTGGGCGCAGCGTCCCGGTCGTGGTCAGGACCCAGAGCAATGCGACGACGACCCTCCACGTGACGCTCGGGACGTTTCCCGGAAGCTGACGGGCGCGGCGAAGCACGCTCAATACTCGGGCTTGGGCGAGATCGGGACGCGGGCAGCCTGACGAAGGCTTCGTAACCCTTCCGCCAGCTGGCGCTCGGCGTCTGCGGCATCGAGGCAAAGCAGCAGCTCCTGCCGCATCCGTTCATCCGCGAGGACGTTCGGCGTCCCCGAGTCGGTCTGCAGCGCTCGCGCCAGCTCGGACTGGAGTGCGAGCAAGGCAAGATTGCGCTCGACGAGCAGGTCGTGCAGCTCGGTTGCCTCGGCCCGCGTCAGCGGCAGCGTTCGCTCGCCGAGGATCATCGTTATGAGTGGCCCTGCGAGGTCGACGGCCTCTCCTCCCTGGGCCCGACAGCCTGACGAGTCTAGAACGAACGACCTCACTCAAGCAGGCGCAGGGTGTCTCGTGATCGCCTCGTCGCTCGGTAGCACGTCGCTCCCCGCTGGGTCGTCGGAAGTCGCCACCTAGCGCTTCGCACTTAGCCTCGCCGCGAGCTCCATCACCGGCGGGATCCTCTCAGTGCACGGCGGGTACACCGGCGATTTCGCGGTGCAGCGCGCGCCGTACCCGCGCAGTCGCCGCGGTCCGCTGGGTATCGCGCCGAGAGCGGCCCGCCCGTTCGGCTACGTACGATACGACCTCGCCGCCCGACGCCCGGTGAGGGCCCATGAGGTGTTCAGACTGCTCCGGTTCGACGACACCATCACGCTGGGATAGCGTGCCGGCCGGAGCGCTGCCGTGAGTTCCGGGGGACGTGCCGAGGCAGTTATCCGGACTCCAGATCAGCGTCTGCGAGTGTTCGTGAGCTCGACGTTGCGCGAACTCGATGACGAGCGCCGGTCGGTGGCACGTGCCGTTACGGCGCTGGGGCTGACGCCGGTGATGTTCGAGTCCGGGGCTCGGCCGCATCCGGCGCAAGACGTCTACCGAGCCTACCTTGCTCAGAGCGACATCTTCATCGGGCTTTACTGGCAGCGGTACGGACAGGTAGGCCCCGGCATGGAGGTCTCCGGTGTCGAAGACGAGTTCGAGCGCTCACGCGGGCTGCCACGCCTGTTGTACGTGAAACGGCCCGCGCCTGATCTCGACGTGCGCCTAGGCAACCTTCTCGCCCACATCCGGCAAGAAGCCTCTTACCGCCCTTTCCACACGAGCGCTGAGTTAGATCGGCTAGTGCGGGACGACCTAGCGACGCTGCTCAGCGAGCGGTTCGCAGCGTCCGGGCAGCCGGCGCCGCAGCCGCGTACGACCCGCAGCGGCCGCTCTCTGCCAACCGCCCCCACGGCGCTGTTCGGCCGCGAGCAAGCCATCGAAGAGGTCGTGGGCCTTCTCGGACGTCCCGACGGGAGGCTCGTCACGTTGACCGGGCCGGGCGGCATCGGTAAGACACGCTTGGCATTGGCCGTGGGCGACCGCTTGCGTGACCGGTTCCACGAGGGCACCGTCTTCGTGCCGCTTGCGGGGCTCACCGAGCGCGAGCAGGTGCTGGCCAGCGTGGGCCGCGCGATTGGGGCCGACCTTGCCGGGAGCGAGTTACCGTTGCAGGCCGTCGTCGAGCACCTGGCTGAGGGACGGTGGCTGCTGATCCTCGACAACCTCGAGCAGATCGCCGACGCCGCGGTTGACCTTGACGAGCTGCTCGCCCGTTGTCCCGGCGTGGCGATCTTGGCGACCAGCCTCAGGCTGCTACGGCTGCAGGCAGAGCGCGTCTACCCCGTCCCGCCGCTGGCGCTTCCCCCCGACCCCGGCAGCGTCCCGTTCGACGAGCTGGCTCCGATCCCGGCCGTTGCGCTGTTCGTGGATCGAGCCAGTGCTGTGCGCCACGACTTCGTTCTCACCCAGGCGAATGCCGCCGCGGTGGCGGAGATCTGCCGACGCCTTGATGGGCTGCCGCTGGCAATCGAGCTTGCCGCCGCCCGCACCCGGCTCCTGGCCCCTGACGCGCTCCTGCGCCGCCTCACGCAGTCGCTTGACGCTCTTGGGACGGGAACAGTCGAGATGCCCGAACGCCAGCAGACACTGCGCGCGACCGTCGAGTGGAGCGTGGGGCTGCTCGACGACGACGAGCGTGCCTTGCTCGAGACCATGGCCGTGTTCGTGGACGGCTGGACGGTCGAGGCCGCCGCCGAAGTCGCCCGCTTGGACGAGAACCGGACGCTCGAGCTGACCGAGGCGCTCGCCGGTCACAGCCTCATCTCTCTTGATGTCACGGACCGCGGCACCCGGGCGCGGATGCTCGAAACCATTCGTCAGTTCGTCGCCGAGCGACTGGCTCTTCGCACTGACTTCTTCGAGATCCAGCGCCGCCATGCCGACTACTACCGCAAGCTGGCCGAGCAGGCTGACCGGCCGCTGCGGGGTGTCGGTCATGGCGAGTGGCTCGCCCGGCTCGAGGTCGAAGCGGGCAACCTTGCCACGGCGATGCGCTGGTACCTGGACCACGACCGCGCGCCACTTCCCCATCTGTTGCGGGTCCTGTGGGCGTTCTGGTTCCTCTCCGACCACATTGACGAGACCCGAACCTGGACCGACCAGCTGATGCCGGCCGCCGACTCCCTGGAGCCCCAAGCGCGAGCCGAACTCATCTGGACGGCGCTTGTAACTGCCTTGGAAGTGGGTGACGACGCGGCTGCCGTAGAAGCGCGCCGGCGTTTGGAGCCGCTGCTCGCGGGAACGGAGGATCCCTTTGTGCGTGCGGTTTCACAGCTCGCCGTGGTGTGGACCGCGCCCCTCGTCGGCGACCTCGAGGGTGCCCTGCAGCGGGCCCTGCTCTGCCTCGAGGAGCTTCGAGGCCAGGATGAACCGCTCTGGACCGCCCTCGCCCTTGGGTCACTTGGCTTCATCGAGATTGCCCTCGGCCGCGACGAGGAGGCAGTGAAGCACGTGAACGAGACACGTGATCTCGCAGACCGACTGGACAACAATTGGCTGGCCGCCTGGTCGCGGGCGGTCCTGGCAACAGTCGCACTCAACCAGCGCCGCCTCGACGCTGCACGGGCGCTTCTCGACGAAGCGCTCGGCCTGAGCGTGGGGGCACACAGCACCACGATTGTCACCTTCTGCCTGGCCGCCTTCGCCCGTTTGGAGCTAGCGGAGGCGGACGCGAAAAGGGCGGCGCTGCTCGCAGGGGCCGCCGAGGGTCTGCGTCGCCGGCACGGACTGCGGGCATGGCCAGTGCTGCGCGATCCGGAGGCCGAGCTCACAAATCAGATCCGCGCCGCCCTAGAGCCGGATCTGTACGAGCAGTCGTTCGCCGCCGGGTCCCAGCTCAGCCTTCGAGAGGCGGTCGCTCTAACCGGCGACAGACGCACGGCCACCATCCAATCGTCTTGAGCCAAACCCTGACCGGCCGGCCTCTAGCGCGGGCGCTTCATCGACTTTGTACCCGTCTTTGTCCGCAACGCCTGCGGCGGCCTGCTAGCTCGTCGCGTGAACGACCACGAGTCGATCGTGTTCAGGCAACGGCCGCCCGGAGGACGGACTCGAGCAGGCCCGGGAAGCGGGCCTCCAACTCGTCACGCCGCAGAGCGAGGTACTTGCGGGTCCCTTCCTCGCGCTCGGTCGTGATCCCGGCCTGCGAGAGCGTCTTCAGGTGGTGGCTGGCGGTCGACTTCGCGACGGCCAGTTCGAGCTGGTAGCAGGCCAGTCCCTCGGCGTTGCCACACGACGCGAGCTGGCGCACGATCTCGAGCCGGACCGGATCCGACAGGGCCTGGAGGACGGTCAGCAGTTCAACTCCATCCAGGTCCGGAGGGGCCTTCGGGGAAGTGGTTTCAGTTTGGATCATTGTTTGACGTCGCTCGAACAAGTATGTACGATGCCTATCGAACAATAGCCGACAGTGACGGCCACCGCCAACGCAAAGGAGTCTTCTTGTCTGTCTCACCGCTCACTTCGACCGCCCTCGAGAGCGGACCCGACGGTTTGAGCAAGCGCGCCTGGGGAGCGCTGCTGGTGCTCTGCGGAGCCCTGTTCCTCGACGCGCTGGACGTCTCGATGATCGGAGTCGCCCTCCCCTCGATCAAGAGCGACCTGCACATGTCGACGAGCTCGCTGCAATGGGTAGTGAGCGGGTACGTCCTCGGCTACGGCGGGTTCCTCCTGCTCGGCGGGCGCGCAGCCGACCTCCTCGGCCGGCGGCGCATGTTCCTGATCTCGCTCAGCGTGTTCCTGGTCGCGTCCGGGCTCGGCGGGCTGACCAACAGCGGAGAGCTCCTGATCGCAACTCGCTTCATCAAAGGTGTGAGCGCCGCGTTCACCGCGCCGGCGGGGCTCTCGATCATCACGACGAGCTTCGCCGAGGGTCCGGCCCGGAACAAGGCGCTCGCCGTTTACACCGCGACAGGCGCGACCGGCTTCTCGCTCGGCCTCGTCTTCGGCGGGCTCCTGACGGAGATCGGCTGGCGCTGGGTGTTCTTCCTGCCGGTGCCGATCGCGCTCGTGACGCTGCTCGGGGCAGTGCGCCTGGTTCCCCGCGACACGGCCCCGTCACGCGCTGCTCGCAAGTTCGACGCACTCGGAGCCGTGCTGCTGACCGGCGCGATGCTGCTGCTCGTCTACACACTCGTCGAGTCGCCCGACGTCGGGTGGGCCTCCGCGCGGACGCTCGGGTCGTTCGCCGCCGTGGCTGCGATCCTCGGCGCGTTCGTCTGGAGGGAGCGTCACGCCGCGGTCCCGCTGGTGCGGCTCGGAATCCTCCGCTCCGGCTCGCTCGTGCGCGCGAACCTCGCCGCGATGGCGCTCTTCGGCGGCTGGGTGGGCTTCCAGTTCGTCGCGACGTTGTACATGCAGCAGGTGCTCGGCTGGTCGCCGCTGCAGACGGGGCTCGCCATCTTCCCCGGCGGTCTCCTCGTCGCGCTCCTATCGCCGCGAATCGCACCGCTGATCATGCGCTTCGGCGTCCTGCGGCTGGCACTCGTCGGGATGATCTCGATCGCGGTCGGCTACGCGCTGTTCCTGGGGATCGGAGTGGAGTCGAGCTACGCGACGGCAATGCTGCCGACGTTCCTCCTCGCCGGGCTTGGCTTCGCGCTGGCCTTCGCGCCGCTGAACATCGCCGCGACGACCGGTGTCGCCCCCGCCGAGCAGGGCCTCGCCGGCGGACTGTTGAATACCTCGTTCCAGTTCGGAGGGGCGCTCGTGCTCGCGGTCGTGACCGCCGTCAACAACGCGAACCGTGGAATCGGCGGCTCGCCGCAGGCATTGCTCGATGGCTTCCACGCCGCCATCTACGTCTCGCTGATCGTCGCAATTCTCGGAGTGACCACGATCGCGACCGGCCTGCTGCGGCGCACTCGCGAGCCCGCCTTGGAGCAGGTGTCCGGTGAGGAGGAGCCGCAGCCCGACGCGGAAGCCGCGTAGGCGCCGGCGGGATCAGATGTCTGATCTGGTTCTCAGCCGACATGCTCGAGGGCAGCGACTCGTACTTCGGGGGGCCGGCCGAGGCGCGGTAACGGTCCGGATTGCAACGTTGCACCCCTCGGCCAGCCGCGGGAAGATGCCGCACATGACTGACCAGTCGCACCAGGGGCATGATGAGGAGCCGCCGTCGCACTACCTGAACCCGAAGGACTTCTCGGACGCGGAGCTCGAGCGAGAGCTGACGCTTTCCTTTGACACGGGCGACCCCAAGCGCCTGGACTATTACGAGCGTTTGCTTCGTGAACGAGCCGAACGCCGTGCGCGACGACACAGCTAGCTGCCACCGACCTCCCGCCCAGCAAGGAGGAATGCGATGAGCAACAGTCCGACCATCGTTCTCGTGCACGGCTTCTGGGGTGGCGCGACCCATTGGGCCAAGGTCATCGTCGAGCTCAAGCGCCGCGGCTACGACTCGCTCCATGCGGTCGAGAATCCCTTGACGTCCTTATCCGACGACGCAGAGAGAACGCAGAAGATGGTCAAGCAGGTCGACGGGCCCGTCCTGCTTACCGGACACTCCTACGGCGGGGCCGTGATCACCGAGGCCGGTGACCTGCCGAACGTGGTCGGGCTCGTATACGTCGCCGCCTTCGCTCCGGACGCGGGTGAGAGCCTTGCGGAGATCGGAGACTGGAATGTGGCGGAGGCTGCTGCGGCCGGGAACGTCGAGCCAGACTCGGACGGCTACGTCTGGATCAAACAGGACAAGTTCCAGGAGAGCTTCTGTCAGGACCTGCCCGACGATGAAGCGCTCGTGATGGCCGTGACGCAGAAAGCACCGCTCGGCTCGACGTTCGCAGACACCGTCTCCGACCCGGCCTGGAAGAAGAAGCCGACCTGGTATCAGGTCTCGACGGCGGATCGCATGATTCACCCGGACAGCGAACGCCGGATGGCCGAGCGGATGAGCCCACGAAACACGATCGAACTCGAGGCCAGCCACGCTTCCTTGGCCTCGCAACCGAGCGCCATCGTGGATCTGATCGACGAGGCGGCGACGTCGCCCGGCTAGCGCGGCGTTGCCCGATCCGCACCCCTATAGAGGAGGGTGCGACCCAGGCAGGTACTACGTGCTGGTGAACGCCGTCGACCTGGACTGCTTCTGGCTACCGACGTGCCTCAGGGGTTACTCGAACGTGCTCCCGCTGAACGTTCCGATGCCGCCGCAGACGTATCGGGGAAGCGTTACCGTGCTGCATCACAGCCACCTCGCTATCTGACGCTGCGCGTCAAGCCGCAGGGCGAGTTGTTGCCGTACAAGGTCTGCTGGCGGCTCAAGAGCGGGAAGCGACGCTGCGTCGGCGGGACGGTCGCCGGCTCCGACTGGAACGCTGCCGCCGAGGGCTCACGGAGCGTCCGCCTTCGAGGGATGAAGAACCGAACGACCTTCACGTGGTACGTGCGAGGCCGGAAGGTCGCGGCAAGAACCGCAAACACGACGCGTCGATAGTTCGACCTCATGGGCGGATTCCTTGCGCTCGTGCTTCACCGCCCTCGTAGTCCTCGCGCTCGTCCTTACTGCCGGTGGTGGTTCGCAGAGGACTAATGCGCAGCAACGCGACCGGCTCCGGGCTGACACAATCTTGGCGGCGAACCTTGGGCTGACCTGGGGGAGATACGAGGCTTAGCGTCTGATGCTCGGATTCGTGGCGAGGCGGCTGGTGGGAGCGCTGGTGCTTGCGTTCGTGCTCACCCTGATCACGTATGTGATGTTCTTCGTTCTGCCGAAGGACCACCGGCCACTCCAGTCGGGCCAGTCAGGGTTCGTGCCGGACCTGCAGACGCAGTACCACGCGCAGGGCTCCTTCGTGATGGGGTACGTCCACTTCATCGAGGGCGTCGTGCTCCACGGCGACCTCGGTCAGTCGACGCACACCGAGAAGCCGGTCACCACGGTCATCCACGACACGCTCCCGGTCACGGCTTCGCTCGTGTTCGGCGGCCTGGTGTTCTGGCTGCTGCTGGCCTTCCCGATCGGCCTGCTGTCGGCGCTGCGACCACGATCGCTGCTCGACAGAGGGCTGATGCTGTTCGTCCTGCTCGGCCTCTGCGCCCATCCGGTCTGGCTCGGGCTGATGGGCTCGTGGTTCTTCGGCGTCAAGCTCCGCTGGCTCCCGGTGGCCGGATACTGCGACCTCCGCTACGACCCGCAGAGCACCAACCTCTGCGGCGGGCCGCGCTACTGGGCCTACCACATGATCCTGCCCTGGCTGACCTTCGCCTTCCTGTTCGCAGCGCTGTATGCGCGAATGATCCGCGTGAGCGTGCTCGAGGTGTTGAACGAGGACTACGTCCGCACGGCCCGCGCGAAGGGGGCAGGCAGGGCTCGCGTCATCCGCAAGCACGTTCTGCGCAACGCCATGCTGCCCGTGATCACCATGATCGGCATGGACGTCGGGATCGCGTTCGGCGGCACGCTCTTCATCGAGACCGTCTTCGACCTACCGGGCATGGGCCAGCTGCTCGTGTCCTCACTCGGCGGGGCCGGGCCCGACCTCCCGGTGATCATGGGGATCGTGCTCGTCGTCTGCTTCGCGGTCGTGATCGCGAACCTGGTCGTCGACCTGCTCTACCCGCTGGTCGACCCGCGCATTCGCCTGTACGGGAAGGGCGGCTCGAGCGCCGGCTTGCGCGCGCCGCCCCGCCGGCTTCGCGCTCGCCAGCCCCTG
>Ga0081540_1003272_pt1 | contig 12881 bp, 10 predicted proteins | sample TabmetS2T1R1_FD_71024 | JGI IMG/M metagenome (GOLD analysis project Ga0081540, IMG submission 71024) | Tabebuia heterophylla rhizosphere microbial communities from the University of Puerto Rico - S2T1R1 | ecosystem: Host-associated > Plants > Roots > Rhizosphere ... | reverse complement strand
GACCTCGTTCAAGCTGACGGGCAAACGCGTGTTCCGGATGGCGCCGCTGCACCATCATTTCGAGCAGAAGGGCTGGACCGAGCCGCAGATCGTGATCCGGTTCTGGATCATCTCGGTGATGCTGGCGCTGGCCGGCCTCTCCACGCTGAAGCTGCGGTGATGAGCGTGCTAACCCGCTGCTGTCATTCCGGGGCGCGCAAAGCGCGAACCCGGAATCTCGAGATTCCGGATAACCGCTGCGCGGTTTCCGGAATGACGGTGATCCCATCATGATCCCAGTCACTTCCTTCGCAGGCAAGACAGTCGCTGTCTTCGGCCTCGGTGGCTCCGGCCTTGCGAGCTGCCACGCCCTGAAGGCCGGCGGTGCCGAGGTGATCGCGGGCGACGACAGCGCGGACAATGTCGCCAAGGCGGCGCAAGCCGGTTTCACTACCGCCGATCTGCGCACGGTGTCGTGGTCGAATTTTGCGGCGTTGATTCTGACCCCGGGCGCGCCGCTGACCCATCCGGCGCCGCACTGGTCCGTGCTGATGTCACGTCAGGCCGGCGTTGAAGTGATCGGCGACATCGAATTGTTCTGCCGCGAGCGCCGCCGCCATGCGCCGGACGCGCCGTTCGTCGCCATCACCGGCACCAATGGCAAGTCGACCACCACGGCGCTGATCGCGCACCTGATGAAGGTCGCCGGTTACGACACCCAGATGGGCGGCAATATCGGCACCGCGATCCTGTCACTGGAGCCGCCGCGAATGGGACGCGTGCACGTGGTCGAGATGTCGTCCTACCAGATCGATCTGGCGCCGTCGCTCGACCCGTCGGTCGGCATCCTGCTCAACGTCAGTGAGGATCATATCGACCGTCACGGCACGCTGGAGCACTATGCCGCCGTGAAGGCGCGGCTGGTTGCCGGGGTGCAGCCGCAGGGCACCTCGATTGTCGGTGTCGATGACGGCTGGTGCCGCAACATTGCCGACCGGCTCGACCAGACAGGTAAGCGCGTGGTGCGGATATCGGTAAAAAACCCGCTGCCCGATGGCGTCTATGTCGAGCGCGAAACCGTCGTGCAGGCCTCCGGTGGCGCGCGCCGCGAGATTGCAAGGCTTGGCGGCATCGGCTCGCTGCGCGGCCTGCACAATGCACAGAACGCGGCCTGCGCCTCGGCTTGCGCGCTCGCAATGGGCATCTCGATCGATACGCTGCAAAACGGCCTGCGCAGTTTTCCGGGTCTGGCGCATCGCATGGAGCAGGTCGGCCGGCGCGGCAACGTGCTGTTCGTCAACGATTCCAAGGGCACCAATGCCGATGCCGCCGCGCACGCCCTGTCGTCCTTCGCCGACATCTTCTGGATTGCCGGCGGCAAAGCAAAGCAGGGCGGCATCACGGGGTTGGCCGGATATTTCCCGCGTATCCGTAAAGCGTATCTGATCGGTGAGGCCGCGCAGGAGTTTGCGGGCACGCTCGGCGAGCGCGTGCCGCACGAAATTTCTGAAACGCTTGATGTCGCTGTGGCCAACGCCGCGCGCGACGCGGAGGCGTCGGGGATCGTCGATCCAGTCGTGCTGCTGTCGCCCGCCTGCGCCTCGTTCGACCAATACCGCAATTTCGAGATCCGCGGCGCCAGGTTCCGCGACTTGGTCACGGCGATGCCCGGCGTGAAGCCGGTGGTATGAGGATGTGGATCGCGTAGGATGGGTAGGGCGCAGCGAAACCCATCGTTGCGGTACACACAATTGATGGGTTTCGTTGCGCGCTACCCATCCTAGTCGTTCGAGGGCGTCGCAATGGCAGTACATGCTCCCTCACGCAACCTTTCTCCCTTCGCGGTTGCTGTCATTTCGGCGACCTTTGCGTTTCACGCCGTCGTGCATGCGGCGTCGCCGGTGCCCGACCGAGTATCTCTCAGCGAGTCGACGATTTCGTGGAGCACGGCCAAATACGCGACCGATGCGGAGAACGGATTCGTCGGCGGTTCGCTCGACAAGAAGACCATCGTCGATCGCACGTTCAAGACCTATGTGCTGGAGAATCGTTATCTGAAAGTAACGCTCGTCCCTGAATTTGGCGGACGCATTCTTTCCATCATTTACAAACCCACCGGCCACGAACAGCTGTATCGCACGGAAGTCGGCGTGCCTTACGGGATGAACGCTCACAATTTCTATTACGACTGGCTGATGGTGTATGGCGGCATCTTCCCCACCTTCCCGGATCCCGAGCACGGCAAGGTGTGGCTGAAGCCGTGGGCCTTCAAGGTCGTGAAGGAGAGTGCCTCTGAGGTGACGGTGTCGATGTCACTCAAGGATGACTTCGCCTATTCGGCGGCACCAAAGCAGTTTATCAAGGGGACCACGGGTATCGAAGCGACTTACTATGTCACGCTGAAAGCCGATCGCGCCGCGCTCGATGCGCGCGTGGTGCTGAAAAATCCGCAAGCCCAGGCGGTCGATTACGAATATTGGACGTGCACGACGCTCGCGCCGGGATCAGACCCGAAAAACCCCAGGACGACCGGCGGCGCCGAAATCGTCGCGCCGATCGAAGCCTACAGCACGCCCGCCTGGTCGAAGAATCTGTCCGACGGCGATGAGAGTGCAGGACCAGGCAAGAGCCGTTTCGAAAAGCTACGCCACTTCAAGAACTGGCCGACGATGGGCATCGCCTATGCGGCGCCCGATATGCAGGGCGGGAATTTCTGGGGTGTGATCAACCACGACAACGAAGAGGGCATCATCCGCATCGCCGACAATACCGTCACACCGGGCTTGAAGATGTGGACGTGGGGATTTCCGTCGTTCACCAACGAAACCGATGCGCGCAAAGAACCGAACGAAGCGCGGCCTTATGTCGAATTGTGGGCCGGCGTGTCGGACCAGTTTTTCCACCGCGCTCAGCTTCCCGCGCGGGGCGAGGTGTCGATACCGGAGACCTACAGCCCGATCGTCGGCATGAACAACGTGACGGATGCGAACGACAATATCCTGATCAACTTCTCGGCCACGTCATCGAGCGCGAACCTTCAGTTCTTCAGTATCGAACCGGCCATGCCGTTGCGCGTCACGTTGATACGCGGCGATGCGATATTGTTCAACGACGCCGTGACAGCCGATCCGAACAACGGAAATCGCATTTCCGCGCCGATTCCTGCCGGCGGGAGCGGCGAGCGGGTGCGGCTGACGATCACGGCCGAGGATGGAAGAGAACTGATCGCGGCCGAGACCAAAATAAAATAATATGATCGTAGGATGGGTAGAGCGCAGCGAAACCCATCATCTTTCGCCAGACCTCATTAACTCCTCCTCAGCGCTGGCCGCTTCTCAACCGGAATTGATGAGTATCGCTTCGCTCGACCCATCCTGGGTAGTGCATATCTAATTGTAGCGCGCGCGTCGTCGCGGAGAGGAGAAGGGACTTGAGCGAAAACGAGCCTGCAATCGACACGGTCGTAATCCCTGACGAACTCGCGCTGAAAAACCCGGCCACTCCGCCCGTCACCGTGTCGTTGCCGATCGTCGCACGGTCGGCGGAGTTCAAGAATTACTTGCTTGGGTTGTTCTTCCTTGCGGGTGGCATGTTCGCCTTTTTGTTCGGCGTGCTGCTTGGCATGGCAGTCGTTGGAGTTGGGCTTCGCGTGGCGAACGCCGGCCTGGATATCTGGGACGTTCTCCTCCTCCTCGTGCTCGTGCCAATGATGATCTCCGGTGTGCGGTGGGGTGTGGGCTGCACGGGCGCGGCGCTGACCTGTTTCCGGGACGCCATGCGGAATGGTCCGGTCCTCGAGATCATGGCCGATGGTCTGCGCGACTATCGCTCCGGCCTGTCGGTGCCCTGGTCGTCGGTGCAGTGCGCAAGGATTGCCAATAATGGCATCGGTGGTGTCGTTCTGCAGCTTCGTGAGGCTGTGAAGCATCGGCAGAATCCGTACCGGCTGGGCGTGCTGTTTCACGACTATCGTCCGAAGCCGGATCACGTGCTCGTCTCTGCCGCCTATCTCGATGTGCCGGCGCATGTGCTGATCTACACAATCCTTACCCTGATCCAATCGAGCGGCGGCGAGGCAACCGGCAAGTCGGCTGCTCCGAACGATGCGGCTCCCGGACTGATCCGGCGACGGACGCGCGTGAATGTCCGGTCGTCTATCACTGCCATCTAAAAAGTTACCGATCTCATTAACCCCTCGCTCTACTGCAGCTTCATGGCCCTGTCGCGAATTGGCAGAATCCATTCCGGTTCGGCGTTCTCTTCCAGCGCCGTCGGCTGCCTAATCACGTGCTTGTTTCGGTCGGAATGTCTGGATACGTCGGCACACATTGTCGCCTATACGATCCTCACCCTGACCCGGCGGAACGGCGGCTAGGTCATCAGCAAGTTACCAGCGGATTGGAAATGTATCCCCGGCTGATTCCGCAAAGGCGGGCACTCTCGGTGGCCCGTAGGATGGGTTGAGCCCTTCGCGAAACCCATCGCTGCGGCAACCGGCGTGATGGGTATCGCTTCGCTCCACCCATCCTACACGCGTTCAATCATCTGCAATTCGTTAACCCCTCATAAACCATCCTGCCCCACCAATGGGCGTTACCTCTGCCATTTGGGGACGCCCATGCTCCACCGTGACCAACGCACCCCGTTTTCGGACTGGTGGTGGACCGTGGATAAGCTGCTGCTGCTGGCGATTTCGGCGCTGATCCTCGGCGGCGTCATCCTTTCGCTGGCGGCGAGCCCGCCGGTGGCGACCAGGATCGGGCTCGATCCCTTCCACTTCTTCAGCCGGCACATGCTGTTCCTGCTGCCGTCCTTCATGGTGCTGATCGGGGTGTCGTTCCTGTCGCCCAAGCAGATCCGCCGTCTGGCGCTGCTCGTGTTCGTGGTGAGCGTTCTCCTGATCGTGGCGACGCTTGCCTTTGGCGCGGAGGTGAAGGGATCGCGGCGCTGGATCACGCTGCTCGGCGTCAACATCCAGGCCTCCGAATCCGCGAAACCCGCCTTCGTCGTGATGGCGGCGTGGCTGTTTGCGGAATCGACCAGGCGGCCGGAAATGCCGGCGACCTCGATGGCGATGGTGCTGCTCTTGATGCTGGTGTCGCTTCTGGTGATGGAGCCGGATTTCGGCCAGACCATGCTGATCCTGATGGTGTGGGGCGCGCTGTTCTTCATCGCAGGGATGCGGATGATCTGGGTGGCCGGCCTTGCCGGCGCGGCGGGCCTCGGATTGTTCAGCGCCTATCTCCTGGTTCCGCACGTCGCGGGCCGCATCAAGCGCTTCATGAATCCGGCATCCGGCGACACCTTTCAGGTCGACATGGCAATGGAAGCGTTCTGGAACGGCGGCTGGTTCGGGCTCGGGCCTGGGGAGGGCATCGCCAAGCGCAGCCTGCCGGACAGCCATACCGATTTCGTGTTTGCGGTGGCCGCCGAAGAGTTCGGCATCATCCTGTGCCTGGCGCTGGTCGGGCTGTTCGCCTTCATCGTGATCCGCACGCTGACGCGCGCCTATGCCAACGAGGACATGTTTGCGCGCTTTGCCGCGTCGGGCCTTGCCATCCTGTTCGGCGTGCAGGCCGCGATCAACATGGCGGTCAACCTGCAATTGATCCCGGCCAAGGGCATGACGCTGCCCTTCATCTCCTATGGCGGCTCGTCGATCATCTCGCTGGCTTACGGCGTCGGCATGATGCTGGCGCTGACGCGGCAGCGTCCGCGCACCGAGGTGGAATCCATGAACCAGGCCGGCGTGGCACGCGGTTACGCTTGACGTAGCCGCAAAGACGCGCTTTTCGTCATTGCGAGGAGCGAAGCGACGAAGCAATCCACTCTTTGCATCGTGATGCGATGGATTGCTTCGCTTCGCTCGCAATGACGGTTGCAAAGACTTCACCAATGACTGACGCGCCTCTCATCCTGCTGGCCGCCGGCGGCACCGGCGGCCATCTGTTTCCCGCTGAAGCGCTCGGCGTCGAGCTGATCAAGCGCGGGATACGCGTGCGGCTCGCCACCGACGCCCGCGCGCTGCGTTACAGCGGTCTATTCACTCCGGAAAATATCGACGTGGTGCCGAGCGAGACGGTGCGCGGGCGCAATCCGCTATTACTGGCGCGCACCGGCTTCATGCTCGGCTATGGCATGCTGGTCGCGGTCAATCTGGTGCGGCGGCTGAAGCCTGCGGCGGTGGTCGGCTTCGGCGGTTATCCGACGCTGCCGCCGCTGATCGCGGCAAGGCTGCTCGGCGTGCCCGGCGTCATTCACGACGCCAATGCGGTGCTCGGCCGCGCCAACCGCTTTCTCTCCGGCCGCGTCAATGCGATTGCGACCTCGCTGCCCGGCGTGCTCGATCGCGATCCCGCGCTCGCCGGAAAAGCCACGACGGTCGGCACGCCGATGCGGCCCGCGATCCTTGCCGCCGCCGCGGTGCCGTTTGCCTCGCCCGAACCGAACGGGCCGCTGCGCTTGCTCGTAGTCGGCGGCAGCCAGGGCGCGCGGGTGATGAGCGACATCGTGCCACCAGCGGTCGAGCGGCTGGAGCCGGTGCTGTGGAGCCGGCTGGTCCTGACGCAGCAGGTGCGCGAGGAGGACATGGCGCGGGTGCGGGCGGTCTATGACCGCCTCAAGATCAAGGCTGAGCTTGCGCCGTTCTTTGCCGACCTGCCGGCGCGGCTGGCGTCCAGCCATCTGGTGGTCTCACGATCCGGCGCCGGCACCGTGGCCGAACTCGCCGCGATCGGCCGTCCCTCGATCCTCGTGCCGCTGCCCGGGGCTATCGATCAGGACCAGTTCGCCAATGCCGGCGTGCTGGCCCAGGTCGATGGCGCCTTGCGGATTCCCCAGTCCGAGTTCACGCCCGACCGGCTGGCGGCGGAAATCTCCGCTTTCGCCGCCGAACCTGCGCGGCTGACCGCGATGGCCGTCGCCGCCCGCAAGATGGGCCGGCTGGATGCCGCCGAGCGGCTGGCCGATCTGGTGATGAAAACCGCCGGAATCTAGGCGGTTACCGACGATTTTTCAGCATTGTAGCGTCATGGCCGGGCTTGTCCCGGCCATCTACGTCTTGCATGAAGGGGGACGGATTCGTGGATGCCCCGGGGCAGCCCGGGCGACGGGAACAAACGAGAAGCTTCATGAGACTGCCGCGCGAAATCGGACCCATTCACTTCGTCGGGATCGGCGGCATCGGTATGAGCGGCATCGCCGAGGTGCTGGTCAATCTCGGCTACACCGTGCAGGGCTCCGACGCCTCCGAGAGCGGCAATGTCGCCCGGCTGCGGGAGAAGGGCGTCACCGTCTCGGTCGGCCACAAGGCCGAGAACGTCGACGGCGCCGACGTGGTGGTGGTCTCGACCGCGATCAAGCGCGACAATCCGGAACTGATGGCGGCCCGCGCGCAGCGCATCCCGGTGGTGCGCCGCGCCGAAATGCTGGCCGAGCTGATGCGGCTGAAAAGCTGCGTCGCGATTGCCGGCACCCATGGCAAGACCACGACCACGACGATGGTTGCGACATTGCTCGATGCGGGCGGGCTCGATCCCACCGTGATCAATGGCGGCATCATCAACGCCTATGGCTCCAATGCTCGACTGGGCGCGGGCGACTGGATGGTGGTCGAGGCCGACGAGAGCGACGGCACGTTTTTGAAACTGCCGTCCGATGTCGTGATCGTCACCAATATCGATCCCGAACATCTCGATCACTTCAAGACATTCGAGGCGATCCAGGAGGCATTCCGCAATTTCGTCGAGAACGTGCCGTTCTACGGTTTTGCCGTGATGTGCACCGATCATCCCGTGGTGCAGACGCTGGTCGGCAAGATCGAGGATCGGCGCATCGTCACCTACGGCGAAAATCCGCAGGCCGATGCACGGCTTGTTGACCTGACGCCGATGGGCGGGGGGGCGAAATTCAAGGTCGTGTTTCGCAATCGCAAGACCGACGCCACGCACGAGATATCAGATATCATGCTGCCGATGCCCGGACGGCATAACGCATCGAACGCGACGGCGGCGATCGCGGTGGCGCATGAGCTCGGCATGTCCGACGATGCGATCCGAAAGGCCATCGCGGGGTTCGGCGGCGTCAAGCGGCGCTTCACCCGCACCGGCGAATGGAACGGCGTCACGGTGATCGACGATTACGGCCATCACCCGGTCGAGATCGCGGCCGTGCTGAAGGCGGCGCGCGAATCCACCAACGGCAAGATCATCGCCGTGGTGCAGCCGCATCGCTTCACCCGCCTGCAATCGCTGTTCGAGGAATTCTGCACCTGCTTCAACGATGCCGATGCGGTCATCGTCGCCGAAGTCTATCCGGCCGGCGAAGCGCCGATCGAAGGCATCGACCGCGACCATTTCGTCACCGGCCTGCGCGCGCATGGCCATCGCGAGGTGATCCCGCTGCAGGGGTCGGCGGAACTGGCAAAGGTCGTCCACGGGCTTGCGCAGCCGGGCGACCTCGTCGTCTGCCTCGGCGCCGGCAACATCACGCAATGGGCCTACGCGCTGCCCGGCGAATTGAAGGCACTGGGGTAGCCGTGGCATTTCCCGACATCACCTCCGACCTAAAAGCCGCGATGCCGGAGTTGCGCGGGCGGCTGCTGGCGAACCAGTCGCTGGCGGAGTTGACATGGTTTCGCGTCGGCGGCCCGGCTCAGGTGCTGTTCACGCCGGCCGATGAAGACGACCTCGCGTACTTCTTGAAGTTGCTTCCGAAGGAGTTGCCGGTCTACGTCGTCGGCGTCGGCTCCAATCTGATCGTGCGCGATGGCGGCATGCAAGGCGTGGTGATCCGCCTGTCGCCACGGGCGTTCGGCGAGACCAGAGCTTCAGGCGATATCGTCACCGCCGGTACCGCCGCGCTCGACAAGCGCGTGGCGGAGACGGCGGCAGCCGCCAACATCGGCGGCATGGAATTCTTCTTCGGCATTCCCGGCACGATCGGCGGTGCGCTGCGGATGAATGCGGGCGCCAATGGCGCCGAGACCAAGGATGTGCTGGTCGAAGCAACCGGCATCGGCCGCGACGGCACCAGGCATGTCTTCACCAATGCCGACATGAAGTTCGTCTACCGCAACAGCGGCGTCGACCCTTCGATCGTCTTCACGTCCGCACGCTTCCAGGGCGTCATCACAGATCCTGAAACCATCCGCGCGCGGATGAACGAAGTGCAGACCCACCGCGAAACCGCTCAGCCGATTCGCGAAAAGACCGGCGGTTCGACGTTCAAGAATCCGCCTGGCAATAGCGCCTGGAAGCTGATCGACGCCGCCGGCTGCCGGGGCTTGCGCGTGGGCGGAGCGCAGGTCTCGGAAATGCACTGCAATTTCCTCATCAACACCGGCAACGCCACCGGGCATGATATTGAAACGCTGGGGGAAACCGTGCGGGAGCGGGTTAAAGCGAATTCTGGCATAGAGCTGCATTGGGAAATCAAGCGGATCGGAGTTCCATAGTTACTGTCATTCCGGGGCGCGCGAAGCGCGAACCCGGAATCTCGAGATTCCGGGTCTGGTCCTTCGGACCATCCCGGAATGACCGATAGGTAGGAGTTGATGCGAGCGACCATTCTCTTCGGCGGCTCCAACAAGGAGCGCCTCGTCTCGGTGGCGAGCGCGCAGGCGCTGCATCGCGCTTTGCCGGAAGCCGATCTCTGGTTCTGGTCCGTGACCGACTCCGTCCACGACGTCAGCTCGAAGGCGCTGCTCGAACATGCGCGCCCGTTCGAGGATGAATTCACGCCGGGCAAGCGTGGCATCCCGCTGGAAGCGGCGCTCGACAAGGCCAAGGCGGAGGATCGTGTGCTGGTGCTCGGCCTGCACGGTGGCCGCGCCGAGAATGGCGAACTGCAGGCGATGTGCGAAATGCGCGGCATTCCCTTCACCGGCTCCGGGTCAGCGTCATCGAATCTCGCTTTCGACAAGGTGGCGGCCAAACGCTTTGCGGCGATTGCGGGCGTCCCGGCGCCGGCCGGCATCGAGCTGGAAAATCTCGACGCGGCCTTTGCCGAATACGGCAAGCTGATCGCAAAGCCGGCGCGGGACGGTTCGAGCTACGGCCTGATCTTCGTCAACGCCCAGCAGGATCTCGTTGCCGTGCGCGATGCGGCGCGGACTGAGGAATATCTCATCGAGCCGTTCGTTTCGGGCGTGGAGGCGACCTGCGGCGTGCTGGAACGCTCCGATGGTTCGGTGTTTTCGCTGCCGCCGATCGAGATCGTGCCGGCGGAGGGCGCGTTCGACTACACGGCAAAATATCTTCTGAAATCGACCCAGGAGATCTGCCCGGGACGCTTTTCGCCCGAGATCAGCACAGCCCTGATGGATCAGGCGCTGCGGGCGCACCGCGCGCTGTCGTGCACCGGCTATTCGCGGACCGATTTCATCGTCTCGGCGAAAGGGCCGGTCTACCTGGAGACCAACACCCTGCCAGGCCTGACCGCGGCCTCGCTCTACCCGAAGGCGCTGAAGGCCCAGGGGATCGAATTTCCGGACTTTTTGCGTGACCAGATCGCCCTGGCCGAACGGCGGGCCCGGGAACCGGTTTGACCGGCCGCCTTAACCGTTAACCGGGAACTGCGGGCCTGACCCCGAAAATTGTTTCAAAATCCTAACAGTTGAGCGGCAAACTACTCAAAAGACGCATCAAATCTCATCCGCAGCCCCCCGGTTTTACACTTTGTTTACCAGTAAGTCCGAAGGTTAACGCTGGCGGCGCATGTGGCGCTTGGCTGCCGGGGTGTGCGCTGTTCCGACGTCAGGTCAGCACTTAAGTCCGGCACGGCCGAGACGTCATCTGAGCCGAGACTTAGCGAAGACTCGCAAAAACGCTTGCGGGAACAACACTTGGACAGGCTCGTGCAATGGATGGTGCAGGACGCCTCACGCGGTCGCTGAGATCGCAGGGGCCCCAGGCTGACCTGAAAGCAGCCGCTATTGGAGCGGTTGTGCTGCTGCGCGAGCGGCTGGGCCGTCGTGCCCGTGTTCCGGCCAAGCGCGTCCTCGATCGCGAGCCGCCGAATCGCCTGGTCCGTCTGGTCGAACGCTATCTGCCGAATCGTCTTGGCATCGCCCTGACCGTGCTGATGCTGCTCGGCAGCGCCGGTCTTGGCATCGTCAAGGGCGGTCATGTCGACGAATTCATGGTCGCGCTCAGCGATACCCGCAACGCGCTGGCCAATTCAGCCGGTTTCCGCATCACCGAGGTTGCCATCAACGGCCGCAGGCATTTGAGCCAGGACGAGGTGCTGGCGATCGGCGGCGTCAATGGCCGCTCTTCGCTGCTGTTCCTCGACGCCACCACGCTGCGCGACAAGCTCAAGGCGAATCCCTGGATATCGGACGCGACCATCCTGAAGCTTTATCCCGGTCGCCTGCAGATCGACATCGTCGAGCGCACGGCGTTCGCGCTGTGGCAGCAGGACGGCCGGCTGTCCGTGATCTCCGAGGACGGCGCCGTGCTGGAGCCCTACGTGTCGCGCCGCTTCGCGACGCTGCCGCTGGTGGTGGGGAAGGGCGCCGACGTCAGGGCCCGCGATTTCCTCGCGCTGCTCGACCGCTATCCGCAGGTCCGCACCGCAACCAAGGCGGCGATCCTGGTCGGCGAGCGGCGCTGGAATTTGCGGCTGAAGGATGGCCTCGACATCCGCCTGCCGGAAAACGACGTCGGCAACGCGCTTGCGATGCTGAGCAAGCTGGACAAGGAAGACCGCTTGTTCTCGCGCGACATCGTCGCCGTCGACATGCGCCTGCCTGACCGTTTGACGGTGCAATTGTCGGAGGAGGCGGCCAAGGCTCGCGAGGAACTGTTCAAGGACAAGAAGACCAAGAAGAAGCCGGGTGACTCAGCATGACCGGCCTCGATCGCAACCAGACCCCGAAGACGCGGCCCGTCGACCACAAGCGTACGGCGATGGTGGCCTCGCTCGATATCGGCACCAGCAAGATCGCCTGCATGATCGCGCGGCTGAAGCCGTCGCCGCCGAGCGAGGCGCTGCGCGGCCGCACCCATGCGGTGGAATTGATCGGCTACAGCCAGATCCAGTCGCGCGGCGTCAAGGCAGGCTCCGTGGTCGATCTCACCGAATGCGAGCAGGCGGTGCGCCAGGCGGTGGCGCTGGCCGAGCGCATGGCCAAGGTCCGCGTTGAGTCGGTATTGCTGTCGGTTTCCGGCGGCCGGCTGCAGGGGCAGCTTGTCGAGGCGGCCGCCGATATCAGAGGCGGCTCGGTCACACCAGAAGATGTCAGCCGGGTGACTTCCACCGGCATGCGCCACGCCACCGGCGAGGGGCGCACGGTGCTGCATGCGCTGCCGGTCGGCTACGCGCTGGATGGGGTCAAGGGCATTCGCGATCCCCGCGGCATGGTTGCGCGCCAGTTCGGCGTCGATATGCAGGTGGTGACGGCGGACGCGACCGTCGCGAAGAATCTGATGCTGGTGGTCGAGCGCTGCCATCTCAATGTCGAGGCCATGGCGGCGAGTCCTTATGTCGCAGGACTTTCCGTGCTGACCGACGACGAAGCCGATCTCGGCGCCGCCGTGGTCGAAATGGGGGCGGGGTCGACCACGATCGCGACCTATTCCGGAGGCCGCTTCGTGCATGCGAGCGGATTTGCGCTCGGCGGCCAGCACGTGACGATGGATCTTGCACGCGGCGTCGGCGCATGCATTGCGGATGCCGAGCGAATCAAGACGTTATATGGCACCGTGCTGACCGGCGGGTCCGATGCGCGCGAGCTGATGTCTGTGCCGACTGCAGGCGAGGAACACGATGCGCCGCAGATCGTCTCGCGCGCCACGATCGCCAACATCGTCCGGCATCGCGCCGAGGAGATTTTTGAAATGGTCCGGGACCGGCTCGCGGATTCCCCCTTTGCGGCAGAGCCGCGGGCGCGGGTTGTCTTG
>Ga0081540_1003271_pt1:0-2500 | contig 12881 bp, 9 predicted proteins | sample TabmetS2T1R1_FD_71024 | JGI IMG/M metagenome (GOLD analysis project Ga0081540, IMG submission 71024) | Tabebuia heterophylla rhizosphere microbial communities from the University of Puerto Rico - S2T1R1 | ecosystem: Host-associated > Plants > Roots > Rhizosphere ... | reverse complement strand
GTAGTAGGATTTATTCTCATAATAATTAATAAAGAAAATATGTCAATTTTTTTTGCGAAAATTATCGAATTCAAAACAAATATCTGATAGCGCGTCGATCAGTTAATTCAATAAGAAATGGGAGTTAGCACTCCATTTGGTTGGTCCCATTCAATCGAATCCAATTCAATTGTTTCTTTATTCAAACAATGAATTTAAAAATGCAATCAACTTATTTTTAGAATTTCAAGTGGATGACTAAGAATGTTGAGAAAGGCTTTTATTTGTCTATCATTATAGACAATCCCATCTATATTATCTATTCTACGGAATTCGAAACTGAACTCTATTTATATTACGATTCATTATTTCTATCCTATTTGATTTCTTTTTTATTTTAGCATATAGATATACGCCTAGCCTTTTTATTATTATTATATTTTCGTTTTTTCTTTTTTTATACTTTTTTTTCATAGACGAATTCTGTACATTTTCACACCTAGGATTTACATATACAACATATACCGCTGTCAAGAGGGAATTTCTTATTAGTTAGTTATTTCGATCCCAAAAAGGGTAAAAAATAAAAATTGGGTTGCGCTATATATATGAAAGAGTATACAATAATGATGTATTTGGCAAATCGCATGGTCTGGTCTAATAATCAAAGATTCTGATTAGTTGATAATATTAGTATTAGTTCGGAATTTTGTGAAAGATTCCCATGAAAAGTTTCATTAACAGGTAATTCGTGTCGAGTAGACCTTGTTCTTGTGAGAATTCTTAATTCAAGAGTTGTAGGGAGGGATTTATGTCACCACAAACAGAGACTAAAGCAAGTGTTGGATTCAAAGCTGGTGTTAAAGAGTACAAATTGACTTATTATACTCCTGAATACGAAACCAAAGATACTGATATCTTGGCAGCATTCCGAGTAACTCCTCAACCTGGAGTTCCACCCGAAGAAGCAGGGGCCGCGGTAGCTGCCGAATCTTCTACTGGTACATGGACAACTGTGTGGACCGATGGACTTACCAGCCTTGATCGTTACAAAGGGCGATGCTACCACATCGAGCCAGTTCCCGGAGAAGAAGATCAATATATTGCTTATGTAGCTTATCCTTTAGACCTTTTTGAAGAAGGTTCTGTTACTAACATGTTTACTTCCATTGTAGGTAATGTATTTGGGTTCAAAGCCCTGCGTGCTCTACGTCTGGAAGATTTGCGAATCCCCACTGCTTATACTAAAACCTTCCAAGGACCGCCTCATGGCATCCAAGTTGAGAGAGATAAATTGAACAAGTATGGTCGTCCCCTGTTGGGATGTACTATTAAACCTAAATTAGGTTTATCTGCTAAAAACTACGGTAGAGCAGTTTATGAATGTCTTCGTGGTGGGCTAGATTTTACCAAAGATGATGAAAACGTGAACTCCCAACCATTTATGCGTTGGAGAGATCGTTTCTTATTTTGTGCCGAAGCACTTTATAAAGCACAGACTGAAACAGGTGAAATCAAAGGGCATTACTTGAATGCTACTGCAGGTACATGCGAAGAAATGATGAAAAGAGCTATATTTGCTAGAGAATTGGGAGTTCCTATCGTAATGCATGATTACTTAACGGGGGGATTCACTGCAAATACTAGCTTGGCTCATTATTGCCGAGATAATGGTCTACTTCTTCACATCCACCGTGCAATGCATGCGGTTATTGATAGACAGAAGAATCATGGTATGCACTTCCGCGTGCTAGCTAAAGCCTTACGTCTGTCTGGTGGAGATCATGTTCACGCCGGTACCGTAGTAGGGAAACTTGAAGGAGAAAGAGACATCACTTTGGGCTTTGTTGATTTACTGCGTGATGATTTTATTGAAAAAGATCGAAGTCGCGGTATTTATTTCACTCAAGACTGGGTCTCTCTACCAGGTGTTCTGCCCGTGGCTTCAGGAGGTATTCACGTTTGGCACATGCCTGCTCTGACCGAGATCTTTGGGGACGATGCTGTACTACAGTTTGGTGGAGGAACGTTAGGACACCCTTGGGGTAATGCGCCGGGTGCCGTAGCGAATCGAGTAGCTCTAGAAGCATGTGTAAAAGCTCGTAATGAAGGGCGCGATCTTGCTGCTGAGGGTAATGAAATTATCCGTGAGGCTAGTAAATGGAGTCCTGAATTAGCTGCTGCTTGTGAGGTATGGAAGGCGATCAGGTTTAATTTTAAAGCAGTGGATACTTTGGATCAGCCAAAGTCATAATTACCTTCTGTTCTCTTAGTTAAATTGCAATTAAACTCGGCCCAATCTTTTACTAAAAGGATTGAGCCGAATACAAAGATTCTATTGCATCTATTTTAGATAAATACATACTTATCTAGATAGAGAAGATTTGAAATACAAAATCTAAGATTCTATTACTGTCTTGGATCCACAATTAATCCTATGGATCCTTAGGATTGGTATATCCTTTTATATTCTGCGGTTTCCCCGAAGCAAGCCTCTTTCTACCCATCCTGTATATTGTCC
>Ga0081540_1003270_pt1 | contig 12882 bp, 13 predicted proteins | sample TabmetS2T1R1_FD_71024 | JGI IMG/M metagenome (GOLD analysis project Ga0081540, IMG submission 71024) | Tabebuia heterophylla rhizosphere microbial communities from the University of Puerto Rico - S2T1R1 | ecosystem: Host-associated > Plants > Roots > Rhizosphere ... | reverse complement strand
GCGCGGCAACGAGGTTGTACTTGCCGAACATCCGCGCGACTTCCTCCTGGTCGTCGAGCACGGAAACGCGGCGGCGGTCTTCGTCGACGAGCTCCTTGAGCGGCACCATGCGGCGCGAGCGCAACAGCACGTCGAGGGGGACCGCGCCCTGCCAGTGCTTCTCGGCATCCACCGCATAGATTTCATAGAACCGGTCCGGCAGATCCGACGTCTCACGCATGTAGTCGATCGCCTGCCCGACGGTCCAATCCGGTGGGACTGCGATGAATTCGGTCTGCATCCGCCGGCCGGCGGAATTTTCGGGATATTCGAGCGAGCGCTCGATGACGTCGCGTTCGGACGGCGGCAGCTTTTCGAGGACCTCCTCGCGATCCTCCTCGTCAAGCGATTCCAGGAGTTCGACGGCATCGTCGGATTCGAGCTCCCGGACGCCCTCGGCGACCTCCTCCGGCTCGAGCTCCTCGAGGATTTCCTCGCGGACGGTCTCGTCGACCTCGTTCAGCGCGGAGAAGTCGAAATCCGAGCCGGTCAGCTCGACCAGATTGACGCGATCCTCCGGCTCGAGCGCGGCGATCAGGTCGCCGAGATCGGCTTCGTGCAATTCCCCGACAATGGCGCGCAGGAAGGCCGCATCCCCGGCCTTGATGGCGCGGGCCATCTCCCCGACAAATTCTGGCCTGATCTGCCCTTCATCATCCCGCATCGGATGGCGGTCGAGCAGCGATTCGTTCGGGTGCGCAACATCGGTATCGTCGGCCATGCCGCGCCCTCGCTGGTTTGACAGGAATGCTGAACTCGTCTGAGCTACCGTTGCAGGCATTACCCAATGGGCAACACCTAGCGCAATGAGAAATATGGACAGGCATCGACTGCTAGGCTGCGCCGGCTTCGCGCTCGCGATGACGCTTTGCCCTCACGCACAAGGCGCCGAGTGCCCGCGCCAGGATGCGCTCGGCACGTCGCGCATCCTTGCCGTCGATGCTGCCGCCACGCCGCGCGCCGGCGCGAAGGCCCTGCAATTAGGGGATCGTGAGGTCGTCCTGACCTTTGACGACGGCCCCTCGCGGCCAACCGACGGCAAAATACTGGCGGCGCTCGCCGAGCAATGCGTGCGCGCCACCTTCTTCCTGATCGGCAAACGCGCCTCTGAGCATGCTGAATTGGTGCGACAGATCGCGGCAGCCGGACACAGCATCGGCCATCACACCTGGTCACATCAAAATCTCAAGGTCATGAAGCCGGAAGAGGCCGTTGACGAAATCGACAAAGGCATCGCGGCCGTCGAGACGGCGCTCAATGGCGTTTCAACCACGATCCCCTCGACGCCATTCTTCCGCTTTCCCGGTTTCCTGACGAACCGGCAAACGCTCGACGATCTTGAGAAGCGCCGCATCGTTGTCTTCGACGCCGATATCATCGCCGATGACTGGATCGCGATGACGCAAGAAGCGCAGCTGAAATTGCTGACGGATCGCCTCAAGGCGGCGGGAAAGGGCATCATCCTGCTACATGATACGGAGGCGCAAACAGCCGCCATGCTGGCCGACTTCCTGCGCTATCTGCGTGACAATCGCTACCGGGTGGTGCATGTGGTTCCGGGGGTAGCGGCCACCGCGGCGGCCAATGGCCGACAAGACGGAAAACGTGAATAACTCCAATAATTAATGCGGCATTCATGAAGCCGCTTGTAATGATTTGAATGGATCGGAATGCGGGCGGTGTACAATGGCCGGTAATGTAAGCGTTGGCATCCGCGTCGCGCGCCTCGTCTCATTGCTGCTCGGACTTGCCGCGGGCACGGCTCCCGCTTTTGCCGTCGACTGCCCCCGTCCCGACGCGCTCGGAACTTCCCGCACCCTTGTGGTCGATGCCAAAGAGCATCCGCTGATCGGCTCCATGCAATATCGCGAGACGTTGCCGCTCAACGACGGCGAGGTGGTGCTGACCTTCGACGACGGCCCGATCCCGAAAAACAGCTACCAGGTCCTCGACATCCTCGCCGCGCAATGCGTGAAGGCGACCTTCTTTCTGGTCGGGCGCCAGGCCCAGGCCAACCCCGAAGGCGTGCGCAAGCTGCTCGATGCCGGGCATACGGTTGCGACCCACACCCAAAACCATCCCTACGCCATGCTGCGGTTGCCGCTCGATCGCGCCAAGGCGGAGATCGACGGCGGCATTGCGTCAGTGACGGCGGCGCTCGGCGAGCGCAGCGCGGAAATTTCGCCTTTCTTCCGCATTCCCGGCCTCTCCCGCAATGACGGCATCGAGGCATACGCGAAGGAGAAAGGATTGCAGGTCTGGAGCACGGACTTCCTGGCGGACGACTGGCACCACATTTCCTCGGCGCGGGTCTACGACCTCGCCATGAAGCGGCTTGCCGCCAAGGGCAAGGGCATCCTGCTGCTGCACGACATCCAGGCGCGCACGGTGGCGGCGCTGCCAAAAATCCTCGGCGACCTGAAGGCGCGCGGTTACCGCATCGTCCATGTGGTGCCGGCGAGCCCGCAGAACCCGGCGACGCCGACCGAGCCGCAGCAATGGCGGCTGTATCCGACCTCGGAACTGATCGCGACATCGCGCTGGCCGAAGATCCCGGGCTTCGCGTTCGTGCAGCAGGAAGCGCTGCCGGCGCCGCTGCTGACCGATTCCTACTGGAACGACGTCAAGCTGCGCGATCGCCCGCAGGCGCGCGGCCGGAGCACGCCGTTGCCGCGTCCGCCGCCATGGCCGCGGCAGGCACAGGTCGCATCGATCGATGCGGCGAGCGCCCTGCCCGTTCCGGCGGCCTCGGTGTTCGACGTCGAGGAAGGCGTGGGCGTGGTGATGATGGGCATGAACGCAACGTGGCCGGTCGAGCGACGCGTCGTGGCCGAGACCGATGCGAAGCCCGCACGGGTCGCCGCGCGGGGCGACAAGCGTGCGCCGGCCGCCGCAAGCAGCAAGGCCGGGCGCGTCGCGACGGCACCGTCTGCCCGGCCGGTCACCCCGCCGGCTGCTCACGCCGGCCGGATGGCGTCCCCGCCCAAGCGCGCTATCCATAACAGGAAGAATGGCAAGCCCAGCCGCCACAATCAGGAAGCCAGCGCTCAGCCCGCGCCCGGCTAGCGATCACTCAGTTGGTGACGATCTTGGCGATGCAGAGCAGGATCACGAGCGCCAGAAACAGAAGGTCGATATAGGCCTTCATCTCGCCGGCATGGCGCAGTTCGGCGACATCGCCGACGATCTGCTTGCGCGACGCCGCTGCACTGGGGCCTTCGGCGGCCATCGCTGCGAGCCGCCTCGCCTCGCCCTCCAGCCGCTCGATGCGCTGGAAGAAATAGAACGAGCGCAGCGCCGAGGCCGAATGCATGCCGGCATAGACCAGGATCAGCACCGCCAGCATCACGCGCTGCGGATATTTCTCGATCAGGTTCAAGCTGTAATAGACGAGTGCCAGAAACACGAAGTTCGAAATGAAGCGGTAGGCGTAGCCAAGGAACTTCATGCGGGGCTCCGAAGACGAGAGACGGTATCCTATGCCGGGAAAATGTTTACGCGACGTATGTGTCGTCGCAGCAACACAGGCGAAGGGCCCGTGAACGGGTACGCCGCACGATGCAAAGGCGCCGACCCCGGAGCATGCTCGCCCGCGAGAATGCACCTATGCGCAATCCGACCGCGCGGCGATGGCGAAACTGGCGGTCAAGCCAAATTGAGCAGCCTTGGCAGATCGATCAACCGAGCCGGGCCACAAAGAAAAAAGGCCGCCGATGACGTCAGCGGCCTCCCGGGAAAATCATTCAATTGAAATCCGCCGCCCTGCCCCGGTTGCGCGCGCAGTCTGCCGCAGCATGCGAGCGGAGTGAAGTTGCGGGTCTGTGAAAGACTCGTAACGTTGCAGCCGTGTCACACCCACCCAATGAGTATCTTGACGCTCCATGCCAAGAACGCAGCGAAGGTCGCGAGGGTCACACTCTCAAGCGCGAATTTCATAGCGGCTCCCCATCCTGAGCCCCGCGAGGTTTTTTCACGCGAAAGCGGCCGCTGCGTGGCTCTACACCGTCGAAAAGGAAGTAGTCCGTTCGCTCAAATGTCTGCGAGCCGGAGTACCCGATCGCAAGAGGGCGTCGAGGGATTCTCGATTCCAAGACCGAGCGCTACGACGAACCGTTCCACGGGTTGAGAATAGAGGAAGTGTCAGTCGTTTTGACCGAGTCCCATCCCTCGGTCTTGCGGCGCATTGACGGGCCGCGCCCATGGTGTTCATCATGTCTGGCCGCGCGGTCGCCTGCTACCTGGTGCGCTAACGTGTGGAGTGACGGCTATGACGGAGAAGTTCGTAACCGGATTTGTCATAGTAGCTTTGATTATCATGGTCACGCTTGCGTACGCCCAGAAACATGAGGGGTGCTTGCGCGGGCGTTCGCTCGAAACCTTCAAGCCCTGCGGATCAGTTGGGGTCAACATGTAGCGCAGGCGGCCGCCACGCACGCCGTCGAGAATGGTGCCACAGCGCACGAATTGATGGCGATCTTTGGCTGGATCGATTACGCGGCGTATGTGTCGTTGCAGCAACACAGGCGAAGGACCGTGAACAGGCCTCTGCTCGTTGCCTTATTGAGCCCTAGACTACGTTTCAAATTATTGGGCCGTGGGGGGACGAACATGGCCAGGAAAAAAGCCAACCCAGCGAAATCCGTCACACGTGTGAGAGCCCGACGGCTTGAGCCAAAGGTGGCAGCGGGAACAGGCGGCACTTCGGATCGATTTCAGCTCCGTCTGCCAGACGGAATGCGGGACCAACTGGCGGAAGCGGCGACGGCAAACGGGCGCTCGCTCAACGGCGAAATCATCCATAGGCTCATGCAATCGGTAGAGCGCGACGGGAGGCAGGAGAAGCTATCGCAGCACCTCAAGATACAGGGCAACCGCCTAGCGGAGGTGGAGGAAGAGATAGCCGCCTTAGTCCAGCAGCTCAGGCTGAGCGACGACTAGAGCGAGATGGCTTTTCTTCGAATCGTCATCTCACTCCGGCTCTTTGTTGGAGCATGATCTGCAGGTGATTGACTTGCTTGGTGCGCTCGGAGGGCGGTCGCATTTGTTGCAATATCAATGGGATGTCTGGATCATTCAAGGAATAAGGTGCATTTCGACCACAAGGATACCTTTGGAGAGAACGCGCGTTGAGGTACCACCCCTCTCTGCTGTTGCGATGCGACAATGGAAAAAGGGCCGCCAAAGCGGCGACCCCTTCCGTCTCCTCTAGTCCAGGCCCCCGCCTAGCTGCGAATTTCTATCCTGAGGGCGGGGATGTGAAGCTCCTGCGCCCGCTCTTGTTTTTCCCTCTTGCGAAACTCGCGCTCTTTTCGCTCAAACGCGAGCATTTCCCGCTGCGCCGCTTCCATGAAACTGTTGCGCAGCGCCTCAGCTACTTGTCCGGTCATGTTACGCACCCCGTCAATACAGACAGCATACTCAAGCGATGGAACCCAGGAAAGGCTCGCGACAGAAAAATTACGGAATGATGACGCTTCTAAAATAGCGTGCTTTGGTCAAGCAGGGCATGCGAATGGACGACACCGAAGCTACATCGAAGCCGACGAAAACTAATGCCGTATCCGGACGCTTGTGTGGCAAGCGGGGCGCTGACGAGCGGCCGCACTTCGAGCCGGCGCAGATGAGCACCCGACCGCCTAACGTTCCGACCGCATATACGGGTTCAGCTCGGTTATGCGCTTCAGATCCGGATCAACGTTCAGTTCCTGCGCGACCTGCGCTTTCGGTGCGCTATGCTGGGGACTGCCCCACAAGCCCCAGATAGCCAAGCCTACGGCAACGATCCCGCCGCCCACGATGAGTAGATCATTCTGCCTCATTGCAGCTTCCGTTCGGCGCCGGAGATGCAGAAAGAATGGCAGTTCGGTGTGATTAAAAGATGGCCAAGCCTGACGGCGAAATTCTGGTAGTGCCTGGCAGTTGCTTTGGTACCTATTCTAAGCGTGGCACCTATGTTGTTGCCTGGTCATCGCCAACACGAGATCTCGATTAACGATCACTACTACTGGAAATCCCGGCCGACGCTGAGCGTCGGCTGAATATTCAGATTCCGGCGAACTCCTGGTGGCCGGTCTGGTTGAGCGAGTCTCCTGTCCCACGTCGAAGCGCGCGAATGATCCGTTGTCGTTTTGAGTCGGCTCCCATGCTACGGCTTGCTGACGACGGCGCCGAATCCGGTGGTTGCGCCAATTCACGACAAGGCGATGCCGGTCATTCTAACGACGGACGAGGAGCGCAAAGTTTGGTTGCGCGCGCCGTGGGACGAGGCAAAGGCGCTTCAGCGACCACTGCCCAACGACGCGCTGAAAATCGTCATGCGCGGTGCCGACAAAGAGGACAAAGCGGCGGCACAGGTTGCGGTTTGGCTGCCAGGCGTACGGCAATCGCGGCGCTGACGTCCGCGGTCGCGTCAATCCCGGATCACGCGCACCATAGGATAGATTAGGATCCCAGCGACGAAGCCGACAGCAAACGAAGCGGCGATGATGGTGAGCGGCAAGCTCTCGAACGCGAAGAACATGGGGAACCGTTGCCCGACCGTCGCAGGTCACGCAAGCGTAGTCGCTTATCAACCTTATCCGGTAAGGTTTACGATTATGCCGTTTGCACTTTTCCACGCTGGAGGTTGAGATCAGCGCTCCCACACTCAAGGCACTCCCGGAAAGACTGAAACAATGGTATTGCAAGATCCATGCTGGACTTGCTGCTCATTTTCGGAATCCCGCTCGGAGTAGGTTTTGCAGCGGGCTATTATTTCCGCGCGTGCTTGTCAAAGCGAAGGCAACGGCGCGCCGAGCAACACTCTGTGCGGCAGAAGCCGACGGACGAGCGCCGGTGAGCGAGAAGAGCCGCCGAGGCTGCCGAACGGCTTTGAGCCTGATGCTTGAAGCACGGGCCGGGCAGTTCGAGCTGATGGCGCCGCGCGACGATGAGACGAAGATGATGCTCTACGAAGTCTATCGCGACGAGAACGCTCCATCGCATCGGACCCTCGATTGCACAGTTGCGAAACGACGCGGCCGGCCTGATCGTCACGATCGCGCCGGGCACGGCTGTGGAGTAACCTTGTGGACCTCTGGAGCCAGCATTCGCCAGCGCGGAAGGGTGTTTTGGCGCCAGGGATGGGTTAGGACTGTAACGGAGCTCCCTTAGTCGGCGCGACGAAGTGGACATGATATGATTAGAGGCATTGGCATTCGGCCGATCATATTCTCCGTCAACTGCTATATCGCGACTATCCTCACAATGTTCGTTGCCTTCGGGTCCAAAACCGGAAGTCGACGCCATTGTCCCGCATCGCTGGCAGGCCGTCTTTCCCAAAGCCGCTGCGCCGACTCTGCTGCAACCTTCACAGGTTCCCCGACTATCGGCGCGCTGGACGGCCCGTTGCCGATGTCAGATAATACCGCTGGCGCGCAGCAATGCGGCTGGTCCGCCGGTCCGCGTTCCCCGATGGGTGGACCCATATGGCACAGAGCGGTTTTTATGGCGAGAGGTTCGGCGAGTTTCTCCGCCTTCGCGATGCACCGTCAGCGCTGATCACGCGGTCCATTCGTGGCGCCGAGGTTGCGGTCACCGAAACGCGCGATGACAATCCCGTTCACGGCCTGTGCGGCGAATATCCGCTCGAGGACGCCTATATCGTCAGCCTGAAGATGCGCGAATACCCCGACTGCGAATATTGGCAGCATGGCAAGTGCGTGACCAAGGTCAATATCCGGCCGGGCGCGACATACTTGTACGACATGAAGCACGATCCGCGCTTTGTGATCGACAAGCCGTTTCACTCCCTGCATTTCTATGTTCCGGCCGCGGCACTCAACGGCATTGCCGAGCAATACGGCGCGCGGCGTGTCGGCCAGATCGACTGTCAGTACGGCACCGGCTTTCGCGACGAGGCCGTGTATCACATCGGCGCCTCGCTGTTGGAGGGGTTGCGCCGGCCAGCCGAGGCGAACCAGCTGTTCGTCGATCACATGATGCTGGCGCTCACCGCGCACGTCGCCCAGGTCTATGGCGAACTGCGCAACGCCGACCCCATCAGCGGCGGCCTTGCGCCATGGCAGGTGAAGCGGGCCTGCGAAAGGCTTGATGCCGATCTGGCCGGCAAGCTGACCTTGCAGGACATCGCGGCAGAGGTTGGCATTTCGGCCAGCCATTTTTCGCGCGGGTTCCGCGCTTCCGTCGGCCTGCCGCCGCATCAGTGGCTGCTGCGCCGGCGCGTCAATGCAGCCAAGCAGTTGATGAGCGTGCGCGACCTGTCGCTCGCCGAAATCGCGATGGCCGCCGGCTTTGCCCATCAAAGCCACTTCACGCGCGTATTCTCAACCGTCGTTGGCGTCAGCCCGGGCGTATGGCGTCGCGAAGTCCGGGGCGCTGCGGGTCAGGAATAGGGATCGATGAGCTTCTGCTGCTCGGAGGCGTGATGAGCCAGCATGTCGCTCAACTCCAAGCTCTCGGATTATCCACCGTTACTAGATAATCCTTCAAGTCTTTACCCAATTATCAGCGAGGCGGCAAAGCCCATCTGGGAGCGAGGCGACAGGAGGCCGCCATGTCCCAGATGCCCCGTAGCGCAAGCTTTCAACAAGCCAGCGACGTCGCTTCATGAACGTGCACATGACCAACGACTACGCCGCTGACCAGTTGCTCTGGCCTAATGTCGTTCGCGCTGTCGGCCACGCGCTCGCGTTCGCGCCTCTCTCCGCTGTCGCCACGGCCGGCATCGAACCGGAGAATGCAGGTTCAGCCTCGGACCTGTTCAACATGATGTGCAATCTCGGCGGCGCCGTCGGCATCGCGGTGCTGCAAACGTTGCCGAAAGCGCGCGGCCGCTTGCAGCAGGAATGGACAAAACATGGTAGCTTCAGGAAAGACCTGCGGTCGACCCGGCGCCTAGAAAGCGCTTGCGAATGCTCAACCAAATGCCCCTCAACGGCGAGGACAGGTCCATGAGCAGCAAGCCAATTCTGCGCGAAGTTCCGCAGCACAATCACGATGAACCCCGCATTTCCGAGGCACCCGGGCACGATGTGCCGGGCAGCGAGCGACGCGCTGCGGACGCGGAGATGGCACGGGTACTCAAGACGAAGCCCGTCAGCATGGCGTCCGACCCAACCAGCGGGTCGATCACCTTCTGGCGGCACGACCCCCTGCACGACGTCGTCCAACCGATGGCCGACCACGTCATCATGGCTTTCCCCGCAGAGCCGGTGCATTTCGAGCGCCGCGACGGAAACGCGTTTGCAAAGGGAATGACCCGTCCTGGAACCGTAACGGTCATTCCGGCCGGCTCGAGTTCGCGATGGGATATCTACCAACCTTTGAGCGTCGTGCAGCTCTATCTTCCGCAGGCAACGCTGGCGCGCGTGGCTCGCGAAGCCGGCACAGCGGCCCCCGGCGACCTCGTGGAGCGGACGGTGCATCCGGACGCCATCACCGCCCGATTGCTCCTGAGCGCGACGGATGCACTGGAAGGCAACGCGGCGCTGGATGCGCTGTTCAGGCATCAATTGACGGATCTTTTGGCCACCCGCCTCGTCGTGGCCTATGCCGGCGCGCAGTCAAGAGTCCAGCCGGTGATGGGCGGATTGTCGCCCAAGGTGCTGGCCCGCGCCATCGAACGCCTGCGTTCGGACAGCGATGCGGACGTATCGCTCGCGGCGCTCGCCGCCGATGCAGGCGTGTCGCGCTTCCACTTCTGCCGCGCATTCAAGGAAAGCACCGGGCTCTCCCCACATGCCTGGCTGCGCCAGCACCGGCTCGAGCAGGCCATGAACATGCTGCGCGACACCGATGTGTCTGTAGTCTCGGTCGCCGCCGCGCTCGGCTACTCCTCCCAGACCGCCTTTGCCGCGGCGTTCAGAAAGTTGACCGGTGAAACGCCAAGTGAGTGGCGACGACGGATGCGGTGAACACCCAGGAAGTTGCAGCATCGAAAGGGACGGACGATGAAGACATTTCTCAGCGTCGGAGCGGGCCCGGGAATGGGCTTTGCGACCGCCGAACGCTTTGCCAAAGAGGGCTTTCAGGTGGTGCTGGCCGCCCGCAGCGTTGCGAGGACGCAGGAGCTGGCCGAAAGACTGATAAGCAATGGCTACAGGGCCAGCTTTCGCGAAGTGGATGCAAGCGATCCGAAGAGCGTTACCGACCTGGTCGCCGACGTCCAGCAGCAACACGGCGCAATCGACGTCTTGCATTACAACGCCGCATCGATGCGCAAGGCGACCCTCTCCGAGCAGCCGCGCGACAGTTTCAACGGTGATCTCGCCGTCAACATCGGCGGCGCGCTGGTCGCCGCGCAAGCGGTCGCTCCGACGATGGAAAAGCAAAACTCCGGTGCGATCCTGTTGACGGGCGGCGGCTTCGCACTCGCTCCGAGCGCGGACTATCTCTCGGTCAGCATCGGCAAGGCCGGCATGCGCGCCTTGGCACAAGGACTTTTCGAGCCGTTCCGGCAAAAGGGCATTCACGTCGCTACAGTAACCGTCTGCACTTTCGTTGCCCCGGGCTCGAAGGAGGCTGCATCGGTCGCCGACCAATTCTGGCATCTGTACAGCCAGCCAAGGGACGCCTGGACTGTCGAGGCGAACTACCCCGCGACCGCATGAGCGCGAAAAATGTGATTCCGTCCGATTATGGAACGGGTGCGTTGGCAGCAATCGCTCGACAGGTACGGCAATCGCTCTGGGGCAGCAGCAAGCGAAATCGAATAGATCATCTCAGTGCCCACCAACATCGACGGGGACCGACAATGATCTGGAAAACCTTCGTCAGCCGCCTCGCAATCACATCGCGACGGCGCGGCCTTGCCACTGCTGTCATCTACGGACTTTCGCTGGCCGTCCGCTTCACCTCGGCGGCGGGCGAGGAGGTGGAAATCCCGCCGCAGTCCGTGCAGAGGGCCCATCCCGTGATCTCCATCATGACCAGGGATAGCGCTTCGCTTCCCTATCAAGACTGGGGCCGTAGCCTAACTCAGCCGATCGTGCTTCGCCAGGGCTGGCGAGTGAACTCGGCGATGTCAGCGCCGTCACCACCTGGATGCGTCGCGCCATAGCGAACTGACTCCCTTTAACCCCTTCGCGTCGTCTTCGATCGCTGCCCGCGATGCAGGGCAGCGGCGGTCGCGCACTGACTTTCGCAGGACCAATCCACAGGAGCAAATCACATGCGACTAGTCATCATCGGCGCCGGCTTCGCCGGCATGTACGCCGCCCTCTCCGCGGCGCGCCTGCGTGACATCCAGGGCGTTTCGCCGGAAGAGTTCGAGATCGCGCTGGTTGCGCCGGAGCCGAGACTGGTGATCCGCCCGCGGCTTTACGAGCCGAAGCCCGAAACCCTGACGGCGCCGCTGCTCGAAGTTCTCAACGCCATCGACGTCAACTACGTGCAAGGCAGCGCTGAGACGGTCGACACCAGGTCCCGCATGGTGCAGATCGCAACGGCCAAGGGAACGCGAAAGACCTTGTCTTACGACCGCCTGGTCGTCGCCACCGGCAGCCGGTTGTTCCGTCCGAGCATTCCTGGCCTCGCCGATCACGGTTTTAGCGTCGACTCGCTCGATGATGCGATTGCGCTCGACAGGCATCTTCAGGGCCTCGCCAAACGGCCGGCCGTGAACGGCCGCGACACGGTCGTCGTCGTCGGCGGTGGCTTCACCGGCATCGAGGCGGCAACCGAAATGCCGGCGCGGCTGCGAAAAATCTTCAGCAACAAGACAAAGCCACGCGTCATTATCGTCGAACGTAACCCTGCGATTGCGCCCGACATGGGCGAAGCCTCGCGCCCTGTCATCGAGGATGCCCTGCGCAAGCTCGGCGTCGAAACCCGCCTCGGCGCCTGCGTCGCCTCCCTCGATGAAACCGGCGTCACGCTGGTCAACGGCGAACACATCGAAACCGAAACCGTGATCTGGGCGGCGGGCATTCGCTCAGCTCCCTTGACCCAGCAGATTCCATCCGAACGCGACAATTTCGGCCGGCTGCTGGTCGATCGCGATCTGCGCGTTCCGGGGGTGCCTGGGGTCTTCGCCGCCGGCGATGCCGCCCGCGCTGCTTGCGACGGTGAAGGAAACTACGCGCTGATGTCATGCCAGCACGCCACACGCATGGGCGCCTTCGCCGGAAACAACGCCGCCGCCGAACTGCTGGGCGTGCGCACCAGAGCCTACCATCAGGAGGGCTATGTCACCTGCCTCGACCTCGGCGAAGCTGGCGCGCTGTTCACGACCGGTTGGGACCGCAGGGTCGCGATGGTCGACGACATCGCCAAGAAGACCAAGCAGGAGATCAACACGGTGTGGATATATCCGCCCACAGCCGAACGCGCCGCGGCGCTGGCATCCGCCGATCCGGAGCGCGTGACTGATGTGACCGGCTTCCTCTAGACGCGTCATGCGAAACGGGCCGCGCTTCCCACGGAAAGCGCCGCCCGCCGAGAACCCGCGGCCGATCATTCCGTCATCCCCGACTTCACGATTGGGAATCAGGTCTGAGAGGCCGCGCTGCCGGTGAGAGTCATTGTGCCGGCAAGACCGCCGGGGCGCCCTTGTCCTTGATCAAGACGACCACGAATTTCGCCGGCTGGGTAGCGCTGGCGTTCCGGTCGACGACATGAACATCGGCAGGGCCTTCATAGAAGCTCTGTCCCGGCGTCAACGTCACCTCCGGTCCGCCCTTCAGCTGCATGACGACGGAGCCCTCCAGCACGTAGACAAACGCATGGGCATTGTGCCGGTGGCTGGCGCTCGACCCGCCGGGCGCATGCTCGACCGTGATCATCACAGCTTCCTTGCCGGGGCTCTCCGGAAGATCCTTGGCCGTGAGTAATGTGACCTTGGGC
>Ga0081540_1003269_pt1 | contig 12886 bp, 11 predicted proteins | sample TabmetS2T1R1_FD_71024 | JGI IMG/M metagenome (GOLD analysis project Ga0081540, IMG submission 71024) | Tabebuia heterophylla rhizosphere microbial communities from the University of Puerto Rico - S2T1R1 | ecosystem: Host-associated > Plants > Roots > Rhizosphere ... | reverse complement strand
ACGGTGACCGGCTCCTCCACCAGCGTGCCCTCGATCACGGCGCCACCGGCAGGAGCGCGGTCCGCCACGCGCTGGGCGGGCCTACCCTCGGCCTTGCCGGACCGAGCCGGACCGGGCCGCGTCGTGGCGGCGCCCTGCCCGCCGCGCGGCGCGGAACCCGTGGGTGCCTCAGCGCCCGCGGCGAGCCGGAGAGCGGCCGTGCGCCGGGCGCTGCCGATCAGCACGATCACCGCGAAGAGCGTCGCAACGATCGAGCCGATCAGCAGGGGGTCGGACTTTGCCGGCAGCCCGAAGCTGAGCATCACCACGGCCGCGAAGATGAGCAGCAGACTGCCGATGATCACTGCTCATCCTCCGGCGTGTGTGCCTAGCGGCTGTTGGCGGTGTCCGCGCCGCCCGAGCGACCGCCACCGTAGGCGCCGGCGGCGGCGAGCCCGCCACCCGCGGCGCGGGCGGCCTCGGCCTGGGTCATCTCGGCCTCGAGGCCCTTGCCGTGGTCGCCCAGGTCGCGCAGCTGGCTCTCCAGGTACGCGCGCAGCCGGGTGCGGTACTCCCGCTCGAACTGCTTGAGCTCCTCGATGTGCTTCTGCAGCGCGGTGCGCTTCGCGTCCAGGCCGCCCATGGCCTCCTGGTGCCGCTGCCGGGCGTCCCGCTCGAGCGCGTCGGCCTTGGCACGCGACTCGCGGGTGACCTCCTCGGCCTTGGCCCGCGACTCGGACAACAGCTTGTCCGCCTCGCGGCGCGCGTCGGCGACGTGGTCGTCGGCGGTGCGCTGGGCCATCATCAGCACCCGCAGCGCCTGCTGCTCGCCGTCGCCGGTCACCACCGGGCCACCCTGGGAGCGCAGCTGCTCGAGCTCGGCCTGCATCGAGCGGGCCGCCTGCTCGGCGCCGGCCTTGTCCCGGTTGAGCCGGTCCAGCTGGGCCTTCAGCTCGGCGTTCTCCTGTGCCAGCCGCGGGTCGACGCCCGGTCCGCCAGGTGCCGGGCGACCGCCGCCGCCCCGCTCGGCCTGTGCGCGCAGCTCATTGTTCTCTTCGATCAGACGGGCGAGTTCGCGCTCGACCTCGTCGAGGAAGGCGTCGACCTCCTCCTCGTCGTACCCCCGCTTGCCGATAGGGGGCTTCTTGAAGGCGACGTTGTGGACGTCTGCCGGGGTCAGCGGCATCGAAACTCCTCGGGTCAGTTACGGCCGCAGACGGCTGTCCGACAGGTGTCGTTCACCTAGTTGATCAACAGCCTTCTCACGACGGTCATCAGCACGTACAGGATAAGCAGCAGCACAAGGGCGGAGAGGTCAACGCTCACCGTACCAACTCGTAGCGGAGGGATCACTCGCCTCAACTGTTTGAGGGGAGGATCAGTGACGCTCCACATCACCTCCAGTGCCGCTGCCGCACCTCTTCGTGGGTGCCAACGACGACCGTAGGCGAGCACGGTGCTCATCACAAACCTGCCGAGCAGCGTCAGCAGGAAGAAGTACAGCACCAGGTACGCGATCTGACCGATGATCGATTTCACGTCTCCGGGGGATCCCTTGGCTCAGCTCTGGTTGAAGAACCCGCCCTCAGCGATCCTGGCCTTGTCCGCCTCGGTGACCTGAACGTTGGCCGGCGAGAGCAGGAACACCCGGTTGGTCACGCGCTCCATCGTACCGCGCAGCCCGAAGGCCAAACCGGCGGCGAAATCAACCAGACGTTTGGCGTCGGCCTCAGCCATTTCGGTGAGGTTCATGATCACCGGCACCCCGTCGCGGAAATGCTCGCCGATCGTCCGTGCCTCGTTGTAAGTGGTCGGATGCAGCGTGGTGATCTGGTAGCGGCGCTCCTCCTCGGTCACCACCGCACGCTCCCGCAACTGAACCTGTGGGGCAAGAGCCAGATTGTCCCGGGTCGGGTATGCCGGCGCGGTCGGCCGGGCCAGCGGGCGCACGCTCGCGCGCTCCAGGCCGCCCCGTTCCCGTGCCTCGGCCAGGCGCTCCGCGGCCGCGCGCGGGCGGACCACGGCCGGCGCCTCGTCGACTTCGTCCTCGAAGTCGTCCTCGTCGTAGCCGCGGTCGGCGTAGGCCCGGTCCTCATCGTCCTCGATCAGGCCGAGCCACACCCCCGCCTTGCGCATCGCACCCATCGCGTCCTCTTTCCGCTCTCCGGCGCCGCTCCCCCCGAGCCGCGCCGTTGCGTGCCGATCGGATCCGTGCCCCCACGGGCCCGGTGAGCCCGCCGACGCGGCCACGCCGGTGATTCCCTCGCCGAGGCGAAATCACACCGGTGTAGTTTTACTGATCCGCGGATGAGGTTACCGCAGCGGCGCACGCTTTCCGAGTAATGCGGCGCCGATGCGCACATGTGTCGCGCCGTGTTCGATCGCCGCCTCAAGGTCACCGCTCATCCCGGCGGAGACGATCGAGGCCGCCGGGTACCGGTCGCGGAGCCGGCCGGCGATGGAGGCGAGCCGCGCGAAGGCCTCGCCCGGCTCGCAGTCCAGCGGGGCCACTGCCATCACCCCGCGCAGCGCCAACCCATCGGCCGCGGCCACGGCGTCCGCCACCCGGTCCAGGTCGACGTCGTCCGGGCCGTCCGGCACCGCCCCGCCCCGGGACACGTCGCCGTCGAGGCTGACCTGTACCAGCACGCCCAGCGGTCGCTCCCGGGTACCCGCGGCGGCGGCCAGCGCACCGGCCAGCCGGACGCTGTCCACCGAGTGGACCAGGTCGGCGTACCCGGCGACGGAGCGGGCCTTGTTGCGCTGCAGGCGACCGACGAAGTGCCAACGGACATCGACTCCCGCCGCGGCCGCCTCGGCAGCCTTCGGCGCCGCCTCCTGGTCGCGGTTCTCCCCGATGTCCGGTACCCCCAGGGAAGCCAGCCGCAGCACGTCCGAGGCCGGATAGGTCTTGGTGACCGCGATCAGGGTCACGTCGGCGGGCGGGCGGCCGGCGGCGGCACAGGCGGCGGCGATGCGTTCCCGGACGGTGGCCAGGTTCGCCGCGATCTCCTCCGTGCGCTCGTCGGGCGCCCCGACCGGCCGGTCAGGCACCGTTCTTGAGGAAGTCCGGCACGTCCACGTCGTCGAACAGTACCCGCCGGGGCTGCGCGGGCGACGCCGGCTGGGCCGGGCGGCCGGACGCCGGGGCGGCCGGCTCGGGCAGCGTGACGGTGACCTTCTTGACCGGCTCGGCCGGCTTGTAGGACGGGGTCCCGCCGTCGAAGCCCGCGGCGATCACGGTCACCCGCACCTCGTCGCCCAGCGCGTCGTCGATCACCGCGCCGAAGATGATGTTCGCGTCCGGGTGCGCCGCGTCGGTCACCAGCTGTGCCGCGTCGTTGATCTCGAACAGCCCGAGGTCCGAGCCGCCCGCGATGGACAGCAGCACGCCCCGCGCGCCGTCCATGCTCTGCTCCAGCAGCGGGCTGGAGATGGCGTGCTGGGCGGCGTCCACGGCCCGGTTGTCGCCGCGCGCGCTGCCGATGCCCATCAGCGCGCTGCCCGCGCCGCTCATCACGCTCTTCACGTCGGCGAAGTCGAGGTTGATCAGGCCCGGCGTGGTGATCAGGTCGGTGATCCCCTGGACGCCGGACAGCAGCACCTGGTCGGCCTGGCGGAAGGCGTCCATCATGCTGATCCCCCGGTCGCCCAGGGCCAGCAGGCGGTCGTTCGGGATCACGATCAGCGTGTCGCACTGGTTGCGCAGCTCGTCGATGCCGGCCTCCGCCTGCATCTGGCGCCGCTTGCCCTCGAAAGAGAACGGCCGGGTCACCACGCCGATGGTCAGCGCGCCGAGCTTGCGGGCGATCTGGCCGACCACCGGGGCGCCGCCGGTACCCGTGCCGCCGCCCTCGCCGCAGGTCACGAACACCATGTCCGCGCCCTTGAGGACCTCCTCGATCTCGTCGCGGTGGTCCTCGGCGGCGTTCTTGCCGACGTCCGGGTTGGCGCCCGCGCCGAGCCCGCGGGTCAGCTCCCGCCCGACATCGAGCTTCACGTCCGCGTCGCTCATCAGCAGCGCCTGCGCGTCCGTGTTGATGGCGATGAATTCGACACCCTTCAGGCCAACCTCGATCATCCGGTTGACCGCGTTGACCCCGCCACCGCCGATGCCGACGACCTTGATGACCGCGAGATAGTTGTGCGGAGGAGTCATCGAGCACCTTTCCCCTGGGTCAAACCCTCACCCTCTACTAGAGGCTTAGAGTTATGTCAACTACCGCCCTCTTCGGCAAGGTATGCGCCGGCTCGGCGTGATCCAAGGACCGCGCGCGGCGTGTCGCCGTACGGGTGCGGTCGGTTGACGGCTGAGCTCCCGCTCGCTGGGCGCGACCGCGATGCCGGGCTCAGTTGACCGTGACCACGCTCGGCGCACTGACGTCGATCGTCTTCCCCGGCCGCTTGAGCAGCGCGGTGGCGACGGTCGCCTTGGCCTCGTTGTCGGTCGCGTCGCCCCATACCACCGTGCGGCCGCCGACCAGCTCCAGACTGATCCGGGTCGGCGCGGTCACCACTAGCCGGACCAGCGCGCCACGCAGCTCCCCGGTCAGCGCCGCCAGTACCGACAGCCCGGCCCGGGTACCCGGATCGTCCGGCCCGGGGGTCGCGAGTACGAGCAGGGCCAGCCCGGCCGGCCTCGCCGGTACCGTCTGGAACACCACGCCGCCCGGGTCGATGAGCTGGAACGCGCCCCCGGCGGCGGGCAGCGCGGCGACCGGGCTGCGCTCGGTGACGGTGATGACCACAGTGGACGGCCAGGACCGCCCGACCCGCGCCTGACGCACGGCCGCCAGGGAGCCGACCCGCCGGCCGATCGCGTCCAGGTCGAGGGAGGCCAGCGGCGCCCCGTCCGGTACGGCGGCGGCCGAACGCACCTGATCGCCGGTCACGATCGCGTTGCCCCGCACCTCGACCCGCCGGACCCCGAGCACCGGGGTCGCGTAGACCACCACGGCCAGGATGCCCAGCACCACCGCGCCCGCGAGGGCGGCCAGCCAGGGCGCGGCCGCGTGCCGCCGGCGCAGCCTGGCCCGCTCGCCGAACAGCCGTGCGGTGGGGGTCTCCGGCTCACCGGGCGTCCCGGCCCGCCGGACCGAGGCCGGTACCGCGGTGGAGGAGGCGCGGACCAGCGTCCATCGCCGCAGCCCGCGCCCCTCGCGCGTCATTCGCCGTCGGGCCCGGCGGCCGCACCGCCCCGGGCGTGCCGCGGCGCGTACCCGGGCGGAGGCTCACCATCGCCTGCCAGTGCCGCCAGCAACTCGTCGCCCATCAGCGAGATGGGCGGCGCGCCCATGGTGACCACCACGTCACCGGCCCGGGCGCGGCGGACCACCTCGGCGGCAACCTCGTCCCACTCGGGTACGAACGCCTTCGCGCCGTCCGGCAGCTCGACGGCCGCGGTCAGCGCGACACCGCCCTGCCCCGGCTCCCGCACCTCGCCCGGCCCGAAGACCTCCAGGACGACCACCTCGTCGGCCAGCGCCAGTGCCGTGGCGATCTCGGTCTGCAGGTCCCGGGTGCGGTAGACCCGGTAGGGCTGGAAGACGACGATCAGCCGGCCGTCGCCGGCCACCTCGCGCAGGGTGGTCAGCGCGGCGGTCATCGACGTCGGGTGGTAGGCGTACTCGTCGTAGACGCGGACCCCGTCGACAGTCCCCTTCAGCTCGAACCGGCGCCGCACGCCCTGGAACGAGCCGAGAGCCTCCACAATGGACTCCAGCGGTACCCCGAGCTTCAGGGTGGTCAGCACGGCCGCGGCGGAGTTGAGGCCCAGGTGCCGCCCCGGCACCCGCAGGCTGATCTCGCCCAGCGAGCGCCCCTCGAACTCCGCCAGGTAACGGACGCCGCCAGCGGACGGGACGACCTCGGTCATCCGCAGGTCCGCGTCGCCCGCCTCGCCGTAGGTGAACACGCTGACGCCCGACTCGCGCGCCCGCTCGGCCAGCCACCGGCCGCCCTCGTCGTCGGCGCAGGTGACCAGGAAGCCGCCGCCCGGCGAGGTCAGCTGGCTGAACTCCAGGAACGCGTCACGCAGCCCGTTGATGTCGCCGTAGGTGTTGAGGTGATCGGCATCGATGTTCGTGACGATCGCGACGAACGGCCGGTACAGCAGGAAGGACCGGTCGCTCTCGTCGGCCTCGACCACGAAGTGCTCGCCGCTGCCGTGGTGCGCGTTGGAGCCCACCTCGGAGATCTCGCCGCCGATCACGAACGACGGGTCCTGCCCGGCGTGCTGCAGGATCGCGGTCACCATCGACGTGGTGGTCGTCTTCCCGTGGGTACCGGCGACGGCCACCGTGCGCCGCCCGGCCATCGCGGCGGCCAGCGCCTCGGACCGGTGCAGTACCCGCAGCCCGCGCCGCCGCGCCTCGACCAGCTCGAGGTGGTCCTGCGGGATGGCCGTCGAGTACACCACCGTGTCGGCACCGTCCAAATTGGACGGTTCGTGGGTCATGTAGATGGTGCCGCCCAGCGCGCGCAGCCCGGCCAGCGCCGGCCAGTCGCGCAGTTCGCTGCCGGACACCCGGATGTGCCGGGTGAGCAGCAGCCGGGCCAGGCCGCTCATGCCCACTCCGCCGACGCCCACGAGGTGGACGTGGCCGAGATCCTCGGCGGTAAGTTCGGTCACCCCGGTCACCCCAAAACCTCGTAGACAAAGGAGCGCAGCGCCTCGTCGCCGTCGCGTCGTCCGTACCCGGCCGCGGCCGCCGACATCCGCTCCAACCGGGCCGGATCGCGCAGCAGCGGCACCAGGTTGTGCTCGATCCAGGCGGGGGTCAGCTCCGCGTCGTCCACCAGGAGGCCGCCGCCGGCCTGCACCACCGGCAGCGCGTTGCGCCGCTGTTCCCCGTTGCCGTAGGGCAGCGGCACGTAGACCGCCGGCATCCCGACCGCGGCCGTCTCCGCGCACGTCATCGCGCCGCCCCGGCACAGCGCCAGGTCCGCCGCGGCGTAGCCCAGCTCCATCTCGGAGAGGAACTTCAGCGTCCGGTACGGCGACGGCAGGTCCGGCGGGATGTCCACCGGTTCGTTGCGGGCGCCCATGATGTGCAGCACCTGGATGCCGGCGGCGGACAGCGTCTTGGCGGCACCCGCCATCGCGAGGTTGATCGAGCGGGCGCCCTGGGAGGCGCCGAAGACGAACAGCGTCGGCCGGTCGGGGTCCAGCCCGAAGTGGGCGCGGGCCTCCGCCCGCCGGGCCGCCCGGTCCAGCCGGGAGATCGAGCTGCGCAGCGGCACCCCGGTGACCCGCGCGTCGCGCAGCGACGGCACCTGCTCGACCTGGTACGGGAAGCCGACCGCCACGTGGTCGGTGAAGCGCATGCCCAGCTTGTTGGCCACCCCGGGCGGCACGTTCACCTCGTGCACCACGATCGGGGTGTGCCGCCGCCAGGCCGCGAGATAGGCCGGTACCGACACGTAGCCGCCGAACCCGACGACCACGTCGGCGGCCACCTCGTCGAGGATCGCGCGGGTTGCCCGGGAGGCGCGCCACATCCGGTCCGGGGTGCGCATCAGGTTCATGTTGATCGACCGGGGCAGCTGGTGCGCCGGTACCAGTCGCAGGTCGAACCCGCGCGGCGGGATGATCTCGTTCTCCAGGCCCCGGGCGGTACCGAGACAGGTGATGCGCAGGCCCGGATCGTGCCGCCGGAGGCAGTCGGCGAACGCGAGCAGCGGGTAGACGTGGCCTCCGGTACCCCCACCGGCCAGCACCACCGAGCGAAGCTCAGCCATCTGCCTGGACTCCCTTCCGCGGCCGCGCGCGCGGCACGCCGACCGCCGGCCGCCTACGGGCGAGTGGCGGCAGCGGGGCCCAGAGTAGTCGCACCCATTTGTCGGGCGGTCGGGCGTGCAGGGCCTTCGCGGCCTCCGGCTCGGCCCGGGCGAACGCGGCCAGCATGCCCACCGCGGCAAGGGTCACCACCAGGGCGGTACCCCCGGCGGAGATGAACGGCAGCGGCAGCCCGGTGATCGGCAGCAGCCCGACCACGCCGCCGATGTTGATGGTCGCCTGTCCGACCAGCCATACGGTGATCGCCGCGGCGACCATCCGCCGGTACGGGTCGGTGACCCGGCGGGCGATCCGCAGGCCGGTGTACGCGAGGACGGCGAGCAGGGCGAGCACCACGAAGCAGCCCACCACACCGAGTTCCTCGGCGATGACCGCGAAGATGAAATCGTTGTGGCCGTTGGGTAGCCAGCCCCACTTGAGCCGCCCCTCGCCCAGACCCACGCCGAACCAGCCGCCGTCGGCGATCGCGTAGAGCCCATGCAGCCCCTGGTATGCCTTGCCCTGCGGGTCGACGTGCCCGCCGCTGGCGAACGTGGTGATGCGGGCCAGCCGGTACGGGGCGATGACGATGAGCGCGACGATGCCGGCCAGCGCCGCGGCGCCGAGCCAGGCGAACACCTGCATCCGCACCCCGGCCGCCCACAGCAGGCCGAGAAGCACGATCAGCAGGCACAGCGTGGTACCCAGGTCGCTGAAGCCGACGATGACGAACAGCAGCGCCACCATCGGGAACAGCGGCCGGGACACCTCGCGCCAGCGGCCTATCGCGCGGCCCTTGTCCGCCAACACCCCGGCGCCCCACAGGGTCAGCGCCAGCTTCGCCAGCTCCGACGGCTGCATCTGCAGCGATCCGAAGTAGAGCCAGTTGGGGTTGTCGGTGTCGCCGTGCAGCGGGCCGAGCGCCGGCGTGGACAGGATGTGCGCCTTGACCGACAGGTCCAGCGCGTCCAGCAGGCTGACCAGCACGATCGCGACGATGAGCAGCGGCAGGCCGATCGCCCGGTACGTGCTCACCGGTAGCCGCTGGAACACCCAGAACACCAGCAACCCGACCAGCGCGTAGACGGTCTGCCGGGCGACCGGCGAGTATGCGCTGCCGCCGTTGGCGTAGGACTGGACGCTGGTCGCGGAGAAGACCATCACCAGGCCGATCACCAGCAGCAGGCCGGAGCTGGACAGCAGCAGGTAGTACGAGGCGAGCGGGCGCTCCAGCAGGCCGCGCAGGGCGGCGAGCGGTCCCGAGCGCAGCGGTTCCCGGGCCCAGGCGTCCGCCGCCGGGCCAGCCGCCGGACCGTCCGGCGCCGCCGTCGGCGGGCGCAGCTCAGTGGGCATCGCGGTCGCGCACCGCCTCGGCGACCGGCAGGTCGCGCACCGCCTCCGCGAAGGCGTCACCCCGGTGGCCGTAGTTGCGGAACATGTCGTAGGACGCGCCGGCCGGCGCCAGCAGCACGGTGTCGCCCGGCGCGGCCAGCTCCGCCGCCGCGCGCACCACCTGTCCCATCGCCCCATCATCGGTGGTGGCCACGTCCACGACCGGTACCCGCGGGGCGTGTCGCGCCAGCGCCTGCGCGATCCGCTCCCGGTCCACGCCCAGCAGCACGGCGCCGACCAGCCGGTCCGCGACGCTGGCCACCAGGTCGCTGACGTCGACCCCCTTGAGCTGCCCGCCGGCGACCCAGACGATGCGCGGGTAGGCGGTCAGCGAGGCGTAGGCGGCGTGCGGGTTGGTGGCCTTGCTGTCGTCGACGTAGTCCACCCCGCCGACCGTGGCGACGAAGGCGTTGCGGTGCGGCTCCGGCCGGTACCCGGACAGTCCACTGTGGACGGCCTCGGCCGGTACCCCGTAGGCGAGCGCGAGTCCCGCGGCGGCCAGCGCGTTGGCGACGTTGTGCGCGCCGGGCGGCCGGATCGCGGCGGCCTCGATGAGCCGGCCGCCGCCGAACGCCGCGTCGACCAGCCAGCCGTCGGCCACGCCGAGCTGACCGTCGGCCGGCGGCGCCAGGGTGAAGCCGACCGCGCGGCCGGTGACCCGGGACAGCGCCGCGGCCACCCGGGGATCGTCCAGGTTGCCGATCGCGACGCCGCCGCCCTCGGGTGTCGCCGACCGCCAGATCGCCTCCTTGGCGCCCGCGTAGGCGTCGAAGCTGCCGTGCCAGTCCAGGTGGTCGTCGGCGAGGTTGAGCAGCGCGCCGGCCGTTGGCGCGAGGTCACGCGACCAGTGCAGCTGCTGGCTGGACAGCTCGACCGCGATCACCTCGTACCCGCCGCTGTCCAGCAGGGGTACCCCGATGTTGCCCAGGGCCGCCGCCTCGCGCCCGGCCGCGGTGAGGATGGCGGCCAGCATGGTGGTCGTCGTGGTCTTCCCGTTGGTACCCGTGATACCCAGCCAGACCGGTCGCTCGCCACGCTCCGCGTGCTGCAGCCGCCAGGCCAGCTCGGGTTCGCTGTAGACGTCCAGTCCCCTGGCGACCGCCTCGGACACCAGCGGGTGGTGCGGCGGGAAGCCCGGCGAGACGACCAGCTCGTCGGCGTCCTCCAGCAGGCTGAGCGGGGCCGGGTCCTCGATGACGACGGTGGCACCGGCCTCGGCCAGGGCGTCGGTACGGGCGGAGGCGGTGCGGTCCACCACGGTGACCTCGGCGCCCCGCTCCAGCAGGGCCCGCGCGCAGGCCTCGCCGGCGACGGCCGCACCGGCGACCAGGACGCTGCGCCCCCGCCAGTCGACGTCCCCGCCCACGCCGGCCGCCGTCACCCGCCGACCACCCGGAGGAAGTCGCCGTAGAACAGGCCGACGCCGACGGTCACCCCGATCCCGGCGATGATCCAGAACCGGATGACGATGTTCACCTCGCTCCACCCGGCGAGTTCGAAGTGGTGGTGCAGGGGGGACATGCGGAACACGCGCTTGCCGGTGGTACGGAACGAGATTATCTGGATCACCAGCGACAGCGTGATGATCACGAAGAGGGTACCGATGATGGGCAGCAGCAGGACGGTGCGCGTGGCCATCGCCAGTCCCGCGATCAGCCCGCCCAGCGCCATCGAGCCGGTGTCGCCCATGAAGATCCGGGCCGGGGACGCGTTCCACCACAGGAAGCCGAGGCACGCGCCGGCCGCGGCCGCCGAGATCAGCGCGACCTCCAGGGGATCCCGCGAGTTGTAGCAGTACGCGTGCGAGAAGCTGGGCGCGCTCACGTCCGCGCACCAGTGCCGGTACTGCCAGAAGGCGATCAGCAGGTACGAGCCGAGCACCATGATCGAGGTACCGGTGGCCAGTCCGTCCAGGCCGTCGGTCAGGTTGACCGCGTTGGTGGTCGCCATGACCACGGCGATGAAAAGGATGACCGCGACCACCTTGCCGACATTCAGCCAGTGGATGTCGCGCACGAACGAGATGTAGGTGCTGCCGACGGTCTGCCCGTTGGTCGCCGGGAAGTACAGCGCGATGACGCCGAAGACGCCACCGACGACGAGCTGGAGGATCAGCTTGGCCCGCTTGTTGAGGCCCAGGCTGTTGCGCTTGCGCACCTTGAGGAAGTCGTCCCAGAAGCCGATCGCGCCGCAGAACACCATCAGCCCGAGCAGCACCAGTCCGGTGATGGTCGGGCCGGGCGGCTTGATCCGCTCGCCGGGCAGCATGTCGAAGATGATGTGCCCGGCCAGGTAGGCCACGAGGGTGCCGAAGATGAAGACGACCCCGCCCATGGTCGGGGTGCCGCGCTTGCCGGAGTGGGACACGTTGATGTCCCGGATCGGTTGGGCGGCTTTCAGACGGGTGAAGCCCTTGATGGCGATCGGGGTGCCGAACAGCGAGACGACGAACGCCACACAGGCGGCGACGATCACCGCCCTCATGAGCCGGCCCCGTCGGCATCGCCGTCCGCACCGTCCGGTCCGGTACCGTCGCGAAGCGCGTCGACGACCGCCCAGGTGCGGTACCGCGAGCCCTTCACCAGCACCACGTCCCGCGCGCGCAGTTCGCCGCGCAGCAGCGCGATCGCCGCGTCCTGATCGGTCACCTGCACCGACTTCCCTCCCCAACTCGCCACCGCGACCGCGCCGTCGTGGATCGGCGCCGCCGGCTCACCGACCACGACGAGCAGGTCGACGCCCAGCGTCGCGGCCAGGCGGCCGACCTCCTCGTGGCCGGACCGTTCGTACTCGCCCAGCTCGGCCATGTACCCGAGCACCGCGACCGTGCGGCGGCCGTCGCCGATCGCGGTCAGCGCGTTGAGCGCCGCCGCCATCGACGCCGGGTTGGCGTTGTACGAGTCGTCGATGACCGTGACATCACCGGCACGGTCGAAGACATCCATCCTTCGTGTGGAAACCAGCCGCAGATCGCCGAGCCACTCGGCGGTCTGTCCGGGTGCGACGCCCAGTTCGCGGGCGACGGCCGCCGCGACCAGGGTGTTGCCGACCTGGTGCCGGCCGCTGACGCCGAGCCGCACCGGGGCGCTGCCCTCGGGCGTGACCAGCGTGTAGGAGGCGCGGCCCCGCTCGTCGAGGCTGACGTCGCCGGCGCGGACCGCGGCGTCGGCCGACTCGCCGACGAGGACGACCCGGGCGGCGGTGCGCGAGGCCATCGCGGCGACCCGGTGGTCGTCGGCGTTGAGGATCGCCACACCGTGGGCGGGCAGCGCCTCGACCAGTTCGCCCTTTGCCACCGCGATCTGGTCCTGGGAGCCGAACTCGCCAAGGTGCGCGACGCCCACGTTGAGCACGATGCCGATCCGCGGCCGGGCCACCCCGCTCAGGTACCGGATGTGCCCGATCCCCCGCGCGCCCATCTCCAGCACCAGGTAGCGGGTCTGCGTCGTGGACTGCAGCACCGTGTACGGGTGGCCCAGCTCGTTGTTGAACGTGCCGGCGGGCGCGACGGTCGGGCCGAGCCTCGCGGTCACCTGCGCCACCAGGTCCTTGGTCGTGGTCTTGCCGGACGAGCCGGTCAGCCCGATGATCGTCAGCTCGGGCAGCCGGTCCACCACGGCGCTGGCCAGCTTGGCCATGGCCACCAGCGGGTCGGCGACCAGGATGTGCGGCGCGTCCACCGGCCGGGTCGCGATGACGCCCACCGCGCCCGCCTCGACCGCCGTGGCGGCGAAGTCG
>Ga0081540_1003268_pt1 | contig 12886 bp, 9 predicted proteins | sample TabmetS2T1R1_FD_71024 | JGI IMG/M metagenome (GOLD analysis project Ga0081540, IMG submission 71024) | Tabebuia heterophylla rhizosphere microbial communities from the University of Puerto Rico - S2T1R1 | ecosystem: Host-associated > Plants > Roots > Rhizosphere ... | reverse complement strand
ATGCTGCCAAGTTGCATCGGTATCAACTCGGCTTGCGCTACCGTATTTCCCTTGGCATCAAGCAGAGCGGCCGAACCGTCGCGGGCCTCTCGCAGAATGTTTGAGTACGCGGAACGGATGAGCTTCACGCCCATTTCACGGGCGGCCGCGATCAGGGACTGGCTGATGATGGCGTATTCGACGGGATCGAGGGTCATGCCGCGTCCTTCCGCACATGAAGATTACCCGCAGCATCGCGCGTTGCGGTCCAGGTTTCCGGTATCCAGACCGTCGAGGAGTAGCCCTCGATCAAGGCCGGCCCCGTTACGGCGCGGCCTTCGGTGAGATGGGCTGCGTTCACGACGGCGGCAGATTTCGTCTCACCTCCGGAAATGTTGATCGGCGCCTGTTTCGGCCGCTCCAAGTCGACGATTCGCTCGCTTAAATTGGGGAGAGTATCGAGACGGCTGCGTACGAGGAGGCGAAGTGAAACAATTTCCGCGCGACGCCCGGGCTCGCCACCATGAAGATAGACGCGGCGATGCGCTTCAACGAACGCGTGGTGCAGCGCTTCCGATGTGAGAGTTGGCAGATCCCGATCGGCGATCGTAACGGGAATCTCGAATGCCTGGCCGACGAAACGCATGTCGACCTCGAGCTGAAACTCGAGCCGACCGGTGAGGCCAAGGCCGCGAAATTCCTTCTCGGCGATTGCGCGGAAATGAGCGTGCGCTTCGCGCAGGGCTTCAGGGGCAGCGGCGTCAAACTGCAGGCGCCGGGTCACGCCATAAACCTTCACATAGTCGGCCGCGAGCAGGCCTTGTGCAGAAATCACACCCGGATTCGGAGGGACCAGAATCTCACGGACTCCGAGCTCATCGGCAATTTCGGCCGCAAGCAGAGGTCCAGCCCCACCAAAGGGAAGCAAGGCATAGTCGCGCGGATCACGCCCCCGCTCGGTGGAAACGATCTGAATGGCGCGCACGATGTTGGCAACGCCCAGCCGGATGGCTGCTACGGCGGCCCCATTCACGTCCGTGCCGAGTCGCCTTGCAACCTCCTGGAATGAACGACGAGCGGCTTCCGCATCGAGGTTCATTGAGCCGCCGAGGAAGCTCTCGGGGCGGATGGTCCCTCGCACGACGTGGGCGTCGGTAATCGTCGGTGCCGTGCCCCCGCGGCCATAGCAGGCGGGGCCTGGATCAGCACCCGCGCTGCGTGGCCCTACGCGGAGCATGCCACCATCGTCGATCCACACCAGGCTTCCGCCGCCGGCACCGACCGAGACGATGTCGAGCACGGGAGTGCGGATTGGCAGGCCATCCACCTCCGTCTCGGGCGTCAGTGCGGGTTCGCCGCCGCGCACCAGCGACACGTCAGTCGAGGTTCCACCCATATCAAAAGTGATCAGTTCACCACGGCCGGAACGCCCCGCCTGACGAATGGCGCCGACCAGTCCGGCGGCTGGACCGCTGAAGAGCGCCGATATCGCGTTGCGTCGCATCGCGATCGCCGGCAGGCGCCCGCCGTTTGACTGCATGACGCTGAAGTGGCCAGCAAAGCCACCGCCTTTCAGGCGGCTCTCGAATCGATCTAAATAGCTGTCGATGACAGGCTGAACATAGGCCGAAAGGAGCGTGGTGGACGCGCGCTCAAATTCACGAAACTCGGGCGCAATAACGTGGCTCGCAGCGACGCGCACGTTCGGCAATGACGCCGTGATCAGGGCCGCCAGGTCGGCCTCATGCTTTGATGAAACGTAGGACGACAGCAGGCACAGCGCGACGGCTTCATAGCCGCCAGCCGCCAGCGCCGGCAGCAGATCACGTTTCACCTCGGCAATATCGAGTGGCAGAACTACGTCGCCGCGCGCATCGATGCGTTCCGTTACTTCGTAGGTATCCTTGCGTCGCACGGGGGGAGCCGGTTTGGCGTAGCGCAGGTCATAGATGCTGCGCCGATCATGCCGCTGGAGGAAGAGAATGTCGCGAAAGCCGCGTGTTGTAACAAAGGCTACCTTCGCGCCCCGCCGCTCAAGAATGGCATTGGTCGCAATCGTCGAGCCATGGACGAGATCGGTTACTTGCCCCGGGGGGACACCGCCTGCTTCGAGCGCGTTGAAAGCTCCGATATCCGGGCTTTTGGGCGTCGAGGGTACTTTGGCGACAGTGCCTTTTGCACCATCGAAGGTTACAAGGTCCGTGAATGTGCCGCCAACTTCGATGCCCACACGCATAAGCAACCGCCATCTAAGTAACTTCAACAAAAAGATATCAACTTGCGCGAAATTGTAAAGAAATTAAAAAATATCGGCATAAATTTTCACTGGATGCTCAAATGACATACCTTGATACCAACACAGTAGGTCTTGCGGAGGTCGGCGAACGCATTCGCTCATTGCGGCAGAAGCGCGAGATGACGCTCCAGCAGTTGTCGGAGCAAGCAGGCGTTTCCATCGGCATGTTGAGTCAGATGGAGCGTGGCCGTTCGTCGCCGACTATACGCACTTTGCAGCGTGTGGCGGATGCCCTGGAGGTGCCTCTGAACTGGTTCTTTTCCACGCCTGAGGTGTCGCAGGATCATCCGCGTTGGGTCTTGCCGCATAGTCACCGCCGACGAATTGCGCTGGGCGATATGAAAGTCATAAAGGAACTGCTTTCACCTCCCGGCGATGGCAAAGTCGAGCTACTGCTCGTAACTATTGAGGCTGGCGGCTCATCTGGTCCTGTTGCCTACACGCATATAGGTGAAGATGCTGGTGTGGTGCTGGAAGGCCGGTTGTTGCTGGAGGTCGACGGCGTGCCGGCGACTTTAGAAGCCGGCGACGCTTTTCGATTCGCCAGTTCGTTGCCGCATCGCTTTGAGAATGCAGATGTTGGCCGAACACGCGTGCTATGGGCGAACACCCCGCCCTTTTATTGAGCCTGTTTGGGCAGGCGTGAAAAGTCGGCTCTCAACCCTGCAATCGTTCAAGACGGCGGAAGGAATCGGTGGCGGTGAGCGGATCAAAAAATCGGGTCTCGCAGCCCGCAGACGAGAAACGCACGGCCGAGATCGACCGCATGCAACCATGGGAATGGCCGGAAGCGCATTGGCGCAGGCTTGTGGACCAAGTGCGCGCCGGCCGCGCCCTGCGGCCCGCCAAGTGGAAGAACGGCGCGCGCTGCGCTGTCGCGTTCTCGTTTGACAGCGACCATGAGACCAACGAACTGCGCGATGGCGGCAAGTCCATCGGCCGCATGGCTTGGGGCGAGTATGGTGCCCGCGTCGGGGTTCCACGCATCCTGGCAATACTGAAGGAGCAAGATGTGCCGGCGACCTTCTATGTGCCCGCCGTCGCGGCGCTGCTGCATCCCGACGAGCAGCGCCGCGTCGTGGCCGAAGGTCACGAGATCGGCATCCATGGCTGGATTCACGAGCTCAATTCAGCACTGCCCTACGCAGCTGAACGCGACCTGATGTTCCGCGCCACCGATACACTCGAACGGATCACCGGCGTGCGGCCGGTTGGCCTTCGCACTCCGTCTTGGGATTTTAGCTCATCGACGCTGAAGATCGAGAAGGAACTCGGTCTGCTCTATGATTCATCCCTGATGGCGGACGAGGATTGCTACGAACTCATGCTTGAGGGCGAGCCGTCCGGCGTGATCGAGCTTCCGGTCGAATGGGTGCGCGACGACGCGGTCTATTTCATGATGAACCGCTTCCAGTCGCTGCGGCCCTACACCCCGCCGGCCGATGTGTTCGACATCTTCCGCCGCGAACTCGATGCCGCCTGGAACGACGGAGGCATCTATCAGCTGACAATGCATCCGCACATTTCCGGTTATCGCTCGCGCATCTGGATTCTGGAGGAATTGATCCGGCACGCCAAAGCAAAGGGCGACGTCTGGTTCGCGACCCACGCGCAAGTCGCCGCGTGGGCGCGCGACCACGCCGCCTGACAATGCAGGAAAACGGCGGGTAGCATTGAGAGCTACGTAGCCGACCGATCAGGCGGCCCGGTACTGGCCTTCGATCGCAACAATCTCTGACACAGCGTCAGCAACCATCTGCGCCGTTGCCGCCGACAGCGTCCATCCCAGGTGGCCGTGACCGGTGTTGTAGAACACACCCGGACGCCTGCCCGCGCCGACGCGCGGCAACATGCTCGGCATCATCGGCCGCAACCCGCTCCAGGCAACCACCTTATCAGTGGCCACCTCCGGGAAATGTTCCCGCGTCCAACGGACTAGTGGCTCGATGCGATCGTGACGGATGTCGCGGTTGAACCCGTTAAATTCGGCGGTACCAGCCACACGAAACCGATCTCGTCCCAGTCGGCTGGTTACAATCTTGGTCGCATCGTCCAGGATGCTCACTTGCGGAGCGGCGATCTGGCTCTCCAGCGTGTGAAGTCCGACCGTAATCGAGTAGCCTTTCACCGGATAGATGTTGAGCCGGTCGCCGAGCATGTTGGCAAATTCTCGGCTCGCGGTTCCAGCACAAATAACGACAGCATCGGCCTGAAGCGACTGCCCTTGGGTGTCCCTGCCGCCGTCGCGCGATCCCGTTGAAAGCCAGCGGATGTGAAATGTGCCGTCAGCAGACGGAACGACCTTGTCGATCGACGCATCGAAGCGGAATCTGACGCCTCGCCGCGCGCAGACGTCGGAAAGGCCGCGCGTGAACTTGTGGATATCGCCGGTTGAATCGGACGGCGTGAAAAAGCCGGCATAGCAAGTGCCCTTCAATGCCGGCTCAATTTGGCGGATTTCCTCAACGGTAACAGCGTGGCGGTCGAGGCCGCCCTTCGCCAGCAGACCATTGACTTTTAGCGCCTTATCGAACCCGGCCTTGTCGCGGTAAAAATGCAATATGCCGCGCCTTTCCAGATCGAAATCGATCTTCTCCCGTTCTGCCATTTCAAAAAGATACTTGCGTGCTGCGATCGCCAGCCGCACGGTTTCGATCGTGTTGGCCCTGTAGTTCGAGATATTGGCGACGAATTCCGCCATCCACGAATATTTGTGCCAGCCGGGCAACGGATTCACGAGCAGAGGGGCATCGCGTCGCATCATCCACCTTAGTCCTTTCAGAACAGTGGATGCGCTGTTCCATACCTCGGCATTGCTTGCGGAGAGCTGTCCTCCGTTTGCAAACGAAGTCTCCATGCCGGCGTAGCGATTTTGGTCAAAAACGGTGACCTCGTAACCGCGCTCGACGAGAGCATAAGCAGTCGTGACGCCGGTGACGCCGGCGCCCACTATTGCGATGTGTCGCATTACAGCTTCCTTACAATGAGTGGACAAGGCCGGGTGCTTCGGCCCTCAACACGTCCGACCGCTCTTCCCTTCAGCAATCGAGGAATTGCGAAAGATCCTTGGAGTGATCGCTGTCAGCAAAGCTCGAAAAATGGATTCATGGGACTTGGGGAGTCCCATGTCATCCCGGTCGTTTTCTACGCTGATGGGAAAGCCCGCCGCGGTCGATACGATGGCCGAACTCATAAGGTCGGTATTTTCGTGCCTGTTATCCATTCAAGACCCCTTCTGGAGAGCTTTCGGCCAGCTCGCTAAAGCTTCGAATCCGGCCGAAGCCGGGTGCCGTCGAAAAGCCGCGAGTATCGGAACGGCGTCAGGTCCACCGCTGTGGCGCTACCGGTAATCATGTCGGCAGCCGCCAACCCCGCGGCGGGGCCGACTCCGAAGCCATGACCGCTGAAGCCTGTCGAGAGAAAGAATCCGGGCAACGCCGCTACGGGTGAAATCACTGGCACCGCATCCGGCATGGAGTCGATCACGCCACCCCAGCTTCCCTCGATCCCGATTTCGCCGAGTTCGGGAAACGTGGCGCGCAGTTCGCCAAGCGCGCGCCCCAGGAGTTCAGCGTCTGGCAGCGGATCAAGAATGCGCGTCTTCTCGAAGGGCGAGACTTCATCCGGCGACCATTTCGAGGATTGCAGCAGTTCGTCGAGGAACGCCTTGCCGAGGCGAATCTTCAGACCCCGGCGGCGTTGAAGGAAGGTTGGCAGGAATTTCCAGCCATAGCGCAGCAGCGACGGGGTGAGATGGACGGTGCCGCGTCCACTCATCGCGACCGTATAGCCGTCATCAGTACGGCGACGCACGGAGAAGCCGGGTGTCGAGACGCATTGGCTCAACAGATCTACCGCCCGTGTAGTACGAGCTACCGATCCGTAGACCACAGCCTGGGGCAGGTCGACACCATGGCGCCGACAGAAAAGCGATGACCAGGCGCCTCCAGCGCAAAGCACGGCGTTAGTCCGGATCGTTCCCCGTTCGGTGACCACGGCAGCGACCCGGCCGCCTTTCGTCTCCATCAACCGCACAGCGCAGTTCTGGACGACGATAGCGCCGAGGCGCCGTGCCGCCTGGGCAAGCAGAGGAACCACTTTCGACGGCTCGGCGCACCCGTCGGACGGCGTTTGAAGCCCACCGGCCCAGCGCCGCGCGCTTCCGGGAGTCTTGGCTTGGGCCTCCGATGCTGTCAGGAGCTGACTGTGGATTTGATGTTCGCGTGCGATATCCCGCCAACGTTCCCATGCCGCGAGCTCCGCCGCGCTGTCGGTCACGAAAGCGACGCCCACCTTGCGAAACCCCAGATCCGCACCGATCTCGGCAGGCAGCGTTTCCCACAGGCTCATGCTCAGTCGCGCAAGATCGAGCTCCGCAATGTCGCGCCCCTGTTGGCGGCACCAGCCCCAGTTGCGGCTGGATTGCTCCGCGCCGACCAGCCCCTTCTCCAGCACGACAACTGACACGCCCCGCTTCGCCAGAAAGTAAGCGGTCGAAATGCCTGCGATACCTCCCCCGACAACGACGACGTCCGCCGCTTCCGGAAAATCAGTGTCTGTCTCGATCCGCTCGAGTGGTTGTTGCATCAATTGAACTCCGGAAGGACGTAACGAGATGACGATGCGCGCCTAAGGCGCAACCTGCTCCTCTCGTCTTGAAACTCAGTCCTCGACACCGATCCTGTCGCGCAATTCCAGCCACCAGCCATAGGATGGCGGCCATTTTTGCCAATCCGAATCGATTCCGAGCGCACGCGCCGCATGCAGCGCCCAATGCGGGTCGTACAGCGCCTCGCGAGCGATCGCGATCAGATCGGCGTGACCCTGTTTGAGTATCGCTTCAGCCTGCGGACCGTCGAGGATGACGCCAACAGCCATGGTCGGCACGCCGGTCTCGCGACGGATTTGCGCGGCGTAGGGGACCTGATGGCCGCGCTGCAGCTTCTTGCGCTGCTTGGCATAGTCCATCATCGAGTTCTCGGCCCGGATGCCGCCCGACGAGCAGTCGATGAGGTCGACGCCACGCGCCGCCAGTTCGCGGGCAAGGACGCAACTGTCCTCGATGGTCCAGCCGTCATCGCGCGTATCCAGGTCCTTGCGCCAGTCGACGCATGACAGCCGGAAGAACAGCGGTTTGCCCTTGGGCCAGTACTTGCGAACGCTCTCGGCGATCTCGAGCGCGAGTCGCATGCGGCCAGCCAGGTCGCCGCCATAGCCATCCTCGCGCTTGTTGGCGACCGGCGAGAGGAAGGAATGGATCAGATAGCCATGGGCGGCATGGACGTCGAGGACGTCGAAGCCCGCCTCATCGGCCCGGCGTGCGCCTTGGCCATAAGCGTCGACCAGCGCCGCAATCTCGTCGATGGTGAGAGCGCGCGGCGCGCGCCAATGCGACACGCTCTTCGCATCAGTCGAACTGACCGGTGTCCAGGGTTGCTCGCCGTGCGCGGCTTCTGCATCGCCCAGCGATCCCAATCCTTCCCACGGCCTTTGGCGAGACGATTTGGGCCCGGCATGATGGATCTGCGCCGCTGGAACGCTGCCTTGCGCGCGCAGAAATTCGGTAATCCGGCGCAGCGGCGCGATCTGCCCATCTTCCCAAAGGCCGAGGTCGCCATACGTATTTCGGCCAACCGGATCGATAATAAGCCCCTCGGTCATCACCGTTCCGGCTCCGCCGACGGCATACTTCGCCAAATGCTGGAAGTGCCAATCGGTCGCCTTGCCGTCCGGCTCCGCCTTGTACATCTGCATCGGCGCGATCACGATCCGATTGGGAAAGGTCACGTCGCGCAGCCGGAATGGGCTGAACAGCAGAGACGATCCAACGGCGCGACTCGGCTTGGCTGCAACGATCATTCCTGTTTCTCCTCCAAAGCGGCCGAGCTGTGAGCTCTACGCTGCTGCGACTCCGGTTGACGCGACGGCCCGCAACCTGGGAGGCGGAGGCAGATCGACGAACCTCGTCGCCAGAGCGGCGTAAGCATCCAAAAGCTCGGCGACGCCACCATCCGCGCCGGCCGGCCTTCCTTCCATCGCCTTGAACAGCTGGTGCTTGACGAAGAACCGCCACGACACGGGCGCCGCCATCAGGATACGCGTTAGCAGTGCATAGCGCTGCTCAGTCCAAACCTTCTCGAACTGGACCCTGCCCGCCCCGTGGCCGAAATGCTCCCTGCCCGCTTTACCTGCGAGCGCGGCGCGCAGGCGCTGGGTTTCGGGCCCATCGACCGAGCCGTCTTCCGCGAGCGCAACGCCATAATCCGAGCGAGCGCGCTCGCGGCTGACGAAGCCGCATCGCACATCCTCGACGACACGTTCAACCGGCCGTTCATGGGGATGGCCGTAGCCGCCAGCACCTGGCCCCACCAGTAGAAGCGTATCGCCGGGCTCAAGAGGTACGATGTCGCTGTTGCGGAGATCCTCGGCCTCTCCGTAGGGATTGCGGGTGAAGCTGGAGGCAGCACCGGCATGCCCTCCGCACGCTCCCCAAGCCGCTATCAAGCAGCGGTCACGATTGCGCGCGGTGACCATCGATTGCGGTGCAAAGAGCTGAAACTCCATCCTCAGAGCGAGGCCACCGCGATAGCGACCGGCACCACCTGAGTCGGTCACGAGGCCATATTTATGGATGCGGATTGGGATCTCGGATTCGTTGATCTCAACCGGAGTATTCTTCAGGAACGACATGTTAGCGCCGCTGCCCTCAGCACCGTCGTCGAACGGACCTCCGCCGGCACCACCGCCGACTGGGCCAATCGATGCCATGACGGTTCGCCCGTCGCGCGTCGCGGTACGAACGTTGACGAGGCTTAACCCATTGCCAGGCGAGGCCGGCAGGCGATCCGGAAGGGCGAGCGTGAACGCCCCGATGACCACGACCTGGGTAACGTTGCAAAGCAGGCTGCGCATGCCAACGGCAGCGGGGAATTCGCAGTTCACCACCGTGCCGGGTGGCAGGATGGTGTCGAGCATCCGCACGGTGCCTGAATTCAGAATGATGGTCGGATCGAGCGTGTAGAGCACGTAGATCAGGCCCACCGTGATGAGCGAGTGATGCGGATTGCCCCCTGTCGGCATGTTCAGCGACGACACGAGCTGGGGATCGGTACCGGTGAAGTCCATCGTCAGCGCATCGCCGCGCACGCGTACGGTCAAGCAAATGCGAACCGGATAGCCGTTCACCGAGTCCTCGTCAGCATAGTCCGAAAAATTGTAGTCACCGTCAGGAATGCTGCGTACCAGCGAGCGAGCCTGCTCCTCTGCATAGTCGAGCAGCTGGTCGAGGCCGGCCTTGAATGCCTCAAGCCCGAAGCGCTCAATGATGCCCTGCACCTTGCGCTCGCCCACCTTGACACAGGCGAGCTGGGCATTGAGGTCGCCCCAGTTCTGTTCCGGCACGCGTACGTTGAGGTTGAGGATGCGCAACACGTCGTCATTCATGACGCCGTTCCGCATCAGCCGGATCGGCGGAATCCGGATGCCCTCCTGATGGACCTCCGTCAGCGTCCGCGACAGCGAGGCCGGGACGGCGCCGCCAATATCCGTGTTGTGGATGTGATTGCCGACGAAACACACCAACTCACCGCCGGAGAACACCGGCATCCAAACATGCAGGTCGGGTGAGTGTGTCGCTACATAGCCGCTATAGGGATCGTTGGTGCAGTAGACATCGCCTTCCTGGTAGTCGTCAAACATGCGGATCACGGCGCCATAGTCGAGCCCCGTATACCAGGTCGCTCCCATGCTCTTTGGTGAGGCCACGGTCTGCCCCGACAGCGTGAGGATCTGGCAGGAGAAGTCTTCCGTTTCCTTGACGAAGGTGGAATAGGCCGTGCGCATCAGCGTGTAGCCCATACTCTCCGCCGCGGCGGCGCAGTGGTTGGCGAGGACCTGAAGCACCGCCCTATCGATAATCATGCCAAAGCTCCAAGAACGATGCGGAGGTTTCCGAACTCATCCACCGACGCGGTGAAGCCGGCGAGCACGACGGTCGTGCAATCGTCCTGCGTCACAACGGCTGGACCGTCGAAGGTCTGGCCGGCCGCGAGTGACTCGCGTCGGTAGAGCGGTACGGAGCACTTGGCGCCGTCGAGGAATACCTCGACGCTCTTGTCGGAAACGGCACGGCCAGTGCGAAGTCTGCTCTTCGGAAATTGCGGCTTCTCGGTCTTGCCGCTGACCACAAGGCGCGCGGTGATGAGCTGAACCGGCGCGGTCCGGTCGGCATGGCCGTACATTTGCTCATGCGCGACGTGGAAGGCCTCGGCGAGAGCCTCGAAGCGACCGTGCTCGATCGCGTCGGGATCGAGTGCTGCATCAATTTCGAATGATTGGCCGCGATAGCGCATCTCAGCCGAGAAGGCCAACGCATAGGGGCCGTCATAGCCTTGATCTTCTCTGAGCCAGGACAACGCGTTCGCGCGCAACCCGTCGAACGCGTCCTTGAGAACCGGCATCGCGCCGGGGCCGAGATCGAGATAGAGCGTGCGGATGAAATCATTCTTCAGATCGGCGATCAGGCCGCCAAGGGCGCTCAGCACGCCGGGCGTCGGGGGAACGACAACTTCGCGCATCTTCAGTTCGCGCGCGAGGAAGCAGGCCATCATCGGACCGGCGCCGCCGAACGCCAGGAGCGAGAAGTCGCGCGGATCAACGCCAAAGCGCGACAGCAGGCCGCTCACCTCCGAGAACATGCCTGACACGGCAATGTTGATGATCGCCTCGGCCGTCTGCTCGATCGAGCGATCCAGCTTTTCTGCGAGTTGGCCGACAACCGCTCTCGCCTTGCCGGCATCGACCTGTACCGCGTTGTAGCCGAGGTCCGAGTGACCCACCAATCCAGTGGCGACAAAGGCATCCGTGATCGTCGCCCGGTCGCCGCCACGACCATAGCAGGCCGGTCCCGGCCGCGAGCCGGCGCTTTCGGGCCCAACCTTCAGCACGCCGAGCCGATCGACCCACGCGATGGAGCCGCCGCCCTCGCCAATTGAACTGACCGAGACCGAGGGAATGAAGATCTGGAAATCGCCGATGCGCTCGCCCACGCCGTATTGGGGCCGCCCACCGACAATCAACGCGACGTCAGCCGTGGTACCGCCGATGTCGAGGCTCATGCAGCGGTCGATGCCGCAGGTCTCGGCAACATAGCTGGCGCCAATCACGCCGGAGGCAGTGCCGGACAGGATCATCTGCACGCACTGCTGCTTGCCCTGCTCGGCGGTCATGATGCCGCCGTTCGATTTCGTCAGCCGGGGATCGGCCGGCACGCCGAGATCCTTCAGGGCCTGCTGGAGCGAGCCGAGATAGTGGGAGACGCGCGGCTGGACGTAGCCGCCGATGACGGCGGTGATGGTGCGCTCGTATTCGCGTACGATCGGCCAAGTCTCGCTTGAGCAGAACACCGGCAGTCCTGGCGCGATGCGCTCAACGACCGCCTTGGCTTGCCGTTCCAGCGCGCCATCGCGATAGGAATGCAGAAAGGAAATTACCACACCTTCGGCGCCGGCAGCGGATGCCGCCCGCACCGCGGCCTCGACTGCAGCTTCATCCAATGGCTCGACGACGGAGCCGTCGGCGAGCATACGGCCAGCGATACCGAACACCATGTCCCTCGATACCAGCGGCACCGGCCGCTTCGACAGCAGGCTGTACATGTCGGGAATCTTGAGTCGGGCGAGTTCGAGCACGTCCCGGAAATGCTCGGTGACAAACAGAGCGAGCTTCAGCCCCTTGCGCTGCACGACGGTATTGACGCCCACCGTCGTGCCATGGGTGAAGTAGGTGATCTCGCCGGGCGAAACGCCATAGCGCGCAGCCAACCCACGAACACCTTCCAGCACCTCCGCGCCGGGCTGATCCGGGCGGGAAAACACCTTCAGCGATCGAAGCGTCTTGCTCTGCTCGTCGAAAATGGCGAAGTCGGTGAATGACCCGCCAATATCGACCCCTACGCGATAACCCATCCTCGAACTCCAATAGTCACAGCTGTTGCGAACGATGCGCGCTGATCTGACTGCACGCTCCCGCAATCAAGATCGATCGCTTGGCGGCGGGCGCGGCGTGAGAGTCCGGCTCTAGCGGCCGAGTTCCTTGTTCCACTGCTCAAGCCACTTCGCCTGGCGCGGCGGAAGATCCTTGAACGGCGGAATGATGATCTCGTCGATCTTGGTGATCTCCTGGGCGACCGCCGGATCGTAGACGGCATCGACGTTCCCGGTGCCGTAACGCACTTTGCTGCCGAAACAGGACTGACGCTTGGCGTCGAGCGCAAAATTCACGAAGTCAAAGCCCAGATCGGAGCTGCCTTTGGCCTTCTGAACCCAGGTGATACCCGCAATCGCGCCGGGCGCCGGCGTGAGATAGCCGAAACCGGCATTGCCGTCGTCGATGAAGGCCCAGGCTCTGCCATCCCAATAGGCCGCCATATCGATCTCACCGCTCTTGAGATCGTTGAGCACCTGGTTCGGATCGGTCCAGAGCGTGAGATTGCGGCTGTCGAGCATGCGCTTGGCTTGCGCAAGGCCAGGCCCGATGTTGTCGATGCCGCCGCCATATAGGGTCGATAGCTGGTAGACAATGAACGGCGCGCCGCCCCCGGTGTAGTTGATG